>Ga0247834_1000743_pt1 | contig 61033 bp, 65 predicted proteins | sample LaCruzMarch2015__8_FD_187118 | JGI IMG/M metagenome (GOLD analysis project Ga0247834, IMG submission 187118) | Freshwater microbial communities from meromictic Lake La Cruz, Castile-La Mancha, Spain - LaCruzMarch2015_12m | ecosystem: Environmental > Aquatic > Freshwater > Lake | place: Spain...
AAGTGTAGGCGTGACTGAAGGTGTATTAGTAGGTGTAAGTGTATTGGTTGGTGTCAAAGAAGGTGTAGGTGTATTGGTTGGTGTCACAGAAGGTGTAGGTGTATTGGTTGGTGTCACAGAAGGTGTAGGTGTATTGGTTGGTGTCACAGAAGGTGTTTGTGTATTTGTCGGTGTATTTGTCGGTGTTCGTGTATTTGTTGGTGTATTTGTGGGTGTGACAGATGGTGTACATGTATTGGAAGGTGTTTGAGTTGGTGTGCGGGTATTGGAAGGTGTTTGAGTTGGTGTGCGGGTATTGGAAGGTGTCTGCGTCATTGTTTGAGTTGGTGTGCAAGTATTAGTTGGTGTTGTTGTTGGTGTGACAAAAAATCCATTTTCGTTGATAATTTTTACTGCCAGTATAGTGTCACCATATTTGTTGCTAAATCCTATGCACGGGTATACTGTTGATGGCATTGTTTCAGGCAATTCAATGTCAAAAATATTATAAAATTTATTATTAATTTTATGGTCTAAGATAATATTTTTTCCAAACGCAGTGGCTCTGAGACGAAAAGTATTATATGCAGGAGCGGATAGTGACTGCCTGTAAAGATTGAAAGGTTCTGCAAAAGCGGTACTTGCCAAGCTTTCTGTACGATAAAGCAAGGGAAAATTTGAATCGTAGCTGCCTCTTACGCTAACTGTATTGGGCACAGGCGTAACATAGCCGTCCAAACCAAGTAAGGTCGAACCAAAATAACCATTAATATCAAATCCTATTGCAACACTTGTGCCTCTGACACCTGGAAAGCTAATGGGGTCAGGCTTAAAAATGTCACCTGTAAGACCTGTAATACTGGTTACACCTAATGCAGGTCCAGGACCACCATCTTTGCCATCAGGGTGAAGATCTCTGCAATCTACAAAAAACAATGAAAATCCCACACCACCATATGATAAGTTACCATAGCATGCATAATCAAAAGAGACAATAAAGTCCTTAGTTGTATCTATGGTCTTGTAGTCATACAGAACGGACGACCTATCATTGTTGTCAAAAAAATACATATTATGCTCCGAATATAAACGCCCCGTCGTTGTTTATTGCACCCGCGCCAGATCCAAGTATGGTATATGTGGAGTATGAATTGGGTAAAACATAAGAGAAGTTTATACTGTTAACGTCAGGAAGCAACTTAAACATGCTGTTGCTAATGTTTGTTATGACTCCGTTGATGTATTTGAAAAACGTCTTGAAGATATAAAATACATTGGATATATCTTTACCTAGATAAGTGATGCAGTATGTCTCTGTTTCGTCATCAAATGTTAAGATGGGCTTTTCAATATGATCAATATTTAAATTAATATCTTTGCCTATGAGAGAGAAGTCTTGTATGTCATTAAAGTTAATGTCATTTTTGTTTTTTAACGGATACAGTTTAGTGAACTTTAGTGTATTAACATCAACCGAGTATATCTCTGGATATATGGCTTTAAAATTAGTTGCGCTGAGCTCATAGTATAACACTGTCCTGCAGAAAAATAATAGATTTTGAGATTCATTAAACCAAACTGTTGATGTCTGTTCAAAATCTTTGTTTTCACCTTTAAGAACATAACAATCATTGCGTGTAATGGTCTTTATGACGCTGTTCTCGCTATCGTACACGATTTTATCAAATATCAAATAATTTTCAGTTTCAAGCTGTATTGTATCATAATACAAATCAAAGTTAATCAGGTTACTGGTTAGCTCTGTCTGTATTGTTTGATTGTATTTGTTGTATATTGGGTTAAGCGCTGAAGCAGCTGGCAAGAGGAGTGAGCTATTGCTATTTCTAAAATAAAGTTCTCCATAATCAATATATCTAGTGTCGTAAATTGCTCTTTTTGTAGCTAACCCGGAAAGCCCTTCAATTACTTGTGTCTTTCTGTTGGGTATATTGTAGTTTAAATAGTTGTTTCTCTCATCATACCTTACTTCAAATACAGCTGCATCGCCACATGGTGCAGCACTGTTAACATAGAAAAGATTGCCATCAATCGGTCTAAACACAGAAAGCGGTATACCCAATGTAAATAGCCCAGGGTAAGCAAAGTTTGCTCTGTAATCCGGAAGAATGCTTGTTGGATTTGTACCGCCATCTATTAATTCGCCGTAGTATACATCAGCATTAGCGGGGTTAAAATCAGGATCATCAGACGATTGATCAGGAAGCAGCCCGCTGGATGGTGATATAAAAGTCACACCATCCATGGTACTGCATAGATAAGTTATTTTAAGCGCATCAGGACAGAATGTTTCTGGAAGAAACCTATATGACACTATAGGTGCTGCAGCACCGGATAGCGTGAAAGCAGGCGCGCCACTATTGTATTGGGAGAATGTGGGAGTATAGTATCCAGATCCTGGTGGTATTGCGTTGGCTGTTCTGAGCGTAACGCCTGAATAGCCTAAGTCGGGATCATATTTTGAATAATCAAAATTATAACCTGAGATCGTATCATAAAACGAATGACCATCCAGAGTGAGACAATAGTAAATTTTTTGATTGCCTTGTGGTACTGGTTCATTGGTAGCGATTTTTTGCGGATGCACATCCTTGTAGAGCGTGTATTCATTACCATAGACATCATTTTTATATTGTACAACAGTTTTGTTGAGCGAGTATAATTTTTCCATTCTGCTATCAAGGGGAAGCTTGCTTTGAGGTAATATAGGAAAAATGTCATCATTAGCCCATAAAGATTTAAGGTCACCTTTGAAAAAGTCCTGAGGATCAGTGTATCTCGAGAGGCCTGCAACAGATTGATCCAAAGATTGCTCTCTGCTCTGGTAACCGCGAAACGTTTGAAAATATGAGCTTGTTTCTGGGTCTCCGAATCTATATTGATTAGAAAAGTCGATTTTATTGAAGTAGTTTAATTCCTGGTATACAAGTGGTGAATTGAATTCCTCTTTTGTTAATCCTGTGACATTTCCATACTTTGAAGGATCAGGAAAGATGTAAACGGTATTAGCACTAAGAACACTCTCATTGAGTGTGACAGATAGTCCAAAATTAGTAAAGTTTGAAAGTCCTATCTTATCTGGTTTGAAGAATAAACCTATTTCTTTGGCTGTACGGACAAACTCCTCACTTGGCACTGCAGCTACAGAAGGGTACCTCTTGTTAAGATAATTTGCAAATTCATTCCTTGCAGAAAAAAGAGTACCGGAAACATAACTGGTAGCAGTTGTGCCAGTCGATACATAGTAGAAGTCTGTACCCATATACTTTTCAATGAGCAGTGCTTGGTTATTGAGGTTTAAGTTATCTACTGTCTCAGTATTAAACGTATTTACATAATCACTATCTTTAAGAAAATTTAGCTGTGAACTATCCACCTGGGGTACTATGCTAAAACTATCAGTGCCAAATTCTAATAAAAAGAACGGGTATGAAGTGATTGTCTGAACAATGGCAGAATTGAAATCTATGAATAGATCAGGATTCATATCATACTGGTTCAATGCAAAATTGTTATAGTTACTGCTTCCAGGTGTTACACCATAGGCAGAAGCAGGCAGTGTGGGGTTTGTATCCAGGTAATCATTGAAAGTGTCATATAAATCTTCAATTTCAATGACCATATTATTTCGTATATCTGAAAGTGAGACATTCAATGTGCGTATGAGCTCAGTTAAATCTTCAGTCTCTAATGATTTTGAAACTTCGTTATAAATTAATTTTTCAATGCCAAAATTTGATCCTTTGAGATTGTATTTTAGATCAGAAGTACGAACATCATCACGCAAAGTGCTGTAGTACAGACAGATTTCTTTAATTTTTTGCGCAAAAAAAGGAATTGCTACAGTAAGATCTCTGTTATTATTAAAATCTATATTTCTTAGCCATCTACGCTCATCAGAAGTCGTATGCGTTAGCACAATTTCTTTAATTAACAAGACATATAATTGCCTGATACTATCAGTTTGCTCTGTGGCTTTGTAATTACTGACTTCATACCAATTATTAAGATAAGATTGATACCTCTGTAAGAAATCATTAGCACTGGTGAACAGACTGCTATTATACTTTACCCATTCTTGAAATGTAAGTGGATTAGTCTTGTCCACGGGTGATGAAGGTGGTGTAAGAGATGTAATTGATACATCTAATCTTTCATCAATAAATCTACTGGAATCTAACATCTAAGTATTTAATTATTATATACTATGTCACTACCACTTAAGAACAATCTAAGTCCTTTTGTAAGTTCGTAGCTGAGTATATTTTGCATTATGCCGTTGTCTGTGCTCCAGTTTTTAAAAGAGCTGTTGGTATAGTTCAGAGTTGTCATGGGATTTGTCCAGTCTATAATGTTATTATAGTGTGAATTTTCATAAGCTGGTAAAAACTCATAAAACTTATAGTAATCAGATATTTTAATACCAGTAAGGGATCTTGGAGCAATTAATCCCCAGCCCCAGTCGTATGTGTATGCAGAAAGCGGTATAGACTGACCAAAAACAGTACCAGGTATTTTAATTGTGTTGATTAGCATGAAAGTGTTTGAAAAGACTTCATAAGACACTATGGGAATACAAGACGAAATTGTGCTTGTAAGTGTTGAGTATTCAGTGCCAAAGTTTAAAGATGCATTGTTATTAGCGGTATATGCATTTTTATTGAAACTCTGTGTAAATTTGTTTCTTTCGCCCCATAAATTTTTATGCTTAATTGAGAGAATATTCACGAGTCTAAGAACTTGTGGAGGAAAAGGATAATTATATTGTTCAAATTGAACAGAAAGTTCTTTACAAAGTGATAGTAGCTGATCCAAATTGACTTTATCAATGTCAGTTATGTTACTAGTAAAGTTAGCGATTTTTTCGTAAACCGATTTACCCAGCTCGTAAGGTTGTGCGGATATACCACCTACGATTGTGCCTAGAAAATCATTAAAAAATATTTTTTTCTCTTCTAAGCTTTCAGTAAAAATAAGCGATTTATAAAAACTTTCAGCATCAAAATCTTCGTTTATTTTTGAAATATTATACTGCCCGGATAGTGGATATATATTGAATATATTGCTTTGGCCTGTAATGGTGTGTGTGACGGACGAAGGAGCAAGATGCTTGTTGATCCATCGACCACCCAACCAATCACCATACGCTTGAAATGTCTTTTCTTCAAATGTGGATAATTCGCTAAGCGGAACAGATGGATATATGAGCTCAATTCGCTTGTATTCGTACAAGTTTGACGCTGCCGGCAGGTATGTATCAATAAAGTACATTCTGTTATTAAAAGCGTTAATAACCCATAAAAAGTCAGATGAATCGCATGCTATACCTCCAATACTACAGATGTAATTTGTTGTATTACCTGAACCGCCAATATAATTGGTTAGTGATGCATCTACACCGTTCACCCTTGTTAACGTGTCGCGGTCTTGTACAACCCAAGCATTTTGTAGGCTATCTACAGTAATGTCGCCTATGAGTCTGAACCCTGAGAGCGGATATCCTGATACAAGAGCTCCTTCGGAAGTAAATTTGTATAACAAATCATTTCTGCCAGTTAGCGACGCAACACCTGCACTATTGTTGTAATTAAAGGCAGTTACCCATACAAATTTATCTCTGTCTACAACTGCTTCTTGGGGCGCAACTAACGGAGAGAAAGGAATTGTGGTTAGTAGGACACCATTTGTGTTGTATTTTATTAAGAAATTTGAGACTGGATGATTGTATGTTACCCATATATTATCATCAATATCGGTATCAACAGATGATGGTAGGAGAGAGTTTTCACCAGCAAACCCTTGTAAGAACGGGATATTATAATCTGATGACTGGTAGTATGATTGATTAATAAAGTCAGGATAGGCGACAGCTTTGATATGCCCATCTTTTGCATCAATTTTTATACAAGAAACAGAATCGAAAAGAGCAACCCATACATCACAATTGCCATCAAGCGATAGGCTTCCAGGTGCAGCACTTGATAATGTAGGTGATAATAAATTAACAACATCAGGAATATTGTTGTTAATAATAGGATATGCAGACATTGGAAAGCTTGAAATGATTTGGCCACGAACATCAAATTTAAATAATGTATCACGTGAACCGTCAGCAAACCACGTCTGATAGTCGTTGCCTGCGCCACTGCCTGATGGTGCTATTTGAATAGCATAAACATTTCTGTTGTCCTTTGCGTCAAAAAACGTTTCAGAAGCTGAAATATTTAAAGTAAGAAACCCTGAACAATAATCATAGATTTCTTGTCTGAAAAATCTTAACAAGGTATTATATTGTGGTAGAGCTATCCAGCCAAATAATGTATCCTTTGGATAGTATTTTGGGTCTTCAACAACAACGGACGCAGTAAGAAAACAATTTAAAGTTTCATCAGGTACTTCAAAATACCCTTTATAAAAAGCGCCTATGGATTGTGGCGCGTTTGCTTCAAAATCCTCATAAAATTTAATAGATGGTATTTCTTTGTTGCCGGTATCAGTTTGCTGTAGCAAACCAAACGTGACGTTAAAAGAGCTCAATGCTGATAGAGTAGGGTTAGTAGTTGATGAAGACAATGAAGGGTATGTTTTAGTGGTGAAATTATCACCATCTTTGAACTTAATAACAAAAGGAATTTCGGTGCTTTGCCAGCTTATTACCGGCATATCAAATTTTGTAGAAGAAAGAGTACCTTCACCGTCTATACCTGTGGTGCTTATTGAAAGTTTTGAAGCAGAATTATGGCGTATTTTTATTACTGGCAGTACTGCGGGTTTAATATTTTGAAAACTATGGGGTGGATATGATAAAAACTCATAACTGTTTTTATGCTGTGAATACCAGTCATTAAACTTGGCTGTATCCAAAGTAGCAAAGATAAAAATAGGCGGCTCTCGTGAAGTAAAGTTTTTAACTTGATCGTCCACATAGTAAAAGCTGCAACTACCTGTTGTGCCTGCAAAAACGCTGCCTGGATCACCTTTGGAGCAATATTGTAGTTTGTTATTAACAATATTTGCATAAATCTCGGTATTGCTTGTTTTAACTTCATCTACTATGGCATATTCGTAAGTATCACCAACAGGTACTTGTGTATAAAATCTACTAAGTTTGCTCAGGTGAGACCATTTATTATTATAAAAGTCTTCTGCGTTTTGATAGTCACCTAAGGCACCAGAAGCATAAAGCGAAATGGTATACCCTGTTGCACTCAAGGCATAATATGATTGCCAACTATTGTGTCTATCCACAATAAGCGGATCTTCTATCTTGCTTGCAGCTATATCATAAATAAATTTAATACTATCTTGAAATTGAATTTGATCTTTAATAAAATCGTTAATGATAATGGTGGGACGATATGAGCTGTCATAAGCGTTGCCAAACTTATCATAGATAGTTAACCTTGCATTATATTTTCCTGGCCAGCTGTAAAGGTGTTCAGCAGTGAGGCTGTTAGAAAATGAACCATCACCAAAATCCCAGCGAACTAAAGTGTTGGAAATATTATTTGTTGCAGTAAGAGTAGAAGAAGAGGTAAAATCTGGTGCAAAGTAAAGAGGAGTGTTAGGTAAGCTATAAGAAGAGAGTGAATCTGCTCCTGTATAGTCTTTTATAGAGAAGTATACATACGTATAATTTACTGAATTAGCCATTAGTACTCTCGTTGTAATGATTGAATTGACGGAGTAACGACCTTTATTTTATTAATAAAGTCCATGGTATTGTGCAGGTATGGGAACTTGAAGTAAGGCAATTGTGTGTCTTGTGTGGTTACTAATATATCTGTTTCTGAATAAACCGGGTTGTATATTACTATGCTTATGCCTGGTATGGTTATAGTTTGCCCGGCCTCAGTTCTAATGGTAGAAATATTATTAACGCCCGGCAGCGCCAAGATTTGATTGGTAATTTCTGTTAAGCTGATAGTTAATCCTAAGTTATCCCTAAGAGTTGAAAAATAATTAGAGAATATTGCAGCTATCTCCAGTCTCAAAGATTCTGGATTACGTTTAGCAGTAATATCTCTGGATATTTGCAAATAAGTCGTATCTGCTATGACAGGTGATAGGGCTTCCCCAGGAAAATATGCTCCAACATCTACTGCAACATATACAGGATCATTTACAATGACTTCTGCAGTGGTAAGCTTCACAGATTGTAAGTTGTTTAAAATGAGCTGCTTTTGAGCAGTATTTAAGTAGTTTGCTCTGGTTGTTAGAGAAGTGAGTTTCTCGAGTTTAGGCACTGCATATACATATACGTTGTTGAAGTTACAGGAATCGGCAAATTTAACTTGGTTAAACAACACTCTGCTTTCATAATTGGGCTTTGAAACGCCAAGATCGAAGTAATATTTTAAATGACCTGATATGTAGTCCCAATTATTAATAACTTTTACAGAGGAGATGATATTTTTATAATTTTTTGATATGTAATTTGTAAAGTCATCAGCAGTAATGAGACGGTATTGACTTCTGAAGCTATTAACAGCGTTATCCTTGATACTTTTGACATCTTCACGTGTTACAAACGTTGTTGAACCATCGATATTTGAAAATTGTATATTGCTAGCTTGGTCGGCAGTAATTAAGGTCAAGTTGGATGGCGTGGTATTGGCTTGAATAGTGTTAAACTGAGGTGTATTGTAAAAAAATAGTTTGTTGTTGTCGAGCAAGCCGGCGCCTATTTCACCACGTGTACCATCAGACTTGATATAATAAATGGCAACATCGTCGCCTGGGCTTAATTTTTTACCTGTTACATTGTTACCAAAACGGAGCTCGTAGCGTTCGTTTTCATTGAGACGTATTTCATAGACTTTAGAGTTTGATCGCTCTAAAAATAAAGATTGCGTTACAGCCCATTTTTCCCAAACAGGATTAGTAATTGAATTATCTCTTACATACACATCAATATTGAAATGATCAATGACAATATTTTGATTATTAGTATCAACAATTGTCAAAGTTAAAATTTCAAATGGCTCGCCTAGTGCTGTATATACAGGGTATTCGTTGTAAGTGCCTTGAAACAGGAGATTATTTTCCTGAAGATCAATCAATGCTTCAGTAGTATTTGTGAGTTTTGTGAAAGTGACATCAGTATTAAAGGAATATGTTGCCCCGTTAACTGTGAAAAACGAATACCGTGGAATGGTGTAGGTTTTTGCAGGAAGAGCTTCTTGTGCAGTTGCTAGAAAAGATAGAATTGATGTCTGATTGCCAATTGGATTGTAGTTCACAAGCTTTACGATCTTGTTAATATTCTCGTATAGCTCTGCTGTAGTAAAAGTACTCTCTGCACCAGATCTGTTGAGATAAAATATTAAAACATGATATGCATAAGCAATAATATCAATAATTGAGGATAGATTGCTGCCTTGAAAATTTTGATCTGTAAATATGTTGTTTGTGTTGAGTCTGGTATTAATTAAACTTCTTAGACTTGTAGCATCAAACGCAACATATCCATCTTTGGGTAAATCGAAATTGTTATAAGTTGCCATATTAGTTAAAAAAGAATCCTGAATTACTTAATGTACCAACAAGCTTAAAACTACTGCTTGTATCAATGGAAATAATTCCAACAATAAGAGTGATGATGTATTGCTGATTAACTTCGTCCGATTCCACATTAATGGTATCAATGCGCACTCTTGGTTCATACGTATTGATGCCATTCAATATCTCGTTACCTACAGCATAACCAGTAGCTTCACTTATGGGGGTGAATAGGTATCTTTGCAAGTTTAACCCGAAGGTGGGGTTTAGAATGCGTTGACCAGGTATTGTATTGAACAGATTAAAAATGGAATTTCTAACTGCAGCATAATCATAATCGATTTTTAGATCTCTGACCTCTTTCTTCTTCAAGAATTCGTTATTACGTGTATAATCAAACTCTAAGTCCAGTTTAAGATCTGTATAAGTGAAATTACTGGTCGACTTGGTAGGTTCCGCTATGGATGATATCTTGATTGTGGCCACACATGTATTTATGGTACTTTTATTCTTTTAAAAACAGTTTTTTTCAAGTATAAAGCATAAATACTTTAAATGAAGAGGAACTTTGTCAAATTATTCGAGTCTGCCATTGGCAGGTACACAAGGGGCGGATTTCTTGCAGGTGATGTAGTTAAATTTAATGATGATGCATTTAGCGACCCGTGGTACAAGGATTTAGGTAAAAACACCAAGGAAGTTATACAAAATATGGTCAAGAGCGGCTTGAATCTGCGTGTGTCTAATGTAAAGAATATTTTTCCGGCTGGCATGGGCGCAGGCAACATTGATAACATGACAATTGACACCAATTTGGATGTAACAACTGAAATTGCACCAGGAAGATACCTGGATTTCATTACCATACCTGCTCGTCTGGTTTCTCCTGTTGTTTCATATCCCAATCTGCCTGAAGTACCTGAAGTATTTAAAAAGGGTGATCCAGGCAAACGCGCACATATCAAAGCCAAGGTAGTCAAAGATGAGCAGCAAGAAGTGCCTTTTTATTCACCCAAACAGACAAGAGAATCAGATCTAGGCAATAAAAAAATGTCAACTGGTGATCGAACATTAAAAAATCAAAATACAGTCATTCCATCTTCGCCTGCTGAAGGTCACAAGGATCCTGCCTCCTACACATACAATTATCTGCCAAAAGGCTAAGCTTTAAGCTCTGATAAAACTATCAAACAAGTGTAACAGTTGATCTCCTGGTCTATAACAAACGAGCTACGGTATATATACTCTGAAATGGTGAGTAGGTAATGCTTCTTGCAATTCACATCATGTTCACTAGCATCAATGTAATTGAAGAGGTTTCTCAATAAGGATACATAATCATTATTGAATGTACTTTCGTTCTCTATTAGAGCTTTTCTTAACGATACAACGTTTTTCTTCTTAATCTCGGTATAGATTAATTTCAATACTTCATCATTCTTGAAGCTGTTAAGCTTCAACACGCCTGTACATGAATGCTTTTGCAGTTCATTAAGACATTTGCGCAAATCCGGATAAAAAGAGTGAATAAATTCGAGCAACAGTGCTTTTTGTTCATCGTCCACTTCAATCTTTTCTGCTTTAATTATGTTAACGCATCTCTTGGCAAAGCTTGGCTGGGGTGGTGTGAGATCCAAGCTCTGACACCTGCTTTGTAATGCAGGTATGACACGGTACTTGTGATTTGCAGTCAGGATGAACCGGGTAATCTTTGAAAACTCTTCCATGGTATTGCGAAGGGCTCTTTGAGCATCCATAGTCAGACCATCTGTTTCATCCAGCACTATGACCTTTATCTTACCGTCAATGCTCTTTGTCTGAGCAAAGTTTGTAACTTTGCTGCGAATGGTGTCAATGCCATTTTCATCACTGGCATTTATGTACAGGTATTGGCATTCCAGAATATCGTTAACAATGATTTTAGCTAATGATGTCTTGCCTATGCCAGGGTTTCCAGTGAACAGAAGGTTAGGTATTTCAGTTTTACCTTTAAATGAATTTATAAAGGTTTTATTGTCATCAGATATAACAAAATCATCAAATTTTGCAGGGCGATATTTTTCAACCCAAAGATTAGAGAAATCGTAATTCATTATTTACCAGATGACCCAAACCCTTTTTCGCCTCGTGAAGATACGGTTGCAGTACCCCATGCAATATCCATGTTAATGTTCATGTAAATTATGAATTGTGCTATTCTGTCCCCGGCTTTGATCTGATAAGGCACATCTGTAAGATTGTACAGCTTGATGCCTGCATTCCCTCTGTATCCGTTGTCAATAATGCCAGGATGTGCAGTAATGCCATGTTTAAATCCAAGTCCACTGCGACTTTCCACTTTGATCCAATAACCTTCAGGTATATCTGCAAACTTCAGCCCAACATTGACAAAAACAGAACCTCTTGCAGGTACAACAGTATCCTCTATGGAAAATACATCATATCCTGTGTCAGATTCATTGTTTTTTACAGGTAACTTTGCAGATTCATGTGTTTTCTCAAATTTTAATACAGGTAAAAACTGTAAATTAGGATCAGATGCAGAAGTTATGTTGGACATACCCCTATTATAGTATAAGATTATTGAAATCAATACATAAGTATTATTATGAGTGAAGAGCTTAACGAAATGGTGGGTGATTTGTTGTCCCAATTGAATGATGCCAAGGAAAAAGCTGTTGTAGCTGAGAAGAAGAGTGATCCTCTTACAAAGGAAACCATGGAAAAATTTGTTATTGAAAAGGCAGGTAGATTAATCGAAGAGAGCTTGGAGGTCATGACCAATGTTAAGGACTACATATCGTCAGCCCCAGAGAGCAAGGATGTGGGTTCGTTGTCTGATTTGATTGCTGCTACTGCTACAGCAATTGAGACCCTGAATAAAATTATAGTGACAGATAAGCGTAATGAAACAGTTATAAAGGCAAAAGAGATGGACATTGCTTCGAGAAAAGAATTAAAAACGGCAGATACAACAACCAAGTTACTGCTTTCACGTGAAGAGGTGTTTAAGATGTTAATTGATAGCGCTAACAAGAGCGCTAAAATTATTGATGCAGAGGTAATTGACGAAAAACCACAGCTCAATTAAAATCGTCTTTATTTTCACATTCAAACAAAGATTTATAGAGATCATTCCAAATGGACTTGAAGTCTGGTACCAATCCCTTGAGTGCGTTTTTAAAGTCATCAATTTTAGGTATTTTAGGGAATAAATTCTTGAGGGCATTTTCAAAGTCACCAGTAATATCCATGTTTACTAATCCATCAAAATTAATTTTGCCCAGTATCGGTAATCTAAAATCACAAATAATGCCTTTCAGCTGTTGCGCACTGCCAAACAATGATTGCGCATTCAAGTTCTTAAAGTCAGAATTAGTTAGTAACGAGAAGATCTGTGGGAATGAACCTGGATCCACTGAAGGCAGTACATTGGGTAAATTGGACAACGGTGATTGGACTATTGATTGAATATTGCCCAATGCAGCAGTAAAGCCACCTGTTACACCACCAGCTAAGCCCTGTAAATTATACAAAGGTGCAATGAGAGATTCAGTAAATGGTAGGTTACCTATGCCTGTTTGGTTGACTCTATTAATTAAATTAGATATTTGTGCATTAGGCAGTTGCAGTAATTGTTGAGCTGCAGCTAACTTAGCAGTAGCTTTTTGAGACATTGATATTGGTGTTGTAAGCTTAACAGTTCTTGTTTGGTAGAGTAAAGCTCTGTTACTTTCCGCGGTAGTTACCCCGTTACTCCTTGTTTTACTCTTGCACGCAAGAGCGCCTTTTATTGTTCTGTAGTTTATTGAATGAACAGTTTTCTTTTTGAGTATGTCAACAGACTGTGTTGTGTTTTCAACATTCATTAAATAGCTAATATTTGGCATACTTTGAAGATTATTGAAGCTCGTATTGGTGGGGTTGTAGGCAGGATTGTCATTCATACTACTAAAGTAGTTTAAGTATTCGAATCTTTCTTGGCCAAATTTATTAGACAAACATTCCAGAGAGCCACCTTGCGCATTGTAAGATTTTTGATATGATGGTATGTCGGTAACAAGGTTTAACCCATGAGGTTGTGTAGAATCGGTATCAATCTTGTATGTGTCGTTAACTTTCTGCACACTTACTTGGTTTGTTTTCATTAATTGTGCGTTAGCAGAGCTTAAATCGTAGGATAAATCCAATGTACTTTGTGGCAATTTGTTTTGAACAGATGTTGGAATAGTTTGAGGTGGTCCGTAATCTAGCTGCACATCGAATACCGGTGATACGTATTCACTGAACTGTGATAACGTATTAGTTAAATGCCCTACAGTATCGCTAGGCTCAGCAAGAAGTGAGTTTTCATCAATTTGCACTTGCATCTTCACATCATCAGGCTGGGCTTGTAGTTTTTTGTACCAATAAAACACAAAATCATTATTAACTCCTGTTAATTTAGAATTTAATCCATTAAAAAACTTAGCCAAATTGTTAATAGGGTCACTGCTTTTTTTTGCTTTCCAATATTCCATGGATAAATCAAGCTGCTTCTTGAGATCACCTGGAGAAGGGGTGGTGGGTGTCGCAGCTAAAGTAGGTTTAATGGTACCCGGTAAGGAAGGAGGTGCACCCGGCGGATAAACAGTTGCATAGACAACTCCACCTGGATATTGCTTGTTGTACTGTCTTGCAAATGCATTTTGCTCTTCAACTGTGTCAAAAAAAACATCTATAGTTGTAGCAACAGATTGTCCGCTCGCTCTTGCTGCTGTATTATCTTTAATGCCCCCGCCTGTATCGTGTGCATAGTAATTGTAAGGTAGCCCAGGCAGATTGACTGTACTGCCATAATTAATCAATGATTTATCCACAGCAATGCTACTATTAGGAATAAGTTTAAACTCGCCATTTTGATTAGGCTTTGCAGAAACGCCTAAAGGTGTATTGGGGTCATATGTGGATGGGATTTCAGTACGTGAGTATGCAGTAACTCTAACAGGTATTTGGTAGGATCCGTCTGCATTATACTTTATACCAGTAGTAGAAGGGAATTTTACACCAAGATCCTTATTATATACAGCGTTAGATTGATTGCCCTGGATGGACTCTAAGAACGTCGTATATTTGGTAACCATTTCAGATGAATTGGCTACATTGGTGTTAATTAGTTCAGGGTATATTGTGCTTGTTTTGGTTCTCATGTTATTTGCTATTTGTATTTAAAAACAGGTTGTCATAGCTGTAGGTTTTTACACACCTCAGTTCATTAAAATAATCAGTGCCGTTAAAATGGTGCTTAGCTTCAACTACAAAATATATACCCAAAAGTTTGTTATCAAAATCACTGTAAGGGTAAGCACCATCCCGTGTTACACCTATGAATCTGCCTGCTTGACGGTGTGTGGAGCCAGGCACTGTGAATAAAACAGTGTTGTTCATGAAAACGGTGTTAAAAATACTTTTGTTTCTGCCTGAACCTAATCTTTGATCTGCATTAAACTCATCTTCTTGCTCTATAAGAGTAGACACATTGCGTATGTTTTTTTGTGTTTGTTTGTATTCACCAGGAAAATAATTTCTATATGCTTTATCGAAGCTAAATTTTTGAAAAGGCAGCACGTAGTTTGTATCATAGACGCTTAAAGCACTATTGATTGTGTTTCTCTGTTCATCGATTTTAAAACACTTTTCATCACTGTTATAACTGTGCACATTTATGGATACAAGATCTTGTTGTGTGAAAATACCAGGCATGGGGTCAAATGAGAAGTTATTAATAATGCCGTATTTATCCAGAATAAGGCCATCAGCAGGCACATAATCTGCTTTGGAGAGTTCAAAGTTAGTTGATGATGAATCCGCATATGAACCAAGCTTGAACGTCTCCAGATACAGTTCACCTGTTTGACTGTTTGTATTTTGTGAAGTTCCGTCTAACGCGCGTTTAAAATAATCGGAAAGACTTAAAAATGTAAAATTACTTGTGTCTCTTTCAATGCGCAAGAAAGCAGTATCAAAACTATTTTTAGCAGTTGAAACATGCCGAGATATGAGGTATTTCAAGCAATCAATGCCTTTGAACCGCGCAGGAGCTGAGAAATAAATGTTTGTGCTGCCTTGATCAAAGTTTTTCTCATCTATAGTGATGGGCCAGCCATCTTGTGTTTTGAAAAAGTCTTTAAGAAATGCAATAATAGCGTCGCCGGTGTAAATGCCACGTGCTGCATTTGTTGCATTAATACTATCTGTGTTGTTTACATAGTTAGCTGTAGAGAAATATGAATTTTTTTCTCTTAATAGTTCATTATGCATGTCCCAAAAGTATAGTTTCTTGAATTTTTCCCCTGGATTAGTGCCTAATATCTCTTCAGTATTGTACACAGCAAAATTAAACTGCAGTCTAAATAACTTATTTGCATCTTTATCTTCTACGAAAGCTAAAGACTCTTCATCAAGTTTGGGCATGATATCAATAGAAAGTATGTCACGTGAATCGCCTTTAAAAATGAATCCTTTGTCATTTCTAAGTGTAGTTGCTCCTTGAGTTGCACTTTCCGAGTTATTAAAATCAGCTATTCTCTCAACAGCATCAAAGGTGTTGTTGATGATGATGTATCCTCTGTGATAAAAATCTTGAAAATCATCTTCTAGAACCAGCTTGGTTATTGCACCCATCTTCAATTGTTGAAAGCGTCCATCAGATGAGTACAGACCAATATTAAACCTGTAAGGGTTATTGTTGATAATATTATCATACTCTTGACTGGCATCAGGTGGAGAATATTCGGCCATATTATTTTAATGCCAATTTTATTTCATTAAGAACAGAAGTTACATATTGTGGTCTTATCACTTTAATAAGGGTTCCTTTGTCAGGGAATTTAACAGGGTTATACACATTATTAGTGAGGCATACTAGCCACCACAGATCAATGGTCTTGTATGCATTGTAGCTAACTATGGTCCAAGGCATTTTGTTGGTAATTTGCTGGTAGTATATGTAATCTGTGTTTATTTTTTCTGGCAAAAAAACAGATTGTAGGAGATTGTAATAATATTGCCCAGTATCATTTACATAAAGCTTGAAGATATTTTCATACCGCGTGCTTCTCAATGGAGGCAAGGTGTCCAAGTTATTTTGAAATGTGCCGTCCATAATGATACTTATCGAGAAGAAGTGTTTGGCAAACCAGGCGCTCTTACTGGTGTGTCAATGGGGCTAGAATTGGGTGAATTTGTATTCTGTTGCGCAGAATTAAGAAACGGATTGTTGTTATTATTACCTGGTGAGGGTGAGGAGCTGGTTGTAACTACTGGTCGCTTGTTGAGTACTGAGTACATGAAGTTCTTAGACTCTGGAATGAGACTCTTTACTGTTATGTTTATAACATATGCATCAGGCACTATGGTGGTTATTTGGTTTCTACTCACTTTGGCAGTGAATCCTGCTATTTGGCCCAATGTGGTGTCTATAACACTGTTTAGCAAATTGGCAGGGTTTGTTGAACCAGTATCCACACCCAGCTCAGTTGATGTTGAAAGACCAAATTTAATTTCACGGCGTGTGCCTTTGAAAGAAACAGACATGTTAGATATGTAGCAAAACGGCAAGAACTTGACACCAGGTATCTCAACTTGATAAACAGGAGGGGGGTCAATTAAGGACTTGTTTTTTCTGCCTGGTTTGTTGTTGTACATTAATAAGAATACTAATTCCCAATTTCTTACCACATCGTCAAATGTGGCAGAACCAGTGTTAATGAGAGGAAAGGAGAAACTAAACTCTTCACCCTCTGTTGGGTAGTTATAGAATTTTGCTCTTTCAACAAAAGTAATTTGTGTTGGGTTTCTCAATGCACTAGTCACCTCTGCAATGTCTGTGAGTGTCTCTGATGCATCTTTAAGTATGCCTAAGAATGGGTTGGATCCTGCGTCTTGCGAAAACCCATTTTGCAGTGAATTGTTGTAGTTATCAAAATACGGCATATGAAACTCCCAACCTGTGGGCTCAGTAATATAAAGGTTTTGATATGGATACAGATATGGATTACCAGAGGTGTACACGTCGTTGTCATCCTTCAGGAAAGAGCCATATTTACTGTAGACATCTCTGGTGTATTGTGTTACGTTTTGACCTACACCTGAGTCTTTAGCTTTGTTAAACCATGATGTCAGAAGGTTTGATGCACTTGATGGCAGTGCATTGAGCCCTGCTCTCACATTACTCTTGGCAACCCCATATGAATATTTTAATTGTGATATGAGCGCGTTGGTTTTGAGTCTTTTCTCTTTCATTATTATTCTGGGAGTCTCAGTTCTTGATTCTCTTAATTTTGAATATGTCCAGTAAAAATTATTCACTACATCCACTAAGCCGCCTGAACCTGTTGCTCCACCTAATATACCTGATCCGCCAGAAGCAGTATTAGATGCGATGAGAATGGGCGGATCCACTTCTTCAGTTGCACGTGCGTTTGCAGTGTTGCGCGATGTTGATACAGTAAAAACGTGGTCCATATGAATACTTAATTAGAAGGTTACTCGTTCTGTGAGCTCTCTTCGATAATCTAGATTGGAAGAAGGACGATCACCAAAGGATGTGTTGTTTGCAGTGTTCTGCACCACCACATTGGATCCCGATTTTTTATCACGTATATCTTTAAGAAGTTCAATGTTTTCGCCCATGATCTTTATTTCGCTTGTTTGCAGAGCTGCAGCACTTTTAAAATACTGTTGCAATCCTTTGTTGAGCTCTTTAACTGTGACTGTGAGTTGTTTGATCGAATTATCAGTACTTCCATCGCGACTCTGTAAGATGTTATCAATGGGACCGCCACTCTTGAATGCCATTATTTGATCTTGTTTGTCAAACGAAAATGCTTGACCTCGAGAAATTAAAGTCCTATTATTATCATCAACATAGTCACCCACAGGCTTAACAGAAGTTTTTTTTGTATTTGCAAGCTTGTCCACTTCAGTATCATCCTTACCAAACACTCTTTTAAAAAGATTTTTTACAGCATCCCATATGAAAGTCCACAGCTCTGCAACAGAATCTGTGAGTGAATTTTCTTTGAAGAAGTCCTGTATTGCTTTGCCCCAGCTTTCACTGAACAGGCCTATGAACTTGCCAATGGCAATGCCAAGTGCATCACCAAGCATTTCAGGCAATGCAAGCAGGCCTCTTATAATGGCTTCAACTATTCTGCCTGAACCCCATGCTTCCATAATCTTATCTGTATACGTTTTAACGTCTTTCCATGTCATTATACCAAATGTCACAAAGCTCAACAGCCCACCCAGAATACCGTCAACAAAACCTTTGATAGTAGCACCTTGTTCCATTATGGATTGAAATAAGTTGTATCCAACATCTAGAATAATGCCTATCCAGAAAAATGCTTTTTCTGCAATTCTAAAAACAAAGCTGTTTGTAATCATATTAAATAGTTTTCCAAATATATCAAAAAGTGGTTTCATGGCTTCAAATGCCTTTGTTACAAATCCAAACAATGTATTTTTAATAGTGCCTGCAATGCCAAGAATGCGTCCTATAATGCCTTCATCCTGAAATGCAGCGCGGACACTAGCAAATATTTTTCCTATTACCCCTTCTTCAGCAAATAACGTTTTGAATGAATTCCATGTTCTGCCAATGAATCCTTCTTCTGAGAATAATGTTGCAATGTCCTTGAAAAACTTTCCTATTGCCCCCTCTTCAGTGAATGGTGACTTTAACTTTTGCCACAATTTACTAACTGGACCTTCGCCAGAAAAGAACTCTTCTAATCCTTTGAGAGCTCTGCCTAAGAAACTTTCTTCTGAAAACAATCCACGTATCCGGGTAATGACCCTACCAATGACACCTTCTTCTGCAAACAACCCCTTTAACCAATTCAAAGCTTTGCCAAAGATGCCCTCCTCAGTGAATAAATTCTTAAGAGCTTTTAAGGATCTCATGAGAAAGCCTTCTTCTTTGAATAGTCCAGATATCACTTTCCACATGCCTGCAATGGCGTTCATGAAATTAGTTATGTACCCACCAATAAATTTTATGAATCCGGATATCAAACCTGCCGCTATCAAGCCAAGTGTTAACCACGGAAATCTTTTATTGTCTTGTTTTTTATCTGGTAATTTTGTTGAGGCAGTACCGCCTAATAATTTCTGGATGGCTTTCCTGCCTTCCATGGAAATGCTATCTATGACCACTGGTGTGGCTTGATATAACTTTTCTTTTTGCTTGAGCCTTGTTGTTCTGACTGTTTCGCGCTTACTGTCTGTGAAAAGATCTGTAATCTTACTCATTAACCCTTCTTTGCCAGACGGTTTACCCTCAGACAGAAGGGCCATGATACTGGCCAACTTGTCGTTAATGCCTAGTATATTGCTATCCAGAGTAGCTTCATTCATTAATAATATTTAAAGAATTTTACTGTTTAGACAGTAAAAAGAGAGGGATAATGTTAATATCTACCTCTTTGCCATTGTTTATAAAGTAACCTTTTTCGAACAGTTTGGCGTTATTAATAAACTCAATGAGCTTGGTATTGATGGTCAGTGGTAGCTTTTCAACCAATTGTGTTTTTTGAGCTAGATTGAGTTCATCAAATGTGATGCTCACAATGTTGCTACCATTGTTGATGTCCACCTTTTCAATGTATTTGGTGAGCTCGTTAATGTACAATTCACCCACAGCCTCTTTGGGCAGATCATCATTATCTGGCAGAGGCGCCAATTTCTTCTTGGATTCAATATTAATAGAGTTGTCACGACTCAATGGAGGTATTGTCACAGTGATCTTAATGTTATCCGCTACAATTTCAGTTGTCTTGAGCTGAGCAGGCAGTGGCAAGTTGTTGTTGAGAACAAAATCTAAATTAATTATTTCATCATCTTTCTTGTATGTGGATGAAAGTGAAAGCGCCCTTAAGCAGACTGCTATGTAGCTGCGGTCTGATAAAAGAAGATCTGCAGGCTCTTGAATATTTTCACGTAAAATGGAATTTAATAGCAAAGAAAACGAAACACCTGCAGTTGCTTTTTCCAGAGCGCTTTTTACTGCATCTTTTTGCTGCTTTGTATTGAGCCCTTTAAATTTTACCTTACGGTTTAAGGAAGGTACAAAAATTTCAAAGCTTTTAGATAAACTGTCAAGCGCATTTAGCGCACTAGTTAGATTCTCCATAATGCTATTTATTTACGCCCATTGGGTTGGCAACCGCTTTGGACTGTTCCTCTTGCATTTTTGCCAATTCAGCTTCATATATTTTGCAGAGCACAATGTTTTCTGTCAAAGTGTTGTTGTCAATAGCTTCACATGTGAAAAACATTTTGCTTACTAAAAGATATTGCATTTCATATATGTTTTTTAAATTGGCTGAAAAAAGTGCTTTTAAAATTTCAAATAATGTTGTATTGTAAGGGGATATTTCAATTTTATCATCATCCTTTGCGCCTACTTTTAACACAAGAGGTTTGAACGCCTTCACAGTGTCCTTACTGAATTTATCAATGTGGCCGGTCACTTCTGCAGGAAGCTGCTCAATAATTTTCAGTCTCTCTTGTGATATGTTGGTAAAAATGTCAATTTCTTCATCGTTAACAAAGACTTTGTTTACGGAACTGTAATAAGCATCCAGAAGATTTTCAAAATAAAGCGCTTTAGGCAAAGTGATCTGCAATTTGAGTGTGTCTATGAGATGCTCACTTGTAAAATTTGTTTTGAAATCTATGCATTTGTTTAAAAATGGTACTAAGGGTATTTTGGTTACTGATGTTTTGTCTTTTAATTCGATTTCTGGTGATACAAACAAGCAACGCAGCAAATACAGCATGCAAAATTTATCAAAGTTTGTCAACTGTTCATAATATTCTTTTTCTAATAAACATTCCTTGACAATTTCTTCAAAATACTCAGAGATATGAAAGTTATTGTTGTTCAACAAGAATTTATTCAACACACGATACTGCTTGAAGGTCAATTCCTTGATTCTCAAGTCTTTGTCCAATGTTGGAGAATGAAAATTTAAATAAAATGACATTATAAGAACCCTAAAGGATTAATATTGCCAAGACCATTCTGAAAGCTGGTAACCCTGGGTATTGATCCATTGGATATTCTATTAACAATGTCACCAATAGGCAAGTAAAGACTGTTTTCAACTGTGTAATTTGAGTATGTCCATCTGGTGGAGTATGTTACAAGCTGATCATTTTCATAATCCATGCTCTGCTCTGCAATATTTACAGGCGTACAATTATAGAAAGTAAATGCTTTTCTGGGCACCATGGATATGCCTTGATATGTTTTTGTGTACTGTAAGAGTGTCATGTTAACTTTCATATTCTTAAGACCTCTCCTACCAGGCACATCATCAGGCCGAGCCGCCATGCCATAATGTGCACCTAGAATAACCCATGGTCTTACAACGAAATCAATGAAAGAAGTATTTGTCTCTTTGAAGCTTATTTGTAATGTGTTTGGTGTGGGGGTTCTTCTGCCGCCTAAAATACCAGGCAAAAACCCTGCATTGTTTTCCACAGAAACAGATTCCGCGTCATATTCTTCTGAAGGTATTGTTATTTCATGGGCAAACAGACATCCAATAACTTTTTGCATTGGATAGCTCTTGAGAATATTAACTGCATTGTTGATATCAAATCCTTTTTTACCACCATCGATTCGTTCCAGCCCTTGTATTAAACTGGTTCTTAATGCGGCAGGATATCTATCTATTACTACAATCCACTGTGTAGGATTGGGAATTGCTGTGAACCACGATTCCATTTGCACAAGAAAATAATCTCTTGCACTGATGATGGGCACACCAGGTATATTGAACCCAAATAAATTGGTAACTTGTGGGGCAAATAACGGATTTGTGCCTGTAACAAGGCCTTGAAAATTATTACCTAAACCGTTGAGTGCGTCTGTTAATGGATTGTCCACCTAATTATTTAGGCAGACTGACGAATTATGAAACTTTTCTCCAATAATGATAGGAGAGAGTGGCAGTAAATTCCACTGTATTGCCAACACCTTCAGCAATGAGATAATTCAAGGGACCTACATTGCGAACGGAAACACCCACAAGCTGATACTGGGCTGTTTTGTTCATTTGATTGTCGAGCTGCACCAGATCAATTACGGCAGTCTGTTTGGGCGCGAAATAATTGCCAGTTGAGTTTGAATCGTTGAAAATATCAGATGACCATTGCTCAAATTTTTGGCGGATCTGTGAATTGGCATCAGTGTAGAAAGTCAATTCATAGGCTTCACTGTTAGGATATGTGACATTGCCAGGAAGATTGAAGTTCAACCCCATGTAAGGTACTGCCACATTAGTAATTGAACGAGCAGGCAAAGCAGCTGTCTTCACATAGATCAAATCATTGTTATCAAATGTTACTGTGCTTGCTCCTCCTGTGTTGATGTTCAATACACGGAAATTGAAGTCACGTGCAAATTCACGTGTTGTTGCTGCTGTGTAAAAGTCTGTGATTAATTGATTTACGTCTGCCATAAAATTATTTATCTATTACGATACAATCTCCTGGAAGTTTGTACCAGTTCTTGTCGCATAGAAATTGCAAAGGATATATTCTGCTGCTCTCACAGGCTTGATGTACACATCCACCACAATGGTATTGTCATCAATGATGGCAGGTGGGTTGTTGCGTTCATCACAAATGAGAAGGTAATCATATATGCCCTGTGTATTTTTAGCATTATCAAAAATCGGTGTCAAGCTGTTTAAAACTTGTGTTCTTGTGAACAGGGTGTTGGGTTCAAACACAAAGTATTTCACAGTGTCGCGGGTTGCAGTCTCGAGATTCAAGAAGAGGCGGCGAACATTGATGCGATCAAAAGCGCTGGGTCTTTTTTGCAGTGTTTTCTGACCAAAGATCACAAAGCCTTCTGCAGGGAAAAATGTCACAGGGTTCAAATTGATTTTATACAATAGATCGCGTTGTTTTTGCTTTGGATACACAGCAATGTCAACCAATCCAAATATTACGCCACGTGCAAAACCTGCAGGCGCATACCAAGGTTGGAATGAAGAATCTGTGTTTGCCATGGCAGCTGCAGCAAATCCTGAGAATGGCACCCACACTTGCTGATTTGAGGCTATGTCTGCTACTTTGCCACAATTTGCAAATGTGCAAACATAACTGGTGTCAATGCTGGCAAATAGATTCTTTAAAGGCCAGTACACATTGTCAGAAAATGAATTTGTTGGAATGTCCAATACCTTGATATTAGCACCTTGCACAAATATGTTTGTTAAAGGATCAGCGATAAAGATATGATCTTTGCGTGTTTGCGCTAGAGATATGAACGCATTTGCTACTGCTGTGTATTGTGCAGCAGGTAGTGAAACTGATGAAGGATTCTGTATTGTGAGTGCTACAACTGCTGCATCATAAGGCACTGTGTCATCAAAATAGCCATATGTTGCAAGGTTGAACGAATTCACATAAATTGTGCCCAGACCAGCTTCACAGGTGATATTGATGGGATACAGATCAACGTTATTGAGTTTTTCTGCTGCACGGGTAACTTTGCCTGGCACATTGCCAATTACTTTTGTTGAAAGATCTTGATTATCATACACACCAAGAGGGAACAATGTGGCTGTTGAACCCAGTGCAATGAGGGCTTGCTCTATTATGTTTTCTGGGGCTCCAACACGCGCTGCATACTCAGTAGGTGTTTCACCATCCAGAGGGGTGGCAAGGGCGTCAGTCAAGAAACGAACTTTCTTTGCAGGAATACCGTTCACATCCAGCCATGTGCTCTTGTTCTTGTTGGAAATATTTGGGTTAATTATGGTTTTTATGTTGAGTGAGGGGTTATCAACAATTTCCATGAAAAAGCTTACTGCAGGTCCACCATTGGAGCTGTTGATTTGTCTGTTAGCATCAAATGACGCAGTGAAACCATCTTGTAACACGTATTCCAGGGCAATTGTATCTGGAGAAAATACAGATTGACGCAGCTTGAACACTCCCAGTGTGACTGTGTCATCAAATTGATTGGAAGCAATGTCAAATGTGGGAATATTTTCTAGTACTTCAGAAACACTGCCTTGTAATCCAGTTGCATCAGCAGAGAGCGTGAAGTTCAATCTCGCATCAGGAATTCTAACGTAATCTGTGCCATAAACACTTGTAGAATTGTTGTTAAGCGAGAAAACACTGTTAATGTCATTGTAAGGTGTGGCTGGATTCAAGTTTGTATTGTCAATGAGACCCACATATGAACCTTCAAACTTACTGTTGATGGTTGATTGAGCTTTGTTGAGAATGATCATGCCAGCAGCACTGAGAGAAGCAATGCTAGTAAAGGATGTGACACCATATGTATCATCAGACCAAGTGAACCCATCACCCTTCAGAATGGAAATGTATTCTGTTTGTGTTAGTTGCATGTGCGTGGGTGCACCAAAAAGATATGTGCTGCTAACACCAGTGAGATTGGTGGTTAAATAATCATCGCAATAAGCTCGCACAGGATACACTAGAGCACTGTATTCACTACTAGTATCTACACCAAGTCCTGCACCATAGGGCAGTCTGTACACAATGACACCAGCAGAAGACTGCAAAGCGGCTTTGACAGAATGGTAGAAATATCTCTCTGCACCATTTGTAGGAGTGCCAAATATTTGTTCAAATTCAGAAAGTGATGTGACTGTAATGGGTTCAGAAGATGGTCCTTTGGAAGCAAATCCAGGTATAAACACTGTGGTTGATGGGCTTCCTGCACCTCTCAAGGATAAATCTATTTCATTGATCTCGACTCCGGGGCTTTGAATTGTGCGTGCCATATAAAGTATTTATGTTTTTTCGGATAAAACTTTTTGGTTTTTTTTGTTTTTTATATTATATCCACATCTTCTACTAATGAGATTACTAATTGTGAATATGAGAATGTTACAAAAGATTCAACTTCACCGGAATCACGGTGATTGAAATTGACTCCACCCAGGGTTGTGGGAAATGCATTCAAGTACTTGAATTCCACTGTTCTCTTGTCGTATTCATCCAGAGCAAATATGGACAGGTTGGCGGCATACACCATGTTGGTAGAATTGTTGCTGCCTGCAGGTGGTATCAAATTGTCTGCATTAAAAATATTCAATTGCACATCATTTAAAATGTTCAGCCATTTGTATATGACCCAGTAGTTGTTGAACCTGTTGTCCACATCAAAATTCACAGTGATGGGTGGATATGGCTTTCTAGATTGACTGGAAGCAGCAAGTGTTTGCCCACCATACCTCACATCCAGATGTGACACTTCCATGTCTGGCACAACCACCCCATAAACGGAAAACTGCAAAGAGTCAGGAATAATGTTTCTGTTGGCACGATCCAGCTTGGAAAATATTTCTTTTAATCCATTGGGAAAATTTAAAACAAGAATGAATTTGTCTTTGCGTGCTTTGTTGAAAGGGCTTTGCACAAAATTAGTTGGTATGGCCATATTAAAACTCCACAGCGTATATCCAGCTTCTGAGCTGTGGTCCAGTTGCTCCATTGGCACTTCTGTTTATGAACCCGTTGTATCCATTTTGTTCAGCTCGAGCATATATTTTATATGTAACGGCTGCAGTTGTATTTGGGGTGTCAACCATCATGATAGTAGCAGCTGCAACATCATATTGTCCATGGCTAGAGAATACTAGATGCGCCCTATCATTACCCTGTACTGGTGCTACAGTGAGAGGAAGCTCAACATCACCACCTGCAGTGGTAGATCGATATATGTAGCCGAGAAGACCAACATATGTAGATGCAGCAGAACTGCCGCCCCAGCTTGAAAGATAAAATATTATTTTACTGCTAACAGTTGTTGGTGTAATGGTAACACTAAAGCCAGGTACCTCTTGTTTTGTTGTTGAACTGGTATACCATACACCATCATAATAATTGTACTGTATTTGTTTTATAATAGAACTTAAGATACCGGCAGTTAAATTACTAGCTAGAGTAGAATTAGTGTTCCCTCCTTGAGAATACGGTATAGCAGCAGTTCCAGCTGGAGTACCGGGCGTTAATTGAGATATCGTAATATCGGCCATAATGTTATTTAATTAAAGTTTGGTCCAACCTTGCGATTCAAGATCAGTTATTTCATTAAATTCATTGCTGTTATCACCTTGCATGACAATGGGCAAGGGAGGTGTGCCCATGGCTCCATCTTTTTCATTGTTATACATGGATGCAGGGTTTATGAAATACTTTATGCCAAAGTCCAAAGATTTGATTCTTAGTGGTTTTTTATTTGCATCATATTCTGCAATTTCAAAATATTTTTCAACCAGATCATTTTCAAGTATCATCAATGCCCACATCAAGCTCATCACCCGGTCATCCCAGCTATCTGCACCAGGCTTAGCAGCCCAAGTGCCATTAGGATACCGTACAAATCTTTTCAATTCATTCAATGTCTTGAGATCTCTAATTTTTAAAACTTTCAATTCACCCATCCAATAACGCATGTTCATGACACCTTTGTATTTTGTGTTGGTGTGGGCTTGCACACCTATTTTATTGAAGTTCACCGGGCCTGATTTTATTCCATATGACACAATGTTTTCATAGTTTAAAGTGTTCTTGAGTTGATCCACCACTTGTGCACCACAATTGTTTCTTTCTATCATGGCAAGAGGCGATCCCCAATGCAGCAGTATTTCATGCAACTTTGTTGTGAGATTGTATGGGCTAATGGTTCTGTCATGATAAATGGCAACCTGTTTAATTTCTCTGAGATCAGTGATGTCCAGTATTTGTATCGCACTGGCAGCTTCACCCACCCCTTCGCTGATGTCCACTCCTGCCACATAAATTTTTTCTTTGTCTGGTTCATCCCACATCAAATATTTACCCTCATTGAAAATAAATTTGGGTTCAATGCATTCTCTTTTCATTTCTTCAAAAAGTTTTTCGTCCAATGCACTTTCACCAGTCTGCAGAAAGATATTTCCAAATTCTTGATCAAACACATCTCTGCTGCCCAATGTGCGGATTGTTTTTTCTTTCCATTCTTCATCTCGGCCAGGAAATTCCCACCAATCCACTTTTTCTGCTTTCCAATCATTCTTGCCATCAATGGCACCAGAATACAGATCGTGAAAAAGATTGCCTGTGCCATTTGGCGTTGACGCCACAAATATTTTGGACTTCTTAGAGGATGATATGATGGGGTACACAGAGCTCCAAAATTGCTCTACCAGATGATTGTCAATGAAAGCCAACTCATCCAAAATGAGCACATTGCAGCTGTCACCTCGACCGGCATCACTGCTGGTGGTTGATATGCCAATGCTGCTTCCATTGCCAAGTGTCATGGCAGTTTTGCCATATTCTACTGCGCCTGGTTTGAGGTAGTTGGGCAGCTTTTCATAAGCCATGCGTATTCTTTTGAAAATGTTGATGGCTGTTTGTTCTTTGTTTGCCACCACCAGAATGCGTTGATCCTCAAAAAAACAAGCAATCCACAATGCATATATGGTCATCAATGTGGTTTTGCCCACTTGTCTGGATGCAAGCAAACAAACAAACCTGCTGTCTCTGAGGCTTCTCAATATGCGCTTTTGATAGCTGTGCAGTTTGATCTTCATCTTGCCTTCATCCAAATTGGTGATAAAAAAGAAGTTTTCTGCAAAGTGTAAGATGTTCTTTCTTGATTTGGCTATGTCCGCCACCCACTCTGGATGTTCAGAGTAATCAAACACAGACTCTGCAGTGGGCAGATTCTCGTTTCCCAAATAAAACTTATTTTCTGGTTTTTTAGGCATATATCTATTAAATACTTAATATGAACCAGTCCAGAACACTAGTAGAAATGGGTGACTTCTATGAAAAACGCATCATTGAAGAAAAGAAATCAGTATTCCCTCCCAAAGGCACATTCAAAAAGGCTGAAGACAAGAAGCCTGTTGAAGCTGTTGCCGATAAAAAAGCTTTCGTCCAAAAGGATTCTGGCCCTGAAAATGCTGACGGCTTCAAGAAAGATCTCATTGATCCCAAGACTGAGAAAAAAGAAAACTTCTTTGAACCCAAGAAATTCTCACAAAACTATGAAAAAACTGAAGTACAAACAATAAATAATTGTATGAGCAAATCTATTTTTGACAAATTGTATGAGGATGTAATGTCCGATCAAACCGTTGACACCGACACCACAGATGCCGCTGCCCTCGGTTTGCCTTCAGTTGACGCTGGAGAAGGTGAAGCAAAGGAAGAAGTGACCTTAACTCTTCCGCATGATATGGCTGTTAAGCTTCATGAGCTTATTGCTGCTTGCATTGGTGGCGATGAAGCCTCTGATGAAGACAAGAGTGATGAAGCCGGTGCAGAAGGCAGCGAAATGGATGTTGCATCAATGGGTGATGAAGACAATGAAGAAAAGAAAGAGGACGAGGATGATGAAGTGGCCAAAGAAGCTACTGAACTCAAAGAAGTTCCTGCCTCAGCTGGCCAAAGCCTTCAGAAGAAGGATAACAAGGTTGGTGACACAACAAAAGGTTTAGTATCACACGGTGCTGGTGACGGAAAAGTCACTGACAAAGTTGGTAATGATGGTGACAAAGGTCATGCTCTGGTGGGTAGTGGTGTTAAAGGTGGTGCCTCAACATCTCCTAAGGGCAAAGCCAATGTGGTTAACAGCAAGACATCCAAGGTTGGCTCATATCTCGCTGGATTAAAATAATTAACTAATCAAAAATAGTAAAAATTAGGGCCTAAGTCAAATTAGGCCCTTTTTTTTGCTTAAATATCTGTATGACGTTCAAAGATTATTATACTGAGAATATTCATATAGGCATGCAGAAGCGTCACATGAATCCCATAGGCAGAGATGTAAGCTCGCATTCAAAACACCCTGGCAGATTTGTGCCACACATGCACAGAACCATGAAAAAGAATCAAAAGGTGGAAAGTCTGCTAAACAAGCCTTCAGGCAGAATAGTTTTAAACGTGCAAGACATTGCAGAGGTTGAAAAGGAGTTCAATCTCAATTTTGATGTGCAATCACCTAAGAAGCTTGGCAACACAGGCATTACCATCAAATTTGACCCTGTGCTATACAAAGCCATTTTGGAGAAATGACATGAGCAAAGATTACTACACAGGCAACCCAGCTCCTAAGATATACCCATTCTTTTACGAAGAAAATTGCTTCAGGTACACTGACAAACAGAACAACACATGTGAGCGCAACACCATGTCCAATTACTGGAGAGAGCAAATCAATTTATATGGTCAACAAGTAGGCTACATTGTCAACAACACCACCACCTTGAGTGCTGACATGTTGTATGGTGAACAGCCTACCCAGGCTTATTCACCACCTCAGAATATTGTCATAGCCATGAATTTGAATGAAAATGCTTTGATGTTGAGCAAGTTTGGACTGGTATCAGATGATGAGGTAACAGCTTTTATACACATTAGCGCGTTCTATGATGCATTTGGCTATGGGGCAGAACCTAAGTCTGGTGATCTGTTCCAGTTAACTGAGTATGGCAGTGATAGACCCGGCGGCAGGAATGGCAACATATATGAGATTACACAGCGACTGGATCAAGACATTGCACAAATAAATCCATTGGCAGGGCATTATGTATGGTTGGTCAAAGCCAAACGTTTTGAGTATTCTTTTGAACCAGGTATCACCCCAGAAGCACAAAGCCAGCAAATTTTTGATGACACCAAAAGCCCTGCTGCATCTGGTGCAGATAAACCTTATGCATACTCAGTTGATGTGGCCTCCAAAGACGTGTTCAACTCAGAGATGGACTATTCCAATGTGTATGGTGGATATTAATCCAAAACAAAAAACTCTTCAGTATTAACTTTTGGTTCAGGCAATTTTTCATTGCGATATTTGGCAATAAACTGATCCCCTTCATTGCAGGAATGAAATAACACGTCCAATACAGTCCCATTTGATCCTTTGAACTTGTAATTGAATTGCTCTTCAACTTTAGCAATGTTCATTAGAGCATAGGTGATGCCAGGTGCAAATTGCTTGTCACGTACTCCGCGAGCAAGCTTGGCTCCAGGAGCTACTAAGAAGCGAGTTCCGACGATATAATGCATTTGTCAAGTTTCGCGTCATTGGGTATGACCACATCTTCATTGTTGCCTACTTCATCAATCATTGATTCATATCTTTCCACCACATATTTTTGAAATGAAAGAGGTTTGATCCAGTCCACATCACTGTTGTTCAAATCTACCTTGAACCGGCTTGCACCACGTGTCACCACATCCAAAGCTTCAATCAAGCAAAGCCACCGAGTATACTCAGCTGCCTTTAACTTGTAATTCTGCTTCTTCGTTTCAATTGTTATATATTTTTTTAATGGTTCCGATTGCATATCCAAGTATTATCAAGGCAATTTGCTTTGAGTCAAGAAAATTATTCTCTTTGTTTAAAATGGTTATGACGTTGTATGATGCGTCAAAGCTTTGCTGCAGTGCATCAAACATCTGTTTGGTACTAGCCAATATCCGATCAGCATATTCTTCGCTCACATGATCACTTGTCTTGATGGCCTTAACATACACTTCACTGAACAGTTTTATGAAATTTTTAATGACCTGCTTTTCCGAGGAAACATCTGTGTTGAAGAACGCCAGGCCAAAGTCAAAGTTTGCCAGCTCTGTGGACGTGAGTGTTTTTTTAACATAAAAAATCAGATCATTAAGAATGAGAGGGTCAGGGAGTGTCACCGGCGTCAGAGCACTAGCAGGCACTGCAGCAGGCATCTTGTCGAAGCTATTAGGTAATTGCATCTTTTAACTTTTCCATTAGTGTAGGATCAACATTTGCAGAAAGAATGGGTTCAGTGACCACAGCTGTCTCAGTTGTGGTGTGTATGCTCACTGTCTTGGCACATTCGCGGCATTTGTAGTAATTGGCAGTGTTGAATCTGAAGGGAACGAAATCACGAATTTGCTTGAAACAAGGGCATGTGACTTCCACACTCTGGTATGACATCTCTCGTAATTTTAAAATTTCTAATTTTTTACTCTTCAACACCACATACAAATTGATAATACTTGCATACAGGTAAAATCCGAACACCTGCAAAACAGCTCCAGAGAAAAATCCTATGAGAAAGTTTAATTTGACTGATGCAAACACATATCCACAAAGAATGGAAACAGCCAGCAAGGCAAATAGCTGTAGAGCTAGCTTCTTTAACATTATAATATTATAATGTCTTGTTATTTTTTTGCAACCGGTTTTTCAGTGGCGTAGAATATTTGCTTCAACTCTAAAATAATATTGGAAAGTTTATCAATAACAGTCTTAATTTGTTCTTTTGCCGCTACATTTTTTTGTACTACTGGATTCTCCAAAGATGCTTTGAACAACATGCGTGCATTGCATGCATTGATGTACAGATCGCCAAGCTGGCTGATAACATTGGGCAGTGGATAAGGTAAGGGTTTGTCTGATCTGGCATTGTTAGGGTCTTGATCAACTGTCTTATCAAACAGATCTTTCAGAGTAACTCTTTGTGTTGCAAGCTCTCTTGAAGCCATGCCTGAAGTCCATTTATTATAATTCATTACCTCTTCAAACAAAAGCTTTGGTTTCATTAAAATATTTAATCTTTTTCAATAAATAATAATATGAGTCTATTCGAACGTAAATTTGGCATAGTTTTAGAAGCAAACGATGATGTAGAGCCAGTGCCTGCTGCTGCTAATGCACCTCAAACTGACAAAGAAGCCATGGCACAATCGTTAAACACTGCAAAACCTGAAGATTTTGATGTGGAAGGCAAGAGACAAGAGCTTGTGGATCATGTCAAAGGCAATCAGACAGCTAAGCTCAAGGAATGGATTGGACAAATAGATCAGTTCATTACCTTTTTAAATGGCACAGATGCAAGTTCAATGCAAGTTCAATTGCATGCAGCACCTTGTGATTCCACCTTTGAAGACATTGCAAGAAGTGAGAAAAAGAAAATCTCTCGTCTTGCTGCTGAATTGAGCTCACTCAGTGAATCGCTCAAAGGGTATTTGATTTCAGCTAACGAGTAATAGAAGACATTATTAATCGTGCTTTGAGTCCTGCATAAGCATTATCCATGAAGAACGAAGGTTCAATGCTGTTAAGATTTTTTGCTTCACACATTTCGTTTATGTCTTTGTAAGATTTAGAGTATTTCTCTGGCCAAACAAACACAGTTTCACCACCCTCTATCAATTTTTGCGTTTTGCTTTTGCTGGCATTGTCCAGCCATTGATTGTCCAGCACCCATATTTTCTTGTGAAACCTAAAAGAAGCCAATTGTGCATCTTGCAAATGAGTAAAATTATTGCTGCTATTTTCTTGTATGCCTGCAACAGCAGTTCCATTGTGTACAAAAAAAGCATCAATAGGGCCTTCAAAAATAAAGATATGATCCAAATCAGCAGATATTTTATTTGCATTGTACAAGGATTTTTCACCGTTTATTTTGCTCAAATACTTGGGATAATGCATCAAGTCTTGTTTGTATATGATGCGTGATTGATAGAAGATAATTTCACTCTCTTCATTGTAAAATGGTATGATAATTCTATTTTTGTGTGTTTTGTCTTTCAATGAAACATATATGGTGTCAGGTCGATTGATGGCAGTGTCGATTTTTCTTTTCTTGATGAGACTCAATGCATCACTCACCACTGCATTGTCTTTAAAATAGTTCACTTGATTGCAATCAAATAAATTAATTGAATCAGTAGGCAGAGCTTCTGTGGGTCTCTGTATCTTGGGCTTGTCATCCGCACTTAATACATCCAGTGGTATAACATCATAATTCTTGGCTTCTTGTACCATCTCGTTAAAAGAGAGACCAGAGACCTCTTGTATCCATTTGATGGTGTTACTATACCATCCACAATTGTGACAACATATGGCGTTTTTGTCTGCGATGTAAATGCATCTGCGTTTTCTGCCCCATGACTTGCCCTCATGACAAATGGGACACCCAGCTATGTATGTGTTACTGGATCTCTTGAATTTCGGAGTACCGGCATACTGATAGAATTTTTGCAGTATGTATTCTTGTGGTATTATCACATGCTAATGTTAACTGGAACACTCCCAATTACAAGCTTATTTTTGTTTGGGAACAACGTCTTTGACTGACACAACACCTTTTCTGATGAAGCTACCAGAAGCGGGATCAATGTATATGGCTTCCACAATCTCTTTGCCTGCGCGAATGTAAGTCTTCAAGGTGGGCTTTACTGGCTGACCACTGATAGGCGACACAATGATCTTTGGCTCAATGATGTCCATGGACTTATTTGTTCAACACATCAGAAAGCTTGGACTTCAGCTGAGCAACATACTTCATAACAAAACCATCAATTGCGTTGTTGGCAGCTGCAGAACCAGATGATTTAGCAATATTAACAATGTCATCCGTTTCAATGATCATCGAGAATGTGCCGGCTTCAGTTGTGTCTTTCTTAAAGGTAGTTTCAATAGCTAATTTCATGCCAATATTTATTACGCAGCGCTGCAAATCAACGTTTTATTTTTTTTATATTGGGCTTGACATGTGGTGAACACATCATTGGGTAATTTTTCCACAATGTCCACTATGTTGTCTTGCAGGCCAAGCTCAAATTTGTCCTGTGGTATTTCTCTCGTCTTCATGTCAGGTAAAGATAGGAAATTATGTACACATTGTGCACTCTCCATGTAAACCAGCAGTTCACCCAGATATGCTCCTTTGGTTACCGCATATATGAATCTCGGCTGCGGGTGAATTGTCGGTTTTCTACTAAAAATCATACACTCAAATGCTTGATGCAGCTTTCCATGGATTCATATGTACCGGGCAAAGATAGGCCTAGAGCTTTTATTTTATCAGTGGACAGAATGCAATTGGATCGATTTGCTTTAAGATTAAGACTGTCAATGTCGACGAATTTCCATGATGGGTTAATGATGTTGTTATTTGTGAGCAACTTCACCACATCATGTCCATCCAGAGCACCTTCATTTACGACATTGTATATACCAGGCGCAGTCTTGTAATGTTTATTCAGGATGAACTCTTTGATGAATACACCCAAGTCGTCTATGGATGTCATGCTGTTCTTAAATGATACGAGATTGTTATAATTGATAATTTTATTGATGTAATTTCTGTCAGAATTGTATGCACAGTAGGGCATTCTGATGCGTAGTGTGGTGGTTGAATGGGCGTTAACTAGCGTTTCAGCCAGGTGCTTTGTTTTGGAGTAAAAACTACTGTCAGGGTTGTACATGCCAAAATTAGGAATATCCTGTTCCGTGAACTCTTTTTCATACCCTGTAAAAATACATCCACTGGAAACATTAATTAGCCAATGATTGTATTTGTCACAAAAATTACTTAAAAAAATGGGAAGGGTTGTATTGTATTCTAAGCATATCTCTTTGTTAGATTCACATGCATCCACATTTGGTTTGCCTGTATAACCGGAACAATTGAGAATGACTATGTCATTAATGTTGTCATGATGAGCTTGTCTGATGTATTTCTTTAAACTTATTTCATCAAAGTAATTCACCTCAGCGCGATTTGCAATGTTGAGATGAAACGACTCGTCTGTTTTAAAAGCATTGTGCAAGTGTGTTCCAACAAACCCTTTGCCAAGAATAAACAAATTAATCATGATTTACTGTTGAAAGCTATTGTTAATCCTCTGGGCCGTTTTGAGTGAAAATAAACTTGTTGATCAAGGAGCCCAACGAATCTGCTTCTTGTTGATTGTGTGCAGAGATTATTGTCACGGGCTCACCATCCACATTGTACCCAAGTAAAATAAAACAGTTTAAGAATTCTAGTATCTGACTAGTCAATGCATCCATGTCTTTTTTAGATTCGTTTTTGTTTTTGAGCTGATCTCTTAAGAAAGAAATAAGTGCTTTGTGTGTGAGCTCTTTGACTTCCTTGTTTGCATTAGGGTCAAAGTTTTTATCTTTATTATCACCACTAGACTTATCTTTGTTTTTCATCATAAATATTTAGTCTTTTTGATAGATATCTGCTTCGTCCTGGGTAATCAACATTGTTGGAAACATCATGTCTCAACAGATAGTCCACAATAACTTCAATGCTTGATGTTTTAATGAAGAAGTTCTTGGGCACTCTCTTGCCTCCATCATCCATTTCAAATAGAATCTCATCAATGTTGTTTTTATTGCAATAACATGTTATGAGCACTGAAGCCTCACTTGGATTGACTATCACAGTCCATTGACGTGGATCAGATTTGGCGTAAATACCAAACAATTTGACCACAATGAAGCCATTGTCCCGCAGTCTCTTGATGAAGTAACTGGGGGTTCTAAGTTTATTTTTACTCATTAGTTTGAAAGAGCTGAAATGATAAATTTAAAAGATGTATTCTCTAAATTCAAATCAAACAGCATCACTCCCATCTTAGTTATTAGCTTGGCGTGGATCTCTTTGAATCTCATAGAAGAAATTATTCTAAATATCTCAAAATTCAACGGTATAGGGAGATTAAACTGCACACCACTGTAATTGTCTGAAATCTTTATGCCGTATGAATCAATGTTGGCTCTCATTTTATCAGTGAGTTCACCGGTGACGAAATTGTCTTTGACTGAAATATACAGCTTGTTAGACTCTGTGCTGATTGTGCTACCTTTGACAAGACTCACTGTGGAGGTATGAGGCAAAGTGAAACTTCCATCGAACTCCAACGCCTTGAGCTTTTCAATATTTACTTTTGGAGTTGTAATGATGTTATCATCATACAGGTGATATTTGAACCGCACGCTGTTGGATTTGTAACCAATATAATTAGCAGATATATCCAAATCAAAAGAGGGTTCTTCAATGCAGCTTAAGACACGACACAATTTCTTGAGGTCGGGTATGTTTAACGTCTTCTCAACATCTATTTTATCATCAGTATACTCAGAGCTAACAATGATGGTATTATCACAAGCAGAAATTAACGTTGATATCTTTTGTTTTGTAATCTTGAGTACTGCACTATCAGCTACCTTGCTGAGTGGTGTGATGAAATTGTTTAGAAACTTATCTTTATCAGCAATGGTAAGAGTCATTACATTAATAATAACCTCTTAATTGCAGCAATCAATCTACTTTTTCGGGGTCTGTGGTTTTTTTTAGATCGCAAATAACACCATCAAGCTTGCGTTCTATTCTGTCAATTGCATCAAATATTTGCTTTGAATATGGTGATGCTTCAAAGTTGAATTCTAATTGATTGGGGTCTTGCTGTGCAACAGGCTCTTGGGTGGCATGCACTTGCAGTTCTGGCTGCTGTGGCTGCTGAATATTTAAATAAGGTTGTGATGCATGTATGCCACCATTGACAGCATTCTGATGGCCAGGCATCATGCCTGGTATGGTATTCAGAACTTTCATAGGATCTATGGTGAGACCCTGCAAGGATGAAGTTTTATTGGTGATGTGCTGATCCAACACCTTGAGATCACCAGTAAGATGCTGACCCATGAACTGGATCGTAGCAAGCTTAATTTCTTCTGGAGATAGTTCCTTGAAACTATCCATTACAGATCCTTGAGAAGTTCCTTAATCGAATCATCTTCGTCTTCAGCTGGCTTGCTAACTTTTTTTGCAACTACCTGTACTGAGGGCATAGGGGCTGATGTCTTGACAGCAACTACTTCTGTAACTTCCTCGACATCCTTTGTGCCATGATAATGCTCATCAAGAATGTTCTTGAGCTCGTCGTAACTCTTGACACTCACATAAGATTCAAGATCAAATGCGCTGCTATAAACCTTATCATAGCCATCATTATCGAGACCTTCAATTTCCTTGGGAGTGGAGAACTTGGATGAAACATATGTGGGGTAATCTCCCTGCTTTTCCACCTTGATGCGCAGGTTGCAGCCTTTGGGCGACAGATCAAAAATACGTGCGCCAAGCTCTGAAGCTTCTTCGCCTTCAATTGCATCCATGATGATCTTGTGGAGCTGACGACCAAAACGTACAATTTTTGTCTTGCCATTGTTTTCAGAGTTGACTGGATCGTTGATAACATACACATTCACTAGCCAGTTTTCGCGACGCTTGATGGCCAGAGCCTTTTCCTTGTCCTTCTCAGTGCCATTGCGAAGCACCTTGTAACGCTCTTCAGCAATGGGATCACGCTGGTTCCATGTGGTCGGGCTAACGGCAGTGATGAGCTGGCCTGTTGTAAGGCTGTTCCAGCCATAAGAATAGTAGTGAAAAAATGTTTTTGCGGCATCTTTAATATTAGGCAGCAGTCTCACAGTGTAAGTATTGCCTGCTTCTGTGCGCAAATAGTCTCTAATTTTTGAAGACCCAGATTCGTTATTTTTGATCAAAGCGCCTTTGATGCTCTCAAACATTGATGTAGTGAATGTATTCATATTTAAATATAATATATACAGTTAAAAATAAATCAAGCATATTTACTGTAAATTTTTTTGAGGCCAAGATCCACCAGCTTCAAGGCTTTCTTGGAGTTGTAAAGCTTTGTTCTGAACACAGATATGTTATTATAGATGTCATCGCCAATGATGAATTTTATAACCTCAGGATCACGGCTTTTTAGATTCTTTTCAAACATCTCATACCCTAATAATGTGTAAACATTCACCTTATGCTCTTTTAAGTGCACCATGAAGGTGTATTCATTGTTTGTTTTGTGATTGATGTAAGTTTGAGGGTCAACTCTTGCTTCAGTACAAAAATTTAAAATATGCACCAATGATTGTTTGATATTGGCCAACTGCTCATCACTATCTGGATCCAGATTGATTGCTTTCTTTTGATACAATGTATACGATTTTGTGGCTTTAAGACTTGAGAAGTAGTCGAGAGGAAAATATTTTTCGTCAGAATACAGACTATAAGGTGCTTTGAAGAACTCCTCAACTTTTATGTGAGGGAATTTCTTAAGAAAAACTGCAATGCGCTTGATGTGAACGAATTGGGTTGCGTCAATTTTATCAAAATTCTTACGCAGTCTGAACGGCTTGTTATTGCTGGATCTCGAAACTGCTAAGTATGTGTTATAAATGTGTTTTTCAAAAGACGTCATTATTTGTGAAATTTCCACTTATTACGGGAAAGTTCTTTTTTAACTCTGCGCATTGCGCTCGGTTTGTAATGGCAGCGCTTAAGTCTGAGCACATCCAGCACACCAGACTTAAAAAATTCTCTGCCAAATTTGGAGAGTGCTCTTTCAAAGTATGCTTTGTCCAAGCTTTTCTTACCATTCAAGGCTACTTCTGCATTTGCGTGTGGTTTTTTCATAAATTTAAACTGTTCTTAGTGCTATTTAAAAATTTCATAACGTATTTACTTTTATATAATGAGGAGTCGAAATGCAAGAAAAACTTTATGGCATTAAAGTCGTTCTTGATATCACAATACGTTTTAAACAAATCTCGTAATGTACTTTTCTTAAGCAACAAGATGAACACATTGGCCAGATTAAGTTTTTTAGTGTTGGTTAATGTGACAAAAGAACAAAAAGACAGAAATAAGTGTGTCTGTTCGAACTCAGTCATTTGTTCAGATGGATCAAAGCCTCGCATGGTCAATACTAGTTATTGACTATTTATTGTAAATCCATCTAACCCAACGCTAATTTTGTCAATGTATTAATTGATGAAGTGCTCCCTTCTGTGTCATTCACATGTTCGTCCTCAGTAATAGTGAGGGTGGTATAGTCAATTCTCATGGGGCAAAACCCGAAATTAGGTCCAAAGCGGTTCTTCATGAAGCCCATCTTGATAACACCCAGCTCTTTGTCTGTATCCTCTTGCCATATGCTCAATATCACATCACCAGTCATTGCCAGTCCAATGCTTTCCGAGATGGTCTTCAGACCGGGTTCAGATATTTCATAACCATCTCTGTTGAGCTGAGTGGCAGAAATAATGGGACAATTGAACTCATACGTCAATGCACGCAATTGTTCTGTGCAGATTTTAATGCGCTCATAACTGCTGTCACCCATGGTGGAGTTGAGAAGGTTCACGTAATCCAACACAATTGCATCAATCTTAATTCCCTTCTGGGTGAGTTTTCTAATAAACGCTTTCAAATGATTGCATGTTATTGTGGCTGGAGGAAACTCTTTGATAATAATTTTGGAGTCCGGATTTTCAATGCAATACTCTGTGATTTGGCTTTTGAGATTTTCAGATTCCACCTTGAGCTGACCAAGTGGTATTTTTGACACACTAGAACAAAGACGCTTGGCATACACCAGTTCCGGCATTTCAAGTGAAACTAACAGTACAGTCTTGCCTTGCTTGGCAATGTTGATTGCAATGTTGCCCAGAAAAATACTCTTTCCAATGTTGGTTTCACCAGCAAACAAATACAATGCACGTCCAGATTCCAGGAACCCACCACCAATCTTATCATCTAGCCACTTCCATTTGGAAGGAATATACCTGTCATCTGAATTCAGGTCATCAATGACACGATCCACATCAGCAAACAAATCCAAACCAGTTTCAGTTGCCAGAGTGATGCTGCATGCTTTTTCGAACTTATCTAAGATTTTGGATGTGTCCACTTCATTCTTGTTGATGTCGTCCACCACATCCATCATGGTGTAATACACCGCTTTTTCTTTTAAGAATATTTCTGTATTGGCTGCAAGTTCATCAGCATTGAGATTTTTATCTATGTTTGCAAACAGGGTCACAACATTCTTAAGAGACATCTTCAACTCATCAGTTGTTAGATATGATTTGATCTCTGTAATGGTGGGCTTGGTGCTCCTCTTTTCGTAAAAATCACGAATGATGGCAAAAATGGCTTTTATGTCCTTGTTCTTGAAATACAGAGGCTTGACGTAATCCACAATGGAAGCAAGATATGTGTCATCCACCAGACTTTTGTAAGCAATTACTGTTTCAAAATAATCTAAATCTAACTTCGCCATTAATCTATGATAGAGTACTTTCTATTGTTATCAATGTGTGCCATATTCTTTTAAGAATTTTTTCTGACTGTCATTGAAGTTTTTATCTTCAAAACTCAATAACCCTGGTGAATTGTGCATGACCCATATGGGAGCAACACCCAATTTTAATTTCTTCTTGTTGGCATCAATGCAGCTAGCAATGTCATAATGATGAAAGTCATAGTTCTCATTAAACTTCCACCCTGTCTCTTTGACACATGCAGTTTTCACAGACATGAACAAACCGTCCAATATGGCCACCCGGGCAGGTGTGGGTCCAAAATTGGTGAACATGATTTGATCTTTGCTGCATGGATGTGAAACTGCACCATGCAGATTGTTGCCTTGAAAGCCACCACACATCAAATGCCACAAAGCAGGCGCTTTGATTGCAGGATTTACTCCACCTGCCAGACCCACAATGTCAAATTGCGCATGTGCTTTGATCAATTTGTCACACACACCCAAATCATCCACATACACATCATCATGCAGAAACACTATGCAATCAAAATCGTTGGCATGTTCTTTTAAAATGGAATTGTACATCACACTTAACCCTTGTGCATTATTAGTGTCATAATACACATCCACATCATTCAAGCGAGACAGAGATTTATGAGCCAATGTTTCTTCAGCATTGCCACTTTTGGTTGCAAAATAAAAAGCAATTTTCATGGTGTAAAAAATGGTGAGTTGGGTATGAATTTGCCCACAGAGGTGATGCCCTCTTTTGTTAACAAATACAATAAACCTTCCTCCAGAGCCACATATTCCGGTTCCGGCAGAGAAGAAAATTCGTTGTTGATGAAATCAGCATACAGCGTGCTGCCAGAACGAGCAATGTATATGTTGCCACTTTTTTGATTGTACATCCACAATCCAAATGTGCCTTGGAGCTGGGTGAGTGTGCGAACAATGCCAGCAACTTCATCCTTGATGCTCTTTTCATTCATGTGCAACAACACAGGTATCACAGATGAATCCACCACATTGAACGCATTCTTGTCTGAAACCAGGGTTTTGAGTTGTTTGTCATTGGTGAGAACGCCATTGTGTGCAATCAACCAATCTTTGTATTGAAAGGGGTGTGATGTGGTGGGTGAAAACTTTCTCTGTGCAGATGTGGGTGCTTGTGTGTGCCCAAGATAATAGCTAAAGTCGGTGATGTTCTTCTTCTTTTTGCCATATGTTATGATCAATTTGTTGCTCAATTGAGCCACGCCAGGTGTCTTCAGAATGGCATGTAACCTCTTGCCAACCAATAAGCCACCATAAGAGAAGTTGCCTCTCTTTTTGTTGATGTTGTAAAGCTTTATGTACCTGGTAAAGTCTTTAGCGCCAAATATGCCACAAATAATATTATCCTCCTGATTTATTATAGTAAAAGGAATAAATAATTCAAGATGAATAATGATTGTAACCTGATATTTGAAGCATATTTAACAAAGAAGCCTGTATTAAATGAAGCTCCTATATATGGACCGGGTGATTTAGACTATACCAGCGATATTGAAAGTGCACCAGGCGGTGGTTATGGCGTCGGAACAGCTGCGGCAAAAGAAGGTAAAACTAAAACCGAGATTGCTAATCGTATTCTAAATGCCGTCAAAACCAAGCTTTTTAAGCCTGCAGCGCATACAATTGACGGAAAAGAATATCAGCTCTACTATCCTGGTAGTAAGATGAAGTTTAGAACAGAACTAGAAAATTTAATTAAAAATGAACTTAAAATAGGTGGTACAGCAGCAAAATACACAGCTCGTGTAATTGACAACTTGCTCAATGTGTTGCGTGTGGATGTGGAAGGTGGTGCAGCTGCATCACCAGTACAAGTCAAAAAAGCTATCGATACCGGTGTACAGGATAAACCGATAACAGGTGATGGTTCTGCACAACCTGCTGCTCCTCAAGCTGCAGCAAACGCTTTCGTAAAGAATCCTATGGTACGCTTTATTAAAGAGTTTATGCCAATTTTTGTTGAGCTACCGGATGAAATTACAATTTCTGGTAAAAAAGACTTTTACGAGTCAGATGAACTTCAGAACGAAGTTAAAGAAGCTATTACAAGAGCTTACGACGAAGCAAAAGCTAAGGATAAAGAGCTTATAAATGATTTTATCGATTCATTAAAGCATAAAAATAGTTATACACCGCAATCAGAAGCTAAACAACAAGAAGGTGAGGGTACAGGGGAAGAGCCTACTATTGACGAGTATCCGGAAGGCGATGATGTTTATACAGCAGCTAAGCAAGAATTTGGATTGAGACAAGCACCGGTTGACAAGGGCAATTTTAGTTACGGTGATTAATTGCTTTACAATTATATTTCTTCCAAGGTATTGTAATTTTATATAAAACCGGGTCTATATACCCTGCATCTATAAAACCTTTTATTCTCAAAGAGCACGCAGTACATTCACCGCAAGCCTGTGCTTCTCCCTCATAGCAGGTCCAAGTCTTACTAAAATCTACGTCTAGTTTAATACCAAGTTTTATAATTTCTTCCTTAGATTTATCAATTAACGGCGCTTGCACTGTAATTTTATTTCTGCGGTTCAAAGCTGACACTTTGTTAATTTGCTCCAGAAATTCTTCACTGCCATCCCAGAACCCTGCCACACTGTCGGCCTGTGCAGCACCATGAAAAACAGTGCTAGCCCCAGCATTCTCTGCTATTGCCAGTGATATGCTGAGCAGCATTAAGTTTCTGTAGGGAACATAATTTACTGTCTGTGGATCCCCCATCACATCTTTAGCCTTGGCTACAGCAATTTTGGTATTGAGCAGTGATGATACCTCACAAATATCCTTAAAAAATGGCAAATCTATCCATTTGTATTCAACTGGAGTATCTGTGGATTCAACTTGGAATGCAGCACAGTTTAGCTCTTTGTCCTTGTGCTTCTGACCATAATTGTAACTGATTGCTATGACCTCATCATAGCGGCTTGCTGCTAAATGCAACAGCACAGAGCTGTCCATGCCCCCTGAAATGGGCACTACGGCTTTACTGGATCGGCTCTTCAGTTTGCGCTTCATTGGAGTTGTACTGGTAATCTAGCACAAGACGTTTGTCCAATTCAGGTATGATAAATTCTTCATAAAACAAGGGATCCTTGGCAAAGGTCTTGGCATATCCAAGCTTGTCACCCTTTTTGTACTTGCCACAAGTGATGCCCACCGAATATGTGGCACCTGCTTGTTCCACAATGCCACGTGCAGCCGCCATGGCAAGTAGTCCGCTGTACTTGTTCAAGCCTGTCTTGAAGGACAGGTACATTTCTGCTTCCAGAAATGGTGGTATGAACCGATTCTTCACAGTCAGGGCTCGCAGAGTGGTGCCAGAGTATTTGTTGGCTTCAGCAATCTTCTTGTCATCTGCATCCATGGAATCACCTTCACCTTCCTTTTCATTGCGCTTGGCCAATTGCACCAAAATACTGGACATGTACACGGGACCTGAGCCACCTGCTTGACTCTTCACCAATGTGGGGTACATGGAACCTGGATCTTCATATGTGTGGTTGGTGAACAGAATGGTCACACCAGCTTTGGCAGCTTTGAATGTGAGAGTGCGGAACAAACTCTTGAGTGATTTGGCACGCAAGCCCATGTCTGATGCAGATTTGTCTTTGATGATGTCATCCAGCTCTTTCTGAGAGGCCAGGTTGCCCAAGCTGTCAATGCTGATGATGAACTTGCCCTTGGCATTGTTCTCAATGACACTGTCCAGGAATGCAGCAATTTGATTTCTGCATTGATCAATGGTATCCACCGGCACATATTTGGTATTCTCTGCATCCAGTCCCACACCTTTGGTGCTGTTTTCATCAATGGCTATTTCAGTGTCAAAGATGACTGGTGTCAGTCCTCTTTTTTGTGCACTGGCCAGGATCTTGTTCACAATGAATGTCTTGCCAGTCTGACTGGGACCAGAGAATCCTATGATCCTGCCCTTGGGCACACCACCATTGCGGCAGCTGCCACCCAGAATGGCATTCAGAGCATAACACCCTGTATCAAACCATTCATCCACTTTGCTGAGTGCATTTTCATTTAACATACTAGCTTCACTGTTGAGCTTGTCCAAGGAAGCAAATACTTGTTTAAGATCTTTATTCATAGATCCAGTATATATGAAATGAATTTAAAAACAAGTAAAATTATACATTTTCTTTGTTTTTTCTGAAAAATGTCTCGTAGGGATACTGATCCGAGTCTTCCATGAATTTGTACATGTGTGGCGAAAAGGACGTAAAGATTTTGGGGTTATCTGCTGGCTTGTACTTAGGTCCAAACCTACCCACTAAGAACTCATGATTGAATTCAGAATATTTGCCAAATGAGTTACGTACATTATCATCTCGCACACCACTTGTGATGTTATGAATTCCATGCATAGACACATTACTAACGTCCTTGTTTAACATTTCAATGTGTCTGTACATCATGTCTCCATCTTCGTGACCAAATCCTAGAAATCTTTCATCAAAATATTTGAGTTTTTCTAGCAATTGCTTGGTTACTATGTAATGTGAGAAGCTGCCATTTAATATGGTTATTGTTTCTGATGTTTGCACGTTTGTGCCACCCAGCCACGTGAACAGATTGTTGCCTGTAATTTCTATGTCGTCATTCATTATGCATAATAAATCGTTTTTACTGTGTATAGCTATGGTGTTCCACATTTTTGGCAAACCTCTGAATTCAGTAAAGAATATTGGATAAACGTTGTCGTATTGCAAACAGAGAGTCAACACATCTTTCCTGTATTGATTGTTGAATTCGGACTTGTTGTCACCGTTTACAGCAATGATGACATCTTCAGAGGTGAACTGTCTGACTTGCTTTACTAATGTAGTTAAGAAGTTTAACCGCTTGGAAAAGGTAGTAATACCTATGGTGTATTTGGTCATATGGGTATTTATGGCCAAATCAAGCTATTTAGTTATTCGTCAAACAACTTGATTACTTTTTCATCGCCCACATTGCCTGCAGTAGCAGCTGCTGTGGCAGCGAACAACTTGTTGTACTGATCCACCAATCTTGCATCATTGTCAATATCTAAACCAAGAACGATTGATGCAAGGTTAAACTTCCAAACAGTTTCATTCTTTGATTTGTCGCCAACAAATTCACGAAAATAAAGTGGAATAGTTTGCACATTGAGTTGACCCTGTTGGGTGGGTTGCACATGAATAATGGCAGGGTTCTTCACTGTGAGAGTTGTCTTGTCAGAATCTATTTGTTCCGCAAGAATGGTTCTGCCAATGTGATCGATAAATGTAACTAAAAGTTGTTTGCTCATACAACTAATTTAAAATATAAAAAAAGAAAATCAACTGTTAAATGGCCAGCAGGTCAAACAAATCTGTCTGCACTTGTGTTCCTGGTGTTTGCAGTTTCCAACTAACAGCTTCATAAAATCTTTCAATGACAGAAAAGATGATCTTCTCAAACATCAATTCGTAGTTCAATTCAAACACACCATGGAACTCCTTGGGGTAGTCATACTTGTATCCAATGACAGAAATTCCAAATTTATTGGGCTGTTGAGTATAGAAGTATCTCACTTTGTCGCCAGATGATATCTTTTCATATTTTTTACCGGTGTTGAACCTGTCCAATAGTATGTTGTGATAATAAGCAGATTTGACATGAATTGGCATGTGCTTTGCTGTGTTGAAACCATCACACTGTGCAGCATATTTTTCATATCCTTTGATGCCCATGACAAAAGCCACATCCTGAATGGGCAGGTTTTTGAAGATGTCGTATGTTTCATTGAACAGTTTGTTTGTAGTGACCAGATCTTTGGTGAGAAGCATGGTCTCAATGATCTTTTTCACATATGGCTTGATGGGTGCTGGCATTGTGGTGCGCACCACCTCTACTCCAGTATATTTGAATTTATCACATGGAATGCCTTCATCATCCAAAACGTGCAATACATATCTTTTTTTCTGTAAAAATAGTCCCACATCAGCAATGGCTTCACGCTTGAATACAAACCGGCAATCAATGGATCCAAGTGCTTGCTGTCCCCATGTGATGATATGCTTGTTGAGATAGTCTTCTATGTCTTGCACTTGTTTGTAATATTCAGGTGTTATTTTTCCCTTCTTGTCCAGCATGCTAATGCCCAAATGCTTCACAATGTGCTTGATGGAGATGTATGAGCTGTCTGTATCATTGTAAATGATGGGTGTATCCTTTGCTAACTCTTCGCTTGTAAGATGCGCTCTCTCTTTGACATATTCCTCTAGTAATCTGTTTGATTCCTTGATAACAGCTTGTCCGGTTAATGTGATGGACTCAGCAAGCTCATCATCACCCAAGGGACTGTGCTTGTTGCCAAAGTATCCATAGATTGTATTAATAAGGATTTTTATTGTATGCTGAGTGATGTTGAGCGTGTCAATCTCACGCTTTAATTCAATGTATTCTTTGGTACCTTTTACCATGTGTACTATTTTTCTCTTTAATGAAGATAGGGCGCGCTTAATTTCTACCCGTTTTTTATAAAAATGATCCACTGTGAGAGGAATGATTCCTTTTTCTTTTTGTGTGAATAAAACTTTAGCTTTAGAAATTGCGATTTTTTCTTTCTTAATAAAATTAATAAAGTTATTATTGGTCAAAGTGAAAGTCTGTCCATTTACATGCTGTATTGTTACACCTTTTTCATCCTTGTCAATTATTGTACCGACTTTAGTTTCTGGTGACAAGTTCAAAGTGATCATCACATTAGGATACAGACTATTTGCATCAAATGAAATGATATCTTCTTGGAACCCTTTTTGCGGTTCACCCACATACGCACCAGCGTTTTGCTCATTGCTTTGTTCACCACTCTTGTTAAAAGTTGGTATGCGCTGGTCTCTTGTTCTGGCTCTGATTGCACACAGGCCAGTAATAACAGAGAGAGAGCCAAGTGCACCTTCAAATGTTGTGAGACCTGCATATGCAATCATGCGAAGCAACACCAGGTACTGTAGCTTTTCTTCCAGCCGTACAAGCAGATTTACGTCTTGAATGTTGTATTCAACAAATAGTTCCCAATTATCATCAGCAAGGCTTGACAGGTTTGTGTCACCATAGTCCACTTTGTTCTGACTGAGCTCTGTTTCGCCAATAGCATCTAGCTTGTATGATTCGCGCAACACAGGGCAGAATCGCTTGTAGATGTCCAGATAATCCACGCAAGACACCCCTTCAATATGCCAGCGCACTTGCTCTCTACCAAACTTACCAGTAAAAGTGATGGGTCTGATGTAGCCCACAGGGGACAATCGCTTGGCTTCGTCTTCACCCAGAATACGCGCAATGCGATTTATAATATATGGTACATCAAAAAATTCACTATTCCAACCAGATAAAATGTCTGGATAATCAGAACAGAAGTAATTGATGAACTTAGACAACAGGTCCTTCTCTGTCTTGCAGTATATGTATGTAACATGTTCTGTTTTCTTATTATATGGCTTCAGTCCCCATGTTATGAAATGTTTTCTAATGGAGTCATACACAGTGATAATATTAATGGTATGCTGAGGATCGTCAGGCTTTGGAAACACATCAGGACTATACGTCTCAATATCAATAAACAATGTACGGATGGGGTGGTGTGTAAATTCAGGTTGTTCATTCTGCTCCCAAAAAGTATCAATGAGAAATTGTTGCTGCACATTAATGTTCTCAAAGATGCGTGTTACCTTGTTGTCTTTTAGATATCGTGAGCGTTCTGCTTGGTTGCGAAATCGTTTTTTCTTTAATTTTGTATTAAAGATACTTGTGCAATCGGAATGATTGTTTGTCTCCAGGTAGATGTATGGTTCGCATGTAGTATCATATGAGATGCGTTTGCCGTCAGCATCCCATGTGAACAGACGCATCAATTGATCTTTTGGAAGATAAGCTACATTACGGTACACAAGACAATTATAGTACAACTGCTTGTCAAATCAAGTGAAATAATTTAAGCAACACAACTGAGGAACAGATGGCTGCAATGAAGCGCGTAATGGTTCTGAGTAGTTCGAGATTATGATTGTGATGATCGACCCATATTTCAACCAAGTCTCTCATGCGGCCTTCTTCTTTGAGTCTTTTAATTTCTTTTTTGCTTAATTTTTTCACTATCAACATTGTTAAAGATTATAAGCCATTTAGCGCATTGATTAATTTGCGCTCCTTTGAACCATAGGGATGAGAGTATAGTTCAACATATTTGTTTATATTGTCATCATTCTCTAGCCAGCGTGTTTCAGCAACTTTTCTAAATTTTGCAGAAAGATTCATGTATTTGCCTTTCTTAGCTAATGTCTCTTCAATGCAGCCTATCATTTCATCACCAGTCTTAAATTTGATTGGGGCTTCTTGATATGTGACTATGTCTTGGCATGCTATGGGCAGGCCGTAGCAACAGGCTTCAATATACTTGAGGTCACTTTTTGCCTTGTTGAAGGTGTTGTCTTGAAGAGGAGCCACCAGCATGTTGATGCGCAGATTGTAGATCTTCTCAGGGTATGAATAAAGCTGTTGCCATGTATGAAATTCTAGATCACCGTTGGCTATGTATGGATGCAATGGAAGAGGAAACGCGCCTAAGAATACCCACTTGTACTTGTGGCGGGTTTTAACTATGGCATTGCATACATGTGCAAAATCATCGTTTTGTCCGACACGATTGTCTACATCAAAATGTGCTCCTGATCCTGCATATAGTATGCGAGGCCGTTTGTCATTGGCATCAAAGTTTTCAGAGATTCGCTTTTCATTGTAAAAATTGCCCATCCACCACTTGGGCACATAATTGGGTAACACTGTGACATTCTTGTTGTTTGTTTTGTTGATATAGTATTGCTTCATAAAATCACATGTCACTGTGATCTCATCACAAAGCTCCATTATTGTTTGTGCAGTTTTACGGATTTCAGGATCTGTAAAGGCAGGCTTGAACTTGTTATATTCAGGAATATCTTCACTGAAGACCAAGTCATCGATTTCATATATCAATTTAAATCCGACTTTGCTACTCATTTCTTTGAGAAACTTGATAAACTGCAATTGTGAGGCTGTGGCTTGACGTTGAATGCGCACAGACTTGACACCCCGATAATAGTTGGGATCAAAACACATGACTGTACTGCCATGCACGATTAATTTTTGATGTGCATTTAGCAGGTGCTCTGGCCAAATCATTCTCCAGAATCCACATCCACTATAATCTGCATAGTAATTCAGACAGCGTGACAGATCGAGCTCTGGTGGTCTAGGCACATTCTGTTGCGGGGAAGTAGTTGTAGTTTGCGAGGGAAAAGGTGATGGAAATGGCGAGACAAAAGGCGAGGCAAAAGGACTGGGGTGCATATTATATTATTAACTGCTATATTCGATATAATCAACTCGGCGGGTAATTCCGTTATTTTTCTCAAGGAAAATAATGTCGCCTGTAGCAGCTTTGATGCTTTCTTTTCTGTGACTGATTACCATGATGCATTCGTTGTATTTTTCTACACGCTCTTTTAATATACCAATCACCAGCTCCACACCTCTCTCATCAAGACTTGAATCGAACAACTCATCATATATGCTGAAGTTAAAAGACACATCACCTTGCAGCCTTCTGATGTCCATGAATGTGAAGAGACAAGCCAGATCCACGTTCTTGCGTTCAGCTCCACTGAAGTTGAAGTAAGAGCATGGCTTGCCTTTGTTATCCACAATTTCTTCTTCAAAATACTCATTGAATGTGCAGATGCAATTAGCGTCCATCTTTTTAAGATAATAAGCAAGCTTGCTGTTGAAGAGTTGCAAGATTTTTTTAACAATGTAAGATTTTACACCTTCTTCAGAAACGATAAACTTAACCACATCCAGAGTGCTGAGATGTTCTTTGAGTTTTTCTATCTCAGCTTTAACCACATCCAGACGATTGGTTTGCTCAGTAATAAGTGCATCGTGAGTGTTGGTATCTGTCTCTAGATCCTTTAAGTCCTGCTCGAGCTCCACCTGCCATTGATTGAGCTGCTCAAGACGATCATTGAGATTTTGCTTTTCTGTGACCTTATGCTTGATGGAGTTAATACTGTCTTTTAAGCGCTGTATTTTTGTTTCTACTTTTGCTTGCAACTCAAGTAACTGCTTTTCTTCTTTCCTTAACTCAACAATCTTTGCTTCATGCACTTCTATCTCCACATTAATTTTCTTTTTTTCATTTTTAATATGATTACGATCAACATCTTCAATTGTTCTCAAGCAGGTGGGACAAACATCTTTCTCTGTGCCAACAGATGCAATTTTCTTATTGTTTTGATTGATTAGCGTCTGATTCTCACTAATGGAATACCTGGCATCTTGTATCTTTTTGTCTATCTTTGTGCTGCTTGTGTTGTATTCTTCTATGTCCCTTTTTAATTCGTTGGCGTCAGGTATCTCAAACTTTTCAAGTTTTTTAGTAATTTCTTTTATTTCCTTTATGTTACTTTCCTGCCGGCCAAGGTATTTGTCTTTTTTTCTGGCTCTTTCCTGTGAAACAGTTTCTTGCTGTTTCTTGTGTGTGAGTATGTTCTTCTCTATCTCATCATGCTTGATGGCTTCCATGTCAAACTGCTTTTTGTGTTCGCTTATATCTGTTTTGAGTAAATTTAACATGTCGCTGAATATGCTCAGGTTAAAAATGTCTTCAATAAATTTTCTCTTTTCTTGTTTTTTCTTGGCCATAAACGGAATAGTGTTGTTAATGGTCATGATCACACAGTTTTGAAATATCTCAGGTGTGCAATTAAATTTTGACATGATATAAGCAGTGGTATTGGTCATGCTATCACGTGTTTTATCTTCTTTATCGACATATATGAAACATTTGGAAGGCTCCAAGGTACGAATGATTTGTATTTGTTCTATTTTATCAAACTGCTGTATGGTCACATCCAGAATAACTTCACAATTCTTTTTATTTACATTATTGACCACGTGTTCCTTTTTGAGATCTCTTAGCGTCTCTCCAAACACAGCAAAATAAACTGCATCAGCAATGGTGGATTTACCTACACCGTTCCTTCTGTCTTCCTTGTCCTTGTTGATGCCTGTGATCACATGTAGACCTTTCTTGAAGTCTACAATGACCGGTTGATTGCCTACAGATAAGAAATTCTTGATGCTAATTTTATTGAAAGTGATGTTCTTCATGTACTATTGGCTCTCTTGTAAAGATCTGTACAATAACGCGACACATCATCTTTCTTTTCAATGTCTAGCAAAGTAACAAATTCATCAATAGCTTTGCTCATGTCAACACCTGACAGGTCATAAGCTTGTTCTTCATTCACAGTGATTGCATCGTTATACAATGAATAGTCAACTGACAGATTGAATGGCTTGTGTGAAGATATTTTCTGCAACAACAGATCAATGTTATCGCTTGTGATTTTTTTATCGACCACCAGTTTAATAATATTATTGCCTACTGCTTGTCTTACTTCAGCTGCTGTAAGGGTTTTAAACGTGGTGAGATCAGTCAAAGAGAGTTTCTTGTGTTTAGGAGACAGCTCATTCTCACAAAATACATAGCTAAGATCATTAAAATCGAGAATATAATATCCTTTCACTGATCCGGTGTCACCAAAGTCCATTTCAAAGGGATTGCCAACATATAGAATGGTCTTGTTACCGTATTTTCTTTCATCTCTTAGATGAAAATGACCAGTCATGATTAAGTCTGCCTTGGCCAGTAGATCTGATGTTTTCATGCCATGATCACAATGCTTGTGGCTGTTCATCTTGAAGCTTTCAATTTCTAAATGGCCAAAGATTACATCAGACTTCTCAACGTCTCTTACATCTGCACCCCAAGGCAAAAATGTGCATTGCTTGCCATAGATTGTATGCATCACTGGTTCACTTATGACCTGTATGTTTTTCCACCCATTGAGAATGGAGAGGGAATTGATGTCAGACCTGTCCTTGTAGAATGCATCATGATTACCGACAAGAATGACAATATTAAACTCCTCCCACAGATTGAGAATTTGATTCACAACATGAATTGTATTCACAGCAATTTCATCACGGTAATGATACAAATCACCAAGTATAAAAATGTCTTTTATGCTCTTCTTGTTGAGGTCATCGCGCAGCCATGCAGCCCACTTGATGGCTGTTTCATGCCAAAAAATACTGTTCTGATGCACACCGATGTGTAGATCGGCAATGCAACAGACTTTGCTACTTTTTGTTGTTAATTCTTTTTTATTCTTCACTCTGAAGTGTTGTAATTGTCATCTGCAGGTTCAATGTATATATGAGCACCATTGACAACTTCTGGATCCATCATGAGATCAGTATATACTTTGTCGCGATACTCATTCAACACAGCATGATGCTTGTTTTCTTTCTTGATGCGGTTAATGAAGGCATGGAAGGCAATGGTAGTGAAATATGAGAAAGGACTGAATCCTGTATCCAGTCTAAATTTTTGATTGCGCAATGCAGAGAACATCTTGACAATTGCATCACCAATCATGTCATCTTTGTAGGAGTAGTTAATAAAGTTTGGTGCAAAAGATAGTCCATTGGCAATTTTAGTTAAACTCTCTCCAAGCTTTTGTGTCACGTGACCTGACTTGTAGTATGCACGTATCTCTTCTTCGAACTCTTTGCCGTTCACATAGTGAACCTTTTCCTTGGGCTTGAGCTTTTTACCTGTAGGTGTTACTGCAGGGGTTGATATGACACCTTTTGAGATAATGGCTTTGAGCGTAGGATCACTCTCAATTGTCTTCTCTTTGGAAGGTTTAGCTTTCTTGAGCTTCACAGATTCTTTTGGCAGAGTATTTAATTTTTTCTTTTTCATAAAGTGCGCGACGTTTTTCCATATGAGCTAGACCATATTTGAAATTATCTGCGATGTCGAATATTATAAGCTTATCTTTATCCTTATGCAAGCGAAGACCTCTTCCAATGGATTGCACAGTTCTAATTTTAGCTTTACCTCCACATGCAAAAACAATGTAATGCAGGTTCTTAATGTTGATGCCTGTGGAGAAAATCCTGGAAATGGCAACAACAACAATGTCAGTTCTCTTCTCCATGAGCTGTCTTATTTCATCTCTCTCAGCTACTTCCACATCACCGCGTATGAAATAGCATTGTTTTTCTGGACACTGTTCTGTTATTGCTTTGTAGAGCAATTCACCATGTTCAATGTGATCCACGAGAATTAAAGAATTGTTGGCAAGCTTGCACACAATCTTGCTTATTACTGCATTTCTAAACTCGCTTCTCATTAAAAATCTTTGCTCTTCGCGATAAAGATTTGACGAGAATATGACTACATCTTTGAAGGGGTCATCTTTGTAGATTAGTTCTATGATTTGTATCTGCACATTGCTTACATAGCTTTCCAATCGGAGCTCGTAACTGTTCTTCTCATATATGACAGGGCCTATCTTTCCAATAATATTCCACTGGTCCAATAAACTTTCAGGCATGGTGCCAGTGAATCCGAATCTGAAAGGTGTTTGTATTTTTTTAAGAATCTTATTAACTTCATTGCCTCTGCGTATCTTGTGGACCTCATCAACTATCAACACATCAATTGTTTCCAGCCAAGATAAGTCTGTATTTTTACTCTGTAATATTCCAAGATTTGCAACTGTGACGTTTGCTTCATTCTTTAATTCACAGCTCCCCGTCCATTTTCTGACTGAAAACGGCACATTGTAAGAAGAAAAATCTGAAGACGTCTGTTCCACCAATCCCAGGTCTGGTACAATGTACAGGCAGTTAAATTTTGATCCATACAGTAAGAATAGTTTGGTAAGCAGAGAAGCAGCAGTGAGTGTCTTGCCACCTGCTGTGGCGAGAATAATTGTGCCACGGCCAATGGATAGGGCTTTTTTAACAATTTCTTCTTGATAATCTCTCAGCGGTAATTTGAGAGGTATGGGATCATATGAAAATCTTGTATCAGATTGAAGCTTTTTAACAGGCACAATCACTTCCAACAATGATTCATCTGTCTTCACTTCTCCAACATATTGATTGTTGTTGAGATATTTTCTTATTTCAAAATACAGACCAGGATCAAATCTGCCTGTTGGTGTTATGGCATATGTTCTCTGAGGCATGAACCGCCCATATCTTTTTCTCATGAAAAAGGCAGCTTCATTTTTAACAGAAAATGCTTCTCTTATTTCTTCCAACTTATCACCAGAGACAATGCCAACACCTTTGGCAGGGTCGAATGAAAAATTAATCATGTCATTTCAAGCTTAATGATATCAACGAGATTCTTAATATCATAAGATGTGGAGCTGAGTGTTCTTTCAGACTTTTCCAATAACTCAATGATGAGTTCTAATTCTTTTATTTGTGTGTCTATTTCAACAACCTCACTATGCTTTGCTGCAGTTCTTTCAATGATGGGTGTTGCTAATTTTACCGGGCTTTGTTCTTGTATTTTGTCTACTAGTGTGCGCTTTAGTAATTCGCGTTTTTTGCATAACTCATTGATTTGCAATTTGTGTCTGATGCATCTGCCGGCCCATTTGTGCTTGATGCCTGGTAGTTTTAGCTGATAATCCTTGAGAATAAGCTCATCTATCTTCAAATCGTTTTCAAGTTCTTTTATGTAATCTTCTAGTAACATTAACTTAAATAATAGTATACAACCATATGAAATCAATGAGTTTATTTGAATCAAAATTTTGCAAGCTTCTTGAAGAAGACAATGTTGCAGGTGGCGCAGAGAGCGCTTTTGGCACTGGCACTTTGGCTCCCATAGGTGATTTTGGTAACCAATTTCCCTCACAAAATGATGATGCATATGCACCAGGTGATGCCAGAATGCCAAAAGCATTGGGTGCAAAAAAAAGAAAAAAGAAAAAAGACAAATTCATAATACAGCGACGAGCACTACCAGGTCTTAGCATTTGATGGCTTGCTAGCTAAATACACACATGGATCTTGGTCATTGGCTACTCTCTGAAGGCATTGTTGTGGATGAAAATACGTTTGGTTTCATTTACGAAATAACAAATGTAGTTACTGGCAAGAAGTACATTGGCAAAAAACAATGCAAATCCAAGCTAAAGAGAAAGCCATTGAAGGGAAACAAGAACAAGCGCATTGAGATAAAGGAATCTGATTGGAGAGCATACACAAGCTCGTCCAATGTGTTGAATGAAGATATACTTAAATATGGCAAAGATAAATTTGTATTTAAAATCTTGCGTGCATGTGGCTCCAAATGGGAATTGGCCTATTTTGAAATTAAAGAACAATTGCAGCAGAGTGTTCTGTTGAGAGATGATTACTACAATGGCATCATCAACGTGCGAATTGGCCGCCCTCCAAAGAATTTTCTTGATTAGCTTGTAATTTTCATTCATAATGTGGCATGCTTAAAAAACTTGAGTTCAAGCAATACAATTTTCGCATAATCGACTTTAACTCTATTTTTATCAAGAAAATTGAAGTTGGTTTAATTAACGATCTGCATCGTTTTGATTTGTTCAAAGGCAGAATAACATCACATGCAAAAAAGTTTTTTTATCATCATATGATCTTCAGTCTGTGTGAATTTTTATTGCATGACAAGTCAAAGGAGAAGACAATCATATATTTTAATAACACACAAATGTCGGATTTGGAGCTTTTCAACTATTTCAAAGAAGATGAAGTGCAACATGTTGTGGAGCAAGTAATGAGACGCATAAAGATCATATTGCCCATCAGAGTTTTTATTACAAACATTTCATATGATTTTCTGCAGCATCTCATGGATAAGAAGGATGGACGTGGTGTAGAGCTTGTTAATAGTCTTCGATCATATGTTGATAGTGTTGATTATGAAAAGTATACGTTTAACAGGGTGTTGACGTTTACAAAACGCAATGATCTGGTGTTTCTAAGCAAAGATTATTTTGATAAACTCAAAGCAAAACAACTTATGATTGTTTAAAGTAATAAATAATAATATGACCTTTAATGACCGCTTGATAAGATATAGATCTCTTCTGAATGAACAGGAACCAGTGCCACAGGATGCTGCTGCACCTGCTCCACAAGCTGAACAACCATCAGCATTGCCTGCAAAAGCTGCACCAGTAGCTGTTCCACCTGAGGGTTATGTGGACATGGTGAGGTTGCTTGCCAAAGCATTGGTGATGAATGTGCCGGCTGGGTCAGTTGATACTCTGTTTACAACACCCATCACAAAGGAGAATGCATATGAAATGAGAGAGCAAATTGAAAATGCCATTTCAACAAGTGAGAGTGCTGGTGATAATGATGCGAGGGTATCCAATCCTAACGTTTTAAAATTTGTGAATTCAATTAATGAGAAGAATTTCATGGTGAAGTACAAACAAATTCTTGACATGATGCAAAACTACAGCAACGATCCAAAGTTAAAATAACATGCAAAAATATCGAAGCTTGCAGGATATTTATTTAAGCGAAAGTTTTGCAAAGTCGTTACCGCCTTTGCCTAGACAGACAATTAATTGGTTAATGGAAGCTATAGCTGATGCCCCGCCTCCTGCCCCAAATTCAGCTTATGTACAACTTTACGTAAAAGATCCTTCAAAAAATGAACAACAATTTGTAGGTAATATTGAAGTCGATTATTTTAATAAGATTGTTAAGCCCGTTCTGAGTAGAGGTTCTGAGAGTGCTATAGATACCAACCGGTTAATAGAAAAGAGATTAAAAGATGCAAATATTACTACAGAGAATCTTAATCCTATTTTTGATTTTATTCAAGATACGCAGATGAAAATTACTACAGAAAACTTTGATAAGTGTCAGGGTATATTTAAAAGGTCTATAGCTGAAGAAGGGATTTTCTATATATCAAATATTCTTTCGGAAAGCTTTAATACAGCTGTAGAGAATATTACCAATAAATCTGATGAGTTGTTAAATTTGATGAGATTAAGAGCACAAGGTGGATCTGCAGGGCATGGTAGTCGTAGTGAAGTGTCAGGTCCTGGTGAAGTTGTTCTCGCATTTTTTGGTAACGGTAGAAAAATGTCTATACAGAAAAGAAGAGGAATGCCTTCAGAAAAAGGAGATGTGTCGTTAGGAGAGCTTAGAATAGAATTAAAAGGTACAGAAGCAAGAATACATCCTGTTACTGAAATTAGATATACTTCTGAACATGGTACAGCAAAAAAAGGAGATTTTTTTAAAAAAACTATTAAAACAGATCCAAAGAGTGCAATAAAATACATTGTTTTTGGAGAAGTAGGTCTGCAGAACAATAATTTTGATAATGAGTTAGATGTGGAATTAAAGACCGGTATTGACCCTGTTATTGTAGCAATAGGTCTTGCCTTAAGAGAGTATCAGGTATTAGCTAACTTTAACTATTATTGTTTTATTGACTCAAACCGGGCGACAGGGCTTGGACTTACATGCTCGGGTAAAAAATTATCTGAAATTGGAAAATGGTTTACAACAAATGTTGGCAATTTACAATTTGACAGAGGTGGTCACAGGCTACCAGCAACCTTTAAGATATAATGATGACGTTTAAACAGTTTCTGCTTGAGGGCGGAGTTGCTGGACATATGGCACATCCTTTTGATCTGCCTAATGTCAATAGCGGCAGAGATCTTATTAACATCTTCAATAAAATAGCCATCAGCTTGACCAAAAAGCCGTCTGCAGTAAAAATTGATGGTGTGAATGCTTCCATCAAACTCATCACCAACAGCAAAGGCAATAAAGAATTTGCCATGGATCGTGGTTCCAACAAACCTGAGGACGTTGAAGGTGTTACCATTGACAAGCTTGCCTTGCGTTTTCCTGAGGGACATGGCATGAGAGACACAGGCAAGACAGTGTTGGAGATTTTTAATCAAGCGCTTCCTTCTGTAGAAAAACAACTCAAACAGTTGAAGATGTGGGATAATAACACCATTCTTTTCAACATGGAGTTTGTCAAAGGTGCAACAAACGTGATTGGTTATGTGAATAATTTTCTTGCCATCCATGGATTGAATGAAATAGTGCAAGTGAAGAGCCCCATTCGCGGAAGTGTGAGTCGCGCTTCACGCGAAGTGTCGTATGATAAAAAGGCTTTGCAATCATTCATAGAAACTATCAAGCCCATTGCTAAGAAACATGGTTTTGATGTTGTTAATGAATTTGCTGTTACTTTGACAAACAAGATTGATTTTAATCCAGAATTAAATTCCAAGTTTTCTGTAAGTTATGATTCACGCAACATACAAGCACATCCTCTGAAGGACTGGTTGAGCAAGGCAAAGAATCCTCGTGCTGACAAGATCAAGCTGGCATCTGGCAAATCCATTGGTGCAATGAGTTTGGAGAATTATAAGAGCATGTCTGCAGGTGTGCCTTTGAATCATTATCTGGGTGCAAATGACAAGGACTATCAAAAAGCCATTGATGGTGCAGTGATGGTGCATGCAACCATCATGATGGGCCAAAAGATAAAGGATGCAGCAACTTCAGAATTGGGCAGTGTGGGTACACAAGAGGGCATTGTTATCAGAGATGCAAACATATCAGTGAATCCATTGAAAATAACAGGCAATTTTTTCACAGGCAAAGAGACAGGGCGCATCAAACAACTCAAAACACAGGAACAAGAAGAAGGCATCCGGGGTCAACTTGCAAACACCAACCGAGTGCAAGACAGGACAAATTATCAGACAAATCCATTGGGTGGTAAGGAGGGTGGGCGAATGACATTGACACCAGGAATGAACATATGAAATTTGATGTGCTAATAGAACAGATACTGCAACAACAAAAGAACAATCTGGTTGTTATTTTTCCGGGAAGATTTCAACCATTTCATGTGGGCCATAAGAAGCTTTATGATGCTGCCAAGCAAAAATTTCCAGGTGCAGATTTTTATGTGGCCACAGCAGATGCAACACAGAGCAATGTCAAGGAGCCAGATCGTTATCCTTTTAATTTTGCAGAGAAAAAGCAGATCATCCAAGCCACAGGCATACCAGAGAATGAGATTGCACTCACACCACAACCTTACAGACCCATTGAAGTGTTGAAAAAATATGATCAAAATGTTGCGAAAGTGGTTTACATTGTTGGTGAAAAAGACATGAGAGAGAATGCAAGATTTTCATTCAAACCAAAGAAGGATGGCTCTGCATCTTATTTCCAGCCATTCAAAAGCTTGAATGAACTGGAGCCTTTCAAAGAACAAGGTGGGCATGGCTACATATATGCACCAGGCACTGTACAGTTCAATGTGGGTGGCAAGAGCATCACTAGTGCCACAGAATTAAGAAACATGTACAAGACAGCAGATGAAGCAACAAGGAAGCAATACATCAAAGACACATTGGGCAAGTACGACCAGGGCATTTACAATTTATTCAATACCAAGCTGAGTTAAGTTTTGTTTTCAAGCAACACAATGGTCTCCATCAACACCTTTTCAAGTGTTTCTCTGGATTCTTTTTTCAACACAGACCTCAACTGATTGACCAATGAATCCCCACCTTTTGCAATGGCTGCATACAGGTCTTCTTCATTGTTCTCTTCCACACCCATCATTTCCATCTGACTGCGCGCTGCTTCATAATCTTTGTAATCAAAAACTGATTCCAGGTCATCATGTGCATTGGTGAGCTTGCTCAATACCCATGCTTCCACCTCACCACCTTTGCGTATGATATCATGCAGCATTGCTGACAGTTTAAAAATTCTAAACAAAAGCTGTTTGGACATGTAATCATTCTTTTCTGTGTCTTCCAATCCATCTTGTGTTGCCATGGCACTATCGCATGATTCACAATCTTCACTCTCTCCATCACAATCTCTCTGCGGCACTTTGAAGCCCTGTATTTTTGTTGGTGAAGGTATTACATTCTCATTGTCTGCTTGTGGTCCAAGGCCAACACTTTCTTTGACAATCTGCAGATTGTAGATGTCATTCAACTGATGATAGTCCTTATGGAACATGTAATTATTTATTCAAATACAATGAAATTATTGCCATTATAATAAGTATTACTATGCAGCCATTCAAGGATTTCTACAATAAACCTGTGTTGGGTGTGGATGAAGTCATCGATGTGGAAGGATTGGGTGTGGTCAAAGCCAAGGTGGACAGTGGCAATGAAGCGTACAATGTGATCCATGGGGTGGATATTTCACAAGAAGGTGAAAACGTCTCTTTTACAACTGTAGGTGGAAAAAAAATGACTGCACCTAGAGATGGTGAGATAAAGATACACATTGGCAGTGGTGTAAAGGAAGACAGGCCCACAGTGAAGCTCAACATCAAGATCAATGGCAAAGCATACAAAGATGTGACATTCAGTGTTGCTGATCGTTCAGAAAATCAAGATCCTATTCTCATTGGTGAACCGTTTCTGAAGCAACTGAATGCAGTGATTGATGTGAACAAGGAAACAAAATAACATGGCTGATGTAACTATAGATGCATTACCGGCAGATTCACCAAGCAGCACAGCTTCTATACCATTTTCTGATGGTGGTGTAACAAAGAAAGTCAACCCTACAAATATTTTAGTTAATG
>Ga0247834_1000749_pt1 | contig 60533 bp, 48 predicted proteins | sample LaCruzMarch2015__8_FD_187118 | JGI IMG/M metagenome (GOLD analysis project Ga0247834, IMG submission 187118) | Freshwater microbial communities from meromictic Lake La Cruz, Castile-La Mancha, Spain - LaCruzMarch2015_12m | ecosystem: Environmental > Aquatic > Freshwater > Lake | place: Spain...
TGCTTGTCGGCGTCCTGCTTGTCGGCGTCCTGCTTGTCGGCGTCCTGCTTGTCGGCGTCCTGCTTGTCGGCGTCCTGCTTGTCGGCGTCCTGCTTGTCGCCGTCCTGCTTGTCGCCGTCTTGCTTGTCCTGCTTGTCGCCGTCTTGCTTGTCGCCGTCCTGCTTGTCCCCCTTGTCGCCGTCTTTTGGCGGTGGCGGGGGTTGCTGCTGCTTCATGGTCAGGGCCCGCTGCAGGTTCCGCCGGGCACGCTCGTTGCCCGGGTCGGCCACCAGGGCTTTGCGCAACAGGCCAATGGCGTCGTCAAGCTTGCCCCCCACGAGGGCCGCGTTGCCTCCCCCCAGGCGCGCTTCGCTGCTCAGGCGTTGGTCACGGGCGAGGGTGGCGGCGCGTTCAAAGGCTGCCAGGGCGTCGTCGACGTCGGGCGGTGGCGGTGGCGTGGCCGCTTCAGGGCCGGCCCCCGGGGTGGCAGCCGCTGGTGGCGCAGCCGAAGCCTTGGCGGCAGCCATGGCCCGCACGGTGAGGGCCTGGGCGACGTCGTATTCGACCACGGCGCGTTCGTCGTCGGTGGCGGTGACGGCCCGGCGAAACCGCTCCAGGGCCTCGTCGACGTCGTCGCTGTCGAGGGCCCGGCGGCCGGCGGCCAGATTGGGTTCGGCCCGGGTGAAAAACGGCGTGGTGTCACCGACGGCGACGCCGGCGGCCCCGGGAGCACCGGCAACTGCAGGAGACGCCGGCGAGGCCGCGCTGATGACGGCGGCCAGCAGGGCGAAGGCGCAGGTCATGGGGTCTCCGTGACGGCGGTGCGCTCAGGCACCAACAACCAAAGCATCATCATCATCAAGGCCAGGGCCAGGGCCGGCCACGAGGCGTCGGCGTAGTCGACGACGGTGCGGGCCTCGAGTTCACGTTTCTCGAGGGCGGCCACCTTCGCGAACACCTCGTTCATCCCCAGGTCGGCGGCGGCGGTCCCGTCGACGAAGGTGCCATCGAGATCACCGGCCACCCGGGTCAGGAGTTCGGGGCTCATGCGGGTCAGGACGGTCTGTCCCCGACGATCTTTCACGTAGCCCGTGACCTCGCCGCTCGTGTTCGTCACCGGGATGGGCTCCCCCAGGGTGCTGCCGACGCCGATGACGACGACGGTGGCGCCAAGCTTTTTGAGCGCTTCACCGATGGGCTTGAGGCCATCGCCCTTGCCTTCCAGCAGTTCATGGTCCTCGCCGTCAGACACCACAACGACGACGCGCCCGGCCCGGCCGACGTCGGCGGTGGTGGCGCCGGCGGCGTCGTCTTCGGCGGCAAACGCATTGCGGGCCACCTCCAGGCCGGCGGCGAGGGCGCTGCCACCCTGGGGCACGGTCTCTGGCGCGAGGTCCCGCAGGAACAACTGCACGGCCTCGCCGTCGGTGGTCAGGGGACATTGGACAAAGGCGCTGCCGGCAAACGCGACGACACCCACCCGATGCTCGGCCAGCGACGGCAGGGCGGCCCCGATCTCGGCCTTGGCCCGTTCCAGGCGGTCCGGTCGCACATCGCGGGCGCGCATGGAGCGCGAGACGTCGACGACAAACAGGATGTCGAGCCCCCGCCGGGGCAGCAGACGGGGTGCGCTCGGCCACATGGGGGCCAGCGTCGCCACCGCCAGGGCCACCAAGCCCACCAGGGTGAAGCCCATTCGTCGACGACGTCGGCCCATGGAGGCGCCCGCCACCAGGGTCGACACCAGCCCGAGGTGCACGAGGCGCGACAGGCGCAGGCGCCGCAAGCGCTCGTCACGCAGCATGAGCCACAGGACGGCCGGAACCACGACGAAGGCGACAAGCAGGAGGGGAGAGCCGAGCTTCACAGGCAGGCATCGTGCTGTTGCCATGGTCGGCCTGCAAGGCCCGATGGGAGGGCGTCGTCGTCGTCGCGTCGTGTAGGTGTTGCGCATACATCGGGAAGTCAGGGCCAATGGGCCGGCGCCCACCGATGCTGTCGACGACGAGGTGGGGTGATGCCCCGGAAGTTGTCGGCGAGTCTCGTCGGCGGCTAGGCTGCGCCCAACGTCTCGGGGCCGAAGGTCGGCGACACAGACGAAAGCGGAGTGCGCAGTGGTCTACTTCAGCCCGGCGACCAAAGAGATTACGGCCAAGATCGTCTATTACGGCCCAGGCATGTGCGGGAAGACGACCAACCTGCAGAAGGTGCATGAACTCATGCGCCCGCAGATGAAGTCCGAGCTCGTCAGCGTCGCCACCGAGACCGACCGCACCATCTACTTCGACTTCTTGCCGGTGAAGCTGGGCAAGATTGCCGGCTTCGATTTCGTGGTGCGGTCCTTCACCGTGCCCGGCCAGCCGTACTACGCAGAGACCCGCAAGATGGTGCTGCAGGGGGCCGACGGCCTCGTCTTTGTCGCCGACAGCCAGCGCTACATGCTGGACCAGAACAAAGACAGCCTGCTGGACCTCAAGCGCAACATGAAGGCCAACGGCCTCGACTTCGCCACGATGCCCCTGGTGATGCAGTACAACAAACGAGACCTCCCCGACTGCCTGTCGGTGCAGGACCTCGAGGCTGCCCTCAACGAGCGCAAGGTGCCGTTCTTCGAGGCCTCGGCCTTCAAGGGCGTCGGCGTCGTCGAGACCTTGCGGGCCATCACCATGTCGGTGTTCAAGCATGTTCGCGACGGCGGCCTGCAGAACATGGCCCGGCCCGGTGCACCAGGCCCTGTCCCCGGTCCTGCTCCTGCGCCGGCCCCGACGGCACGACCAGCGCCAGCACCGGTTGCTGCGTCGCCCACGATGGCCAAGGCCGCCGTGTTGCCTCGTCCGCCGACGTCGTCGGGGACAGCCCCGCGTCCTGCGCCGGCCCCGGTGGCGGCGCCAGAGGGACTGCAAAGTTCCCTCGGGGCCCTCATCGCCAACGCCCAGGAAGGCTCGGCACCGATGCCGTCCAAGGACGAGATCGGCATGCAGGAGTTCCAGAACCTCGCCGTGCTGCACCATCGCCTGAGCGAACGGGTGGCCCAGCTTGAAAAGGAACTCACCCGCGTGGCCCAGGAGCACCAGGACCTCAAACGCATCGTCGGTCGCAAGCTGATGGGCTGACCGATCAACTCCTGGAGGATGGGCCGATGACCCACGCCGACGAACGGAATACCGAACGGACCGCCTGCGTCCTCGTCGTCGACGGCTTCGAAGAAATCGAGGCCATCACCGTTGTCGATGTGCTGCGCCGTGCCGGCGTCCAGACGAGTGTGCTGGGGGTCGTGCACCGCAAGGTCACGGGCAACCACGGCATCACCATCAACGTCGACGCCTCCCTCGGTGACGTCATCGCCCTGGGCTCCCGCTTTGACGTCGTCGTGTTGCCCGGCGGCATGCCCGGAGCCGCGGCGTTGCGCGACAGCGACGTCGTCAAAGGCTTCATGCTTGAGCAGCGGGCCCGGGGCGCTGCCATGGCCGCCATTTGTGCGGCCCCCATCGCGCTGGGCCGCTTCGGCATCTTGCAGGGGCGGCGAGCCACGTGTTTCCCCGGTTTTGAGGGACAGCTCGACGGCGCCACTGTGGTCACCGACGAGGCCGTGGTCAGCGACGGCGACGTGGTGACCAGCCGCGGGCCGGGGACGGCCATGGCGTTTGCCCTGACCCTCGTGGCCCGTTTGATGGGCGATGCCGTCGCCACCGAGCTCGGCAAGCGGATGTTGGTGCACTGAACACACGGGCGGTGGTTCTTGGCGCCGTCAGGCCTGTAGAGTCCGCTCGTCATGAAACACGCCGTCCCCCACGACCTCTCCATCGACGCCGCCAAGCAAGCCGCCAGTGCCGCCCTGGCTGCCTACCAACAGCGTTTCGCCGACTACCACCCGACCATCACCTGGGTGAACGACACCCTCGCCGAGGTCAATTTCAAGGCCAAGGGCGTCACGATGAAGGGCTCCTTCGAGATCCTGGCCGACCGGATCGAGATGGACATGGAAGTCCCCTTCCTGCTGCGCATGTTCAAGCAGAAGGCCATCGACGTTGTCGAAGGCGAGATCACCAAGTGGGTCTCCAAGGCCAAAACCGGCCAGCTCTGACGAACTTCTTGGGCGCCAGCCCAAGAAGCGTCAGAACTTCTTGGGCGCCAGCCCAAGAAGCATCCGAACTTCTGGGGCGCCAGCCCAAGAAGCATCAGAACTTCTGGGGCGCCAGCCCAAGAAGCATCAGAACTTCTGGGGCGCCAGGCCAAGAAGCATCAGAACTTCTGGGGCGCCAGCCCAAGAAGCATCAGTACCTGTCGCGGCCGACGGTGACCGAGCGCACTGAGTGTCCGTGCCTCCGCCGCCGTCCACCATGGGCTGGATGTTCCGGTCCTTCACCGAGGTCTTTCATGGGCGTTTCTGTGCGCAGTGCGGTTGTGTGTTCGCTGGTCGCCCTGGTGGGGGCCTGTGCCACCCCGGGGGTCACCGTCGTCGGCCTGGAGCCCTCGCCCCTGCTGGAGCCCCAAGGAGCCGATCGCCTGGTCCTCGTCGCCGGCGAGGGCCGCGCCTCCGCCAAGCGCATCGTGGCCGACCTCTTTCGCGAGGCGGCCCGCGGCAGCTACTTCCACGTCGAGGATCGGGGCCCCTCAGGGGTCAAGCTGACCATGGCTGGCCAGCACGCCACCGTCGACGGCAGCGCCACCGCCCCCCGGCCAACGGAACTCTGGGTGCGCATCGACGTGCTGGCCTGGAGCTTCGAGCAGACCACGCTGGTCATCGACGATGGCGACGACGACGACGGCGGTACCCGTGAGGTCCCCGGGGTCCGTGGGCACGCCGACCTGCAGTACTCCATCGCCAACGCCGCCGGCGACGTCGTCATCCGCGAACGGGAGGTGCGCGGGGTGGCCGATCTCGAGGCCGACAGCGACGGCCGCCTCGACGATCGTCGGGGTGAAGAGGCCGCCATCACGGCGGCCCGGGGGGCGGTCGCCACAATCATCGCCGAGCTTTCTCCGGCACGGCGCACGGCCGTCTACCGTTTCGACACCGGCGACAACGGCCAGAAGCGCATTCTCGAGGACGACGACGCCACCCTCGCCAACCGGGAGCGCCGCCTCCGTCGCTACCTGAAGAAGAACGAGGGCAACGCCATCGCCCACCACAACCTGGCCATCATCCTCGCGGCCCAGGGGCGCTTCGAAGACGCCCTTGTCGAGCACAACAAGGCCATCGCCATCGTGAATCGTCCGGGCTTTCTCGACGCCCGCAGCGAGACCGAACGTCGCCTGACGATGTGGGTCCGCATGTTCGGGCCTCGTCCGGTGGTTGAAGCCGCTTCCCCCGCAGCCGCCGCGCCTGTGGACGGCGCCACAGCCGTCGGCGACGGGCAGGCTGCACCGGCTGCACCGGCGGCAGCGGCGCCGCCGGCGCCCTGAGTCGATCCCGACGACGGCGAACGCCGTGACCCACCGTCCCGCCCGTGGTACGACGGGGAGGTGCGTGTCTTTGCCGTGCTCTCGCTGTTGTCCGCCACCCTCGCCGTGGGCTGCTTCGACTGTCGCCCCATCGAGACCCGGGCTTTGGCGCTGGAGTGCTCGGGGGCGGCGACGTTTCGGGGCGAGTTGCACCTCGACAGCCCCGACACCTTTCGCAGCTTCCTGTCCGATCGCTGCCTGACCGACGCCACGGCCACCGAGATCGACGCCGTCGTCGCCAGCGTCGACTTCACCACCGAGGCGGTCTTTGTCGCCCGTGGCGCCCGGGGCAGCATCGCCCGCTGCCTCGAGAGCCGCGCGGCCGAAAGCGTCGACGTCTGCGGCGACGGCCTCAAGGTCGTTTTTGAGGACGAAGAGAGCGGCGACGACGTCTGCCCCGGCGACTGGACCGTTGCCTTCGCCCTGCAGCGTGCGGATTTGCGCGCCGCCATCGACGACTGACCAGCCGTTCGCGGTTCAGCCACGACGTCGCCAGGCGAACGCCGCTCAGCAACCTCGGACCTCGAACCTGACCGGACCTCGGGACCTGGTTTTTTCTGCCAAGTCCCTGAAAAGTCGCACCTGTTCGGGTCCGCCGGCCAGATCAACCGCGCCAGCGGTTGACTGGCATGAGCATCAAGCGCGAAGCGCTTGATCAGGCCGCGGGGACGACGCCGGTCTGGGTGCTGCGGGTGGCCTTGCGCACCGAGGCCAGCTCCGCTTCAGCGCGCTGCAGCTTCTGCTGCAGGCTCAGGGACCGGGCAATGCCGCCGCCGCCGACGATGAGACCGAGGACACTCAGGAACAAGAAGATCGAAAACCGCACCTTGAGGCGGCTGGCGGAGTCGTCGTCGGCGACCTTGACACCAAAGACCATCGACGACGTCACCGGCGCGCCAACCGTGCCACCGTCGGCGAAGATGTCGACGAGCTTGGCGGGTTCGTTCTTCTTCATCACGACGGCGACGTTCTGTGGTTTGAGGTCTTCCACCGAGGCTGCCACGAGGCGCTGCACGTCATCCTGGGAGATGAGGCTTGTGCCCCGATCGTCGTAGGCGTTGAAGACGATGGCCACCGATGCTGTCGCAGGCGGCGGGGCGGTGTCGAGGTCGCGCACGATGTCTTTGTCGGGCTGCACGATGGTGACGTGGGCCGACTGGATGCCGGGCAGACGTTGCAGCTTGCGCTCGACCTCGCCCTGCAGGGCCATCAGGAACTTGGCCTTCTCCTCGGAGCGGGTCGGAATCAAACCACCGGACCCGGCGGGATAGACCTCGGCGAGGCCCATGGGGCGGCGCTTGGGCAGCTTGTTGGCCACCAGGATCCGCAGGGCGTTTTTGGCGTCGCTCTCGGGGACGACGATGGCGTAGGTGACGACGCGCCCCTCGATTTTCACCTTGTCGGCGGCGATGCCCTTGGCTTCCAGCACGACCATGATCTCGTTGGCTTCGAATTCGTCGAGGCCCTGCATCAACTCGCGGACGCCCTCACAGGCGGCGGTGACGGACAGCACAGTGCACAGGGCGATGGTGGAGACCAGCGACGAGCCCGAAGAAAGCAACGAGGAGGGCAGCGAAACGAGGCGCACAGTGACTCCGTCGACGCCGAGACCGGCAGCGGCGTGCAGTCTTCTGCATCCGACCGGTCCTTGTCCATCGGAGCCGTCGCCAGGACCTGCAAAACCGCACCTGGTGCCAAACGTGGTCAGAAATGCGGCGGGAATGTGTCGGAAATGCGTCGGGGATGGACCGGGAGTGGACCGGGAATGACCGGGAATGCGCCCGCCTTTGCACCCGTTGACTGGCAGTCGCTATGCTTGAAGCCGACGACAACGACCATACGAGGTGATCATGCGCTGCAGTGCCGCTCGCTCCGAGGTTCCCGCCGGTCATGTCAGCAGCAGCGGGGAACGCTGCATGTTCTCGTCGGTGCTCGCTCTTGGCGCCCTGTTCGGGCTGATGGTGTCGCCGTGTTCGCGGGTTCCCCTGGCCAGCGCGTTCATCGTCGTCGGCATCCCCCTGCTCACCTTCCTGGTGGCGGCCCCTTCGCGCCTCGGCCTGATGGGTGAGCTTCGCCTCTTCGGGCGGGATGCCCAGGCCAGCCTCCTCGGCATGTTGTGCGTGCTGACCGGGCGTCGCGGCCAGGCTGCCGCCATTGTCGATGCCCACCGCGCCGGCGTCGAAGGCGCCTACGCCGCCCGCCTGGGCAGCGTGATCGCGGGTGACCCCCTTCGCCTGCACCACGCCCGTCGCCTGGCCATGATGGGCGCCGCCCTGGCGGTCTTTGCGGGCGTCGGCCTCCCCTTCATCGCTGGCGACGTCTACACCTTCGGCGACTTCCCCGAGGCTCCCTTCGTCTTCCTGACGGACCTCGTCGTCATCGGCGTCGTGTCCCGCCTGGTCACCGAGCGGATCGCCCTGCGCCTGTTCGAGGCGGCGGCGGCCCTGTCTGGTGGTGGTGCCTGGGGCGCGCGCCTCCGCACGGCCCCGCTCACGGCGATGCTCGGTGGTGCCCTCGGCGCCGTCGGCGGCCTGGTGGTGCTGATGGCGGCGGCCTTTGCCTCGGGGATGGAGAGCGTCGCGGTCTTCGACGCCGACTTCGCCCGCGCTGGCGTGTGGTTCCTGCGCCAGACGGCGCCCCTGGCCCTGCCGCTGGGCATCGGCATTGGCGCCATTCTTGGGGCGGGCGTCGGCCTCGCCCAGTCCCGCCGCTGAGTCCGGTTCCATTCCCAAAGAAACAAAAAAGCGCGCCCGAAGGCGCGCTTTTTCGTGTTGGCTTTTCGTGTGGTGCCGGAGGGGGGAATCGAACCCCCACGCCCTTGCAGGCACCGGATTTTGAGTCCGGCACGTCTACCAATTCCATCACTCCGGCGACGTGCCGCAGTCTGATCAGAGCGAAGCCCCTCTGTCAATCATCGTCAGCCGTCGTCGCTGGCGGCAAGCCCTGTCGGGCGTCGTCAGGCGTCGTCAGGCGTCGTCAGGCGTCACGATGCGTGTCGAGGAGGCCCAGGGCCAGGGCGGCGACGCAGGCCGCGTGGTGGCGTGCCACCGGGTCGTCCAACCGGGTCCGAAGGCTGCCGTTTTTGACCTGCAGGGCGCCCAATTGGCGTCTGAGCCCCGTGGTGTCCGGGCGGGGGCTCACGCACGCCGCGCACAGCAGCGACAACGCCACCATGTCGCCATCGTCGCCGTCGACGGGGACGACGGCGTCAGCCAGGCCCGGCGCGGTGGCGGCGTCGACGATCTTTCCGCCGTAGTTGGCGGCCCACAGGACCCGGTGGCTCTGCAGCATGAACTGGAGGCGGGCATCGTCGAGGCGGACGTCGTCGCCGGGGTCCTCGAAGCTGCGCCGCAACGAAGCCCGCCACAGCCAGTAGCGGGCGGTGCTGCGAAACGGTTCGTCGAAGCGGTCGACGTCGACGGCGCGGGAGATGACGGCCAGCTGGAAGCGCAGATCGGCGGCGTCAACGCCGAGGTCGTCGATGGCGGCCACGCAGACGGCGAGGCTCGTGATCTGCGTCGCGGCCTCGGGCTGCTGGGCCAGGGCCACGAGGTGGGGCAGGGCTTGTGCCGCCAGCAACGGCCCTTCCTGACGACGTCGGTCGATGGCCGCAATGAGCAGCCGGTCCGACAGCGGAACCAGTGACGCGGGTGGATGGGAGGCGAGCCAGCTCTCCAGCCGGGCACGGGAGACGCCGTCGTCGGGCGTCGACGGAGGCGTTGGCTTCAGTCGCCGCATCGCTTCAAGTAGAGGCTGTCGGCCTTGCCCCGCCAGGAGGAGTCCGCGGGGGCCCGTTCGGCCACCTGCTCGAGGAGCTTGCAGCCCGTGGCCTTGTCCTTCGACCGGAAGGCGTCGATGGCCCGCTCAAAACGTGCCTTGGCATCGTCGTCGGTGATGGACCCGCGCTTTGATGTGGCCCGCGGCTTGGGCTTTGGTCGGTTGACGACGACGGGTGCTGGTCGGGGCGGCGGCGGCGGCGCCACGGCGGCCGGGGCTGGAGCCGGTGGTGGTGCAGCGATGGGTTGGGTGCCGGGCTCGACGATGGGGTTCAGCGGGGCCTGGGGGGCCGGGGGCGGCTGCACCGCCTTCAGGGCGGCCTCCAGGCGGGACTCGGCGTCGTTCTTGTAGGCCATGGCCAGGGGGTCTTTGGGGCGGGCCTGCAAGGCGACCAGGGTGTAGTCGCGGACGTTGACCCAATCCTGGCGGGTGATGGCGTCCTGGGCGCGGCTGATGGCGTTGGCGTATTCGGCGTTCTTCTCGGCCTCGACCGCGGCCTCCTGGGCGGACGTCGACGGTGCCGGCGGATCACGCAGGAACAAGGCCCACATCCCCAGGGCCAGGGCCCCGACGACGACGACGATGCCGGCACTGAGCAGCACCGACGTCAGAAACGAACTGCGCTGGCCCCGGGAGAGCTCGTCCATCACCGGGTCGTCGTCGTAGACGCTGCCTTCGTCGTCGGCGGCGGTCCCCATCGGGCCCATCGGCCGAGGGGCGGGCGTAAACGGCGCTGGCGTCGGTGGCGGCGCTGCCGGCCGTTGTCGTTTGGAGGCGCCGACGGGGAGGTTTTGCCCCGTGCCCTGCAGGCGCTGATCGTCGGCCACCACCGCCGACAACGGCATGTTGGTGAAGGTCTCGTTCCAGATGCGGTCGGGAGGCTTGCGGGCGCCCTTTTGACCGGTCTGCCCGGTTTGACCGGCGTCCTGGGCCTGGCGGCGGGCGTCCTCCTCGAGGACCTGCTGGGCGGCGGCCCGGGCATCGGCAGTGCGGATGGCGCGGGTCTGGGCCACATGGCCGTCGAAGTCCCCGGGGGCTTCTTCGCCGAACTTGAGCTTCTGGGAGAGTTCCCGAGCCAGTTCGTCGGCGGCGGCGACAACGCGGGCCTGGGCTTCGTCGCGGTCGACGGTGGCTGTGCGCCCGGGCTCGCTGTACACGAGCATCGAACCGCCGATTTCGACGGTGTCGCCGTGGCGCAATTCGACCTCGCCAGCGCGCTTGCCGTTGACCTTGGTGCCGTTGCCCGAGCCGAGGTCCACCAGCCGAGCCAGCCGTCCGTCGACGTCGATCCGCAGATGCTTGCGGCTGGCGGCGATGTCCTTGAGGACGAGGTCGTTCTCGCGGGCGCGGCCGATGGTGTAGCTGCCCGGTGCGAGGGACAGGGTCAGGCCGGCTTCAGGCCCGCGCACACAGGCGATGGCGCCGCTGATGCCGCCCTCGATGCTGAGGCGATCCGCCGGCGCCACGGCGACGGTGGCTGGTCGTCGTTGCTCTTCGCCGGGGCGCCGGTGATCCCCTGTGCGTCCCTGCTTGGCGTTCTGCTGCATCGACGTGCGGGTATCCCGGGGCGCCACGGGTTCGGGGGCCCGACCCTGGTCACGACGTCGTTCAGCCGCCCGCGCCGGGTTGTTGTTCGCAGCGTTGGCGCCGTTGTTGTCGGGTCGTTCGGCGCGCATCTGGGAGGGCGCGGCGTCGACAAACAAGCCGTCCATGTCGGATTCTTCGACAGGAGGACGAGGCGGACGAGGTCGCCGCGGGCCTGCCTTGGCCCGCCCGTCATTTCCGGTCGGCTTTCCCTGCGCCAGAGTCGACCTCACCGCTCGCACCACATGCCAGGCGGTTGATCCGGCGTGGACCCCGCTGACCTCACCAACGTTCGATGAGCGTAGCGGGTTTCATCGATGGTCACACATTCTTCGGCGCCACCCGGTCTCTCGGTCCGGTCTCTCGTCCGGTCTCTCGTCCGGTCTCTCATCCAGCGGTTCGCCTCCAGCTTGCCCGGCGAGGTGTCGTCGGCGGCGTCGGCTCGAGGATGATGGTGCGATACGCGCCTACATTTCCCGGAGAACCAGTGCCATGTCCCGGTGGGGGATGCCGGCGTCGTCGTAGACGGGGCCTTCGGCGACATAACCGAGGCGCTCGTAAAACGGGATGGCGCTGACCTGGGAACTCAGGCGCACCCGACGACACCCTCGCTTGCGGGCCTGGTCGTGCAGGAAGTCCATCACCACCCGACCGACGCCCTGGCCCCGCCAGTCCCGGGCCACGGCGACGCGCTGGGCCTTGGCCGTCTCGCCGTCGCCGTACCCGTCGCCGGTGACAATGCGCATCCGGGCGGTGCCCATCGCCGGTCCAGCGGGGGCGTCTACGTTGTCGTCGTCGTCGCCGTCGGTGACGAGGATGTGGATGGCGTCGTCGTCATGGTCGTCCAGTTCCAGGTCTTCGGGGACGGACTGCTCCTCGATGAACACGGCGCGTCGCAACGCCAGGCAGCGGTCGCGATCGGCGGCGGTAATGGCAAGCCGGACATGCATGATGGGCCGACTGTGCCCCGCAGAGCGGCGAGATGTCGACTGGCAGCGCGGACGGACTAGTGTCCCCCCTGTGCGACACGCGGTGATCCTGGGCGCCCTCATGCTGTCGGCAGCGGTGCTGGCGGAAACGCCACGGCAGCGCGCCGTCGACGTCGACACCTTCACGTTCAAGGTCGAGCCCGTCCAGATCATTGTTGGTGAGACCACCGCCGCAAAAATCCGCATCGAGGCCCGGGACGACGACGGCAGCCCGCTGGATGTGGCGCCGCCGTCCCTGTTGACGTCGACGGGGACGATCTCTGTGCCCGAGCGGCAGGCCGCCGGCGTGTGGCTTGCCCGGTTCACGCCGCCGAAAGAGGCCTATCCCCACGTCGCCATCGTCACCGCCACCATCGAGCACGGGGAAGAAACCGCCGTCGGCTTTGTCTCGGTGCCGTTGTGGGGCAAGGGCCAGACGTCGGTGAGCACCAAGCCCGGCTCCAGCGTGACGGTGTTTGTCGGCGCCGACAGCTTCGGGCCCATCGTGGCTGGTGCCGACGGCGACGCCCGGGTCCCCATCATGGTGCCGCCGGGGCCCGAGCACGCCGTCGCCAAGAGCGTCGACGCCGTCGGCAACGAGAGCCAGAAGAGCATCGACCTCGGTGTGCCCGCCTTCAATCGGCTGGCGGTGGTCGCCCTCGACGACATCGTCAGCGGCGACGGCGGCGGCAATGCGCGTCTGGTGGCCTTCGTCGTCGACAAAAAGGGCACGCCCATGATCGACGCCCCGGTGAAGACCAGGGCCTCGGTTGGCGAGGTCGGCACGCCCGTGCAGATGGCCCCCGGCCTGTTCATGTTCTTGTGGAAGCCCGGGGCGGTCCCGGCCCAGTCGGCGACGGTGGAACTCGGGCTGGAAGGCGCGCCGCTGTCGTCGGCGAAGACGACGTTGCGCATCATTGGCGGTGCCCCCGCCCGGGCCGAGATCGTCGTGCCCAAGCTGGCCGTCAGCGCCGACGAAGACCCCGCGTTGTTGGTGCGGCTCGGGGTGTTTGACGTCGGCGGCAACTCGGTTCCCTTCGGCACCGCCCGGGTCGACGTCGACGTCGGCCGCCTCGAAGGGTTGACGGGTACCGAGACGGCTCGCCAGGTACGGTGGATCCTGCCCCAGAAGCGGACCCGCCCGGCAGCGCGCCTGTTCGTGCGGGCCGTCGACGGCCGCGTCCTTGGCACCGTCGAGGTCAAGCTGCTGCCTGGCAAGCCCGCGGTCCTGCGGATGGCGCCCCTGGGTGACGTCGTCGCCGATGGCAGTACCGGGGCCGCCGTCATCGTCACGGCCCTCGACGCCTGGGACAACGAAGTGCAGCCAAACGGCGTGGAACTCTCGGTGCCCGAAGGCCGGGTGGTCGCCAAGAACATCGACGTCGCCAGTCGCCGTCTCCGTGCCCTCTATGTGCCGGCGGTCCGCGAAGACGACGGCTTCGTCGACGTCACCGCCACCCTCGGTGGGCTGTCAACGACGGGCACCCTGCGCCTGCGCCCCCGCCCGCGCGCATTGTTGTTGGTGGGCCCGGCAGTGGGCTCGTCGTGGAGCTACGGCGACGTTCTGGCGGTGGGACCCGAGCTGTCGTTGTTGGTGCGCCTGCCCATCCTTGATGGCGCCCTGCACACGGGCGTCACCATGGGCCTGCACCAGGGCCTGGCCCGGGAGTCCACGGCAACCTTCAATGCCTACCGGACCTACCCGCTGCTCCTCGAAGCAGGCTGGCGGCCCCTCATCATCCCCGAGCTTGGCTTTCACGTGGGCGTGGCCGGCGTCGTCGTCGTCGTCGACGCCAGCATCGCCGCCGGTGGCGGCGAACAGCGCGCCATCGAACCCGCCGTGGCGGGGGCCGCCGTCGTCGGGGTCGCCTGGCGCGCCGGACCGGGCTTCCTGGAACTCGACGGGCGGGTGGGCTTTGGCCAGGTGCTGGTGGCCAATCCCCTCGTCGACGCCATGCCCTTTGGCGCTGGCCTGGTGCTCGGCTATCGCTTTGGCATCTGACGGTCGCTGACAACGACAGACGCCGTGAGCCGATGTCTCTGACGATGTCAGAACAAGAGGGCCTGGGTGATCCAGGCGGCCGCCAGCATGCCGACCAGGTCCCCCAGCAAGCCCGCCCACAGGGCGTGCCGAATCCGCTCGATGCCGATGGAACCGAAGTAGACGGCGAGGACGTAAAACGTCGTGTCCGACGCCCCCGACATCACGGCCGCCGTCGTCGCCGGCAGGGAATCGGGCCCGTGGACCTTCATGAGTTCCACCATGACGCCGTCGGCCCCCGAGCCCGACATGGGCCGCACCAACACCATTGGCAGGGTCTCTGGTGGCACCCCCAGCAGTGACAACACCGGCGCCAACAACGCCGACAGCTTGTCGAGCAAGCCCGCGGAACGGACCATGCCCACGGCGACGAGGACGGCGACCAGGTAGGGAATGATGCGCACGGCGGTGTCGAAGCCCTCTTTGGCGCCCTCGACGAAGGTCTCGTAGACCTTGACGCCGCGCCAGGCACCGACGGCGAAGACCACGGCGAGGACAACGGGGATGGCACTGTCGGCCACCATGGCGGTGGCCGCGCGGAAGGCCTCGATCATGGGGCACCCGGCGTCTGGTCAACGGTGGTGGTGGTGTCGTCGTCGGGGACGACGACGAAGCGGCGCTCCAGCAGCTTGGTCATGATGAACGCCACCGCCATGCCGCACGCAGTGGCCAACAACGTCGGCAGCACGATGTTGGTGGCGTTGGTGGAGCCGTTTTCGAGGCGCAGGGCGATGGTGCGCGCGGGGATGAGGGTGAGGTGGGTCGTATTGAGGGCCAGGAAGAGGACCATGGCGTTGGTCGCGGTCTTTTTGTGGGGGTTCAGGGCCTGCAGGTGCTTCATGGCCTGCAAGCCCAGGGGCGTGGCGGCGTTGCCAAGTCCCAACAGGTTGGCAGCCATGTTCATGACGATGGCGCCCATGGCGGGATGGTCCGCGGGGACGTCGGGGAACACCCGCACGAGGAGGGGACGGAGGGCCCGGGCGATGAGGGCGACGATGCCGGCCTTCTCAGCCACCCGCATCACACCCGTCCACAGCGCGAGCACACCCACCAGCCCGAGGGCGAGTTTGGCGGCGTCGTTGGCGGCTTCGAGGGTGCGCTGGGTGACGGCCTTCATGGCCCCGCCACCACCGCCACCGACGGCCATTGGCAAGAAGTCGCTGCCCGCCGCGGTCACGGTGGCAGCCAACACGAGGACGACAAAAACGCGGTTCACGCCTGCGACGCTAGGGGGCGTTGGCGCCCATCGCCAGAAAGCTGCTCCAAGTACCCACACGAGGCTCCATGGGGTTCCTGCCGCACACATGAAGGTTTCTGTCGCACACGCACGAGAGATGATTGACGGTTCGTTGTCGATCACGGCAGAACGGAGCTTCATGAAGCTCCGCGTCATCGCCGGTGTGCTGCTGTTGCTCGTCGCTGTGGGTTTGCCCCTGGCGGCCATGAGCAGCGACGGACCGCCGTGGGGATTCCGCGGGCATCAGGCCGTCGTCGTCGAGGTCGCCGGCACCGTCGAGGCCACCGCCTCCGAGGCTCGGCAGCAGAAGGCCCGCGCCATCGACGACAAACTGGAAGTCGCCCCCAACGCCCGCTTCGACGTCGGCGACGAGTTCCGCGTGGCTCGCCTGTCCCAGCTGCGCCTGCGTCTGCCGGGGGCCGACATCGTCGCTGGCGACGGCGCCCGCCTGGTGGTCGGGGCGACGGGCATTCGTCTGGTGCGCGGCGTCGTCGACGTCAGCTTGCGCGAAGGCGGGCATTCCTTTGTCGTCGACATCGACAGCGGCGGCAGCATTTCGGTCCGCGGGGCCGGGGCCACCGCCCGGGTGCTGGCCGACGGCAAGGGCGGCGCCAACGCCTGGGTCGACAACGGCAGCCTCGAGGGTCGCACGGCCAAGGGCGAGGTCCTCGGCGAACCCGGTCGCCGCCTGGTGTTGCGCGGGGACGAAGCGACCGTGGCGGACAAGTTGGGCACCGTCGACGTCTCGGCCACCTGCACCGGAGGCAAGCTCAACGTGGTGGCGCCGGCCCAGACCCAGGTGTTTGCCGCCGGGAGCCTCGCCTACCCGGACGTATCCGCGGCCGCCATCACCGGCTCGGTCATCGTCGAGGTCGAGCCCGGTTCGGGCGAAGTCCAGATCATCGCTCGCGACGTCTTCGGCCAGCTCGGACGGGCCAAAGCCACCTGCGACAAGCGCGGCAAGTGACGGCATGAGCACCAAAAAGACCCCAGCCTTCGTCATGAAGGGCAATGCCCGCTACGACCGGCACGACCACTTCTACAAGAAGGCAAAGCAAGAGGGCTTCGCCGCCCGCAGCGTCTACAAGCTCGACGAAATCGACGCCGAGTTCAAGCTCATCCGCCCCGGCAATGTCGTCGTCGATCTCGGCTGCGCCCCCGGCTCATGGATGCAGTACGTCGAACAGAAGATTGGCCACAGCGGCCGCGCCTACGGCATCGATTTGCTGCCGGTGAAGGTCGCCTTCTCGGGCCAGATTCGCATCATGCAGGGGGACGCCTTCGCCGTGACCCTCAAGGACTTGATGGGTGTCGAGGGCGACGTCTTGCCCGCCGTCGACGTCGTCATTTCGGACATGGCCCCCAACACCACGGGCATCCGCAGCGTCGACGCCGCACGCAGCATGGCGCTCAGTGAGCGGGCCCTCGAGGTCGCCGAACGCCTGCTGCGACCAGGGGGCAACTTCGTGGTCAAGGTCCTCGAGGGAGGCGAGATGAAGGCGTTTGTCGAGCACGCCAAGACCATCTTTGAGGCCGTGAAGATCAAGCGCCCCAAGAGCACCCGCGACGGCAGCACCGAGACCTTCGTGGTGGGCATCCACCGCCGCCCGGTCTGAGCACAAGGCGTGACCCCGTCAGCGGCTTGGTGGACACGAGCTGATCTGACACCACACCACCTGACGCCAAAAACAAACGCACCGCCAGGGCGGTGCGTTTGTGTTTCCCAGGAACAATCGTCGGTTCAGACGGCGGCGTAGTCGAACACGGGCTTGGCCGGAGGCGCCACGGGGAGGGGCACAGAGACCGCCTTGGGAGGCTGCACAGCGACGGGAGGAGGGGTCTGCGCCACGGGAGGCTGCTGGGCGGGGGGCAGGGCGCTGACGGGAGGCCGGGCGCTCACGGGAGGGGCCGTGACGGGCGTCTGCTTCTTGAACCACTCGGTGATCTTCTTGAAGAAGTCCTCGATCTGCTTCCTGAAGTCGTTGCGCTCGATCTTCTTTTCGGGCTTGCGGTCGGCCTTGCGCTCCATGACGTCGTCGTTGAACAACGGCGTGGGCTTGATGGAGGGAGGCTGGGCGACGACCGGCGGAATGCGCGGGGGCGTCACACGGGGGGGAGAAGAAACGCGACCACCACCACCACCACCACACATGAGAGCCTCCTGGGTTGTCACCCGTCTTCGAGTGACAACTCCTTCACAGCAGCATCGATGCCAACTCCTGGTGGCTGGGACAGTGGGCGCCGGGGGCTTGCACTATCAGGCACTTACGGGGTTTCTGGCTGGTTCTGGGGCCGACATGGCCCCCCGATTGCGCAAAGCAGGTGCCTTGGCCCCGCGGATTGCGCATCACCTGCGCAGGTGGTGCGCAATCGCCATGACCTCCATGCGCAACAGGTGCGCAAGGCATGCGCAACCGGTGCACAAGGGATGAGCAAGCGATGAGCACTTTGGGAATCCCGCCCGCCCTCGCGGTGTTGCCCACAGCACAACGGCGCCTATGCCGAACGCAGTTGGAGGTTCTTGTCATGACCCGCGGTACCCGCTTGCTTCCGGTGCTCGTCCTCATGCTGGCGTCGACGTCAGCCCTCGCCGACAGGTCCTTGTGGATGGAGCGCAACGCCCCTCCCAGAATCCAGCTTCCGTCCCTGGCGCCCCTGGTGGCGGAATCCGAAGCCGCCGTCTTGTCGATCACGGTGGAGTCGACGGTCCAGTCGTCGGTTGACCCCCGGGCCCTGCGGATGTTCGGCCTCGAGGCCCCCGACCAGAAGCGCCAGGGCCAGGGCACGGGCTTCCTCATCCACCCCGACGGCTACGCCCTCACCAACCACCACGTCGTCGAAGGCGCCACCCGCATTCAGGTCCGGGTGGGCAGTCGCAGCGAGGTGGTCGAAGCCCGCGTCATCGGCGACGACCCCCGCTCCGACGTCGCCCTCATCAAGCTCGAGGGAAAAAACCCCGCTGGCGGAGCCTGGCCCCATCTGCCCCTCGGCAACAGCGAGGCCCTGGCGGTGGGTGACTTCGTCGTCGCCATCGGCAATCCCTTCGGCCTGACCCAGTCGGTGTCGATGGGCATCCTGTCGGCGAAGTCGCGGCGGGACATCGCGCCGTCGGGTCGGCAGGGTCTGTACGACTTCTTGCAGACCGATGCCTCCATCAACCCCGGCAACTCCGGTGGCCCCCTGCTGAACCTCGGTGGCGAGGTCATCGGCATCAACTCGGCGGTCAACGCCGCCGGCCAGGGCATCGGCTTCGCCATCCCCATCAACCTGGTGAAGCAGCTGTTGCCCGACCTGAAGGACAAGGGGCGCGTGCAGCGTTCGTGGATCGGTGTCGCCGTCCAGCGGGTGTCGCCGGAGATTGCCGAGGGCCTTGGCCTGGAGCGCCCGCGGGGGGCCCTCGTCTCCCAGGTGGTTGGCGGCGGTCCCGGCTACAAGGCGGGGCTGAAGCCCGGCGACGTCATCACCCGATTTGACGGCAAGCTCATCGAGGATTCGAGCGATCTCCCGCTGCTGGCGACGACGACGGGCATTGGCAAGACGGTGGCCATGGAACTCATCCGCGAAGGCGAGGCCCGATCGGCCAGGGTGACCCTCGGCTCGCTGCCGGGCGACGACGATCGCCCTGGCAAAGACCAGGGCGATTCCCGGGCCGACGATCGCGCCGACAGCCCCCAGCGTGACAACGGCCTTGGCATGCGCACCAGCACCCTCGACGAGGAACTGCGGGCCCGTCTGGACCTGCCCGCCAAGCAGCGTGGCGCGGTGGTCATGCGGGTCGCACCGGGGTCTCCGGCGGCCGCCGTGGGCTTCCAGCCGGGTGATGTGGTGGTCGAGGTCAACGGCGCAGCCATCGTCGACAGTGCCTCTTTCAGCAAAGCCCTCGCGGCGGTCAAGACGGGCAAGTTGCTGAAAATGCTGGTGATTCGAGGTGGGACCACCACCTTCGTCGCCATGCCGCGGCCCTGATCGGAGGCCATCGGGGCCTGCTCGAATTCGGGCCCTTCGGGCCCGAATAATTATGACTATTCAAATACTTGGCGAGGCGCCAAGTATTTGAATTCACCGACACGCGCTTCGCGCGTGTCGGTGAATTGTCTACCCGTTCATCGGCTGGCGCCGATGAATTGCAGTCGGGCAGGGCAGGAAAGCCGATTCCCCCTTGCGTCAGGGAGAGGGTCCGCTAGAGATGCGTCGTGTCAGACCCGGCCAACGCCGGCGTCGATCAGTGGGATACCCGATCCGTCGGGTCGGGCCGTCGGGAGACGGCAGGAGCGCGAGAGATGTCGGAAAAGAAACCGAAGATGAAGACCAACCGCGCGGCGGCCAAGCGCTTCAAGAAGACTGCGACCGGGCTCGTGGTGTTCTGGGCAGAAGGCGTCCGCCACGGTCTGAGCAACAAGTCGCGCAAGCGCAACCGGAACAAGAAGAAGTCCCGGTACATGGCCAAGGGCGACGCCAAGCGCGTCGACCGCATGATCCCCTACCTCTAGCCCCGGCGGCCGACGTCGTCGGCGCGGTGCTTCACCATTTTTTGCATTCGTCGACTGATACCGGTCGACATGGACGGAGTCAGTCATGGCCAGAGTCAAGGGCGGCGTTAAAACCCGTCGTCGTCACAAACGTATCTTGAAGATGGCGAAGGGCTACTACGGCACCCGCCGTACGATGTTCTACGTCGCCAACGAGACCGTCGAGCGCGCCCTCGCCTACGCCTACCGCGATCGCAAGGTCAAGAAGCGTGAGTTCCGCAAGCTGTGGATTCAGCGCATCAACGCCGCTGTGCGCCCCCACGGGCTCAGCTACAGCGCGTTCATCGATCGCCTGAAGAAGACCAACATCGTCCTCGACCGGCGCGTGCTGGCCAAGCTGGCGGCTGTTGATCCCGCGGGCTTCGAGGCCATCGTCAACACCGCCAAGGCGGCCTGACGGCGCTCCCCGGACTTTGTCCGGGGTGTTTCTGCAAGTCCGACAAGAGGTCCGCCTCTGGTCGGGCTTGTTTCGTTTGGGGTCACGTCTTTGGAGCACTCCAAGTGCTTGACGGAATCGTCGGCGACGACGACAACGTCCTCGGTCGGCCTCGAAGTGAGCCTCGAAGTCAGCCTCGATATCTTGCGTGATGTCGGTCGCCCCTTGTTGAATGTGCTTTCGTGGGAGCTTGCGTGACCCTCGTCGAGATCGAGCAGCTGCTGGACCAGAGCTTCGTGGCCGCCAAGGCCGCGCTTTCGGGGGCGAAGGACGCCACGGAACTCGAAGCGGCCCGGGTGCAGTTTCTCGGGCAGAAGGGCTTCATCCAGGCGGCGAAGAAGTCGGTGGGGCAGCTCACCGTCGTCGACGAAAAGAAGAAGGCCGGCAAGCTCTGCAACGACCGCGACCGCGAGTTGCAGGAGGCCTACCAGCACAACCTCGGCCGCATCGAGCAGCAGGCCCGGACCGCCGCGCTGGCGGAGCGCATCGATGTCACCCTGCCGGGGCGTCGCAGCCGTCGTGGCCGTCGCCACCCGCTGACGACGACGTGTGATGACATCCTGGCGGTGTTGTCTGGCCTCGGTTTCCAGCCTGCCGAGGGCCCCGAGGTCGAGCACGACTTCTACAATTTCGAAGCCCTCAACATGCCGAGCGATCACCCCGCCCGCGACATGCAGGACACCTTCTACGTCGACGCCGGCGCGCGAAACGACATCGTGCTGCGCACCCACACGAGTCCCGTGCAGGCCCGCACCATGCTGGCGAGCGGCAAGCCCCCCATCCGGGTGTCGTGCTTCGGCCGCGTCTACCGCAAGGATGACGACCCGACCCACAGCCCCATGTTCCACCAGATCGAGGGGCTCTACGTCGACAAAGAGGTCACGTTTGCCGACCTCAAGGGCACCCTGCAGATTTTCGCCGAGCGCATCTTTGCCCCTGGCGTGAAGATCCGCATGCGCCCGAGCTTCTTTCCCTTCACCGAGCCCTCCGTCGAGGTCGACGTCTCCTGTGTCGCCTGCGGCGGCGTGGGGCACGGCGGCAGCTCCGCGTCCGAAGACGGCCGCTGCCGCATCTGCAAGGGCACGGGCTTCCTGGAAATCATGGGGGCCGGCATGGTCGACCCCGAGGTCTTCCGGGCCTGCAAACTCGACCCCGACGCCGTCACCGGCTTCGCCTTTGGCATTGGCATCGAGCGGGTGGCCCTGCTGCGCTACGGCATCGCCGACATCCGGCTGCTGTACGAAAACGACGAGCGCTTCTTGTCCCAGTTCGTTGGTTGATGTTCACGCCGGTCAACCGCTGGCCCGTTCGACCACCTCGATTGCCGTCGACGTCACACATCTTGGCGGTCGCACCTTGACGATCGTCGCCGGGTAGACGACGAAGGTTCGTCGACCACTGTGGTCGTCGTCGAGGTGTTGGATGCGAGTGAGCGGCAAGTGGCTGAACGAGCTGGTGGACCTGCCCAAGGACATCACCCCGACCCAGATTGCCGAGCGGCTGACCTCGGCGGGTCTTGAGGTCGAGGCCATCGACGACCTCGCCAGGGACATCGCCGGCGTCGTCGTCGGCCATGTGGTGTCCTGCACGCCCCACGAAAACGCTGACAAGCTCAACGTGTGCACCGTCGACGGCGGAGCTGCCACCCCTGACGGCCCCGTCGTCGTCGTCTGCGGCGCCAAGAACGTTCATGCGGGCGCAACGGTGTGCTTCGCCACGCCGGGCACCACCTTGCCCGGTGGCAAGGTCATCGGCGTCGCCGCTGTGCGCGGGGTGACGTCCCACGGCATGCTCTGTTCGGCAGTGGAGCTCGGTCTCCCCGCCGACGGCACCGACGGCCTGTTGTTGCTGAACGCCAGCGACCCCGGCGTGGTCGTGGGGGCTGCCGTGGCCGCCATCGTCGGCCGTGACGACGTCGTCTTCACCCTGGGTGTCACGCCCAACCGTCCCGATGCGTTGTCGCACCTGGGCGTGGCCCGGGAGCTGGCGGCCTCGTTTCGGTCCCGCTTGAAGGTCAACACCCCAAGCTGCCCCGAGCGCGGCGGCCCCATCGACGGCCTCGCCACGGTCACCATCGAGGACACCGACGGCTGCGCCCGCTACGCCTGCCGCGTCATCGAGGACGTCGTCGTGCAGCCCTCGCCCCGCTGGCTGGCGGCCCGGCTGACCGCCCTTGGCATGCGCAGCATCAACACCGTCGTCGACGTCACCAACCTCGTGATGCTTGAGCGTGGCCTGCCCCTGCACGCCTTCGACTACGACAAGCTCGCCAAGTCCGGCTCCCGGGCCCAGGTCGTCGTTCGCTCGGCCCGCGCTGACGAACGCATCGTGACCCTCGACGGCAAAGAGCGCGTTTTGGCGGAAGGCGACGTCGTCATCGCCGACGGTCCCGATGGCGGCCGCGCGGTGGCCATTGCCGGCGTGATGGGCGGGCGTGACACCGAGGTCACCACCCAAACCACCCGGGTGCTCCTTGAGGCGGCGTATTTCAGCGGTGCTCGCGTGCGCCGCACCGCCCGTCGGCTGGAGCTCCACTCCGAGGCCAGCCATCGCTTCGAGCGGGGCTGTGACCCCAATGGCGTGCAGCAGGCCCTCGACCGCGCCGCGGCCCTGATTGCCGAGCTGTCCCTGACCGCCGGCGCCAAGGAGAGCAAGGGTCGCGTGGCCCGCGGTACCGTCGACGCCTACCCGAAGAAGATTGCGCCGCTGGTGGTGACCCTGCGTCCCCGCAAGGCGGCCCAATTGCTCGGGGTGCCCCCCAAGCTCGTCGACGAGGCCAGCGCCTCCAAGATGTTGCTGTCCCTGGGGCTTGAGGTGGAAGGCCGGGACTCCGAGGCCATCCGGTTCCGCGTGCCCACCTACCGTCCCGATTTGACCCGCGAGGTGGACCTCATCGAGGAACTCTTGCGCCTTCTCGGCATGGACCAGGTGCCGTCGACGCTGCCGTCGCGGGCGGGCGAAGCCGACAGCCAGCTCTTTGACGTCCGTCGCCATCGCACCTTGCAGGCCGCCAAACGGGCCCTGTTGGCGTCTGGCTACGACGAAGCCGTCAACCTGGCCTTTGCCAGCGCCCGGGACATCGAGACGGTGCCCCCCTGGGATCGCGTCGGCGGCGAAGACGTCATTCGCCTGAAGAACCCCCTGGGCGAGGAGCGGGGGGCCATGCGTCGCTCGTTGCTGCCGGCCTTGATCGGAAACGTCGCCACCAACCACCGTCGTGGCGTCGTCGACGTGCGGCTGTTTGAGAGCGCCGTGGTCTTTCTGGGGCGCAATGCCGGCGGCGAGAAGGCCCGTCCCGACGAGCCAGGGGCTCCAGCGGGCAGCGATGCCTGGGTGCGGGAGCGTCCGCGGCTGGCGGGCATCGCCACCGGCGCCTCGGCCCTGGCGTCGTTTGACACCAAGGCCCGCGGCCTCGACCTCTTCGACATGAAGGGGCACCTCGAGGAACTCTTTGAGCAACTCGGCATGGACGTCGGTTTCCAGGCCGCCGGCGACGACGCTGCGGTGCCCTTCCTGCATCCCCGGTCCGCCACCTGGCTGACGGTGGCTGTCGGCGGCGCGACGGTCCGCCTCGGCGTGCTGGGCGAGCTGCATCCCGCCGTCGCCGAGCGCTTCGAGCTTGGTTCGTCGGCGGTGGTGTTTGACCTCGACATGGATTTGCTGGCCCAGGCCAGCAACACCGTCATTCGGGCCACGCCGCTGCCGCGCTTCCCGGCGGTCCGTCGCGACTTCGCGTTGATCGTCGACGCTGCCGTGCCGGCGGCGTCGGTGGTGGCCCGCTTCGAGGCCTGCAGCCAGGCCCAGGGGCTCCTCGAGAAGGTCGAGATCTTCGACGTCTACCAGGGCAAGGGCGTGGCCGACGGCAAGAAGTCCGTCGCCATCGCCGTGACCCTGCGGGCCCCCGACCGCACCCTCGCGGAGGCCGATGTCCAGCGCATCGCCGAGGCCCTGTTGAAAGACGTGGCCGCCATCGGCGCTGAAGTCCGGGCGGGATGACGACCGACGGGGCCCAGGCGCCCCCACCTTCACCGCCCGCACCGGCGTCGGCACCGTCTGCCCCGACGGCGCCGGGCAAGGCCGAGCACCCCCGTGCCCGGGGCTTGCTGCTGTGGTCGGTGGTCGCCCTGGCCCTGTCCCCCTTTTCCATACCCACGTTTGGCGTCGGGGCGGCCCTGGCCGTCGGGCTCATCGTGGTGGCGGGCATTCTCCAGTCGCGGGGCTTCGACGCCCGTCGCCCCCTGGCGGCGGGGATCGTGGCCCTGTCCCTGAACGCGGTCTCCGCCGGGGCCTGCAGCTGGCTGGTGCTGCGCACCGCCGAGGTCACGGGACGGGAAGCCGTCCGGCAAGACAAGGTCGAGGACCGCTTCGACAAGGCGTTCGACAACGCCACCGCACCGCCAGAGGACACGAACACATCGGGAGGTGACGCCGGCGTGGCAGTCGATGCACACTCCCCCACCAAGCCGCAGGAGCCGTGATGACCCAGGATCGAGAAGGCCAGACGATCACCAAGGCAGACCTCGTTGAGGCCGTCCACGAGACCGTCGGGTTCTCGAAGAAGGTGTCTTCAGAGGCCGTCGAAAAGGTCTTCGACATCATGAAGGACGCCCTCGCCACCGGCGACGGCCTGAAGATTTCTGGCTTCGGCAAGTTCGATGTTCGCCGCAAGAACGCGCGTCGTGGGCGCAACCCCAAGACCGAAGAGGGCCTCATCATTCCCGCCCGCACCGTCGTCACCTTCAAGGCCAGCCAGGTCCTGAAGGCCACCGTCGCCGGTGACGCCATTGGTGCCGCCGATGTGAATGACGACACCTGAGGACGCCACCGATGGTTGAACGCAGCACCGGTCGAGGGGGGCAGACGGCGACGGTCGACGACGACGACGTCGACCTTGGCTTGCCCGATCGCAAATACTTCAAGATCGGCGAAGTCGCCGCCTTGCTGGGCGTCGAGCCCCACGTGCTGCGCTATTGGGAAACCCAGTTTCCGCAACTGCGTCCCCACAAGGCCCGCAGTGGTCACCGGCTCTATCGACGACGTGAAGTCGAGACCCTGCTGGTCATCAAGGACCTGCTGCACGTGCAGCGCTTCACCATCGCCGGTGCCCGTCAGTCCCTGCGCCAACAAGGCACGACGTCGTTGCTGCCCCGGGCCGCCGAGCAGCTCACGCTCCCGCCGACGGGGTCTGTGCAGGCCCGCCATACCCGGGTGCTGGAATCCTCCATCCCCACGGTGGTCGACGACGAAGACGACGACAGCGCCGCTGATGTTGATGGTGTCGACGACCGCGCTGACGACGAAGACTTCGACGACGAAGACGAAGACGCCGACGACGTCGTTGAATTCCACCTGGCCGATCCGGTGCGCCGCATCAGTGAGGTCGAGGTCGATGTCATTGCCGCCGACGAGGACGAACTCGAAGAGGCCATGGCCCGGCAGTTGACCCGCCAGCAGCATCCGCGGTCGTCGATAACGCCTGTGCATGTCCAGGCGGCGGTGCCGGCGACAGCGTCGGCGCGGGCGCGGGCATCTCTGCTGGAGGCCAGGGCCGAGCTGGAGTCGTTGCTGGTCCGTCTGCGCAAGCCCGGCAGCGACGGTCACCAGCGCCCGTAGGCGCCGGTAGCGGCTCGTAGCCGCCCGGAACAGCCGTCGTCAGTAGGCGAAGCCCAGCACGGCGTAGGGCTGGTCGACGCCCCCCGACGTCAGGCCCCGGGCGTAGCCTGCCCGCAGCAGGTACGAGCCGTAGTAGCCAAGAATGATCTGGAGCCGGAGTTCGGCGCCGATGCCGGTGGCGAACGCCAGGGAGCCCGGCCGCTCGTCGAAGGCGCTGGCGGTGTCGACGAAGACGCTGCCATGGACGCGGTCGATGAAGGCCGGCAGGGTCTCGATGCCCCGCTCCACTTCGAGCAGGGGGAAGCGGTACTCCAGGGTCCCCGACGCCAGGGCGTCGCCGACGACGTGGGCCAGGGGAAAGCCGCGCAGGACGCCGCCGCCGCTGCGGTTGCCGTTGAAGGCATCCTGCAGGACTGACCGGTTCACGAAGCCGCCGATGAAGAACAGGCTGCCGGGACGCTCGTCGAAGGCAGCCCCACCGCTCAGGTAGGCGGCGACGACGTGGTTGTGAAGTCCGGGGACCGGCTGGAAGGCGCGGACGTCGACGAAGAACTCGCGGATGTCGACGTCGGACAGCACGTACCGGTCGGCGAGGCGCAAGCGCATGCTGGCGGCGAGGCCCCGTTCGCTGCTGACGCTGTCCCGATACTGCTCGGTGTTGCTGTAAAACCAGTCGAGGGTGAAGGCCTGCACCGTCGGCGTGCGGACCGAGGCCGGGTAGCGCGGTGCCAGGCTGTCGGGGGCGGAGGTCACGCCGGTCTCGTCGAGGCTGACCACCCGCTGGGCGCCAAAGGTCAGACTGTGTGAGAAGCGTCGCCGTCGCAGGGGCAGGGTCATCGAGACGGTGGCGCGCAGCTGATCCTCGATGTGCAGTTCGGGAACGCCGTCGTTCTGCCGCGCGGCGTCCGACAGAATCGGTCGCAGCTCCGCCGTCGCCGACAAGGGCAGGGTCAGGTTCGACAGGCGCACGCTGCCGAGCAGGGACGGCTTCACGAAGGTGGAGTCGATGGCGCCCCGCACGCTCCAGGTGACCAGCTCGGCGGCGTCGCTGCCGTCGAGGCCGAGGCCCACGGCGACGCCCTGGATGGAGTCGGCGCTGACTTCAGGGATCCAGCTGCGGGGGCCCAGGGTGTTCCACGGGCTGTAGGGCTCGCTGACAGCGCCCTGAAGCGGTTCTGGCGCATGTTCCACGGGTTCCCCGGGGTGGGCATGCTCCACGGGTTCCACAGGTTCCACGGGTTCCACGGCCTGCTGGAGGGGCACCAAGTGCATCGGCGACAGGCGCTCGGTGCTGGGCTGGGTCAGTGACGCCACCCGGAGGTCGACGCCGTCGAGGTGGGCGTCGCTGTAGACGACGGCGGTGCCATCGGGCGTGATCTGGGGCAGGGCGGCGCCACCGATGGTGTCCACCACCCGTCGGCGGGCACCGCTGCGCAGGTCGACGACGAAGACGTGGAAGATGCCGTCCTGGTCGTCGGTGTAGACGACGGTGTGGTCGTCGACGAAGGAGGGGTCGAGCTGGTCGCCCTGTGCGGAGCTGCTGTCGAGCACCTGCCAGTGGCCGGTGGCCATGGTGTACAGGGCCACCCGTCGTCGACCGCCATGGTCGAGGTGGGAGACCACCAGGCGGCTGCCGTCGGGTGATGGCCGCGGCGTGTAGAGGGTGACCCCGGGGTCGGCCACCACGACGTCGGTGACGGCGCCAGTGTCGATGTCGACGGCGACGATGGCCGAGCGGGTGCCCGTGCGTTGCTCGGCGAGGACGACGCGCTGCCGTGCCGAGGTCTCGGTGCTGTCGACGGCGGACGTCAGGGCGACGGGGTTCTTCAGGCGTTGGCCGAACGTGACCTGGCGAACCCGGCCGTCGGGGCTGCGCACAAAGACGTCGCGGTAGCCAAACCAGCGCTCGTGGACCTCGGACTGGGTGAAGACGATGTCGTCGTCGACGACGGCGACGTCGGCGGTGTCGCTGGTGCGCACGATGGGCTCGGGGGATGGCGTGGCCCCGGGCAGTCCCCGCAAGGCGTAGATCCCCGACGGACCATCGGGAGGGCTGGCGCCAAAGATCATGGTGCCGTCGGCCAGAAACGCCGGACGCCGGATCACGCCGCCCAACCGGGTCAGCCGCCGGCTCGGCGTGGGACCGCCCCGGGCAAGGCTTGCCTCTTCCAGCGCCCGGGCCTCGCGGCGGACGTCGTCCAAGAAGTCCTCCCAGTCGAGGGCCAGATCGCGTCCCGTGATGGATTCCAGGCTGCGCTGGACCCCATAGGGAATGGCTCGGCCGCCGTAGTCGTGGGCGTAGGCCGCCCACAGTTGGGTGCCGTAGCGCGCGGTCAGCCACTCGACGAAGAAGGCGCCGTAGACGTAGGCCGCACCGCCGCCCGGGGGACGACGCGAGATGTTGCTGGCGTCGTCGAGGGACCAGCGATCACCCTGCAGGGCGGCAATGCGCAGGGGCGTCTTGAAGAGGCTGGAGCGCAGCCGTCCGGCGCCCGTGAAGCGGGTCTCGGCGAAGGTGGCCAGGCCCTCGACGAACATCCGGGGCTGCACCGAATTGGGGGGCCAGACCTTGCCAAAGACCAGGTTCACGACGGCGGGCAGGCCGTGGACGATGTCGAGGTGGACGATGTGCAGCAGCTCATGCTGGACGAGCAGGCGCAGCCAGTCGTCGTTCTTGGCGAGTTCGCTGTCGTCTTCGGGGGTCACCGCCCGCAGCTCGACCCGGTTGTAGGGCACGATGTTGGCGAAGCCGTTGGGGCTGTCGGTGACGTCGTGGAGCACCACCTGGACCCGGTCCTGCAGCCGGCCGCGCACCAGCTCAATGGCGTTGTCGACGCACTCGTCGACGATGGCGGCCACCCGCTCGCCGACCTCGTGTTGGGCCTCGGGGAAGTGCACATCGCAGCAGGGCGTCTTGATGGTGCGCCACTGCAGATGGGGGGCCGGCGCCGCCTGCGCCGTCGTCGACGAGAGGGCGACCGTCATCACCGTCATCATCGTCATCACTGTCATCAGCGTCGCCGTGAACAGCAGGCGCGTGCCGACGGCGGACTTCACGGGCGGGGTCCAGCTGACGGGCTGTCGTCGTCGATGCGGGCCAACAGGCGCACCAGGGCCCGCTCCACCAGCCGGGGCTGCTCGATGGGGGCCGCGTGGCTGCCCTCGACCATCATCAACAGCTCGCTGCCCCGAATCTGTTCGTGCATGACCTCGGCAATCCACGGTGGGGCGAACTTGTCGCGGGCGCCACCGACGACGAGGGTGGGGACGTCGATGGTCGGCAACACGTCTTTGGCGCTGTGTTCGCGCATGTCCCGGGCCAGGCGGGCAAAGACCCGCATGTCCATCCGACCGAGGTGCTCCATGTAGGGGCGGAAATCCTCTTCGCGGACGTAGGCCGGGTTGAGCTCGCCGACGACGGTGCTCGTGTAGGCGAATTCAGAGGCCACCAGGCGTTTCCACAAGCCCTGCACGCTGTCCCAGCGGCTGATGATGTTCACGGTGGCCCGCTCGAACAGCATGTTCATGACGAGGTTCGCCAGGGGTCTGGTGGCGTGGTCGGCGAAGGCGCCGTGCCAGGTGCGGATGGGGTCTTCGTAGACGCCGCACATGAGGGCCAGCCCGTGGATGCGCGCCGCGAAGCGCCGTTCTTGCTGAGCCCGCCAGGCCTCGAGGGCGATGGGCACCCCCATGGAATGACCAAAGAGGATGACGTCGTCGATGTTGAACATCGACAGGGCCCGCGACAGATCGTCGACGATGACCCGCAGGCGGACGGTGTCGATGTCGGCGGGGACGTCGCTTTCGCCGTGGCCCCGCCACTGCAGGTGAAACACGGGGCGCTCGCCGACAAAACGACGAAGCACGTAGGGCCACGTGTAGCCGTCGCAGCCGAGGCCGTCGCACAGCACGATGGTTGGCCCGCTGCCGCCGGGCCAGTGGCGGGCGATGAGGCGGGTCCCGTCGCTGGCGGCGATGGCGAAGCGATCGGGAGAACCCGTGCGCAGGGCGACGGTCAAGCCGTCGTCGTGGAGGCGCTGGGGGGCAAAGGCGACATCAGCCACGGCGGGTGGCCTCCTCGACGGCGAGCTGGGCAAAGCGTCGCAAGATACCGGCGGCCTGGTTTGTGACGGTGACATTGGCGATGCGGTTGTCGCACGATCCGGGGCCGTGATCAGCTTCGAGTTGGCTGCGGCGCACCTCGAGGTACAGGCGCATGGTGACGTCGTCGAACTCGGGGTGGAACTGCACGCCCCATTGGCGGGGCCCGGCTTTGACGATGTGACAGGGGTCGTGGGACGCCTTGCCAAGCACCCGCAGGTGGCTGCCTGGCGCGCGGATGACGTCCCGATGGGTGACCTGGGCCTGAAACGAGCGCGGCGCCCGCGACCACAAAACGTCGTCGACGACGGTGGCGTGGTCGGTCAACGACACATCGATGGTGCCCATCTCGCGACCATGGGGATTGGGGCCGACGTCGGCGCCGTAGGCCGCCCCCATGAGCTGATGGCCGAAGCAGACGCCCATGAACGGCACGTCCTCGTCGACAATGCGCCGGATGACCCGCTGCCCCCAGCGCATCCAGGGTTCGTTGTCGCCGACGTAGGCGGGAGAGCCCGTCATGATGGCGGCGTGGTAGCGGCCAAGACCGGGCAGGTCGTCGTCTTCGCGCCGGCAGGTGACGTCGAGTTCGTCGACGGCGACGCGCCGTCGGGGATCGCCCTCGCCATCGTTCATGGTGCGCATGAAGAGCCGATAAAACGGCCCACAATGGGCGTGGACGCGGCTGAGGGGTTGCCCCGTCCGCAACACCAACACCCGCGCGATGGGGCCGCCCTGGTCGTCGTCGCTCATCCCCGTCTCACCTTTCGCGCGGCGTCTGTGTCGCCTGTGCCCGGCACTTGAGCCCTGTCATCCACCGACGACGATGCTAGCGTGAACGAATGGACGTCGTGCAATGGCTCGTCCCCGGTCGTGACGGTGCCGCAGGCGCCGATGTCGGGGTGTGTTTTGCGCCGGCCTGGGCGGATCGCTTGCCGCCGGTGGGGCGCCAGCCGGCATTGCGGCGACGCTCGGCTCCCCTGGTGTCGCGCCATCTGTCGCGGCCCCTGGCGGTGGCTGTGCCCAGCCACGAAGTCGACGACGACGAACCCACGGGGCTGCCCGACGCCCCCGGGGCTGTCACCATCCGGTTTTCCCTCAGCGTCGATGGCGAGCCCATGCTTGGCCCCGACGCCGACGATGTGCGCTTTGCCGCAGTCCTTGGGGAATTTGTCGGTGTGGTCATCGACTTGTGCGAAGCCGCCGGCATCCCCGTGATGGGGGCTGTGCCCGTCGACGAGCGCCGCGCCCTCGACGTGCTGGTGGGCGGGCTGCGGGGGCAGGGGCGGGCGCGCCTGGCCGATGCCCTGCTGCTGTTGGCGGCGGCGGTGCAGACGGCGGCCCTGGCCCGGGGCTTTTCGACGAAGGCGTCGCTGCTGGTCCCGCCAGCCCCGGGGCGTTCGGGGGTCATCGCCGTCGACGGCTGCATCGAGGCCGCCCTGTGACGTCCACCGACCCTGGTCAGGTGCACGTGGTGTTGGTGACGGCGCCGTCGGAGGCCGTGGCGTCGATGCTGGCGGAGCGGGTGGTCACCGACGGGCTGGTGGCCTGCGTGAACATCGTGGCGGGGGTCCGCAGCGTCTACCGCTGGCAGGGGGCCGTTGCGTCCGCCACCGAGCAGCTGCTCATCATGAAGACCACCCACGACCGGTTGGCCGCCTTGCAGGCCAGCATCGTGGCCCTCCACCCGTACGATGTGCCAGAAGTCATCGCCCTGCCGGTGGTGGGCGGCCTGCCGGCGTATCTGCAGTGGATTGTCGACGAGACCAGACCGGGAGCCCCCAGATGAGCATCGCCGTCGCCTGCCACGCCTGTGGTCGCCTGCACACGTTTCCCGACATTGTCCCCTTTCGCGCCGACTGCGAGGGCTGCGCCGCCGATCTCCACGCCTGCCTCGGCTGCCGCTTCTACGACCGCTACGTCGACAACGAGTGCCGCGAAGACGCCGCCGACCCTGTTGGCACCAAGGATCGCCGCAACCTGTGCGAGTACTGGAAGCCCAAGCTCCAGGAAGACGCTGTCGACGACGCCGCCGCCGTCGCCAAGGCGAAGCTGGCGGCGCTGTTTGGCGGCGCCCCGATGCCCGCGTCCCCAGCAGCGTCGAGCAGCGGCCCCCTGTCGGCCGCCGACGAAGCCAAGCGCAAGCTCGAGGCCCTGTTCAAGAAATAGCGTCGTCGTCGTCGTCGTCGTCGGCAATGCTGCCGTCGTCGTCGTCGTCGTCGATGCCGCTGGCGCCGCTGACGACGAAGTCCCGCTGGACGTCGACGATTTCGCACAGCTCCAGGCCGTCGACGAAGCGCTCCAGGGCCGTGAGTTGGCCTTCGAGGTAGCGCTTGTCGTTCCCGCAGGCGGCGAAGCCAAGCACCGCACCGCCCGGATTGTCGAGTTCGTCGACCTCGGCGGCGCTGACGTTGAAGGTGTTGCGGGTGCGGGCCAGTACCCGCCGCACGACGCTGCGTTTGTCCTTCAGCGACGTCGCGTAGAAGGTGATGGTCAATTCAAGACTGGCAATGATCACAGGGAAGCCCACACAAACGGGCGCGGTTCAGGTCTCGGTCACTCGCAGACGACGCCGAAGCTGCCGTCGACGTCGAAGCACAGGGCAGGGGGCCCGTCACACAGGCTTGCCAGATCGCAGTCGCAAAAGCTCGCGACGGCGGCGCAGACGATGGGGGGCTGCGCGCAGGCGCCACCAGCACCCGCGGTTGGCTCGACGCAGACGAGGCCCACCAAACACAAAGCACCGACGGTGTCGTCGGTGCTGCAGGGGTCGCCCAGGCCGTCGGGATCGTTTGCGGTTCCGTCGTCGTCGGTGCTGCCGGCGCACGCTCCCAGCAAGAGCGCCGCCGACATCACCAGCAGTCGCCCGGCCGCGCCATGAAGGCGGGCCAGGCCAACCGGGCCCAAGCTCACGCTTCGGCGCCCGACGATGGCTTGCCACCGCTCATGGCGGCAGCGAGGGGATCGATGGCATCACCCAGGTCGGCGGCGACCTCGACGAGCTCGAAGCACTCGATGATATCGCCAGGCTCCATCGCGTTGAAGGAGGCGAAGCCGATACCGCACTCGAAGCCGGCGGCGACTTCCTTGGCGTCGTCCTTGAAGCGCTTGAGGCTCGTGAACGTGCCTTCGTGCATGATCGCGTTGCCGCGCTTGAGCCGAGCCCGCTCGCTGCGCACGATCTTGCCGTCGAGGACGTAGGAGCCGGCGATGGCCCCCAGCTTCGGCACCGAGAACACCTGACGAACCTCGGCCTTGCCCAGGTACCGCTCTTCGACGTTGGGGGCGAGCATCTGGCTCATCACCTTGCGGACGTCGTCGAGGAGCTCGTAGATGATGCTGTAGCTGCGGACTTCGACCTTCTCGTGGGAGGCCACCTGGGCCGCCTTCGCGTCGGGCTTCGAGTTGAAGCCGACGACCATGGCCTTGGAGGACATGGCGAAGTTGACGTCGCTCTCGGTGATGGTGCCGACACCCGACTGGATGACGGAGACCCGCACCTTCTTGGTGGACAGCTTCTCGAGGGCCTGGCTGACGGCTTCGCAGGAGCCGCCGACGTCGGCCTTGACCACAACCTTGAGGTCGAGCTGCTGTTCGGCACTGGCGGACTTGCCAATGAAGTCGAGCAGGTTCGACATCGAGTTCTGGTTCTGGCGCTTGAGGGACTCTTCGCGACCCTTCTGGGCGCGATGCTCGGCGACGGCGCGGGCGTTCTTCTCGTCGGCGACGGCATTGAGCTGGTCGCCGGCGTCGGGAACGCCGCTCAGACCAAGGACCTGGACGGGCATGGAGGGCCCGGCTTCCTTCACCTGGTTGCCGCGGTCATCGATCATGGCCCGGACACGGCCGGAGTGTTCACCGGCAACGATGTAGTCGCCGATGCGCAGGGTGCCCTCTTGGACGAGGATGGTGGCCACGGGGCCCCGACCCTTGTCCAGTTCGGCTTCGACGACGGTGCCCTCGGCCTTGCGGTCGGGAGCGGCCTTCAGGTCGGCCACTTCGGCGACAAGCAGGACGCTCTCGAGGAGCTTGTCGATGTTGAGGCCCGTGTGGGCCGACACCGGCAGCATGATGTTCTCGCCGCCCCATTCCTCGGGGACGAGCCCGTACTCGGTGAACTGCTGCATGACGCGCTCGGGCTTGGCTCCCGGCTTGTCGGCCTTGTTCAGGGCCACGATGATGGGCACCTTGGCGGCCTGGGCGTGCTTCAACGCTTCAATGGTTTGGGGCATGACGCCGTCGTCAGCCGCACAGACCAGGATGACGATGTCGGTAATCTGGGCACCGCGGGCGCGCATGGACGAGAAGGCCGCGTGACCGGGCGTGTCGAGGAACGTGATGCGCCCCTTGGGCGTCTCGACCTGGTAGGCGCCGATGTGCTGGGTGATGCCGCCGGCTTCGCCGCTGGCCACATTGGCGTTGCGGATGCGGTCGAGGAGGCTCGTCTTGCCGTGGTCGACGTGGCCCATGATGGTCACGACGGGAGCGCGGGGCGCCGAGGTGCCCTTCTCGAGGGAGGCAATCTTCTCGTCGAGGAGATTCTCTTCCGTGAAGGCGACGTTTTTGACCTCGAAGCCGAATTCCTGGGCGATGAGCGACGCGGTGTCGAGGTCGATGGTCTGGTTGACCGTGACCATCATGCCCATGGAGAACAGCTTGGAGATGACCTGACCGGACTTGATGGCCATCTGGTGGGCGAGGTCGGCCACGCTGATGAGGTCGTCCATCTCGACGACGCGCTTGTGGGCGGCGGCCTGGGTGACCTCGGTCTGCTTGCCCTTCTTGCCCGTGCGACGCTTCTCGCCGGGGTTGAACCACATGTCACGGCCGCCCTGGGCGCGACCACGACCGCGGTCGTCGCGACGGGCACCGGGAGCGCCGGGAGCACCACCGAGGCCGCCGGGGGCCGCGGCGCCGCCGGTGACGTCGACCATGGTGGGGCCGGCGAAACGATCGTTGATGACCCGCACTTCGCGGATGGGACCGCGGCCGGGAGGACCCATGCGACGGGGACCGGAGGGCCCGAGCACCCGGCCTTCGCCAGCAAGGCGAGCCCGGATGGTGTCGGCGTCGATGACGCGGGTGATGTTCTGGGCACCGGGAGCCGCCGCCGCCGCCGTGACGGCGGTCGGGGTGGGAGCCACCGGCAACGCGGCTGGCCGGGGGGCATCGACGGGAACCGCCGCGGCCACGGCCGGGACCGGAGCCACGTCGACGGCGACCGCGGGTGCGGCGACGTGGACGGCGACGTCAGCCACGTCGGCAACCGCTGCTGCCGCGACGGGCACAGGGCGGGTGGGCTCGACGTGGGCGACCACCGGAGCCTGGACGGCAACGGGAGCCGGCTGGGGCGGAGGCGTCGGGCGGATGGGTCCGCGGACGACGACGGCCTGGTTGGCCGTGGGGCGCTGGGGGGCGCGCACTTCGGGCTCTGGTGCCGGTGGCGCCACCTCGACCTCGGGGGTCGGCGCGCTGCGTCGGACCACCGTCGAGCGAACCGTCGGTGGCGGGAGCTTGGGCTGGGATGAGTTCAGCAGCTTCATGGCGTCGGCCTCCTCGACTGCGGAGGAGTGCGACTTGATGTCGAGGCCGGCCTTGTTGAGCTTCTCGATGAGCTCTTTGTTCTCGAGACCGAGCTTCTTCGCCAGCTCGTGAACGCGCACTTTCACCATGAACGGACCAACCTTCTGATAAACCACGCCGTCGACGGGCGACGACGAAAACTGCAGACCCTCGATCGCTCAAGGGTGCGATGTGACCACCGCCCCGCGCGTTGTGGTGTGCCAGACGCTGCGCCGCAAGGGGGCTGGACTGGAATTCACCCACATGGGCACTGCAGGGGGTGCCAGCTTGGTCGGCGCGCCTGGCGTCGGTGATCGAGCCTCGAAGAGAAACCCGCTTTGGGGTTTGTCGCTGGCGCGGTTCGAGGCCGTTCCGGTGGGTGGGCGATGTGGGTGACAGACCCACAGGAGAGGACCGCCGACGAACTCGACTTGCCGGTCGGTCGATTGATTGACCGATCACGGCCCGCGGGGTGTCGCGCGCAGGAACATCAAGCGCGGAGCGCTTGATCAGCCGCCGGCGGGCCCGGGCCCTTCGGCCACGCGCGCGACGCCCCCGAACTCGGGAGCCAACTGGGCCAGGGCCGCACGGGCGGCAGCCTGGACGTCTTCGTCCGGGTGTCCGCTGGACAGGGTGAACAACCACGGGACGGCGCGTGGCGACGCTGATGCCTTCACCGCGTCGATGCACATCTTGCGGACGATGGCTGGCTGCCGCGACGAGTAGTCGATGATGGCGTCGATGGCGTCGGGATCACCGAGCACCGTCAAGGCCTGGAGGGCCGCCGTGGCCATCCCCTCGTCGGTGTTCTTGAGGGCGCCCACCAGGGCCGGCGTGGCTCGCCGTTCACGGCGGGACGCCAGGGCCTGCATGGCCCGCCGACGCTGGGAATCGCTGGTGCTGTCGTCGGCCAACCAGGCCAGCAGCGTGTCGCTGTCGAGGTCGTCGGCGGCGCGGGCTTGCTGGATTTGCCGGATCGCGTCGCGCAGCGCCTGACCGAGCAGGGCGTCGGGACTCATGACGCCCTGGGCGGTGGCGACGGAGTGGCCGCGACCACCGGGCCGGTTGTGATCGATCACCTCAACCAGCAGGGCCAACGACGTCGTGGTGGCGACCGCGGGGTGATCGGTGGGCATGGTCGACGGATCAGGCGCCGACGTTGTCGAGAACGACTCGACCCGGACCCGGACCACTACGCCCTCTTTGCTTTCGTTGACGGTGACGCCACGCGCCGACGACAGCACGTCGTCAACGACCCGGCGGACCTGCTCCCGGTCGACATTGCCGGCGACCGCGGCGGGGTCGACGTCGATGAGCACCTTGCGCACCAACAGTTCATCGCCCGGCACCCGCCGCGACCACAGGACGCCGGCGGTGGCGACGATGCCGACGGCGAGGACCGCCAACAGGACCTTGCGGGCAATGCTCATGACGTCACCGTCGCGTCGGCCCCGATGGCTCCACGCAGGGCTGCGACCACTTTGGAGGGCACCTGCCGCCCGAGGACCTGCTCGATGCGCAGGCTGGCCCGCACGAGTTTGTGGAGATCGACCCCGGTGGCCACGCCCATCCCGTCGAGCATGTAGACGAGGTCTTCGGTGGCCACGTTGCCGGACGCACCGGGCGCGTATGGGCAGCCGCCGAGGCCGCCGGCGGCGCTGTCGAAGGAGCGGATGCCCTCGTCGAGGGCGACGGCGATGTTGGCCAGGGCGGTCCCCCGGGTGTCGTGCAGGTGCAGGGCGATCCGGTCGAGACCGATGCTGCCCTTGAGGGCGCGAATCAGCTCGACGGTCTGGCGTGGATTGCCGACGCCGATGGTGTCCCCCAGGGAGATCTCACCGCAGCCCATCTCGATCAAGCGGGTGGCGACGTCGATGACCGCCTGGACGGGGACCGCGCCCTCGTAGGGGCAGCCCATGACGCACGAGACGTAGCCGCGCACGGGGACGCCGTCTTCGCGGGCCCGGTCGGTGACCTCGGCGTAGCGGGCGAGGGCTTCGGCGGTGCTGGCGTTGATGTTCTTGCGGTTGTGGCTTTCGCTGGCGGCCAGAAAGATGGCGACCTCGTCGATGCCGGCGGCCCGGGCGCCCTCGTACCCTTTGACGTTGGGGGTGAGCGCCGAGAAGCGGGCGCGCCCGGCGAGGGGTTCCTGCCGGGTGGCGCGGGCGACCTCGGCGTGGTCGGCCAGGGGCGGAATCCAGCGGGGATTCACAAAGGCGGTGGCTTCAATGTGTTGCAGGCCAGCGTCGACGAGGTCCGTGAGGAATGCGATCTTGGCGCGCGTATCCACCACGACTTTCTCGTTCTGCAGGCCATCTCTGGGGCCGACCTCGGTCAGACGCACCCGATCGGGAAGTGACGAAAACAGCACAGGACACCGTAACAAGCCGGCGCCGCAATGACAGCCCACCCTGCCGTCTCGCCAGCTTCTGTTCGGGTTCTCGTTGGCATCTCCCTGGTTTTCGCCCTGGTGCCCGTGCTGGGCTCGGCTTTGGACCGGCCCTGCGGTTTCGCGACAGCGGCGCGGACCTGGTGGCGGGGCGCGTCGGCGGCAGCGCCGTCGTGGGCCGGCGACGGGTCCCCCTCGGCCCGTGAACGGCCCGTGAACGGCTCAGTTGGCGGCGGTGGTCACCGTGAAGGCCGACGCCTGGTAGCCGTGGACGCCGATGTGCAGCACCCCCGTCGACGTTGGCACGAAGCGCAGCACTTCGTTGCGGGAGGCTGTGTAGGCCTGGGCGGTGGCGTTGTTGGCGGTGGGGTTTGCCCCCATCTGCACATACACGTCGACGTCGTTCGGGGCCGCGGTGCGGACGACGATCGGGGTGCCGGCGACGACGTTGACCGTGTGGTACGCCCAGGCGTTTTGGGCCAGCTGGCCAGAGACGTTCAGGTGCGTGGTCGTCGGCGTGGGCTGAGGCGTTGGCGGCGGCGTCGGCGGCGTGACGGTTCCGCCACCCTGGCCAGGTTCCTGCCAGCTGACCGTCAGGCTGAAGTCGCTGGCGGCGGCGTAGCCGTTGATGGCGACGAAGACGGGGCCGCTGGCGGCGACGGCGCAGCTCTCGTTTGTGCCGTCAGCGTAGGGGCGGCAGTCCCAGGTCGAGGCCGTCGGGGCCTGGCCAACCTTGACGTAGAGGTCGGCGTCGCCGCTGCCCGACAACGTCGCTGTGAGCTGGGTCCCTGCCGCCACGGTGTAGGGGCCGAACTGCCGCCATTCGTTCTTGCTGACGGTCCCTGCGCGGGTGTCGGTCTTCGCCGTGGTCGTGCTGCCGGCGTTGGTGCTGCCGGCTTCGTCGAGGAGGCTCTTGACGTCGCTGTAGCGGATCTTGCCCCCGGCCACCGTCGCCTTGGTGACGCGCACGGGGAGCCAGGCGAAGTCGGGGTGCAGGCGCTTGCTCGACCCGACCCACTCACCACCGATGATGGCGCCGGCGGCGTCGAGTTCGAGGACGTACTCGTAGCGGTCGGTGTGGGTGTAGCGGCTGATCTGGCCGCTCAGGTTGCCGTCGGTCTCAGTGGAGGACTCGCCGATGTAGTTCACGTCGACCTTGACGTACTGGAGGGTCTTGGCCCGGGCATTGAACCGCCAGCTGTCCGTCGACGTCGCCGGTGGCGTCGGTGGTGATGGTCCTGGTGCCCCCGAGGTCACCTGCAGCTGCACCGTCGACGCCGTGTAGCCGTTGACGGAGATGAACGCCTGGGTGCTGCCCGCAGGCACCGCCAGGTCGCAGGTTTCATCGCTGCCATCGGCAAAGGGACGGCAGGCGAAGGCTGCCGTCGTCGCCTGCTGACCAAACTGGACGTAGAGGTCGCCATCTCCCGTGCCGCTCATGACCACCCTGAAGGGCGCGCCAGCAGTCACCGTGATGGGCGAAACGTGGTGCCAGCTGCCCTGGGCAATGGTGGCCGACACCGTCGTGGTGTTGCTCGTGCCACCCGTGCCCGTGCCGCTGTCGACAGCGCCCACCAGGCGGTTGGCTTCAGCGACGGAGACGGCGCGGCTCTCCAACACGCGGTAGCCGCGCAGGGGCTGGTTCCAGACCTCGTCGTCGAGGGTGCGGTCGAACACGAAGCTTGCTCGCTTGATGCCCAGGTAATTGGTGAGCAGCACGTGGAAGGAGCCGGCGTTGCTGTCGCGGCACTCTGACTGGATCGGGCGGCCATGCTCGTCGAAGGTGACGACACCGGTGGCGCCGGTGCGGTCGTCCAGGTCGCAGCGCAGCGACACGAATTTGTTCTCGACGCCGTCGTGCACCAGGCTGGCGAGGGCCTTCAGGTCATTGACGCGGAAGGTGACCCCATTGCGGGTGACCTCGTGCTCAGGTTCGGGGATCATGATCGCGGCCGGTGCCCAGGCGTGGCAGATGCCAAACCAGGTCGGGATGCAGCGGCCCTCGGTCTTGCCGGGACGGACGGCACATTCCTCGCCGAGGTCGCTCTTGCAGGCCGTCGCGGCGGTGGCCGTCGTGCACGCGGCTCGGCTGGTCTGGCCATCGATGCCACTTTCGCGGCTGACGGCGTTTTCGACGCCGCTGACATTGAAGGCCTTGCCGTATTTCGTCGACGGCGCGTCTTCGCCAGCCTTCCAGACCCGGTTGATGCCGTCCTCGTAGACGGGCCAGTACGAGCCTGCCCAGGGGATGCGGGCGGCCTCGCCCTGGGCGGGCAGGGACGCCAGGGTGAAGTTCAGGTCGTTGCTGAACATGGTCGGCGCGTCCCGGGCGGACCAGGCCTCGGGCTTTTGGGCATCCGACTTGCCGACGGTGGCGCTGAAGGTCGGCCGATCGTCGAGGTCGTTGACGCAGGCAGCGGCGCCGACGAGGGCGCCGACGAGGGCGCCAACCAGGGAGAAGACGGGAAGGACGCGGGACGACATGAGAACCTCGGGGCGATCGGGCACCTTGGCGACGGCGGTGGGACCGGGACCGATCCGTGGAGCGTGTGGGCCTTCAGCCCACATCGCCTGACACCGCCAACCGCCAACCAGCGTTGGGGACGGCGCCGTCCGTCGGTCGCCGCATTCGGAAGCGACGGAGACATCTCGCGAAACCACCAGGGCCTCCACGACACATGTCGGGAGAGGTGTGATGATGCCCACATGTCCGCACCGATCTGGCGCCCGGGCGCCACCAGGCCGTTGCCGTGGTCGGGAACTACCGACGGGAGGTGGGCAGTGCGATGCTGCCGCCGAGATGGTTGACCTCGACCCGTCCAATCACCGCGTGCTGTTGGTGGGGCCCCGTGTCGTCCATCTGAAGCCCCTTTTCGACAAGCATGGCTACCCGGTGGTGGTGGCGCCCAAGGGCGTCGAAGGCATGGCCCACCTCGACACGGACCCCTGCGACCTGGTGTTGCTCGAGCTGAATCTTGGCGATTTGACGGCGACAGAGTTCCTGATGGCCGCCCGCCAGGGGCATCCCCGGGCGACGTTCCTGCTCATCGACGAAGCAACGCGAGCGGGCCAAATCGTCAAGGCCCTGCAGGCCGGCCTCGATGGCTATCTGGCGACGCCCCCCGACGAGGATCGGCTCTTCTACGAGGTGGAGCGCCACCTGCGTCGCGTGACGGCGGACGCCGATGACCCATCCGGCTTTGAGGAGCACTCGACCCAGACGACCATGACGACCATGGCCGACGTCGACGCCATGCAGGGCGCTGCCGGCGACGGCAAGGAACTCGAGCGTGCGCGCCAGGCGATGGCCACCCTCCAGCAGGACGTGCTGCGTTTTGAAGAAGACGCCCGTCGCTATGCCGAGGTCCAACAGGTGCTCGGTGGGCACCTGGAAGCGCGCCTCGACGGCGACGAGGCCATGCGGTTGCGGGAACGCTTGAGTCTCGCCCAGGTCGGCGAGATCGAGCTCATGACGTTGCGCGGCGACGTGCAGAACCTCCGCCAGACCAAGCGCGATCAGGAAGCGCGCATCGACGAGATCCTGCGTGACCTCAAGATGGCGCGGGCAGCAGCATCCGCAGCAGAAGAGCTGCGAGCGACGGCGGAGACGGCGATGCCCGTTCAGCCCGTCGTCATGGCGGTGGATGATCCCCGCATCGCCGAGCTCGAAGCCGAAGTCGCCAACTGGTCCCTGCGCGCCAGGGAACTCGAAAAGACCCTGTCCGCCGCCAAAAAGGCCCTGAGCCTGGCGGAAGAGGAGGTTGAAACCGCCGTGCTCGAGGCCCGGGCAACGGCCCGCATCGAGCTCGATGCCATCACCGCCGAACGGGATGCCGCAGCGACGGCGCGGGCCGAGTTTGAGGAGCGGACGGCTCTCCTTGATGCCGAGATCGCTCGTCTGGGCGGGATTCTGCAACGGGCCGAAGGGGCCAGCGCAGCCAGGGAGGCACAGGTCACCGCCGGGCAGGCCGAAGTTGAGCGGCTGCGCCTGGCGCTCAAGAACGCCGAGGAGGCCCTCGAGGGCGAAAGCGCTCGCAGCGCCCAGGACGACATCAAGCGCAGCGCGGAAACCGAAGACGCCATCGCCGTCGCCGTCGACGACGCCGTTGCCCGGGAGCGCGAGCGTCTGCAGGCGGTCCAGCAGGCGGCGGTGGCCGCCGCCGTTGCCGCCGAGCGGGCTCGATTGGAGCGCGAACAGACGTCGGCCCTCGAGATGGCCATGAGTGCCGCCACTGCTGCCGCCGGCGACAAGGCCAGCGCCAGCCTGCAAAAAGCCCTCGCCGCCGAACGGGAGCGGGCCGAACACGACAAGCGCGCAGCCGTCGCCGCCGCCGTCAGCGAGGCCATCGCCACGTCACGGAGCGCCACCGAGGCCAACGCCGAAGAACGCTTGACCGCCGAACGGTCGGCCCTCGAGGCCCAGGTGGCCGCGGCCCAGGAGGATGCCCGCCAGGCCCGTGAACGCGCCGACGACATCGAACTGCAGCTTGAAGAGGCCCGCACCCGCGCGGAGTTTCTCGAGGGCGATGCCACCCGGGTCCAGCAGGTGGCCGACGAGCGGGTGGCCGCCGCCGAGGCCGCCTTCAAGAAAGAGAAGCTCCGCCTCGTTGAAGAGAAACAGGCCGCCGCCTCGGGCTCCCAGGAGGCCGTCCTCAAGCTCGAGCGGTACCGCGAAGAAAGCACCGCTGCGCGTCGGCTCGTCGACGAACTCCAGGCCCAGCAGGCCGCACTCCAGGCCGCTGCCAACGACGGCGTCGAAGCCCGTGAGCGCGCCGACGCCGAACTGCGCACCATGCGCGAGGAACGGGAACGGGATCGCGATCGGACCCAGGCGGCCCTCGACGCCGTCGCCCGTGTCGAAGCGGCCATGGGTGCACTGCAGTCCCACGCCCGCAACCTGGAAACCGCCGAGGCCGAAGCGCGCGAAGCGGAAGCCGCAGCGACTGCCGAAGCGACCGCCGCCACTGCCCGCGCCGACGCCGCCGAAGCCGCCGCCGTGGCCGCTGGCAGCGCCGTCGCCGAAGCCGCCGCCGCCGCCGTCGACGCCCGCAGCAGGGTGACCGAGCTCGACGCTCTCGTCGCTCGTCTGGGCGACGAACTGCTGGACGTGAAGGCCCGGGCCGCCGTCGACGCCGAGGACGCCCGCACCATGGCCGCGGAGTGGTCGCGGCGTGTGGCCGATGTCGAAGCCGCCAGCGCTGCAGCCGAGGCCTCGTTGCGGACCGAAGTCGCGGGCCTGCAAAGCCGGCTTGTCGACGTGGAAGGCGCAGCCAGGGCAGAGATGCAGGACATGACAGCGGCGGCGGCGGCGCGTGCTGCGGCCGAAGCTGCCCTCGAAAGCCGGGTGGCGTCGCTGCAGGCGGCCCTTGATGACGCCGTGAGCGCCCGGGGTGCAGAACGCCAGGGGCAGGAATCCCAGGCCGTTGCCGACGCCAACGCCCGCGTGGTTGCCGCTGAAGCCCGCGTGGCCGCCACCGTCGACGCTGCCAACGCCGAATTGACGCGCGTTCGCACTGAAGCCCAGGCCGTCCATGCCCAGGCATCACAGGCTGTCGCCGACGTTCAGGGGCGGCTGGTGGCCACCGAGACCGAGCGGCAGAGTCTCGAGCTGGAACGCCAGCGGCTCATGGATCACGTGGCGCAGCTTGAGGCCAACCTCACGGCGTCGGCCAGCGCGGCCGCCGAGCGTATGGGCAACGGCCATGCGACAGAGGTCGCTGAACTCACCCGCCGCATCGGTGAACTCCAGGGGCAGATGGCCCAGGCGGATCCAGCGGTCATGGCGACGGTGCGATCCCTGGTGGAAGCTGTTGATCCCCTCCGCTGGGGGCTTGGCTCGGCCATCGACTACCTCCACCCCTTCGAGGGAAACGACCAGTCCCTCGCCAGCCATGTGCGGAATCTTCGTCTTTTGCAGGCCACGTTGGCCCGTCTGGTGGCTGAGAGCGGCAGAGGCGCCGCGAGCGGGTAGCATCACTCCATGTCCCTGGTCCTTCCCCTTGTTGTTGCCTTGGTGACCGCCGTCGGTGGTGCGAAGCCCCCCAAGCGGACATCGCCGCCGCCGCCGTCATGTCCGGAGCCGCCGCCAGCGCCGCCGCCCGCCGTGATCCGCAGCGAGCCGGCCGTCGTGCGGGTCATGCTGCCAGACCTTGACGTCGTCGCCCGCCATGCCGGTGCCCGCGACGCCCTGGGGCAGATCGTCGCCGAAGAAGCCGCCCGCGTCCGCGGGTACCAACTCTTGTCAGCGGCCGAAGTGCGCGCCGTCGTCGACCAGGAGGCCAACAAACAGCTCGCCGGCTGCGACGAGACCAGCTGTCTGGCTGAACTCGCCGAGGCCCTCGACGCCGAACTCGTCGTCAGCGGCCGCATCGCCGAGACTCCCGACGGCGCGAGCCTGGTGTCACTCACCCTCGTCAACGCGCGGGCCATCGTCGTCGTCAATCGCGTCAACGTCGTGTGGCGGGGGCCAGAGAACCGCCTCCCCGACGTCGTGCGGACCAGCGCCCAGCGGCTGTTGTTGCCTGGCAAAGAGCGCGCCCCCGGCGCCGTCGTCATCACTGGTGTGCCTGAAGGGGCCCGCGTCCTGCTCGACGGGGTCGAACGCACCAACGACCACCGCAACGGCCGTATTGGCGGCCTCGACGTGGGCGTCCACGAAGTCAGCGTCGAAGCCGCCGACAAATTGCCCCTCACCATCCCTGTCGTCGTGCTCAGCGGCATCGACAGCGTCGTGGAGGGCGCCATGGAGGATGTTCCAGTGGCGGCGGCCTGGCTGTGGGCCGGCGGCATTGGTGCCGTCGTGGCGGGCGCTGCCATGACGGGGACCGTGCTGTATTTCAGCGGTCGCGGCGACATCGAGATCAAGGCGGCGGTCCCCTCCGCCGGGGTGAACAACGTCGAGAGTCTGCGGGGGATTGGCAAATGACCCCACCACGCCTGCTGTTGGCGGCCGTCGCGGCGGTCGCTGTGGCCCCCCTCGGCTGCACAAGACCCGGTGAAGCGTCGATTCTGCTTCCCTTTGTGGGGAGCGCCGAGCTGCAAGGATTGTCTGGTGCTCGCGCCCGCCTGACCCTCACCGACGCCAAGGGACAGCATCCCGCCGTCAGCCTCCGCGGCAGTGGCGACGGCGAGGCCTTGTCCGTCGAGGGCGTGGACGTGCCATTGCCCTGTGGCGAGGCATCCTGCGGCGCCACCGTCGTCACCGATCCCGGCTCCTACGCCGTGACGCTGACTGTGTCGGCCCTCGACCGCTGCCGGGTCCGCGGCGACGTCCTCACCTTGCGGGGCGACGTCGCCATCGGCCATTGGCAGAGCGACACGGTCTTTCTCGAGCCGAGCAACGCCAGTTTCGACGTCGACGACGACGGCGTCATCGACATCCTCGAGGCGTCCACCTGCGGCCGGTTCGATCTCGACGAAGGGACCCTCCCGGCGCGGTCGTGTGGCCCCGGACGGGAATCGTGTTGTCTGGAAAGCAGTGTCCTCGCTGGCGGCCAGATGGGTTTTGGCGGTGGGGCCATCGAGTTGCCCTACGATCGTGACGGTCTGGGGGGCAACGACGTCGTCGACGTGGCGCCCTTTTCCCTCGACAGCACCGAGTTCACCTGGGGAGCCCTCTCGCGGTGTGTGGCGTCGGGAGTGTGCCTGGCGGGGCGCACGGACCATCCAGCCCGTCTGCGTTTGCAGGACGGTGTCGACCCGCGCTTGCCCGTGCAGGGGCTGTCACCCGCCGACGCCGCCGAGGCCTGCGCCTTTGCCGGTCGTCGCTTGCCCACCGATGCCGAGTGGTTCTTCGCAGCAGCGTTTCGGGAAGGGGGCCCCACCGCCACCTACCCATTTGACGTCGACGACGGCGTCGCTGTGGGCTGCCTCCCCGAGGACCCACCGCCGACCGCTCGCTACCGCGCTGCGGGCCGGGCCTGTGGTGACGGCGAGCCGCTGCCCGTGGGGTCCTACCCAAGCACCGTCGTCGAGCGGGGGACCGGCACCCCGGTGGCCGACCTGGCCGGCAACGTCGCCGAGTGGACCGTGATCGGCGACCCCGACGGCGGCGACCTCGACGGCGACGGACGCCTCGATGGTGCGTCGGCCATTGGCCTGCGCGGTGGTGGAGCCACCAGCTTCGTACAGTTGCTGGAAAACGATTTGCTGGTGGTCTTCGACGCCGACGACCTCGTCGATGAGGCGCGTCTTGTCGCAGCCGGGAGCGTTGCCGGTTTCCGCTGCGCGAGCGCCGACGCCATCCCTGTCGACATTGCTGAGGAACCGGCGTGCCCGGCGCCCGAGGCTGACGACAGCGGTGACATTGGTGGGAGTGGGGGAGACGTGGCCCCCGGCTCGGTCGACGCCGACGGATCCACCGGAACGTCGCCTTGATGTGATCCGTGAGACGACCAAGGGGTACATGTCGGCGTAATGCCCACATGTCCGTGCTCAGCGAGCCGCGAGTCGCTCCATGACCAGCTTCAAATCACCCCAGGCCTCGCGCTTGCGGGTTTTGGCGGGGTCTCGCTCTTCACGCAGCAGGTAGCTCGGGTGGAAGGTCGGCATGAAGTCGATGCCCTGGTACTGGTGCCAGGTGCCTCGCAGGCGAGAGATCGGCGTCGATGTCTTGAGCAACGTGTGGCAGGCGACGCCACCGAGGCCGACGATGACCTTCGGCCGAATCATCGCCAGCTGGGTGTTGAGGAAGCCCACGCAGGCCTCGACCTCGTCGGCTTCGGGGTTGCGGTTGTTGGGCGGTCGGCATTTGACGACATTGCAGATGTAGACGTCGCGCTCACGGTCTCGACCCATGGCGGCGATCATCTTGGTCAGCAGCTGTCCGGCGCGGCCAACGAATGGGATGCCCTGACGGTCTTCGTCCTCGCCGGGGCCCTCGCCGAAAAAGACCAGATCGGCCTCGGGATTGCCCGCGCCAAAGACGAGTCTGTTGCGTCCACGGTGCAGCTTGCAGCGCGAGCAAGCGCCGATGACATCGTCCTGCAGGATGCGCAGCCGCTCGGCGGCTCCCACGGGGCTTGCGACCAGCGCGGCCATCCGAGAGGCGACGTCGTCAAAGGCGGCGACGTCTGGCCGGGCGAGATCGGTCTGGGCGATGCCGGTGGCGGCGACAGGGGGCAGCACGGGCAGCGGGAGGCCTGGCGGCGGACGGTCAACACCGGCGTCGAGGGCGCCCGTCATGGCCACGGCTCGGGGCGGTACCACGTGCGAAGCCGGGGCCGCGGGCGCCAGCGAGGGCTGGGGTGCGGGCATTGGCCTTGGCAGGTGTTCAAATCCCGACGTCTCGATGGCGCCGGCGAGGCCCCGGGCCAGCATGGCCAGGGCCATTTTCAGAGAGGTGTTGTCGTCCGCACCGGTCACCGGGCCCGGTTCACCCACCGGAAAGGTCGTGGCAATGGCTCGACGTTGACGTTGGCGTCGACCCGGCGCTACGGTGCGTCAAGTTCTTGGCCGCCAGGGGATCCTGGGTGTCAACAACGAGGACAGTTGGCGGACCCCATCAGGTTCGCTTCGACACGTGAGGCCCGGTTGAGCAACCGCAGCACGACCATGATAAAGAGCACCGACGCCGTCGACGATGACGCCACGGCTGCCGACGCCACGGTCGACGGTGCCGAGGGTGAAAAGCGCCGTCGCGCCCGGACCCTGTCGCGCAAGCAGATGGCCCGCGAGCACCGAAAGATGCGGGCCAGAGGCGAGGTCGCCGACGTCGTCGAATATTGGCGGCCCCGCACCCGCTCCGAGTGCCTCGAGATGGAGCGGCCCTGCCTCTTCGTGTCGTGTCGCTTCCATCTCTTTCTCGACGTCAACCCCGAGACCGGGTCCCTCAAGGAGAACTTCCCGGGCAAGGAGCCCTGGGAACTCGACGAGACCTGCGCCCTCGACGTGGCCGACCGCGGCGGAATCACCCTCGAGGAGGTGGGGTCGATCATGAACCTCACCCGCGAGCGCATTCGCCAGGTCGAGGTGCGTGGCCTTGAAAAGCTGAAGGATGTGCCCGAGTCCGAAGGCGGCGTGAACGTCTACATCGACTGGGATCCCTACAACTCGTCTGACGACTTCTGACGGCCGGTGACGCCCGGCAGCTGAACGAAAGGGCCCACAAGAGGGCCCTTTTTCCATTCATCTGATGCAGCCGATGCAGCTGATGCAGCTGCGCTCAGCCGGCTACGGCGCTGACGGCGGCGAGCGGGCAGCAACGCACGTCAAACGCGCATCAGAAGCCGCCATGAGCGGTGCCAGGGCCGCGCGCACCGCCGGCCAGGCCGCCACGTCGACGCGGGCTGCCGTGGCACTGATGGTTCGCTCCCAGACAACGACCCCCTGCTCCACCGAGCTGCGCTGCTCCAGGCGAAAGGGCCCGGCCCGCACATCGGCGGCGGGGGGCAGCTCGACGACGCTGGCCGACGCCGGCAAATGGAGCACCAACTCCACCCGCTCGCGGGACGGGGCCACCCGCAGGGTCCGGTGCCGGTCGGCCACCTGGGTGAACGCCTGCAAGGGCGGGCTCGCCCGCATCGTGGCGGCGGCCCCTCCAGCAAACAGATGCTCAAAGCGGATCTGCCCGCCATCGACCGGGATGCGCAGGTCGGCGGCGAAGGCCAGGGGGCCGCCTGGCGTGTCGAGGCCGGGGGTTGTGACGTTGGCGGCGGCAGCGCCTGGAAAGCTGGCGGCGAAAACGGTTTCAATGAAGCGCGACAACTGGTCGGGGGTCGCTGCGAGGACTGTCGGACGCAACGGGTCGGCGAATGCCGCGGGCAGCCGAACGATGGCGAGCCCCGTGAGCACGTCGTCAGCCCCCAGGGACAGCTCGATCTGGACTTCAACCGGGGAGCGGTCGATGACGTCATCGGGCAGCTCACCGGTGGTGCCGTCGACAAGGTCGATGGTTTGGGCGCCCGCCAGGGCCGGTGGCAGGCGATCGAGGAGGAGCCCGTCGTCAAACGACGCGATGATCGACCGACGACCGTCGACGTCGATGCCGAGCACCACCGTGCTGTAGGCGGCGCCCGACGGGACGTTGAGGCGAGGCTCAAACATGGTGTGAACCGCCAGGGGGCGGACCGGGAGACCAGCACCGCGCAACAATGCCCACATGAGGGGGAGACGTTGCCCGCGACCCGTCGCCAGCGTCGACGTCGGGTCGGCGGGAGAGGGGGCCTCGATGATGCGTGTGGCGACAAAGCGAAACAGCCTTCGCAGGCGAGCTGTCTCGTCGCCACGACCCGCGATCTCCGCTGCTGCCTCATGCAACCAGGGGTCACCAGGGCTGCGCCACGACGGCGCCCGCATTCTTCGGTAGAGGTCCAGGTCGGGATCGATCATGACACCGACCTGAGGCTCGTCGTCGCTGCGTGGTGCGCTCTGTGGCTCATCCAGGAGAGCTTTGACGTCGTGGACCTGCCACGTCAGCGACACGCGGTCCCCTTCGGTGGCGAGGACGCCTGCTGCGGCGCCGTTTTCGACGATGGGCGCGACCACCCGCCTGGCCTCCAGCGTCTTCGGCCAGGAAACCACATGTCGCCGGGACACCGTTGGTGTGGTGCTCGCCAGGGACACGGTCTCCCAAAACGTCCCGTTGCGAGCGGCGTCTTCATCACCAATCGAGAGCCACTCGACCAGGTCTCCCGGCGCAAGCCCCGTCAGGGAAATGTCGTCGACCTCGGCGTGATGCTCGGGTTCAAAGATCTGGCCATCTGGTTTGATGACCCGCAAGCGCACGAGCGCTTCATCACTTCCTTTCCGGAGTTCGCCGAGGCCATCCAAGGCGTCCTTGCTGCGCGCTTCGAAGACCCAATGGCGCAAAACCAACGCCGTGCCGTCGTCGGCGAAGTGCCGCTCGCTGGCAAAATGAAGGGCCACCAGTGATGCCGTGGGAAATGGCGGGGCGGTGCGCCTTCGGGCGGCGACGACCTCATCACCCTCCGCAAGGGCTGCGAGCCACGGCGGCTTTTCGCCGAGGGATGCGGCCAGCAGGACAGCACTCAGGGACGCTGTGCGGGCGACGAGCTCCCGAGCCAGGGCGCTATCGTTGGTGAGGCGCACCTGCCGAAGGGCAAGTTCCAGATCATCAGGATGGCGCTGGAGGGCGTGGGCCACCAAAGCCCGGGCCTGCTCGGGGCGGTGGATCTCGAGGAGATTGATGACGGCGGGAGCGCGGGCCAGGTTGTCGTCCACGGTCGGCGCGTCGTCGTCGGCAAGCGGTGCCCGACCCGGCGCGATCGTTGGGTTCAATCCGGCAACATCGCGCAAGGCTCCGGCGGTGTCGCCGTGCTGAAGCCGGCGTTGCCAGCGTTGGGGAGGTGATGCTCGAGCTGCCCGAAGGTCGAGCAAGCGGGCGACCGTGCTGACTTCTCCCGCCGCTCGGAAGGCGGGCAGGGCGGCGTCGATGTTTTCGGTGGTCTCGCCGAGGGTCAGGAGGCGCCGCGCGGTCACCACGGCTTCGTCCGTCAGCTGTCTCTCGACGAGGATGCCGACGAATTCACGCAACCCCACGGGGTAGGTGGGGCACTGGTCGACGAGCACGCGATAGGCCTTCAGCGCTTCCTCCGGGGCATCGTCGGCGGCAGCCCTGGCCCGGGCCAACAGCGGCAAGGGCGCGTCGGGCCAAGACCCTTCGACGGCGGCCCACACGGGGGCTGCCAGGCCCCTGAGGGTTCGGTCAGGGAGGCGGTCTTGCTCAATCCCGATGGCGCCAGCGACCGCGGCTGGTGGCGACCAGCCAAACGTCGTCAAGAGCTGGCGGGTGCTGATCCGCAGGTCGTCGCCAGTCTCTCCCAGCCCAAGCAGTGCACCATGATGCCTGACGAGGAGCGTCGCCAATGCATGGGTGTCGCCCCCCACCATCGTTGCCGGCAACAGGAGCGACTTGAGGCCCCGCTCCTCGCGGCGCAGCTGAGCGCCTGCAGGCTTCGCCCACCGCTTCTTGGCTGACGTGGTCAGCGCCGGCAGGCCGTCGTCGTTGATGGCGGCGATGGCGACGCCGCGGCCGCGGTCGAGAAACAGGACCTCGATGAGGTGACCGCCCTGCTTGAGAGTCATCGGGACCATGGCCCAGTTCGCAGCCGGGTCGCCACCGCGTCGGACGAATGCGGCCACGCCGTCGACGCGAACCTCCATCGCGTCGTCGGCGCTCACAAAGAGGCTCGCTTGCCCGCCCTGGCTTGCATCGCTGCGGATGGTCACCCGGTACCAACCGGCCACGACGTCGGCGGCGGGGCGCAGCCGGTCCCCATCGGCCACCAGGGACCAGGCCCGGTGCAGTGGATGGGCGCGCAGCGGCGTTCCGCTTCGGGGGCTGTCCTCAAACTGCTCGTCAGCGTCAAGCCATGGTCCGTCGGCCTCGGCATGCTGCAAAAACATTGGATGTGGCGGCGCGTCGTCGTCGCCGAGGCTCGCTGCCGCACTCGCCTGGAAGATGTGGGACGTCAGCGCCAGCAGCGCGCACGACCCGGCGCCACGCGTTGCTCGACACTGGGAGAGGGCTGGGTCGACGGCGGTCAGCAGGTCCCGGCGACGTTGGTCGCTGAAGCTGCCAACATGGCGAGCGAGGACCCCGACCACCACGGCTGCCCGCAGGTCCGCTGGCGACGCCGCCACAAACGCGGGGCAATCCTGCGCGATGTGGTCGTAGTTCCGCATGGCGTCAGCGCGGAGGCATCGAAGGAGGAGCGTGTCGGGGCGCTGATCGTCCGTCGGCAGGGCGTCGCCCCGGGCAAATGCCTGTTCGACGGGCGTCCCGAGGAGGGACGTCGGCGCAACGACGGCGACAGATGGGACACGGGTCGCCAGCACCTCGGCAACCGTCGGCAGGACGTCGTGCCCCTCGCTGACATCGAGGCTGACACTCAAGGCATCGCGGGACAGCCCGTCCCGTCGTCCAGGGCAGCCACCGACGGCAACGCCGATGACCGAGAGAGAGAACGTGAGTGCCAGCAGGCGTGTGGTCGAAATACCCGGACCCTTCATGGGCGCCCTCCGACCGACAGAATCCGGATTTTGCGTTTCATCAATCGATCCGCTGCAATGGTGGCGTCCCGGAAAGCCGCATAGTCGGCAACGGGAACGCGCCGAGACAACATGGCGGTGTCCTCGTCGACGATGAACCCGTCGCTGGTGGCCGTCACCGTCTGCACGAAGCGGATGTGGGCCGTTTCGACCCGGCCACCCTGGGGGAGTTCTTCGACCCGCATGCCCGGCGGCAGCACGTAGCGCATGACATTGTGGGTGCGCCACGGATGGTCGACGAACACATCGAAACGTCGACTGGAGGCCTCAGCGTAGCTGCCGGTCAAGTCATGGGGGTACAGCGAGAGGGGCATGACCAGACTGCCGTCGTCCTCGACGACGGCGCGACGGGGCAGCACGGCTTCGAAGCGATACCCGACTTCCCGTGCCTCCAGCGACAAGTCCATCACATCGAGGGCCGTGACCTGGGTCCCGGGAATCGAGGCCGCAAGCTCCCGTTCCAGCGTCGTCCGTTGGGTGGCCTGGTCCTCAAACCGCTGCCGCTCGCGACTGTTGTGGCTCCCCCGAAAGCGCTCGGTGCCGGCAACGACGAGGGCGCCGTCCGTCTGCAGCCGCAACGTGTAGTCGGAGGTGTTGTCGTTGTCGCCAGCAGGCGCCACCGGAATCGTGACCAGTCGGCTGCGGGGGCCGTCAACGATGAGGGCGAGGGCACCCTGGTCCATCGGGGGGAGTTCAAACATGCCGGACCGCTCCGCGGTTCCGTCGAGAAAGAGATTGAGGGGCGCCACCCAGGCGATGGCGTGATTGAAGGTCCACATCGACGGCGGATCGGCGCCGGCATTGCCCATCTGGATGGTGCGAACGAGGGCCACGTGGGCATCAACCCCTGCTTCGCGCAACAAGGCCACCAACAACGACGCCTTGTCTTTGCAGTCGCCGAACCGTCGTCGGTAGACCTCGGTCACCGGGTAGGGCTTCCAACCATGGATGCCCAGTTCAATGCCGACGTACCGCGTCGACAAGACAACGTGCTCGTAGATGCGGCGCACCAGGTCGCGTTGATCGGTCGCCGCTGCCTTGATGGTTCTGACGACCTGTCGCAGTTCGTCGTTCAGACGCAGTTGGTCGGCGACGAGGGCTTCGTACCATGTGCCGAGTCCGCCCCAGTTTCCGTAGGTCGACACCGAGATGAAACGGGCAACCTCCATCCAGGGCGGCATGCCTGGTTCACCGGTCAGGGCGTCGATGTTATCGGCGGAAAACGCATGGCGGGTCATGCCATCTGCTGTGGTGACGACGGCGGCTGGCGCGTCGCGTCCACCCACAAAGAGTGGTCGGGTGGCGGGCCCTTCAATGGTCATCGAGAAGTGGCGGACGGGCAGGGGCCCCTGCAACACCTCGATGTCGCCGAAGAAGTCGCCGAACTGGTTTTGCAGGCCCACGGTTTCGCGCCTGATCCGCAGGTGCAGCACGTCACCGTCGTCGACATTGGCAAACAGCGCCGTCTTGCTGCGGGCGTCGGAGTAGGCCCCGTTCTCTTTGCCATCCTGTCCGCGGTCGACCACTCGCTGGGGAGCCTCACGACGGCCATCACGGCTGATCCGTTCAGCCACCAGGACATCCACCTGCTCGCGGCCCCCGGAGTAGCCCCACGACCAGGCCCGCAGCGATGAGGCCCTTCTGGCGTCGACGATGACGACGACGATGTCTTCAAAGCGCTGGAGATTGCCGTTGTCGAAGAAGCGGGTCGCGATGCTCTTGCGGTGGATGAACGCCCCCGGCGCGAGCGCATCCTGTGGCGGTGCTGTGCGGGCCGCCGCGAGGTCGTCGGCTCCGAAGGCCGGCAGCAGGCGGATGGCGCCATCGTCACCTACGTCCTGCAGGGTACGCAGGGTTCGTTGGAGGTCGCCGTCGTCGGGGGTCAAGGCCAACGCGGCCTGGAGGTGCCCAAGGGCCACCGGCCGTTCTCCCTGCAGCAGGGCCATGGTGGCTGCGAGGCGCCAGGGCTCGGGCCGTTCCGGATAACGTCGGAGCCGTTCCTCAACGACACCGCGCGCCTGGTGGTGCTCGCCAGCTTCACGCAGAAGGAGGGCGAGGCGCTCGGCGATGGTGTGACTTGCTGGAACTGCGGCCAGGCGATGGCGGAGAAGGTCAATCAGACGGGCCCGTGCCGCCGGGTCGATGGCGAGGCGGGCTTCAGCAAGGATGGACTCTCGAATCGCCGTGACCCGATCATCGCCCGCCCGGCGGGCCATTGTCAGGGCCCCGTCAAGGTCGCCACGCTCGTCGAGGACGTCGGCGGCAAGGGCCAGCAGGTTTCGATGGTGGCTCGTGCGGCTTTGCTCAATGATATGTTGGTCGACGAGGCTGCCAAGCACGCCGCGCCGCCTTTCGAACGCCAGTGCCTCGGTGAGCAAGTCGAGGCGTCCAGGTGCCGCCGCGATCACGTGCTGCCACAACCCAGCGGCTGCGATGGCATCGCCCTGGCGCTCACGGAGACGTGCAAGCCCAGCGACGACGGTGGCTTGAACCACGGGCGAGGCGCCATCGACGGCAACCAGGGCCCTGGCCTCCATGAGGTGTCGCATGGCGGCGGACGGGTCGGTGGTCATGACGTCGGCGGCCTGGGCCTCCAGCGCCAGGGCCCGCTCGTCGCCGGTAGCGGCAACGACCCATGCGTCGAGGGCGCGTGTCAACAACGTCGGGCGAAGCCGCCGGTCAAACCCGCGTCCGTGTCGGAGAAGCGCCACAGCCGCCCGTGCCTCGGACGGTGAAGTGAGGCGCCCCAACCGGTCATTGTCGACGGTGACCGATGCCAACGGGGGGAGGAGGGCCGGCAGGGCTCTTGACGGGGCCCGGGCCCCGGCCAGCAGGTCCGGCACCGTCGACGACCAGGAAACACCGGTCAGCGCTGTGCCGTCTGGCTTCGTCAGGCGCAGGTCCAGCAGCCCGCCGGCCCCCAACATCGACAGCTCCACGGCCAGCAGCGTCTTGCCCCCGGGGAGCGCCACCAGCGCGGCCGCCTGGTCGAAGCCGGCGGGGTGGTCCTCGTCGTGACGCAGGACGACCCGCCGATCGGCACCTTGCCAGACCATGACGGCGCCGCTGCTGGCAATCCGCAGGGCTGCAACAGTGGGTTGCTTCATGGTGACGGCGACGATGCAACGTGCCCGAACCTCTGACCGGGCCACGAAGCGGTCATCAATGTCAAAGCCGCCCCGCGGCTCGCGGTCGAGGGCCGTCCAGCGAACGGCCCGATCAAGCCCGGCCACTGCCCCGGAGAGAGTGGCGGCCATGTCGTCGGCAGCGGTGGGCTCGCCAAATGCGCCCCCCCCCGTGTTGGCAAAGGGGCCGATGCAACGAATCGTTTGTGGGCCTCCGAGAGCGTCCAGGTCGGCAGTGGCGGCGACGACCTGACCCGCAGCGATTCGTTCCTGGGCACGGACGCGACGGGCGAGGTCCCGCACCAGGGGGTGGCGCGCGGTGCCCACCAGGGTGTCCAGCACCCGGCCAACAGCGACCCCATCGTCGTCGACGTGCCGGGCATCATCCAACGCCTGAACCGCGGCACCAGCGGCCAGGATGGGGTCCGTGCTGGAGACCGCCTCGGTGAGGGGGGATGGGACGGCCAGGGCCAGGACGCCGACGAGAACAGAGAGCATGGGCGTCGTTGTAGCAGAGGTGCCCGACAGACGCCGACGGCGACAACAAGCAGGGGGCTTGCGCTGCCGCGGCCCGTCAGGGAGGCTGTCGGGACGGGCGTGTAGCTCAGCGGTAGAGCAAGTCCCTTACAAGGACAAGGTCGCAGGTTCGATCCCTGTCGCGCCCACCAACGGACCACTGGGGGCCTGGTGCCCGGTCGGTTCGAGAAACGCCTCACGTCGAAACGGCGCGAGGCGTTTTTCCTGGACCCTGCTAGTGTCCGCCCCATGCAGCGTGTCAGTGCCCTGTTCGCCGTTTTCTCCTTCGTTGTCCTGGCCGGGACCGCCAGCTTCGCCCAGGATCCCCCAAAGGACGAAAAGGCGGGCATCCGAGGCCGCGTCATCGTCGAGCCCGAGCTGTTGGCGGCAACCGAGCGAGCCATTGACGACGTCCGCGCTGAAGCTCTGAGGACGTCGGCCCACGCCCGTCGGCCACGTGGTCGACGGCTGCAGCCGATGATGGCGGCGATTCCCGACCTCGCCGTTGTTGTCCAGGGCGAAGACGTGCGAACAGAAGTCCCGCCGCCAAAGACGCTCGTTGTGGAGGGCATGCGCTTTGTCCCCGGCCAGGTCTTGCTGACCCGGCCCGGTGCGATTGCCATCGAGAACCGCGAACAGGTCCCCGTCACGATTACCGGCAAAGAAGGTGTCCTGGCGACGATTCCGCCGGGCGAGACCAAGCAGGTGAATCTCGGTGCTGACAAGGACGATCAGGTCCTGTCGATCAAGGAAATGCCGTTCGCCCGAGCCGTTGCCCGCGTCCTTGAACGCGGCCTGGCCGTCCCTTTCGATGCCAACGGTGATGTCCCGTTCATCCCCCTGGTCGAGGGCGAGTACGACCTCAGCTTCTGGCTCGGGAGCCAATTGTTGTTTGGACCGACGCCGTTTTCCGTGAAACGCAACGGCCTGAGCTATATCGATGCCACCATCTCGGCCAACACCGTCGTCACGCTCGCGGTCAAGGACGCCTCGGTCCAGGTGGCGTTTCCCGTGGCGCCGATTCGGACGCCGCCTCCTGCAGGTGACATTGAACCTTGATGCAGGTAGGCGAAGGTCGTACCCGTGGTCGTCTCAGTGGCGGCGCTCTTGCGGGATGGCGGTCACGCTGCGCTAGGGTCCGGCCACTGTTTGAGAGAGAGAGAGAAGGACACGCATGTTCCAATTCCGATTTGTCCTCCTGGCCCTGCTTATCCCCGTTGCGGGTGCAGCAGCCTTCCTGGGCGGTACAAGCGCGATCCACGGCATCGTGATGCCGCCGTATGAGGACAGTTCCAACGCCGCCGTCGTGGCTGCGTCTGGAGCCGTGGCGACGTTTGCCTCCCAGAGCGTCGATGCGGCGGCGGCGGCGGCGTCCGATGGCGACGTCGCCCAGGCGTTGGTGAAGAAGAAGCTGTCATTGAAGGCCGAGGCGGCACTCCTCGGGAAGTCTGGTGGCCTGGAAGCCCCGAGCTTCGGTCTCCTCGTGGGGCTCGACGGTGCGGTGGTTGGCAAGAGCGGGACCGACCCGAAACTGCCAGACAACCTCGGCGGGATGCCCGTTGTCGCCGAGGCTTTGCGTGGCCTGTCCCGCGACGGCGTGTGGATGCAGGAAGGGCTCCCCGTGCACCTGGCAGCCTCGGCCTGCTACGACAACGACGGAAGCCTCGCAGGCGCCGTCGTGCTCGGCTGGGCGTATACGCCCGAGATCGTGTCGGGCTTTGGCCGCCAGGCCTCGGCCCCGACCTTCGTCATTGCTGGCAAGAACGTGATCGGTGCCTTGCCCGAAGGTGTTGCCACCAGCGACCTGACCGAGCGCATGCCCACCTTTGGGGCACCGACGACGTCGTGGGGGCCGCTGCCACTGCTGGTTCCCGAGATGTTCCGTTATCAGGTCGCCTCCTTGCCGCTGTACGCAGGCGAGCCCATCGCCCTCGTCACCCTGGTTGACCGCAACAAGGCCTACGACGGCCTGGCGCGCATGCAGGCCGCCATCCTCGGCTCAACGTTGTTCTTGCTGGTGATGGTGCTCGGCATCATCGCGAGCACCCTGCGGGCCATGAATCGCCCCCTCGAACTCATCACGGAACATCTCAGCCAGGTGCAACAGCAAGGTGCCAGCGTCGGGATTCTGCCGGAAGCGGGCCTCGGGCCCATGCTGCGGCTCGGCAAGCAGATCAACATGCTGCTGCAGACCATGCCGTCGGCGCGCCCCGGTTCGACCGCGCCGCTCTTTGCAGGTTCGGCGTCGACGTCACAAGATGTGCCCATGCCGTCGAGTTCGGCTTTTGGTGGTGACTTTCCCTCCATGCCGCCGACGGCGCCCGCGTCACCGTCGATGCCGATGTCGATGCCGCCGTCGCCGATGTCGATGCCCCCGCAGATGGTTCAGCCATCGTCGCCCCCGGTGGCGCCTACCCCGCCACCACAGCAGGCCCCGGCGGGGTCCGGCCTTGCCGGCCTCTTCGACGACGACCCGCTGAAGGCGTTCCGTGTTCCGCCGACGAAGGCCGCACCGCCGCCGCCGCCCGAGCCCGAGCCCATCCCAGAGCCGCAGCTGCACGCGATGCAGCCCGAGGCGACCGTGATGTTCCAGGTGCCGCAGTCCCTGCTGCAGGCGTCGGCGACGGCGTCGACCATTCCTCCGCCGTCGGCGCCGGCCCAGGTCTCACGGACCTCCGTCGACGACAACCGCACCGTCGTCGCCCAGGTGCCCCAGGAGTTGCTGGCCCAGGTGGCCCCCAAGAACGACGTCGATGCCGCCGACGAGGCCCACTACAAAGAGGTCTACGAGAAGTTCGTGCAGACCCGCATCGAGTGCGGCGAGGACACCTCGGACCTCAGCTACGACCGATTCGTGACGAAGCTGTTGAAGAATCGGCAGCAAATCGTCGAGAAGCACAAGGCGAAGTCCGTGCGCTTCCAAGTGTATGCCAAGGACGGCAAGGCGGCGCTGCGGGCGTTGCCGGTGCGTGACTGAGGCGCCGACCATGCAACACGTGACCGCGCGTCTGTCGGGACGCTTCGTGGTGTTGGGGCTGGTCTTGGTCCTGGCTGGCTGTGACGAGCCATGCTGCGTCGACGATGTCGAGTGTGAAGAAGGACTCGCCTGCTTCGAGGGGAGCTGCGGACGCTTGTGTGACGACACAGCCACCTGCGACGACGGCGAGGTGTGTGTGGATGTCGGCGTGTGTCGCACCACTGGCATCCAAGGCACCCGGTGCCCGGTCGGTGAGCCCTGATGGCCCCACCGCAGCCGCTCCCCAAACCCGGGTCCCCCGCCATGCGGGAGGTGCTCGCGGTCGCGCGCGGCGCCCTGGACCTCCCTCGTTCCATCATTGTCATTGAGGGGGCCCTTGACCGAAAGACCATGGACGAGACCCTCCAGAAAGCCACCCGCGGCGCCCTGGGGCGGGCAGCGTCCCTCAGTCGTCCAGAGGTGGTGGGGCGGCTGGCGGACCTCTTTCACAAGGACGAGGCCACAGCGACAGCCTTGATGCGCGAGCTCGACAAGAGCGCCCACAAAGAACGGCATATCGTCGCCAGCATCGAGGAGGCCTTCCTCGAGGAGCGCCTGCGGAGCTATCGCGCCCTGGATTTTCGCCGGGAGCGCGCCCGCCTGGTGTGGGCCTTGTTGCGGGACGGTCGTGACGCCCATCTGAAAGCCGCGGGCTGGGTTCTCGATGAGGCTTTTGCGGCCCTGGCCGAGAAGGAGCGCCTCGCGGAGGCCACAGCGAACCCGGCCACAGGCGTTCCAAGCACACTGGTGACCGAGCTTCAAGAACGGTTGACGGGGTACGAAGACGCCATCCGCGACCAGCAGAAGCAGCTCCAACGGGAGGTCGGCCACAAGGAGAACATCGAGGGAGAGCGGGCGGAATTGGTGGCGCGCCTGGGGGCCCGTGAGAAGGCCTTGCGCGACGAGGAACAGCTGCGCCGACAGGACCTCGCGGAGTTGGCTCGCTGCCGCGACCAGGTGACGCGGCTCGAAGCAGAGCGTGCGGCATTGGACCCCGAGAAGGTCGCCGGCCTCGTCGACGACAACCTGCGCCTGCGGGAGCGGGTGCGAACGCTGGAACGGGGTCAGGACCGGGTGGCTCGTCTGGCGGAACTCGAGGACGACCTCGCCGCCAGCCAGCAGGCCGTCGTCGCCGCCGACGCCAGAAACGCTGCCACCATCGAAGCCTTTGATGAGCAACTGCGGGTGCTCCAGTCCCGCGAGAAGGCCGCGCTGCATCGTCTTGAGGACCTGCGTGAGCAGCTCCGCGACGCACGGCAACAGCTCGCTCGTGGCAGCGCCCAGCCGCCGCCGGCGCCTGCCACAGGTCGGGTCGGCGTCTTCGTCGACGACGCCAACCTGTCAGCCTCGGCCCGCCGCGACCTTGGCAGCCGCCTTGACTACGCCGCCGTTCTTGAGGCCATCACCGACGGTCGTCCCCGGGCGGCCGCCATCGCCTTCGTCGTCGACGCGCCGGAAACGTCCCGCGACAAGCACGACGCCTTCGCCAACAGCCTGCGGGCCCAGGGGTGGGAGCTGCGGGAGAAGCGCGCCAAGGTTCGCCACGACGGCAGCCGCAAGGCCGACTGGGACATGGGCATGGCCATGGAGATTCTCGATCACCTCGAGGAGGTCGACGTTGTCGTCATCGGCAGCGGCGACGGCGACTTCGTTCCCCTGGTGAAGCGTCTCAAACGGGCGGGCAAGCGGGTCGAGGTCGCGGCGTTTCGCGCCTCCACCGATGAAGCCCTCATCGCGGCCGTCGACAGTTTTCTCCCCCTCGACGGGCGTTTTCGGCTCCAGCGATGATCCTGAACACGTCGACACGAACCCGAGCGAGCCCATGAGCATGCAGCCTGCATCAACGACTGCGCGGGTGTGGCTTGCCTGCCAGGCCCGCTGTCGCGGCGACGGCCAACGCTTCGACCTCATCCAGCCGGCGGTGCGCTGCCCCGACTGCGGCGGTCTGCTGGACCCCGTCGTCGACCTCGACGCCATCGCCGCCGACGCGCCGACGCTGCGGGATCGGTTGAGCGATCGCCGGGCACGCCCTGCCGACGCCCGCGACCGCAGTGGCGTGTGGCGCTTTCGCGATCTGTTCTGGCCCGGTGATCTCGCTTCGGCCGAGACCGTCACCCTCGGGGAAGGCAACGCCGCCGTTGTCGAACTGCCCTGGACATTGTCGTCGTCGTTGTCGTCGTCGTTGTCGTTGTCGTTGTCGTTGTC
>Ga0247834_1000770_pt1 | contig 59307 bp, 34 predicted proteins | sample LaCruzMarch2015__8_FD_187118 | JGI IMG/M metagenome (GOLD analysis project Ga0247834, IMG submission 187118) | Freshwater microbial communities from meromictic Lake La Cruz, Castile-La Mancha, Spain - LaCruzMarch2015_12m | ecosystem: Environmental > Aquatic > Freshwater > Lake | place: Spain...
GCTGGCCAAAGGCAAAGCACCCAAAGTCGCCCTCACCGCCCTCATGCGCAAACTCGTCGTCCACCTCAACTCCCAACTCAAAATCCACCCCCCTCTACCCTCACCATGTTAAGACAGTTGCTACCAAGATTTCCAAAGCATGAAACCTTTTCGTAGCTGGTTTTATGTCAGGCGCTGCCGCGCGGCCCACGCTCCAGCAGAGCGGGGCGGCTGCAACGGAGGTGCTCGGAAGAACGCGAAGCGGTTCAGCCACGTCACTCCGCTGCCGTGTCGTCCGGACGGAGCGAGCCTTGACCAACGACCTCAAGGCTGTAACGCTTGCAGGTGTTGTGTTTTTTTCCCAATGAAATACCGCTGCCGCGTTGCCTTTAGTTCCTTGCTGGCCCGGCGATTTGCCGGCACCGACACGGCAACAACCTCAAGCCCGAGTCTGCTGACCAACATATTGCTGCGCGGTCCTCTTGTCTTGCTCTGCTTGGTCGTGGCGGGTTGCTCCCGCTCCGCCGAACCTCCGGCGGAGTCGTCGGTGCCCACGCCGGCGGCCTGGATCTGGTCGGCGCGCACCCCCGAGGCGGCGCAGTTGGCACCGGCCGGCACGGTGGAGTTGGCGAGGGATTTTGACCTGCCAGCCGACGCCCCGATCAAGGCGGCAGAGATGATGGTCGCGGTGGACAACAGCGCCTCGGTCGAAATCAACGGCCAGCCGGTCGGGAGCTACTCCGGGTGGCAGCCGCTGGCGGTCTCCGATGTGGCCGCTTTGCTGCGCCCCGGGGCCAACCGTATCGTGGCCAAGGCGGACAACGCCGCTGAAAGTCCGGCAGGCTTCTATCTCGCTCTTCGCGTCAGTTTCGAAGGCGGAAAACACGCGACCGATATCGTGACCGACGGTTCCTGGCTCGCCTCCGATGATGCGGGCAAGTCCTGGCAACCGGCCGCCATGGTGGCGGCGGAGGGTGCTCCCCCGTGGGGCCCGTGTCTGCCGCCCGCCGGCAACTTCGCCTGGCCGGAGTTTACGGCGGAGGGTCATGATCTTTCCGGCCTTGGCAAAATGCTGCAGCAATTCCATCGGGCTGTTAACATTGAGGTGGCCGGCATTTACGCGATGGCGTGGCTGCCGCCCAGTATGCTCCGGGTGGCGGACGGTTCGCGCCCGGGCCGCACGCCGACCCGCCTGCGTCTGGCCGCGCGGCTGGGGCGCAGCTTGATTGACAGCGATGGCTACGTTTCGACCCAGCAGCACGAAGGGTTGGCCCATTCCACCGGCTGGCCCTTTCCCCTCCCGTCCCAGTCCGGCGGCTTCGGTTATTACTTCACGGTGAGTGGACTTCCCTACGGCAAGGAGTTCGGGGTTTTCCCCCTGGCCAATCTCGACGGGTGGGATGTCCGTGACGCCGTGACCGAAGATTTCGGAAATTCCTCGGGCTGGCGGCTCAACCTCACGGCTCCCAACGCCTCGATCACCTCGCCGCCCATGGCCGTCGATGCTTTTGTCTCGCCCTTTATCCGCGTGAAGTGGGACGCCACCGGTCTGCCCGAGGGGTCCCGACCGACGATCCAGTGGACCACGCTGGAGGAACCGGAGTTTTCGCCCGCGCGGCAGATGGATTTTCCGGCGCCCTCGGTCGCCTCGATGGGAGCGGTGCAGGACTTTGATATCCCCATCCACCGCCTGACCGGGGCCAAAGGCACGCTCACGCGCGTGCGGGTGAATTTCGGCAATCCCACGGCGGGACGCGTCACCATGTTGCGAATGTTTTCCGCCGTCGATTCACGCCACACGATCAACAACGTGAACATCATCATCGCTGCGGCCGACTACTACGATTGGACGGGTGACCGGGCGTGGTTGGTCTCGCAGTTGCCCAAGCTGCGCCGCGCGGCGGAGTTCATGGTCAACGAGTTTGCCGTGCGCGAGGCGAAGTTGCTCAAGACCCCGTGGGTCGGCCATGACGGCCGGAGCGGTCTGGAGATCAAGCCCGACGGCACTAAAGTCATTCACGTCGGGCGCGGAATCGGCCAGAATTACTGGGATCTGCTTCCCTTCGGCGGCGAGGACGCCCTTGCCACGGTTTACCTTTACCATGCTTTGGTCCGGCTGGCGCAGATCGAGTCCGCCTTCGCCGGCGACCGCGTGATCCCGCCGCCGTCCGCCGGTTTTGCGGCGGACGATCTGCGGAAGTTGGCGGACGAGGTGCGGGTGAAGTTTCAATCGACTTTTTGGAATCCGGAAACCGGCCGGTTCGCGCCGAAGGACGACCAAGGGGCTTTCTGGGACTACGGCTTCACCTTCCTCAACAACGAGGCGATGTTCTATGGCTTGGTCTCGGACGAACAGGCGCGGGAGATTCTGTCCTGGCTGAATGGGGACAGGCTTGTTGCGGGCGACACGTCTCAAGGTCCCGACATTTACCGCTGGCGGTTCGGCCCGCGCTCGTCCACGAAGCGAAACCTCTCGCACTACGCCTATGTTTGGTTCTTGCCGGAAGCGATTAACTTTGGTGACCAGGTCCAGGATGGCGGGTCGGTGTTGGGCTTCAGCTACCACGACCTGATGGCACGACTGCGCTACCTCGGCCCCGACAATGCGTGGAAGCGGCTCGGAGAGATTTTGGACTGGCATCGCGAGGTCGAGGCGGAGGGCGGGCCGCGCGCGTATTACGCCAAACCGGGCCGCGGCACCCTGCAGGGTGGGGGGCCTCCCGGCGGACTCGGCATCGACCAGGAGTTCTACGAGAGCGTCCTCCTGCCCTCGGTCATGCTCGATGGCTTTATCGGATTTACGCCGACGACTGACGGCTTCCGCCTGCAACCGCAGCTTCCCGGCGATGTGCCTTCGATGCAATTAACACGTGTGGCCTACCGAAACATGTTCCTCGACTTCGACGTGCAGCGCGATCGCATTCAGATCAAGGTCACGGACGGTGAGGTCGACGCGCCGCTCCGCGTGGTCCTGCCGGCCGGCCAATGGCGGGTGGTCCTGACGCGGGGAGGGCGGGACGAGACCATCGATGCGACGGATTCCTTCACGCTCGCGCCCGGCCCTCTCGAGACCATGGTCTTTGAGCTGAAAAAACCCGTCACGCCATGATGAATTCCGAGTCCTCCAGTCAGCCGGGCGTGGCACCGGGTGTGGAGTCCGCGTCGGCCAAGGTGCCGATGCGCACGAAGCTCCTTTGGGGTGCCGGCGGCGCGGCCGACAACATCGTTTACAACGGTCTGGCCAATCTCGTTCTGCCCATCTTCAACGTGGGCCTGGGGATCGACGCGGTCAAACTGGGTTTTGCCATGGGCATTCCCCGGTTCCTCGATGCCATCACCGACCCGCTCATCGGCAACATTTCGGACAACACCCGCAGCCGCTGGGGCCGGCGCCGGCCCTACATTTTCGTCGGGATCATTCTCACCGGAATTCTGCTCGCCCTGCTTTTCAATCCGGGCCGCGGCTGGTCGGAGGCCTCCGTCTTCGCCTGGTTTCTGGCCGTGTCATGTCTGCTCTACGTGAGCTACGCCGTGTTCGTCATTCCCTATTCGGCTCTCGGTCTGGAGATCACCAGCGACTACAACGAGCGCACCAGGGTTCTGGCTTGGCGGCCGATTCTTGGACTGGTGGCCGGGTTGGCCATCCCCTGGCTCTACAAGCTTTGCTTCGTCTTTGGCGACACCGAGGCGGAAGGAGCGCGCTTTGTAGCGATCCTCATGGGCGGTGCCGCGATCGTGCTGGGCCTGCTGCCCGCGCTTTTCATCAAGGAAAATCCCGCGGCCATGCATGCCGCCCAGACCCCGCTCTGGTCCGCCCTCCGCACGACCTTTACCAACCGTGCCTTTCTTCTGCTCACCGGATCGACCCTGTGCATCCTGCTGGGCATCTTCCTCGCAGCTCCGCTGGGGCTCTATGTTTCCATTTACCATGTCTTCGGCGGTTCCAAAGAGAGTGCCGCGATGATCACCGGCTGGGCGGGAACCGGGGGCATGATTTCGGGGCTCATGGGAGTGCCCCTGGGTGCGTGGCTCTCCGGTCGCTTGGGCAAACGGCACGCTGCTTTGGCCTTGCTCTTCCTCGCTTTGTTGAGTGTGCCGCTGCACTGGTGGATGTTCACTCCCGCAAATCCCTGGCTGCTCCTGGTGCCCACCTTTGTTTTCGGGCTGGCTATCAACGGCTGCTTCCTCGTCGGGTCTTCCATGCTGGGCGACGTGTGCGATGCCGACGAATTGGAGAGCGGTCAACGTCGCGAGGGTATTTACAGTGCCTCGATGGAGTTCGGCAAAAAATGCGCGATCGCTCTTTCCACCGTGCTGGTCGGATTCGTCCTCAGCGGGGCCGGGTTTGAGGCGAAGGCCACCCTCCAGAGCCCGGAGACTGTTCTGGCTCTTCGCTCTGGTCAGGTTCTGGTCCTCGGCCTCGCGATCCTCGGTGCCCTCGTCCTGATTTTTTTCTACCCTCTCAGCCACAAACGGGCTGCGGAGATTCGCCGCCTGCTTGCCGAACGGGCCAGCGCAGGAGGGACGCCACGCAGTTGAAAAAAAGTTTTTTGCCCAAGATGAGCACGTTTCAACATCGCCTCCTGGACTCGCTGCCGCCCGACGCCGCGCCGCCGGTTTATCCGTGGCTGCATGGCGGGCGCTTTGTCGGGTCGCCGGATTTTTCCTTTCCGGATCCCTTGCAGTCGTATGTCTGGGACGCCGCGCATCTCACCGATCCGCTCGAGCCGTTGCAGAGCTATGCGCTTCTGCCCGTGGCTTGGGCGGCGGCTCCCGCTCAGTCCTTCGCTCTCAGCGGTGCGCTCGACCGTCCCGGCACGGCCGTCACCGTGCGCGGGTCCGGTGAATTGCAGTTGGATTTCGGCGTGGAGAGCGCGGGTTGGGTGGAATTCGAGAGCGATGACCTGAGCGGTGACGTGGAGGTGGCGATCAGCGAATACAACCGCCCGGCCGCGGTCAACCTCGGCGCCCAGAACCCTGTCAAGTCGGCCCACCCCGAGCGCCACGGCTCGACCTGGCGGCTTCGGCTCAACCGGGAATACTATGAAGGCGTGCGTTTTGCGTGGTTGTGCGTGCGGGACTGCCCGGTTCCCTGGACCCTTCGCAATCTGCGTCTCGTCTGCCAGGCCAAGCCGCTCAATTACGAGGGGGCTTTCCGCAGCGGTGACGCGGTGCTCGACGGCGTTTACGCCGCCTCGGCCTATGCCGTGCGGCTGAATTTTCTGCGCGATCAGATTGGCGCGATCCTGATGGAGCGCAGCGATCGCCACTCTTGGACGGGGGATGCCCTGGTCACTCATGCCGCGGCTTTGGCGGTTTTCGGCGCCCATCCCTTGATCTTGCACAACACGCGGCGCATGCGTGACGACATCAACGGGATCGAGGGCTACTCGCTTTATTGGATTCAACTGCTCCTCGACCTCGTCCTTTACTCGGGCGACACGGGGTTGTGGCAGCAGGAACTGCCCGTCGTGCGGGCCAAGCTGGCGCGGGCCCGCGAGGTCATCGACGGTCGGTTGGCCCTGGGGTTCTGCGGGCATGACGACCGAACCGGAGCGGCCTTCGAGGAGCCGGATTGTGATGGTAACCGGCGTTTCTTCCGGTTCCTGGCCGCGCGCACGGCACGGCGGGTCGAGGCGGCTTTGGCTTGGAATGGGGGATGTGCGGAGACGGCATTGGTCGCGAGGGCTTTGCTCGCCGATGCGCCCGCGGGAGACGACGAGGAGATTCATGCGGGGAACGAGGCCCTGCTGGGCGGCTTTGTCGCGGATCCCGCCGCCTTCGCACGTCGTCACTTTCACGACCCGGTGCGACGTGCTTCGTATTCCCCGTTCAACGCGCATTTCCTGCTCGAAGGCATGGCGGCCTGCGGTTGTCACGCGGAAGCAGAGCAGACCATCCGCGATGTCTGGGGCGGAATGTTGTCGCTCGGGGCCACGACTTTTTGGGAGTCGTTCCGTCCCGCTTGGGGCGATTTTCTCCGGCCCAACGACACGCCGCCCAACGGTCCGCACGGCTACACCAGCCTCTGTCATCCGTGGAGCAGCGGGCCGGCGGCCTGGCTGCGCGACCATGCGCTCGGAGTGCGACCGCTCGCTCCCGGTTTTGCGGAATTCCGCCTCGACGACACCAGCCAATTGGAAGGCGTAGCGGGGAGGGTTCCCACACCCCGCGGTCCCATTGATGTGGAGAGGCGCAACGGCCACCTTGAGGTGTCCATCCCCGAGGGCCTGCGGGCCCGTTTGGCCTCGAATGAAAAGATCATCGAGTCCGGTCAGCATCGTCTCGCCCTGCCCCCGGCGCGGCGACTCTCAACGGGATTTTCCCCACCGGCGTATCGGACGCGCTGGCTGCCGGATACGGGTCCCGATTTTGTCGGTGATCTTGCCGGGTGGATCGCCTTGGCGGGAAACCCAGATGGCAGCGACCTGATGAGCCTGCCGGAGGGAGTGTGCTTTGATCCTCGGGATTACTGCCCGCATGGGCATCCGCGGAGACTTCATCTGGCCGTGCCGGGACTGGCCGGTTGGCGGGCGGACGTTGGGCCGGCGGGCGCCTGGACCACGCGCAACCCGGAGGTTGTGGCCCAATCCTTCGCCTTCAATGTGCACCTGCCGGGTGAGTTCCGGGTCGGACTTTACTTCACTGACCCCCAAGGGCTGGGATGGCGGCAGACGGTCGACGTTTTCGAGCTGGTTTCGCTCGATCTCCTGCTGCCGACGAGGTTGGTCCAGGACGCCGTGGCCGGACGTGTGCTCTGGTTTGACGCGCCTGGATCTTTCCGTGTGCGGATCTGTAATTTTTCTGATGCCGACGGCGCGCTTAGTGCGATCCTGCTGGCGTCCACGCCTCCCGGCGCAACGAGCAATCCATGAAGATACGGCTAATAATCCTTGCCGCAGCGATCCTCCTGAGTATCGCTGCCAGCCCATGCGCCCTCGCGAGTGAGCCGACGCCACTGCCGGAACCGCAGATCCTCAATGGCAGCTTCGAGGAGCCGGTCGTTGCGGGCGAGTTGCCATTCCTCACTCCCTCCGTGCCGCAACACGCGGAACCACTCAAGGAAGCTGGATGGGCGTTCGGCTTCAGCACCGGCATCTGCAGGGCGCAGGAGGGCTACGCCGAGGGCCTCAGCGCATCGGACGGACGGCAGGTCGCTTTTCTCCAAGGCGATCAGCAATTGAGCCCTAATCCTTACGAGCCCTGGAATATTCTCGGCATCAATATTACCGGCCTCGAACCGGGGCAGGAATACGAGGTTTCGTGGGACCAGGCCGGACGGGCCACGGATCTCGGCACCTCCGCTTTACGCGTTACGCTGGGCCCGCCGGCTAGCAGCGGTAAGCCTGCAATCCAGTTGGTCGACCGCGAGCCGGTGACCTCGAAAGGTGCGTGGGAAGAGGTGAGCCGCCGCTTCACCGCAACCGGCGAGGTGATGACTCTGAACTTCAATCATTTCATCGTCGAATCCGGCAATCCGGACGCGGGGAGTGAATCGACATTGATCGACAACGTGCAAATCAGAAAGGTAGCCAACCCATGAGAATGTGTCACCGATCTCTCCACCTATTTGCCGTCTGCCTGCTGGGTGCGTCAACCGCACATGCGGTCGAGGTCCGCTTTGCGGGCTACGCCCTCGACACGCCCGACTGGATCGATGCGGTCGATCCCAAGAATCCCGCCTCCTCCGCGGCCAGCGGCATGAAGGTCGCCGGTTGGACCTTGTTCGGTGGTGAGAGCCCGGAAGCCGAGTTCGCCGGACCGTCAAGACGGCGGGAGAACCTTCCGGGGTTCGTGGCGGAGGTGGCCGCGGGCGATGAAACGCAAGTCGTCCAGTTTGGAACTTTTGCTTTGATCCAGTCGGCCGGAGGGGCGTCCGGTCTGTGGTTGTCCGGTGCGCTCTCCCGGATGAACGCCGCTGTTCCCGTCGACCTGGTCACGATCAAGCTTGGCCCTGCCGTGCCCAAAATCTGGCGCGTCGGCGTGCTGATCGACAATCTCGACAACCCCGGCTACACGCCCGCGCAACTCGCACTGGTGGTGGACGGACGGGAAAGCGATCCGGTCATGACCACGGGAGGCGCCGGCAGTGCAAACTCGGCGCCCGACTGGTATTTCTGGGATGTCGCCGGGGCGAAAGATAATTCGGAAGTAACGCTGCGCGTGTCGCCTGGCAATGGCGTGGCCGCCATCGGCGGCCTCGTCTTTTTCGCCGGGGAGGAGCCGCGCCACATCGGCGAATTTTCCCGCGATGGCGAATATGTGAAGGACTATTACGTTTTCAAGGAAGGGGACACGTTCCATCTTTTTTACAATGTGGGTGCCGCGGGAGAAACGCAGGACTGGCAGGATAAGGGGAACGAGAAGGCCTTCGGACATGCCACCTCGAAAGACTTGAAAACCTGGGAGCATCACCCGCGAATCCTTGAGGTCGTGCCCGGCACCTGGGAGGGGGAGGTCGTATCCGCTCCGTCCATCATCAAGCGCGATGGCACCTATTACATATTCTACACCGGCTTCGATGACCGGGTGAAGGGCAAGCAATCCATCGGATTGGCCACCAGTAAGGACTTGTTCCACTGGGAGAGGCATCCGGGCAACCCTGTTTACGAGGCCCCGCCCTGGACCAAGCGCAACCCGAACGGATGGCTCGACTGCCGTGATGCCCACGTGATCGAGCATGATGGGGAATTTTTGCTCTACACCATGGTGACAACGGCCGAGGACAAGGGGGCCATCGCGCTGGCGTCATCAAAGGATCTGACGCAATGGCAGGATCTCGGACCGGCAATCGTGACCTTCAACACGCCGGAAAGCCCGCGCGTTTTCGAGCACGACGGCACCTTCTATATGTTCGCCACCAGCGCCCACGGCAAAACGCTGGTCAAAACCAAAGACCCAAAGTCCAACAAGTGGGAGGAAGTGCCCTTTCGCTGGCCGGCTCCGGGGCTGTGGTCGGGTTGGGAAGTGGTGCAGGACGGGGACAGGACGATCTTTTCCGCCTTCGAATGGAAACTCAACGGCAACTCCATCAGCTTCTGGGATGTCGACTGGGAGGGCGACAAGCCAGTCGTCAAATATTGATGCGTTCAACCCGTTGCCACGACACAATCCAGTTCTCGAGGCTGGATGATCGTTGCCCCAGCGCGGCCGGCATTACCTCCATCTGATGAAAACGAACATCTTCACCACTTCCGACGGAAAGAATCATTTTGTGACCTTTGCGTTGATCACCTCGCTGTTCCTGCTTTGGGGGTTCTGCAACGGGATGATCGACGTGATGGACAAGCATTTTCAGGAGGAGTTGGGCCTGACGCTGGCGCAGTCGGCCTGGGTCCAGTTTGCCCACTATCTCGGGTATTTTCTCATGGCTTTGCCGGCCGGATGGTTGGCGACGAAGCTCGGATACAAGGGCGGGATTGTGGCCGGTCTGCTCATGGTCGCGCTGGGAGGGTTCTGGTTCATTCCGGCCACGCAGATCGCGGAGTTCTGGGCCTTTTTGCTCGGTGTTTGCCTCATTGCCGCGGGCCTCACCTTCCTCGAAACCGTGGCCAACCCTTACACCACGGTGCTGGGCGCGCCGGAATATGCGGCGAGTCGCATCAATCTGGCCCAATCATTCAACGGGATCGGCTGGGTTTTCGGCCCGATGGCCGGAGCCATGTTCTTTTACGGCACCGACGCCACGGGCAAGAGCACCGGCTCGGAAACGCTCTGGATCCCCTATGCGGCCGTCGGTGCCGTGGTGCTGGTGCTTGCGGTGATTTTTTGGCGGATCAACATCCCGGACATCCGGGCGGAGGACACCTGCCACTTGGACGACGATGTCGCCGGTCCGGTGGCGGAGGAGATGGCCGGCAGCGGCCGCCGGGGGATGGCGCTCGCTCTCCTCTGGGCCAACCTTGTCGTGCTCTCGCTCTCGGTCGGCATGATCGCCACGGCAATTGGTATGTTGGTGAGCGACTGGCCTTTTGACCGCATCCTCGTCACCGCCTCGGCGACCTGCATCGTGGTCTTCTCCGCAGTCATGCTCTGGCGCATGGGGCGCATCACCCACCACAGCATCTGGTTGCATCCGCACTTCTCTGCCGCCACGCTGGCCCAGTTCTTCTATGTGGCGGCCCAGGCCGGCATCTTCGCCTACTTCATTAACTACATGACGTCCGAGTCGCCCATGGCCATTTCCAGCGCGACCGCTTCCACCCTTGCGTCGGTCGGATTCATCTGTTTCCTCACCGGCCGGTTCATCGGCGCCGGTCTGGTCAAACGCTACCGGCCCCATCTCGTGCTTGGCGTCTTCGCCGCGGCCAACGTTCTGCTTTGCGCGGGCATCATGCTCAAGCTCGGATGGATTTCGGTCGTGGCCGTCTTCGGGGCCTACTTTTTCATGTCCATCATGTTTCCCACGATCTTCGCCCTGGGCATTGCCGGTTTGGGGGGCCGGGCCAAACGCGCCGCCGCCTACCTCGTCATGGCCATCATGGGCGGGGCCATTGTGCCGAAGCTGATGGGGCACATTGCCGATCTGACCAACGTTTCAATCAGCTTCATCGTCCCCCTGGTCTGTTTCTCGGTCGTGGCCCTCTACGGATTTTCCTGGCAAAGCCTGCGGGGCACCCCGGCCCGCGCCTCTTTATGAAATCAAGCACCCGCTCATTGCTGGCCCCGTTGCTCGGGGGGATGCTCGTCGTCTCTTCTGCTCTCGCGGCCGGCCCGGAACCCATGAAAAATCCATCCAACTTTGGCGAAGACGTCACCTTTTTGAGAAAGCACACCGACGCGATCGTTCTTCGCCGCGGCGACGCGGCGGTGGCGGTAGCCCCCGCATATCAAGGGCGTGTCATGACCAGCACGGCCACGGGCGACAGCGGCAACAGCTACGGTTGGCTCAACTACAAACTTATCAGCAAAGGCGTGGTCCCGCCCGAAGAGGCCAAGGGCACGCTCGAATCCAAGTTCCACGCCTTCGGCGGTGAAGAGCGGTTTTGGCTCGGTCCGGAAGGCGGGCAATTCGGGATCTTTTTTCCTCGCGGGGCGAAGTTCGATTTCGCTTCGTGGAAGACTCCCCCTGCACTGGACACCGAACCGTTTGAACTGGCCTCCTCTTCGGACAGCGAGGCGGTGTTTACCCGGAAGTTTTCCGTGACCAACCAATCCGGCACCAAGTTTGATGTCGGGGTCTCGCGGACGGTCCGTCTGCTCCCCCCGGAGGAAATTGTGGCGCGGATCGGCACCGCCCTGCCCGAGGGTGCCAAAGCCGTCGCCTACGAAACGGTCAACACGATCACCAACCTGGGCGAAGACCCCTGGAAACCCGAGTCCGGGCTGCTCTCGATCTGGTTGCTCGGCATGTATAAACCCAGCCCGGCAACCGTCATGGCGATCCCCTTTCGCGAGGGCGACGGCCTCGGTCCCATCGTCAACGATGCCTATTTCGGAGCGGTCCCGGCAGACCGGCTCAAAGTTTCCAAGGGGGTCGTGTTTTTCAAGGGCGATGGCGGGCAACGCGGAAAGATCGGCATCCCTCCCGCGCGTTCGCTGGGTGTGGCGGGAAGCTACAGCCCGGATTTGCAGGTTCTCACGCTCGTGCTCTGCGACCCGGCCAAAGGCGATCAGCCCTATGTGAACTCCATGTGGGAAAAGCATAAAGAGCCCTATTCCGGGGATGCGATCAACGCCTACAACGATGGCTCACCGGCCCCCGGCGAACCTCCGCTCGGGCCGTTTTACGAGCTGGAGACCTCCTCGCCCGCCGCATCGCTTGCCCCCGGCAAATCGATCACCCACCGCCAGACGACGATCCACGTCTCCGGGCCGGCTGCCACCCTCGATCCCGTGGCGGCGGCCAAGCTCGGCGCAAGCATTGAACAAATCACCGGGGCGTTTGGGGACAAGTGAAAGACTCCTTCTGGTCCCACGCTCCGGCCCAGCCGGATTCCTACGCGCTCTTCCGCGGGCGTTTCCACCTCTCCTCGCCTGCTCGCGTCGAATTCCGCGTGGTCGGGTCGGCATGGTATCAGGCCTGGCTTGACGGGATCCCGCTCCTCGAGGGCCCGCTCCGCTTTGCCCTGGACCGTCCGGAGTATCAAACCCAGAAGATTGATCTCCCGGCTGGCGAGCATCTGCTGGCCTTCCACGCGCACCACATCGGAGTCGAGACCCGCATCCTCAAGGACACTCCGCCCTTTCTTTGGTGCGAGGTTTTCACTGCTGACGCCCTCGTGCCCCTGGGCTGGAGATGCCTTCCGCTCGAATCCCAGGCCTCGCAAACCCGCCGCATCAACCCGCAGCTCGGCTGGATCGAGTGGCGCGACACGCGGTTGGAGCCCGAAGGCTGGGAACAGCTCGGCTTCGATGACGCCGGGTGGACCGAGCCGTCCCTGAATGCCTCGGCCCTGCCTGATCCTTTTGCCGCTGAACTCGCCCCGGTGCTCACTTTTCCCCAGTCCTTGAAGGCGGTCGCAGAGGGGCCCTTGGCGGCGACGTTCGGTTACGCGGCGGACGAGCCGGCCTATATTTTCCATGCGCGGGACCGCTTATGCCGGGACCTTCCGGCCACCGGAGTCTGGCGGCGTTATGATCTTGGGCGCGTGCGGTTGGGTCGGCCTTCGTTCCGCATGGATTTGCCCGAGGGATCCATCGTCGAGTTCGCCTTGGCCGAACATCTCACCGAGGGGCGCGTCAGTCCTTACATCAACCTGTCCGCCGGCGCTTCCTGCAATCTGGACCGTTTTATTGCCAGGGGCGGGGAGCAGCTTTTCTGTCCGCTCACTCCGAAGGGTGGGCGTTTCCTCGAAGTTCATGTGGTCAACGCGCGTGACGGCGTGCGCTTTCTCGACGAGAAGTTTGTCGAACGCGGTTACCATGCGCCGACCGAGGCGGCGTTTTCTTGCGGCGACTCGGTTTTGGAGACCATCTGGGCGGTGGGTGTGGAGACCTACCGCGCGTGCGCGGAGGACGCCCTCACCGACAACCCCACGCGCGAGCGCGGCCAGTGGGTCGGCGATGTGGCCTCGGTCGGAATGGAGATCGCCTCGGTCGCCTATCACGATCTTCGTCTCTGCCGCCGCGCGCTCGTGCAGTCGGCGCTATGTCCCCGCGAGGATGGCTTGGTTGCGGGGATGTCACCGGGCGGATGCGTGTATCTGCCAACCTATGCCTTCCAATGGGTGGTCGCGGCTATGAACTATTTCCGCCACACGGGCGACCATGGCGTGCTGGCGGAATTGTGGGCCGCGGCCAACCGGAATATGACGGCCATCCGGGCGTTCTGGCGGGAGGACGGCCTGCACAACGTGGCCGGGTGGAACTTCGTCGACTGGGGATACCGGGCCGAGGACGGGCCGGTGGATACCGCCTGCAATCTGCACTATTTGTGGTCGCTGCGCGGCATGGCCGAATGGGCGCGGGCGATGGGGCAGGATGCTTCGGGGTGGGACGCGCAGGCCCGTGAGCTGTCCACCCTGCTGCAGACCCGCATCGCCGAGAGGCTGGCTGCGGACGGATGGGGCGGGGTCGGCTATCACTGCGCTACGTTGGCCATGAAGCTGGGGTTGGCGGACGATGAGACAGTCTGCCTGGATTTTCTCGAGCAACATTTGATGAATTGTTTTCCCAACGATCCCTCCGCCCCGCGCAACGACGACCCCACGGGCTTCAATGCCCGCCTCATCACACCGTATTTCGCGCACTACGTCATGCCGCTCTTCATCGAGCGCGGGCGCATGGATTTTGTGCTCGGACAATTCCGGAAATGCTGGGGCGAATACATGCTGGCGGATGGTCGCACCACATGGCTCGAAGTCTTCGACCCGCGCTGGAGTCATTGCCACCAATGGTCCGGTTGCCCGACCTGGCAACTCTCGCGCTACTTGCTCGGACTGCATCCCCGCTTCGACCTCGGGGTGGCGCACTTCGATTTCCGCCTTGAGCCCGGATCTCTGCCGCACGCCTCCGGGCGCCTACCTCACCCGCAGGGCGGTTGGATCGAGGTTTCGTGGCACCGGCATGACGCCGAACTGCGTTGCCGCCTCTCCAGCCTGAATCCGCTGCACCTCCGGTTTCCCGACGGGGAAATCATTTTCGTGGAGCGCGAACACGACTTCCTCGTGCGCGCAGGCGAGGCGGTTCTGGCACTTGAGCGAGCTGGCGTTTGTGCCTGAGCGCCGTTCTCGTGCCGATTGTTCCGACTCAATGACAACGCCCGCCTCCACCCTTTTGCCCGGTTTCACCGATCCGCCGAATGAATTCCGTCCGTGGCCGTTGTTCGTCTTGAACGACGAATACCTGCCGGGCGCGGGCGAGGCGCGCCTCACCGAGTTGTTGGAGAACATGGCCCGCGCCGGCTACGGTGGAATTTTTCTTCATCCGCGTCCGGGGTTGATCACCGAATACCTTTCGCCGCGCTGGTTCGAGATCATCCGCCATTGCATCGCAGAATGCCGGCGGTTGGGGATGGTGCCCGCGCTTTACGACGAGCATTCGTATCCGAGCGGCTTCGCCGGCGGCCATGTTCCGGCCCTCGCGCCGCAGACCGAGGTGCGCTATATCACCCCGAAGTTCGGGAAGCTTCCGCAAAAGCCTCCCCACGGGGCGCTCGCCGTTTACCGTGTGAAGAACGGGATCCCGGCGGAATTGACGACCGCGGACGCGCTGCCGGCGGAATCCGCCTGGTGCGCCTTCGTGCTCGAGCGCATGGAACCGATGCCGTGGCACGGCGGGTTCGCCTACACGAGTCTGCTCGATCCGCAGACCACCGAGTTGTTTCTGCACACGACCTACGACCGATACCGCGAAGAACTGGGCGATGCCGACTGGAAATCTTGCGCCGCCATCTTCAGCGACGAACCGCATCTGCCGGCCGATTCGCACGGTCCGTGGGGGCGGGGATTGCATTTTAGCCGCTTGTTGCAGGCGGAGTTCGCGCGTCGGCGCGGCTACCCGATCAACGGCGTGCTGGCCGACCTCTATTTCCACTCGTCCACGAGTGCGGCCACGCGTTTCGACTTTTACGAAACGATGCACGAGCTGTTTCTGGAAAATTTCGCGCGTCCGGTCGCCGAGTGGTGCACGCGGCACGGGATTCCTTCGACCGGTCATTATTTGGAGCACGATTGGCCGTGTCCCTACGCCACCCCGGGGCACGTGCACCTGCTGGCGCAGATGGATTGGCCCGGCACGGATTTGCTCGAATGCTTCAGTCTCGAGGGGCACGACTACGGGGACCCGCAGAATTTCGACGCGGCCAAGCCCGGAACCGAACCGCACGCGCTTTACTACCTCAAGCAGGTGCAATCGGTGGCCAACCAGTTCGACAAGAAGCGCGTCATGGACGAGTGCTGGGGCGCGGGAGGACACGACTCCACGCCGCTCGATTGGCTGCGCATCGGGCGTTTTCTCGCCGTGCACGGCGTCAATCTTTTCGTCCCGCACTACTCGACCACCACCATCCGCGGTGCACGGAAAAAGGACCATCCGCAATTCTTCAGCGAGCAAAGCCCGTGGTTCGACGCGCTCGGCCCGCTCAACGCGGAACTCGGGCGGCTCTCTTGGCTGGTGGCGCGCGGCACGACACGGCAGCGCATCCTCGTTCTCGATCTTCTCACCACCGCGTATTGCGCCGCCGACAAGTCCGACTGCCTGGCCGGTGAAACTCATATCGATGCCATCTCCGATCCGATGGCTGTTTTGGCCGACACCCAGAGGTCCTTGCGCGGGTTGCGGCAGGCGGCGGGAGCTTTCACCCAGTTGCTGTCAGACGCGCAGGCCGATTTCGACATCGGCGACGAATACGTGCTGGCCGACTCCGGTGCGGTGGACGGCCCCCGCCTGAAGGTGGGGATTCAGAATTACGAACTCGTGGTCCTGCCGCCGGCCTTGCGCAATCTGCGCAAGGCCACCCTAACGATGCTGCGCGATTTCGGGCAGGCGGGTGGCCGGATCATCGGTGTGCGTCCCGCGGAGCCGCTGCTCGATGGACGACCGGACGATTGGCCCGCGCAGTTGGCGGCGGAGTGGGTGAACGGTGCCGAGGCATTGACGAATGCGGTCCTTCGCACCGTTCCACCGCGTTTGCAATTCGATGCGGCCGCACCTTGCGGCGTGGCGCATCAAAGACGCGAAACCGCGGAAGGAACCCACTATCTAATCGTCAATTCCGCGCCGACCGATTGGAGCGCACGCGCCACGGTGCCGGAATCCGGAACATTGCAGTGGCTTGATCCGCAGACCGGCGAGAGCAAGGCCACCGACGGGACTTTCCACCTTGCGGCCGGCACCGCGGGGGTGTTGCTCGTCTCTGCTGTCGCAGTCGGCGGCGCGAATGGCACTGCACCTGCGCGGTCTGTGAAGGGCGGGCAGCCTCTCGATTTGCTGGAAGGGCGCGCCGTGGAGCCGAACGTGCTTGTGCTCGACACCTGCGCGTTGGAAGTCCGCGGCGAAAAATTCCCGCCCCAGTTGGTTTGCGAATCGAACCGCATTTTCTGGGAGAAGAACGGCATGGACAGCGACGGATGGGCGTCCGTGGTGCAATACCGCGACAATCTCCTCGCGGCCAACGCACGCATGCCGGAGGACAGCGGCGGTGTGGCGCGCTACTCGTTCACCATCGAGTCCGGTGTCCCGCTGGCCGATATCGAAGTGTGCTTCGAGTGTCCCGAGCACTGGCAATTGAACGTCAACGGCCAGCAGGTCGAAACGACGCGGCAGCCTGCTTGGTTGGACTGCCACATTGTGCGTGTAAAGGCCGGCCACCTTCTGCGCGAAGGAAGCAATCTCGTCGAACTAGTCGCGCGGCCCTTCGATGTCCGTCAGGAAATCGACCAGATTTATTTGCTGGGATCATTTGCCGTGCTTCCGCACCAGCCGGGGTTTGTTTTGGCACCCGCCGCCGCTTCGCTCGGTCTCGGTTCTTGGAAAACCCAAGGCATGCCGTTCTACGACCGGAAGGTTGCCTACCGTTTCCGCCGTCCGCGCGAAAACGGACGCGTGGTGCTGTCCAAGCCCGACTGGCATGGCAGTGTGCTCGAAGTCACCTGTGGCGGGCGGCGCATTCAAACGTATGGCCCGGATCTCGATGTGGCTCTGGGCGCCGATGATCCCGAGGACTTCACCATCACGGTCACCGGACTGCCGCTCAATTTGCTGGGGCCGTGGCACAAACCCGGCCTCCTTCCCAAGCATGGATGGGCGAACTTTTGGCACGGTGGCGACGTGCCCAACACCCCGCAAGGAGGCGCAGACTATCGCCTCCTTGACCTCGGACTCCTCGCCGCCCCGAATTGGGTGAGCGGTGAGGGTTAGCCGGTATCGATCGCTCAATCTGGATTCGATCCCCGACCCCGAGACAGGATCGCCTCTCCGGTGCCGTGGATTGACGATTGTGTTTGCGCCTGATAGGAAATTTCCTATGAAAGTTCCTTTCTAGCCCGCCAGTTATCCGCTCGCCCTGATGACTCAACGGCCCCTCAAACGATCAACTCTGAATGACGTGGCGAAGAAAGCCGGCGTGGCGGTCAGCACGGTCTCCGGCATTCTCAACAACCGGTCGGACTCCTGGTGCTCCCAGCAAACCCGCGAGAGGGTCTTGGAGGCTGCGCGGACGCTGGATTACCGGCCGAATTTGATGGCCCGTGCGCTGCGCTTGAGCCGCTTTCAAGCCGCCACCTTGGTGGCGCGCGATATGACCAATCCTCTCTTCGCGCTCTTGGCGCGGTCGATCCAGCGGGCGATGGAACAGGTCGGCTATGAATTGCTCATCGAGGACACTGAAGAAAGTCTCGACCGGCAAAAAAAAATTCTGAATGACGCGGCTTCTCACAACACGGACGGGCTCATTTTGGTCCCTTCCGGCGATTTATCCCAGATTGCCGCGCGCCTGCATGAAATCTCGCGCAACTTTCCCGTCGTGCTGTTCGGTCCTGCGATGCCGGGCACCCGGATCGACACGGTGGAGGTGGATTTTTCGAAAAGCCAACGCGAGGCGATCGATCACCTCGTGAATCTCGGGCACCGCTCGATAGGATATGTGGACTCCCTCGTGGACAGCTTCGACGGCATTCACCGCGTGGCGATCTTCCGTGAACAGCTGCAGCAAGCCGGAATGGTTCTGGACGAAAAGAATCTGATCCGCTGCCGGCACAATGCGGCCGACGTGCGGGTCGCGACCGCGCGCTGGGCTGCGGAGACGAAGCCCGGAGAACGGGCCACCGCGTTTCTCTGCACGAACGATCTCACCGCCTTGGGCAGCATCCGGGGATTTCTCGATCTCGGTCTGACTGTTCCCGGGGATGTTTCCGTGGTCGGCTTCGACGACATTCCGCTGGCCTCCTATCTCCCGCATCCTCTCACCACCATGGCCCAGCCGGTGGCGCAGATGGGCGCTGCCGCCAGCCGGACGCTCATTGATCGTATCGTCGGCAAGCTGCAGGGACCGGCCACCCACCAGGTCTTCGATACATCCTTGGTCATGCGCGAGACCACCGCTCCGCCGGCGGTTCCCGACGCTCGTCGCGCTTAATCAAGCAGTTTCCGTTTTTTGCGCAGGGCAATCCCGCTCAAGGTCGTGTCGGGCGTTTCGATGCGATTGCAAATGCGCAGCAGGCACGGGCCCTGCGGGCGGAAGCGCAGGACGCGTCCCCCGCGGAAGTCCCGCACTTGACGCACCGGAAGCACGAGATGGCGTTCCGGTTCGGCCAGGACATCGACGGACACGACCAATTCCTCTCCGCGAGGATCGTCGAAAAAAAGCGCGACCTCCTCGATTGAGGAAAAATCTCCGAGCAGGCGGACGCGCACGGTTTGCTGGCAGGGGCCCGGGCCGCGTCCGCGCAACGCGCCGCGAAGCAAAGGCGAGACGTTTGCCGCTTCGGGCCAATGTTCCCTCCGCGCGAGACCGTTGCGCGATACGGCGTCACCGAGCTTGGACGAGGGCATGACAACTTCCCCTTCGATGTCCGCGATGATTTCGACCGCGCAGTCCTCCAGACCGTGCTTCTCATCGCCGTCGGAGCGCGCCGCGTAGGCGATCCACGACCATTCATCGCCAAGAACTGCTTCGCCGGGCGAGGTATCGGGCAACCACTCCCACTCGTGGCCAACACGCGACCGCGGGAAAGAAACCATCCGCGTGCCGCCAGGTTCAGACAGCACATTTTCGCCGGGTTTCAGCCGCTCGCCGGCAGGACCGAGCCCGGCGATGCCGGGCGGAAGATGCACGCGGATTTTTGCGCCGTCGCGTTCGATATCGATTTCGCCAGATGGTGTCGGCACGGTGCCGTGGCATTCCTTGACCAGTCCGCGCGAAGGGGCGACTTGCGCCACGGCGAATCCCGGCGCAGCCGGAGTGACGCCGAGAACGTGATCGCTCAGCCAGCGGGTGGGGCCGGAACTCCATGGATGACAGAGACTGGTGAGACCTTGGGTGCCGCAAAAGACGGGATCGTTGGGCTCGAGGCAATCGACCCACTCGGCACGGAAGCTTTCCCAGAATGTCGTGGCACCGAGGCGCAACATTCCGCCCCAGCAGCGGTCGAGCAAAGCGGCGGCTGCACTCCAGTGTCCCGCAGCCGCCATGCCCTCGAGCACAAAGCAACCGTTGAACGGCGAGTAGGAAACGGTGTGGATCGGGTCCGCGTAGATGCGTCGGGCGAGAGATTCCATCTCTTGCGGATCGGAAAGTGAGCCCGCCAGCAGGGCCTCGCTGCCTTCGTGAAGACCGAGCATGCCGCGATCGGCCGCGTGCAACCGGTCCATGGCGGCGATCACCTCTTCCGCCACGGCGCGAACAACCGAGTTTGCGCCGGCTGCGGGGAACATTCCGAGAAGGGTCAACACCTCGTGCGCCGTGCGCCGCGCGAGATACCGGTAATACCGCAAGTTCGCGGGCGGCGTGTCCTCGACGAAGCCGCCGAACCGGTCATCATGTCCGCAAAAAGCGGGATACCCGATGAACTCGCGGCTGTGCACCACCGTGAGGGCGCGCTCGAGTTTGGTTGTCACGCGGGGAAGTTGTGTCTCCCAAAAATTGCGGTCCCCCGAGCGCAGGACGTAATCGGCGAGCAGGCGGATCCAATGCAATGCGTAGGTCTCGATGCCGTTGTCATCGTCCTGCATTCTCTCCGTGTTTAGGCGGACGAAGTCGAAGTTGCCAAAGGCGGCAAGCGCAACGGCTTGGGTGATCAACGCATCGCCGGTCCAGGAGTAGCGATCGCCGCGGTCCATCAGGATCGCACCCATGTGGTCCTCGAGGAGGTTGAGTTTCACCGCGTAGGCGCCCGTCTCCCAAATGCGATCAAGCAGGGGATTGCTGCTGCGAAAAGAGCCGAGGTAGTTCGTGGGTTTGATTTGGCAGACGGCGCGCAGGTTGCGGAGCTGCCATGGCTTGCGACAGGAACGCACGTGGACCCAGCCGAACCGGACGCCCTCATAGCAAAGATCGTTCAACTGCAAGCGCCAGGTGCTTGCACCGACGCGCTCGGGGGCGGCGGTCTTGTGCGGACTTTTCGGACCGAGGTTGACCACGCCGGGCCGGTTGTATTCGCTGACCGAAAGTTCCACCTCACCGTTGAGGTCGCTGCTTTCGAATTCCAGCCACGCGGCTGCTTCCACTCCGAAGTCCATGCGCAGCGAGCAAGGGCCCGAGAACGAGAGGGTGGAGCCAGGGCGACTCAGCGTTTCCAAGCCAACGACTTGCCCTGACTCTACCGTGGCCGCAACGGGCAGCGCCGCGTAGCATTGCAGAGGTTCATATGGATTTTGCAAGAAACGCTCTTCCCACGCGTAGCCGCGCAGCGGATCGGGCGAGAGACCGAAATCTCCACCCTGCCAATGTCCTCCGTGCAGATAAGGATAAAGCGTGGGCGCCGCGTCCGTCGGCCATTCCCGTAGAATCTTCGGATGGTGGAAATTATCCCGAGCGTCGGACGCGACCCGGATCGAGTGCGGTTCCTCCGCCGCGACGCTCTTCAACACCTCGATGTCGGGGAATTCCGTGTTCTGCATTTAGCTGCTGGTCTGTGCGCGCTTGCGCGGACGGACTTTCAATTGGCGGAGCGTCCGGCGCTGATTTTGAAGTTGTCGAATAAAGTCGACTCGCTGCCGACCGTGCTGCTTCCCGCCTCGAGGATGTGGTGCATGATGTTCAAGCGCATGGTCGGTGCCGTGGCAAGGAACCAAACTGATTTGCTTTCCCACTCGCCCCTCGTGCCCACAGGTTCCTTGGTCATCAAGGGTAGTGGAGGAAGAGCGGCTGCACCGATCAGAACGGATACCGCGGTCTGGCCGGTGTCCGTGGCACGTCCGGCTTGCTGCCAGGAAATTTCATACTCCTTGCCAGCCTCAAGGCCGGTCACATCGATGCCCATGATGCAACTCGGTGGGTCGATCTCCGGGTTGCGGTTGTCGACACTGCCCTGAATGAAGGCGACTTGCTGGCCGTCTGCCGCCGCGACTTGCTCGGCGTAGAGCGCTCGCTCTGGGCAGATTCCCGCACCCGCGCCGAAGCCCCATTGTATCGCTGCTTCGGCTTCGGCGTAGCCGGGTTGGCCGGGAGTGAAAACCTCCACGGGAGGCTGGATCTCCGGTTGCTCGAAACTCCCGTTGGGAATTTCCAGAGCAGAGGCCGTCATCGCGGAGAAGGCGATCGCGGAAAAAAAGAATGCAGATTTGTTCATAAGGAGGCGTGGTGAGAAGTCGAACGGCTCTGCCCTGCTAAGGAACGTTTCCTAGCACTGGGTTTTCACCGTTGCAATCGCAATCTCCCGAGCGTCAGCCGATGGTCAGTCTGGGGAATAGGTAACGTTTGCTTGCTTCGGCCTTGTTCTCGTTGCATTTATCCGCTTAGACATTCGCTGGTCGCCCTCCATGATGCCGCAGCCCTTTCCGTTCCCCCCTTCGCTTCGCCGGTCGGCGGTTTGTTCCGGGCGGGTTCCGACGATCCCCGCCTTTTCTCTCGTCGAAATGCTGGTGGTCATTGCGATCATCGCGGTGTTGGCCGCCATCGCTTTCCCGGTATTCGGTCGTATGCGCGCATCCGCTCAGGCTGCCACTTGCACCTCAAACCTGCGGACGCTGCACCAAGCCTCGATGAATTATGCGGCAGACCACGGCGGGCTGTTTCCGCTGGCCATCAGCCCTACGGACAACTTTGCCATCACGCTTGCCTGCCAAGGATACCTTGGCCTCAGCGGAAGCGGCTACTGGGAGCGGCTGAATTCTTGGGTCGGACTTTCGCAACGGCGTGCTCCCTTCGCTCTATGGTGTCCGGCCGCCGAGGCCTGCGAGGCCCGCGCACCCTACGGCAACATGGCCACTTACAGCATGAACGTTTTTGTGGGGGGAGACGGGCCGGCGTGGAGACAGAACGGCTACCCCACGCTCAAGACTTTGCAGCTTGCCACGGCGTCCAAAACATCGCTCTACATGGATGGTTGTTTCGCTCCCGGGAGCGGTTACGACGTTCGCGTTGGAGAGTCGGGTCGTCTCCCCGCGGCGATGCATCCGCCTGCCCTTTACAAGGAGAAAACGAATCCCTTGCGCTCGGTCAACGTCGTCTTTCTCGACGGACACGTCGAAATGCGGCCGATCGGGAAGATTCCGACCGATTTCAGCGACGTTTTCTGGAAGCCGAACTAGGGCAGCCTCTGACGCCTGATTCATGAGGAGGAATGCATTGGTTGGGCCCGTATCTTCGAGCGTGGCGGCTCTTACTACAGGCTCTTACTACATGTTCGCCTCGAGCGCCCACGGCAAAGAGCTTTTCAAGAGGCCAATCCCAAGACCGGACCCCGGGAATCGATCCCGTTCCGCTGGCCGGCCCCGGGGATGTGCTCGGGTTGGGAGGTGGTCGAGGACGCCGATCGCACGATCTTTCCCGCCTTCGAGTGGAAGCCCTTCGGCAACCATGTCCGTTTTTGGAACGTGCGCTGGAAGGATGGCATTCCCGGCGTCGTGTATTGACCGGCGGCGGGATCTTCCCGCGCCGCTGAATGTCAGTCGAGCGCCTTGATTTGGAAATCGTCGAAGAGCGTGGATTCGGATCCGGGCTCCGTGTTGCCGGGTTCGATGATGGCGTGCTGGATGTTGAGCCGGAGAGTGTCGGTCGGCGCGAGGAATTCCGCGCTCATCCGTTGCCACGCGCCCTTTGTCTCCACCGGCTCGCGGCCGAAGAGCACGATGGTCGGGAAATTGCTGGCCATCAGCGTGGCGGCGATCGCGCACCTGCCGAGGTCCGTGGCGCGTCCGGTCTGCTGCCACGAGATTTCGTAATTCTTGCCCGGCACCAGCCCCGTTATGTCCACGCCCATGATGCTCTTGATCGGAAAATCCATGTCGCTGCTCGGGTCGCCTTGGATGAACGCAACCTGCGCCCCGTCGGGGGCCTGAAGCTGCTCGGCATAGGCCACGCTTTGCCGGCAGATGCCGGCCGGCATGCCGAAAGCCCATTGGATCTCGGGGATCCGCTCCGCGTAGCCGGGGGAGACAGGGGTGATAAAGCTCTCTCCCACGGGCACCGCCGGCTCCTCGAAACTCGGGTTGGCAATGGTTTGGCCGCTTGCCAACGGGGAGACCGTCATCAAGGCGGCGGCGAAGAGGACTGCCGGCTGGATTTTCATGGATGCAAGGTGGATGAGGTGAGGTGTTGAAGTTCGGACACAAAAAAGCCAGCAAAAAACACTTGCGTCAAGGAAACCTTTCCTTATGGTGTGCTCCAGACCTCCAAAACCCATGAAAAAGCGTTCCCCCCAATTCGCCGTTGTTGTTTGTTTCTCGTTGCTCTGCCTGCTGCTCGCCAGCCCGGCGTATCCGCAGATTTACTCCACGAACAACGGAGCTTGGAGCAACGCCGCTACTTGGAACACGCCGCCGGTCGACGGACTGTCAGCGGTGGTCACTGGGGGCAACACGGTTACCTTCGGTTCGGGGGATTCCTATACCGGAGGTTACACTTGGTGGAACGGCTTGGGTGTCGGGGGTGGCGTGGAGTATGGCCCGGCGGGAGCAGGAACTTTGAACATCTCGGGCGGAACCTTGACCAGCGGCGGCATGTGGGCGGGCCATGGCGGGACGGGCACGATCAATCTCTCCGGGGGCACGCTCAACATCGGGGGACAACACATGCTCTACGGGTGGAACTTCAGCTCCTACCTCAACGTCTCCGGCGGCACGCTGAACATGACGGGCTCGGGCAATATTTTCCGATTCGGCAATACGGCCCAGTCCTTCATGAACATCACCAATGGTGGAGTGGCCAATCTCTCCGGCTTGGGCATCGATCTCCTGGCAAATTCCCAGATCAACGTCAACGGCGGCACGCTCAACCTGACGAATACCACCGAGACTAATTCCATCGTGAATGTCACCGCAGGCTCGCAGATGCTGGTCAACAACGGCGGAAGTGTGAACCTCCTGGCGGGCACGCAGACCATCGGCGTGGCCGAGGGATTCTATCTGGGGCACGGGGGCTCAACCGGGACGCTGAACATCAGCGGGGGCACCTGGCAGCAAAATACCTATCTGAGGTTGGGCGTCTTCGCCAGCGGCAACGGGATCATCAACCAGAGCGGGGGCACCTTCGAGATGGCCTATGGCGGCACTAACGGTTCCATCGAGGCGTGGGGCGATTCTCCCTCCGCCTACAACCTGCAGGGCGGCACATTCCGGGTCATGACCAACGGGGTGCAGATCAACACCTACAGCGGCGGTGCCATGACCTTCAACATCACTGGATCCAGCGGCAACGTGACGATCGACACGCCCTATGACTTCACCGCGCCCAACACGAGTGTGTTCAACAACACCAACGCGACGCTGACCAAAACCGGCGCGGGGACATTGACCATGGCTGGCCAACTGGATATCCGCAACGGGGCCTTGAGCATGTCGAACGGGACGCTTGAAACCAGCTCGGGGACCTACATCGGCACGACAAACGGGACAGCCAGCGGGACGATGAGCGGGGGCACGCTCAAGAACGGATACCTTGCCTCGGCCAATTTCTCAGTCGGTTACAACGGTGGAACCGGCACCTTCACCCAGAGCGGCGGAACCAACGATGTGGGCAGCTTGGCCAACGTAGTCATCGGATGGAACTCCAATTCGATCGGCACCTTCACCCTGGACGGGGGCAGCTACTCGGCCACCAACAATACCTACATCGGGCTTGCGGGGGGCACAGGCACGGTCAATGTCAATGGCGGCAGCTTTGCGGCCTACGACCTGCTTGTCGGAGGCAACGGCGCAGCATCGGGAACCCTCAATCTCAACGGCGGCACGTTATCTGTGGCCAATGCCTTCTATGTGAATTCCAATGGCACGCTCAACCTCAACAGCGGCGGAAGCCTGCCTGCGGTAAACATCGGGTTGGGAGGCGGCGGCACACTCAACTTCAATGGCGGCACCGGAAATGCATCTCTCAACATCTTCGCGGGCGGAGGCGCAGGCGGCACGGTGGATGTGAAGGGGCAGACGCTGGCAGCTGGCAACTGGGCGAATCTGATCGCGAGTGGGACCAATGCGGTGCTCAAAAACAGCAGTGCTACGGCAGCCTCCATCGCCGCTGGCAACACGATCTGGATCTGGGACGGTGGACAAAACCTGACGATCGACGCCAGCGGCGGCGCCATTCAGATCGATTCCCGGATCACCAGTTCCGGCCAAACCACCCCGACGGGCATCATCAAGACCGGCACGAATGCCTTGGTGCTCACCTACGCGGGAAACGACTACACGGGAAACACCGCGGTCAACGCCGGCCTGCTCGAGTTGGGCACGAACGGCGTCCTCACCTTCGTCATCGGCGGTGCCGGCACCAACAACGCGGTGACCGGCAGCGGCAGCGCGCTGTTCCGGGGGACGTTCTATTTCGGCCTCGCGGGCGCGTCGACCAACAACGGCGATTCCTGGGTCATCGTGTCAGCCGCCTCCAAGGCCTACGACGGGAGTTTCTCGGTGGCCGGCTTCACCAACAGCGGCGGCATCTGGACCCGCGGAGCCAACGGCGTCTTCTACCAGTTCGCCCAGTCCAACAGCGTGCTTTCTGTCACCACGAATGCGCCGTCGGGCGGCTACGCCGCCTGGGTTTCTTACTGGCAGGGCATCTATCCCGGGTTCACCAACACGGCCGGCACGGCAGACCCCGATGCTGACAGCTTCAACAACAGCTTGGAGTTTGCCTTCGATGGCAACCCGGCCGTGGGCTCGCCCGCCCTGCTCACGGCCACCAAGGTCGGAACCAACAGCGTCTTCAACTACGTCGCGCGCAAGGATCCTCCCGGCGGCGCGACCTACCAAGTGCAGACCACGGGCAACCTGGCCACCGGATGGACCAACTCGGCGGTGACCATCTCGAACTCGGCCAACACCAACGGCATCAACATTCCAGCTGACTACGAGCGCAAAGAGTTCACCGTGCCCGCCAGCGGCAAGGCGTTCTACCGTGTGCAGTCCACCATTGCGCCCTGAGGCGAGCCTTTTTTGGGGTGGGGGCCGGGCTGGGGAGCCCGGTCCCTTTTCTCAAGCAGACTCCTCGCGCAGGCTCAAGGCCGTCACAGCCTGAGTGGAGCATCTGGGCATCACCAATGAACTTCCTGAAAAAGAAACCTTTCCTTACAGCAAACATTTTCCGCGCGTGAACGTCCGAAAGTTGCTCCCCGCCCTGCTGTTCGCCATGATTTTGGCGTGCTCCGGCAACGCCGCGGGTGATTCGGGTTTGAAGGCAGTGGCAGCGAGCGGCGCGCTCAAGTGGATTTGGCATAAGGAACCCGGGGAACCTGTCACGACCGACGCTCCGCAAGGAAAGGTGAGGTTCAGACGATCATTGGAACTGTCGGCCGACAAAGTGCCCGAGGGCGCGGAGTTGATCGTGGGTGTGGACAACACCGCCGAGGTTTTTGTCAACGGAGAGCGCGCGGGCATGTTCGAGGGATGGAAACCCTTGGCTCGAGTGGACATCGCGCATCTACTCCGGCCGGGCCGCAACGTCATCGCGGTGGAGGCGAACAACATGGCCGCTTCTCCGGCGGGGTTTCTGGGCCTCCTGAAGTTGCCGGGACGGGCTCCGGTGCTCTTCGATGCAAACACGAAGTCGGCGAAGTCTGGGAACGGGACAGACGATTGGATGAGCCCCGCGTTCGATGATTCTTCCTGGGTGCCGGCCGCGGGGCTCACGCCGACGGACTGGGGCCCGTGGGGCCGTATCTCGGGAGAGCCGGACAATCCGACGAAGCAGGAGATCCCGGAAAACTTCCCGGTCTTTGACGTGCCTGGTTTCGCCAAAGAGATGGAACAGATGCGGCAGATTCTGTTCGGCCATTACCGTCTGGATTTGTCGAGTCTGCCGGCTTTCAACATTCAATGGATTGCTCCCGCGGCAATTTGGGCCGCGCTCGACGGTCGTCCCTCGGAGAGTTGGACCCGCGCGAGCCTCCGCGCCCGGCTAAAATCGATGCGGGTGATGAAAGACGGCTACGTCTCGTGCCACCAGCACGAAGGCTTGGGGCACAGCGAGGGTTGGCCTTTCCCGATGTATACGCAGTCGGGCGGGGCCGGTTGGATGTTCAGCACGGCCGGGATGCCCTACGGACCGGAATTCGGAGTGCAACCGGCCAAGTCACTTGCGGGTTGGAATTTCCATAACGCCCAAGCGCTCGGTCTCGACCAGAAGGATGGCCTTCGTCTCGATCTGACCGGTGCCGATGCCGCCATGACTTCCCCCGACATCAAGGTGGCGGCTGCGGTGGCCACTTGGATCCGCGTCAAATTCATTCCCGGGAAGGGAGCGCTCAAGCCGTTCGTGCAGTGGACCACGGAGGAACACCCGGACTTTTCTGACGACCGCAAAGTCGCCTTCGAAGTGCCCGAGGTGGCTGCGGCGGGTCAACCGGTCGATGCCGACGTGCCCATCCATGCGTTGACCCGCGGTGAGGGCAAGATCACGCGGTTGCGCATCGGATTCGGCAACACCGGCAAAGACGAGGTCACCATCCTGCGTCTCTTCACCAGCGTGGATACCCGTCACAACTGGAACAATGCGAACTTCGTGCTGGCCGCGGCGACGTATTTCAATTGGACCGGGGATGTCGATTTCCTGCGTGAATTCATCGGCCCGCTGCGGCGCATCTTCCGGTATTCCATGGAAGAGTTTGCCGTGCGCGAAAAGGGTGTGATCGCCATGTCTTGGGCCGGCAAGGACGGGCGTCCGGGCACGACACGGGATGCCAAGGGAAGGAAAGTCATCAATTACGGACGAGGTGTCGGCGTGAACTACTGGGACCTTATGCCGTTCGGCGGGAAGGACGGCTACTCGACGATCTACCAATACGCCGCCGTGCGAGCCATGGAGCAACTCGAAGCCGCGGTCGCGGCGCACCCCGACTGGAGAATCCCGGCGCCGCCACCGGACTACAGCGAGGGAAAGTTGTCCGCCGATCTCGAGAAGATGCGAAAAGCTTACGGCGAGACTTTCTGGAATCCGGAAAAAGGCCGATTTGTCGGCGCGGTCGATTCCGACGGCAAAGCATGGGACTACGGATTCACCTTCCTCAACAACGAAGCCATGTATTACGGCCTCGCGGCTCCGGGGCAAGAGCGTCAGATCGTGGATTGGATTGCGGGCGCCCGGACGATCGAAGGTGAAACTTCCACTGGAGCTGACATCTACCATTTCCGCTTCGGACCGCGCTCGACCACGGTGCGCAACTTGGATTACTACACCTACGTCTGGACTGGTCCCGAACTGAATTCTTTCGGCGGCCAGGTGCAGGATGGAGGTTCGGTTTTCGGGTTCACCTTCCACGATCTCATGGGCCGCTTGCGGGCCAACGGGCCGGACGATGCCTGGCAACGATTGAAAGAAATCCTCGCGTGGTATGGCGAAGTGCAGGAAGCAGGTGGCTACCGCAAATATTACACCGCCGACAAAGCCTCCGAGCGCGGCACTTTGCAGGGCGGGGGACCGCCCGGGGGCCTGGGGATCGATCAGGAGTTCTCTGAAAGTCTTCTCGTCCCGCTCATCATGACCGAAGGCTTTCTCGGTCTGTCGGTCTCGCCCGAAAGCATCCGCTTTGCCCCCCAGTTGCCGAAGGAATGGCCGTCGCTCGAAGTCGGCGGCATCCAATACCGCGACTGGATCCTGCGGGCCAAGGCAACCAACGACTCGCTCGAATTGAATCTTGCCGCAGAGACCGGGGCGCGGCCGATCAAAGTGGCCTTTGGCCCGGGCCGATGGAGCGTCAAGATCTTCGGTGCGGATGGTCAGTTGATGGATGAGGAAACCGTCGCGGGAGGGCAAGGCGCCGTCACCATCGACAATCCTTCCAGCAAGCGGTTGGTGGCAACGCGCGTGGAGTCGTGAACAACCGTTGAATGCCATGATCTCTCGGGCGGTCAGGCTGCCGGTTGGTCTGCTTCCTCCGGCCGCGCTCCACGCCGGGCAGCGACCCAATGTCATCCTCATTTAGGCCGACGATTGGGCCTTCGCCGCCCTGACCATCGGTCTGATGATCATCGCTGGAACTCTGCGCGGCTCCGAGGACCCATGCCGGGAAAAACCGAGTCCTATCTTCATCCTCTGCGACGATCTCGGCTGGCGGGATTCCTGCTGCTTCGGCAGCACCTTTCACGAGACGCCGAACATCGACCTGGCAACTCTCTCGCTATCTGCTGGGGGCTTCATCCGCGCCTGGACCTCGGGCCGGGTGTTTTTGATTTCCGCCTCGAGCCCGGCTCGCTGGATCAAGCTTCCGGCCGTCTGCCACATTCGGCCGGCGGATGGATCGAGATCCAATGGAGACATGGCGGGCAGGCTATCGAGTATTCCTGCCGCTCGACCTCGGCGCTGGAGTTGCGTCGCCCGCGCGAACCGCCCCTGCGCCTTGCAACCGGCCAAGCCGCGACTTGGAGCATCTCTTCCCGGTGAGTGCTTCTTGGTCCGTGATTTCACCCCGCGGTGACCGGCTGGCACAAAATGGGGGTGAAGCCGGAAAAGCATCACCCCAACAGCCAAGGCCGGTGAGTCCGGATCGCGCGCGGCGAGCACTGCGCACCAGGAGGGAAGGCGACTGTCATGATTGCCCACGAAAACGACGGCCCTGTGGCCACGGTCGATTCCTCGCGCACGTCGTTGACGTTGGTGATGTCGGTCTCGACGGAGACGGAGAGCTGATGGCTCGAACAGCCAGGGAGTCCCAGACGCTTCGAGTAGTTGGCCATGCGTTTGAGTGCCATCGTAGTGTGTTCCTTTCGATTTTTCGCTCATGGGCGACTCCGCGAACGCAAAAAGACCCGGAGGTTGATCCGGGCTTTGCGAGGGGAGTGCCTTGGGCTGTGGTGGTTGAGTCAGGCTGCGAGGCGAGCCGCGTCGCGCTTGGGACATTCACGGATCGCTTCGCTGAAGGTCGGTCTTGGCCGAGCACGAGATTCGGCAAACTGATTTGCAAAACATCAGGATCTCGCGCAGCTTTCATCCCTTGCCTGGTTCCTCCCCAGCTCCGCTCGCGGCGTCCGCGCCGCGGAAACTAACACCTGCGCGTTCGCCGCGCGCTCCGTTGATGCGTTGGTCGGATTTGCCGAATCGTTTTTTGCGTCCGCTGGCGGTGGTGCGTGCCACCGATCACCCGACCTATCCCGCGCACCGTCATGAGTTCTGGGAGATTGTCATCGTGACCCGCGGCTCGGGTCTGATGAATTTCGACGGGAAAAAGTTGCCGATCTGTGTGGGGGATGTGTTTGTCATCGCCCGTGACCAGGAACACTCCTACGAGGGAACATCGTCGCTGGATGTCGCGAACATCCTCGTCGACGCGGCTTATCTCGCCTCGGTCCATCCATTGATGGAGGACTGGATGAGCCGGGATGCTTTGTTTGCCGTGGGACCGCGATGGAAACCCGGCGAGGTGCCCGGCGAGTGTCTTCATCTGGGTTCCGCCGAATACGCCCGCGCCTTGGATCTCGTGCAGCGCATGGAGCAGGAGCAAATCGATTCCGGGGAGGAAGCCCGCGTGGCGGTCTTCGCTTATTTTCTCCTCCTCATTACCCTGCTGCGCCGCCACTGCCAGCCTTGGGTTCCGTCGGGCAGTGCAGCCCCCTCCGCCAGGATCGGGCGCGCGATCAGACGCATGGAAGAAAAGTTCGCCGAGCCCATCACACTCGACGAGTTGGCCGCGTGTTGCCACGTTTCGCGGCGGCACTTTTTCCGGCTCTTTGAGCAGGCGGTGGGTGTGGCGCCGATGGAATACCTGAAAAAGGTGCGCCTCAAGAAGGCAGCCGAAATGCTCTTGACCAGCGAGGCCAACGTTACCGAAGTGGCCTTCGCCTGCGGGTTCAACGACAGCAACTACTTCAGCTCGCTTTACCACAAGGAATTCGGCGTGCCGCCGAGCCGCTTCAAACGCGGGAGCATCGCGGGCTGACCCCGGCGGCCTCCTGGCACCCGCTCGTTTGTTTTGGCCCCATTTGCCGATGGCCAGGGTGGGTGGGCTGTGGTCTGGCGCTCGTGCTCGTCGCCCGGATTTTCCGCCCCCACCGACCCAGGGCTGGCGACGGGACGGCTGCTCTCGGGGTAAAGTGCCAATTTTGGCCATTTCAACCATGCCTCCAACAGGAACAGGCAAGGGCTAACGGCAATGAGCATCAGAAACAGGATCATCTCATCCATCCCGCCGGCTGCTGCATTTGCGCCCGAGAGGATGACGCTATTGCAAAGATGTATGGCTCTTAATTGAAGGTATGAAGGTCCCTCTTGATGCACGCTGAACCTCAATCGGCATCCATATCGTGCCGTTGATATGGAAAATAAACGCAAAGTCCCCCAACCACTCCCCCTTATGAAAAAAATGATCCACTCTTCACGGGTTGCAGCCCTGGTCTCATCTCTCGGCATCTCCATCCTTCTCTCCGGGCTTCTCGCGCCGCAATTGGCCCAAGCGGACACCGGCACGTGGAGCGGCACCAACGGCGCGACGTGGGACATCAACGCCACCAATTGGACCGGGGTGACCGGAACTCCGTGGGATAGCAGCAACGGCCTCACCAACACCGCCCTGTTCAGCACGGCAGCAAACGCCACCGTCAGCGGCACGGTTTACGCCAACACCATCACCATTGACGCCTTGACGACCATCACCGGCGGCACCATCACGCTGTCCGGGTCCAACCCGACGATCAACGGCAGCGACGCCGGAATCAACATCATCTACTCGGTTCTCGCCGGCACCAACGGTCTGACCAAGAGCGGCACGGGTTTGGTATACCTCGACCCGGGAAACGGATTCGCGGCCAACACCTTCAGCGGCGACATCACGATCAATGGCGGCAACTTGGCCTCGGTCCGGTCCACTTCCTTGGGTGACGGAGCAGGGGCCATCACCATCAATTCCGGTGGTATTTTGAATGTGGACTGGAGCACGGTGACGCGCACCGGGTTGGTTACCGTGGATGCTGCCACCCTGCGAACTTTGGGTGGCTCGCCCCAGTTGATCAACAATGGGGCCGGCTTTGTGTTTCAAAATGGTGCGGCTATTACCACCAGCCTCGGTGGCTCCGGCGGGCTGACGGTCAATGGCGCGCGGAGTTATCTTTATTCGGCTAATACCTACACCGGTGCGACGGTGATCTCCGCCGGCGGCGACTTGGCCTTGCTGTATGGGGGCGCTCTTCCCACCAATACGGCGCTACAACTTTCGGGGGTCCTGCTCGCAAACAACATGAGCCACACGGTCGGCGGCTTGACCGGTGCGAGCACGGGATTGCTCTACGGAGACGCCGCTGGAACATTCACGGTGAACAAGGTTTCGGGCACCGACACCTACGGCGGTATCATTCAAAATGTGGGGACCTTCATCAAGGATGGGGCTGGGACCCTGAGTCTTACAAACACGACCCAAAACACCAGCTTCCCCGGCGCGCTGACCGTCAACAACGGCGTGCTGGAACTGGGTGGGGCAGGGAGATTTGCCGCCGGCAGCTACAGCGGTGCAATTTCGCTGAGCAGCAATTCCTCGGTCCTGGGGATCGCCACCACGGCCAACCAGACCCTCTCGGGAGGGATCAGCGGCAGTGGCAGGCTGACCAAGAGCGGCACGGGCACACTCACCCTCTCCGGTTCCAACAGCTACGCGGGCGGCACGACGGTCAGCGGCGGGACGTTGACCGCATCGCATGCCAACGCCCTGGGCGACGCGGCGGGAGCGATCACGGTGAATGGGGCGACTCCGGGCTCAGCTGTGCTGAATGTGAACGCGAACATGACGCGCACCGGCACGGTGACCTTGAACGGAGGAGATATGGATACCGGCAACGGCTCGACGCTCACCATCAACGGGGGTGGATTCGTGTTCACGGGAGGCTATGCATCTGCGGGGGGGGTGGTGCTGGCCGGTTCCAGCGGGTTGACGAACACTGCGAGTGATGGCCGTCTCTGGGCGCAGGCCACCTACACTGGCGACACCGTGGTCACCAGCGGCCAATTGAACATCGCCGGCAGCGGCGGGATCCCGACCAACAGCGCCGTCTCCATCGCCTCCGGGGCAACGGTCAACCTGACCAGCTTTTTCGCGCCCACCAACATCAACCGCACGATCGGCGGTCTGACCGGCGCGGGCCTGCTCTATGGCGCCGGCGGAACGGTGACGGTAAACAAGGCCTCCGGCAGCGACACCTTCAGCGGTAACATTCAGGGGGGGCAGGGGCTGATCAAAGCGGGTGCGGGGACACTAGCTCTTGGGGGTGCCAGCAGCTACACGGGCAGCACCGCGGTCAACGCCGGCGTGTTGAACCTCAACAGTTCGGCGGGCTCCTCTCTGGGGTCCACGGCCAGCGTCTCGGTGACCAACGCCACCCTGCTCGTCTCGCAAAGCAACCAGGTCAACGACAGCGCGGCGGTGACGCTCTCGGGTGGGACGATCGCCAAGGGGGGCGGTGCAATCAGCGAGACCTTAGGGGCCCTCACCCTCGGTGCCAACTCGACCTTAAACTTCGGGTCGGGCACTGGAAATTTCACCTTCTCCACTTACAATCCGGCCAGTTTCGTTCTCAAGTTTGACAATTTCAACCTGGGCAACTCGCTGACGGTGACCACGGGCACGTTCAATGCCAGCGAGTTTAACTTCAACGGGTTCGGCTACACTCCGTCCACGGTAGGAGCCGGCTTCACCATCACCGCCGTCCCCGAGCCATCCACGGTGCTGGCCGCCCTCGGCCTGGCCGGGTTGATGCTCTGGCCTGCGGCCCGTCGCCTGCGTCGGCGAATCGAATAAGTTTCATGGAGCCGGTCTTGGGGGCCGGCCTCATGGGGGGTAACCGGCTCCGTCGCGGCAGGGGTGCTGCGGCGGGGCTCTTCCCGGTGCAATGGCAAGGGCCATCGTCCACTGCCAACAGCCGCATGGCGCTCCGGGTTTGCCGCTTTTCCGGCTGGTGAACTCGGAAGTGATACCAATGGCCCGTTGCAAATGGACCTCTGAAAATCAGGGAGAACGGGCGTTTGCCTTGGGGCCATCTTCGTTCCGCATCCGCCGAACTCCGGTTCACCCGTTTTTCTCCTGACATCACGGCCGGGACGGCCGTGCCCCCTGGCCAAGGCCAAAGTCTGAAAGCAGGAGGCCTTTGGTATGATACCAAGTCCCATAAGAAATCAGACCTTTGCACATGGGTTGTCGGGTAGGGGCACGCGGCTCGCGTGCCCGTTTTGAAGAGAGCGGACGAGCGGGCCCACCTTCGCCGGGCTACGGCGTGACAAGCCGCTCGTCCCTACCAAGATTTCCAAAGCATGAAACCTTTTCTTAGCTGGTATGACCCCCAAGGCCGCATCGCCACCGCAGCACTCGCTTGGGTGGCATCGCGGTCTGACCATGGCGGCCTCTTGGCACCCGCCCGGTTGATTTTGGCCCCTTTTGTCGATGGTTGGGGTGGTTGGGTTGTGGGAAGGTGCTCGTGTCCATCACGCCCGGGAGGATGACGCTATTGCAAAGATGTGTGGCTCTTAATTGAAGGCATGGAGGTTCCTCTTGGTGCATGATGAAGTCCATTCGGGATGCCTTGTCGTTGACATGGCAAACAAACGCAGAATCCCCCAACCACTCCCCCCTATGAAAAAACTGATCCATACTTCACGTGTTGCAATCCTGGTCCCATCCCTAGGGATCACTCTCCTTCTCTCTGGGCTTTTCGCGCCGCAATTGGCCCAAGCGGACACCGGCACGTGGAACGGCACCAACGGCGCGACGTGGGACATCAACGCCACCAATTGGACCGGGGTGACCGGAACTCCGTGGGATAGCAGCAACGGCCTCACCAACACCGCCCTGTTCAGCACGGCAGCGAACGCCACCGTCAGCGGCACGGTTTACGCCAACACCATCACCATTGACGCCTTGACGACCATCACCGGCGGCACCATCACGCTGTCCGGGTCCAACCCGACGATCAATGGCTCCGGTGCTGGGATCAACATCATCTACTCCGTTCTCGCGGGCACCAACGGCCTGGTCAAAAGCGGCGCTGGCACGGTGGCCCTCGATCCGGGAGCTGGCTTCGCTGCCAACACCTTCAGCGGCGACATCACAATCAATGGCGGCAACTTGGTCTCGGTCCGGTCCAATTCCTTGGGTGATGGGGCCGGGGCGATCACAATCAATACCAATGGTATTTTGAATGTGGACTGGAGCACGGTGACGCGCACCGGGCTGGTTACCGTGGATGCTGCCACCCTGCGAACTTTGGGTGGTTCGCCCCAGTTGATCAACAATGGGGCCGGCTTTGTGCTGCAAAATGCCGGGGCTATTACCACCAGCTTGGGTGGCTCGGGCGGCCTGACGGTCAATGGCGATCGGAGTTATCTTTATTCAACGAACAGCTACTCCGGCGGGACGGTGATCAATGCAGGCGGCGACTTGGCCTTGCTGTTCGGGGGCGCTCTTCCCACCAACACGGCGCTACAACTTTCGGGGAACTTTCTCGTCGGCAACACGAATCATACGGTCGGCGGCTTGACCGGTGCGAGCACGGGACGGCTCATCGGGGACACCAACAGAACGTTCACGGTGAACAAGGTTTCGGGCACCGACAGTTACGGTGGGACCATTGAGACCTTCCAGACCTTCATCAAGGATGGCGCTGGCACTCTGAGTCTGACCAATGCGAACAACAACAGCACCTTTCCTGGCAATTTGACCGTCAACAACGGCGTGCTGGAACTGGGCGGGGTGGGGAGATTGGCCGCCGGCAGCTACAGCGGTGCAATTTCGCTGAGCAGCAATTCCTCGGTCCTGGGGATCGCCACCTCGGCCAACCAGACCCTGTCGGGAGGGATCAGCGGCAGTGGCAGCCTGACCAAGAGCAGCACGGGCACACTCACCCTCTCCGGCTCCAACAGCTACGCGGGCGGCACGACGGTCAGCGGCGGGACGTTGACCGCATCGCATGCCAACGCCCTGGGCGACGCGGCGGGAGCGATCACGGTGAACGGGGCGACTCCGGGCTCAGCTGTGCTGATGGTGAACGCGAACATGACGCGCACCGGCACGGTGACCTTGAACGGGGGCGATCTGGGGACCGACAACAGCTCGACGCTCACCATCAACGGGGGTGGATTCGTGTTCACGGGAAGCTATGCATCTGCGGGGGGGGTGGTGCTGGCCGGTTCAAGCGGGTTGACGAACACTGCGAGTGATGGCCGTCTCTGGGCGCAGGCCACCTACACCGGCGACACTGTGGTCAACAGCGGAACATTGAATATCGCCGGGGACGGCGGGATCCCGACCAACAGCGCTGTTTCCATTGCCTCCGGCGCGGCGGTCAACCTGACCAGCTATTTCGCGCCCGACAACATCAACCGCACGATTGGCGGTCTGACCGGCGCGGGCGTGCTCTATGGCGTCGGCGGGACGGTGACGGTCAACAAGACCTCCGGCAGCGACACTTTCAGCGGAGACATTCAGGGGGGGCACGGGCTGATCAAAGCGGGTGCGGGGACCTTGGTGCTGGCCGCAAACAATACCTACTCGGGAGCGAGTCTGGTTTCGGGAGGTGCCTTGGCGCTCCACGGCAACTCGAGTTCGGCACAAATCACCGTGTCTGCTGCGGCGGTCTTGGATTTGAGAGCTGCGCCCATCGCCACGACGACCGGTAGCGTCAGCTTCGACCCGGGTTCCAGTGTTTCCGTTTCGGGCACTCCCTCGGGGCCGACCGTCACATTGCTCACCGCCAGCGGCGGCATCTCCGGCACGCCATCACTCGTTCCCGTCCCGGGCTACGCCCTCGTCGTCAATCCCAACAGCCTTGTGCTGCAGGCTTCGGGCAGCACGTTCTCGGGCTGGCTGGGAACGAATGCCCCGACACCGCAACTGCTCACGAACTACGCCTTCGGGGCCGTTTCGCCGACGAACGCGCTGAACTCGTCGAACGCCCCGACCTACAGCGCGACAAATAACCAGTTCATTTTGGACTATTTCGTGCGGACGGGAGACACCAATCTCGTTGTCGAGGCGCAAGCCACCACCGATCTCGCGGCCGGACCTTGGACCACCAACGGCGTGTCCAACTCGGTGATTGGAACCAACACGGTTGACGGGGTCACTCTCCAGCAGCGCCGTGCCTCGGTCCCCATCACGGGCACCAAGAAATTCCTGCGGTTGTGGATCACCGAGTGACCACACGGAAACGTTTATGAATCAAGAATGCGAGTGCCAATGAGTTCCGAGCCAATGAATCAAGTCCGGGTGGGGTGCTACTACTTCCCCAATTATCACGTTGATCCGCGCAACGAAAAGGTGCACGGGCCCGGTTGGAATGAGTGGCAACTGGTCAAACACGCCACGTCGCGGTTCCCGGACCACCAACAGCCGAAAGTTCCACTCTGGGGCTACGAGGACGAAGCGGATCCGCGCGTCATGGAAAAGAAGATCGATGCGGCCGCCGACCACGGCATCGATCATTTCATCTTCGACTGGTATCACTACGAGGACGGACCGTTCCTCGAGCGCTGTCTGGAAGAGGGATTCCTCAAGGCGCGCAATGTCGGGCGTCTGGACTTTTCCCTGATGTGGGCCAACCACGACTGGATCAATATCCACCCGATGGGGAGAAGTTTCGGCAAGGAGTTGCTTTATCCGGGGCTGGTCTCGCCGCGCATGTTCCGCTTCATCACGGATCTCATCATCGACCGGTATTTTAGTCATCCCTCTTATCTCACCATTGATGGCGCGCCTTACTTTTCCGTCTACGACCTTTCGAAGTTCGTGGAGATCCACGGTTCGGTGAAAGCCACGCGCGAGGCGATCGACGAGTTCCGTGAGCGGGTGCGGGCGGCAGGATTTCCCGACCTGCATTTCAACGCTGTGTGCTGGGGTAAACCGGTGCTCCCGGGCGAAACAATCATCAAGGACCTGCCTCAACTAATCGGGGCGCTCGGGTTCGACAGCGTGACGAGCTACGTCTGGATCCATCACGCAGAATTGGACAAGACCCCTTTCACGCCTTTCGACGAAGTTCTGGCAAAGTATTTGCAGACGTGGAACCGCATGGAAGAGGAGTATGACATCCCGTATTTCCCGAACATCACCATGGGCTGGGACAACTCGCCGCGCACGCTGCAGTCGGACATCTGGGAACCGCTGCCGGAATCGACTTTTTCGAACTGCATCGGCGGGAACACGCCCGGCGCTTTCCGCCGCGCGCTGGAGATTTACCGCGAGAGGCTCAGCCGCCGGCCCGGTCCGAATTTGATGAGCATCAATGCCTGGAACGAGTGGACCGAGGGCAGCTACATCGAGCCGGACATGGTCACCGGAATGGGCTACCTCGAAGCCATCGCCTCGGTCTTCGGCCGTTCGTCCGCCCCCAAGACGTCTGCTCGCGAACTGGCCGAGGCCTAGCTTCCGGAGAGGAACGCCGGACTTCCGCGCTATAAAAAGATCAATCCACCATCGATGAAAAACTTCCTCTTCCTCGCTTTCGCGGCATCCGCCGCATTCCTGCCTTTTAGTCCTCTGCACGGTCAGATCCAAGACCAGGCGCTCGACTTTGCCTCGCCCCCCGCATGGGGCCACGGCACTTGCCAAATGGTCTGGGGTGCCGGGCCCAACGCCGTGAAGTTTCGCGGCGACGAGGGAATGCCGGAAAGCGGCGGAGATCGCTTCGCGGTCATCGACGCCGGTTTGTGGACGCCGGCAGGAGATATTCCCTACGTGCGAAGCATCGTCAGCCAGACGATCTGGCCCCTCGGCAAGGTGACCGCGGAAGACGCCGGCAAAACCGTCAAGTTCGACGCCCTTTTCGGATGGTATGGCGGCGAGCCCATGCGCGTCAAAGACCTCACTGTTTCCGCGTCCTCCGGCTTCCTCTTTGGCAACGATTCTGTCGGCGCGATCGAGGGGGGACAGGAATTCCAGTTCGAGTCCGCAAGCGAGAGGGATTGGGGCAGTGTGTCGGCCACCTACACTTTCAAACCGGAGGACGAAGGCAAGGAACTGAGCATCATGGTGACGGTCCTTTCCAAGCAGGAAATTGCCCAGGGGCTTCCGGTCATCGCGACCTCCGACTGGAAGGTCACCGTTTCCGACTGAGCTCGCATTGGCCGGCGCCAACAGTTTGATGGCGCGCCAGCACAGACAATTGGCATCATGGCCAATGCGTCCGCCGATTCGCATCACTAACAATCGCAAATGCCTTTACGTCGAACTTCTCCCCGGATCTGGTCCCTTTTGATGAAGGGCTGCCTGCCGCTCCTCATTTGCTCGCTCAATGCGGCGGCCTCGATCAACCCCGGTGTTCCGTGGCCGGCGACCGATGCGCTAGGGCGCGAGCTTCCGCTCACCGCAGAAGTCGGACCGCCGAAAAAAGACCGTTTCGTCGGCATTTTTTACCTCAGTTGGACCGGTGAAGATTTCAGCTACGGTCCCTACGACGTCACCAAGATCCTCGCCGAGCAGCCCGACATGCGCACGGCCCCGAGTTTTCGTCATAGCGGGCCAAAGGCATGGCACATGGCCCATTGGGGCGAACCGCTCTTCGGCTATTATAACCAGAGGGATCCGTGGGTCATTCGCCGGCACATGCACATGCTGGCCGACGCGGGTGTCGATGCCCTGGTGGTGGATGCGACCAATGGCACCATCTACGAGGAAATGCTCAACGACTTCCTTCCGGTGGTCCTGCAAATGCGCAAGGAAGGTAGTCGCACTCCGCAAATCTGTTTCATGCTCAACACGGACATGGGCAATATGGCCGACCAGTTGCTGGAAAAATTCTACCTTCCGGGAAAATTCGACGATCTCTGGTTCCGTTGGGACGGCAAGCCGCTCATGCTCTGCAACCCGGAGGCGGCCATGCCGGAAGTGCGCAGGTATTTCACCCTGCGCACCGCGTTCTGGCCCGGCGCACCTCCCTACAAAAACACGCCCTTTGCTTGGCACTGGCTCGGGGTCCATCCGCAGGCCTACGGATTCACCGACAATCCGGACGTGGCTGAGCAGATCAATGTCTCCCCCGCGCAGAACATGCATTGGGAAACCGGTGCAACGGAGTTGATGCACACGGGCAAGGCGCGCGGCCGCGGCTTCAGCCAAGGCAAACAGGATCCATCGATCGACGCCATCCAACGCGGACTCAATTTCCAGGAACAGTGGGACTACGCGCTCAAGGTGGATCCCAAATTCATCATGATCACCGCCTGGAACGAATGGATCGCCGGCCTGACCCATTCCATGCAGTCGCCTTGGGTTCAGTGCGACGGCTTCAACGAGGAATTCAGCCGCGACATCGAGCCGATGAAAGGCGGCTTCGGGGACAATTTCTACTACCAGGCCGTGGCCAACATCCGGCGCTTCAAAGGCGTTCCGGAAGTCCCCGTGGCCGGCTCCTTCACGCCGGGCGGCCAGAAGCGGGTCATCGACATCGAAGGGTCGTTCGACCAGTGGAAAGAAGTGGCTCCGGAATATCAGGGCCACGTGGGCAACGCGATCCCGCGCGACTTCGAAGGCTTCGGGGCAGCACCGAAGACGCCCGTGACCATTCCGAGTCCGGACTTCGAGGGCAACGGCACCACCTGGAGTGGAAAGGAGGCGCCGCATTACACCAACAAAACAGGCCGCAACAGCCTGCTTTGCATGAAGGTGTGCCGCGACCACAACAACGTCTACTTCTATGTGCGGACGGAAAAGCCGATCACGCCCTCCACCGACCCGAACTGGATGACCTTGCTTATCCGCACCGGCAATCCGGCCAACCACACTTGGAACGGTTATGACTTCATCGTCAACCGCCTCTCGCCGGGCAAGGACGGCGCGCTGCTCGAGAAAAACAACGGCGGTTGGAACTGGCTGCGGGCGGCCGATGTGAAATTCCGCGTGGAGGGCAACGAGATGCACATGGCCGTGCCGCGTGCGGCGATGTTCAGAATGACGGAAAACCGCAACGAGCGGCTGTCCGTTGATCCACTGACCTTCGATTTCAAGTGGCTGGACAACATCAAACTGCCGGACGACCTGACGGTGCTATACACCGACGGTGACACCGCGCCGCTCGGGCGTTTCCGGTTTCGTTACATTACCAAGTAACTCGCCATGAAATGGTTTCTCGCCCTGATCCCGGCTTGGCTGGCCGCGGGGACGATCTTCGCTTCGGTGAATCCCGGCGTGCCGTGGCCCGCGACCGATGCGCTGGGGCGGGAACTCCCGCTGGCCGCCGAGGTCGGCCCGCCGAAGAAGGACCGGTTCATGGGGATCTACTATCTCGGTTGGACCGGGGACGAATACAGTTATGAGCCTTACGATGTGACGAAAATTCTGGCCGAGCATCCCGATGCTCCAAACACCCCGAATTTTCCGCACCGTGGGCCGAAGACGTGGCACTTGGTGCATTGGGGCGAGCCGTTGTTCGGCTATTACAAACAGACCGACCCGTGGGTCATCCGTCGTCAAATGAAAATGCTTTCCGACGCGGGAGTGGATGCCCTGGCCCTCGACGCCAGCAACGGCGAGATCTACGAGGACATTTATCGCCAACTGCTCACCGTCATGGAGCAGATTCACAAGGAAGGCGGGCACCCGCCGAAATTCTTTTTCTTTGCGTCGCGCGTCGTCGGAAAAGCCTCCACGGAGCTGCTGGAGAAGTTCTACAAGCCGGGGCACTTCCGGGACCTTTGGTTCATGTGGGACGGCAAGCCGTTGCTGATGGGCATGGCCGACCCTACTCCGGAGGTGAAGGAGTTTTTCACCATTCGGGAAGCAGCGTGGCCGGGCACTCCGCCGTATAAAAACACCCCCTATGCCTGGCACTGGCAGGGTGTCTATCCCCAGACCTACGGTTTTACCGAGGACCCTGACGTGGCCGAGCAAATGAATGTCTCGCCCGCGCAGAACATGCATTGGCAGACGGGCGCGCTTGAAATGATGCAGACCGGCGAGGCCCGCGGGCGCGGTTTCCATCAGGGCGCGAAAGACCCGTCCCTCGATGCCATCCAGCGCGGGCTCAACTTCCAGGAACAATGGGACCGAGCGCTCAAGGTCGATCCGAAGTTCATCATGATCACCTCCTGGAACGAATGGCTCGCCGGACTGGGCGATTCTTTCCAGATGCACTACGCGCAGTGCGACATGTTCAACGAGGAGTTCAGCCGCGACATCGAACCGATGAGAGGCGGCTTCGGGGATAACTATTACTACCAGGCCATCGCCAACATCCGGCGCTACAAGGGCGCTCCGGAAATCCCCGTGGCCACGGCACCCAAAACGATCGACATCGCCGGGCCCTTCGAACAGTGGAACGCCGTCGCCCCGGATTTCACGGGGCACACGGGCAACACGATCCACCGCGATCACGACGGGTGGGGCCGCGCGCCGAAAACCCGCGTGACGCCGAGCACGCCGCCCTTCAAGGGCGACGGGAAGCTCTGGCGCGGGCAGGACGGTCCGCGTTACGTCAACAAAACGGGTCGCAACAGCCTGCTCTCGATGAAGGTGGCCCGCGACAAAGACTACTTTTACTTCTATGTGCGCACGGAAAAACCGATCACGCCCTCGACCGATCCGAACTGGATGACCTTGCTCATCCGCACCGGAAACCCGACGCATCACACGTGGAGCGGCTACGATTACGTCGTCAACCGCGTCGCGCCGGGCAAAGACGGCGCAGTGCTGGAGAAAAACAACGGCGGCCGGAATTGGCTCAAGGCGGCGGATGTCAGGTTCCGGGTGGAGGGCAACCAGATGCACATGGCCGTGCCTCGCACATTGCTCAAGCTGAACGATGATCCGGTTCAGTTCGATTTCAAGTGGTTGGACAACATCGCGCTCCCTCTGCCGGATGATCTGTCTGTGTTCTACACCGATGGCGACACCGCGCCGATCGGGCGGTTCCGGTTCCGCTATGTGACTGAGTGACGATGAACACCCGAACTTTGATGGCGCGTCGTGCCGTCTCGGCCGCGATCGTCCCCTGTTTTTTCTGCGCCACCGGACGGGCGGCGCCGGCTCCGGGTGAGTCGGCGGAATCCCGCCCCAACGTCATCGTCATCATCAGCGACGACCAAGGCTATGCCGATCTTGGCCTCCACAACTTGCGCAAGGACATCAAGACGCCGCATCTTGACGAGTTGGCGCGCGGCGGCGTTCTGTTTACCGATGGTTATGTCACGGCGCCGCAATGTTCGCCCTCCCGGGCTGGATTGCTGACCGGACGCTACCAGCAGAGGTGCGGACTGGACTCGATTTCGGAGACGCCTCTGCCTTTGGAGGAGCAGACGCTGGCCGAGCGTTTGCAGCGGGCGGGTTATGCCACGGGCATGGCTGGCAAGTGGCATTTGAGTTTCCCGGGCACAGTGACGCTTGCGGGAACCGGGACTGCGGAAGAGAAAGCCGAACTTCCTTTTGCCCCCGGTTCGCGAGGCTTTGATGATTTCTTCTGGGGTAACTGGTATGATTACTGGGCGAATTACGCGCCGGATGGAAGATCCCTCAAGCGGGAAGGCGAAGTTTTTAAAACCGATCCCTCGAAGGCGGAGAACTACTATACCGATGTGAAGACCGAAGCGGCTTTGTCGTTTATCCGCCGCCAGGACAAAAAGCCTTTCTTCTTTTACCTCGCATACCTCGCGCCGCATACGCCGTTGCTCGCGACCCAGAAGTATCTGGATCGCTTTCCCGGCGAGATGGCCGAACGTCGGCGGACGGCCTTGGCCATGATGTCCGCGGTGGACGACGGCGTCGGGCGCATCATGGCCTTGCTGGAGGAGAAAGGGATGCGGGAGAACACCATTATCTTCTACATCAGTGACAACGGCGCTCCGCTCGGGGCCAACGTGGACGCGCCGCTGGCTGACATCATGCCGACACATAATCCCAAAGGGATTTGGGACGGCTCCCTCAACGAGCCGCTGCGCGGGGAGAAAGGAATGTTTGCCGAAGGCGGCATCCGTGTGCCCTTCATCATGTCGTGGCCGGCGTGCGTGCCGGCCGGAACGGTCTTCCGGCAACCGGTGATCGCGCTTGATGTGGCTCCCACGGTTTTGGCGGCCGCCGATTTGCCGCCTGATCCCGCCTTGGATGGCGTGGATCTCGTGCCTTATCTGGCCGGTCGCGGGGAATCGATGCCGGAACGCGACCTTTTCTGGAGGTTCTGGAACCAATCGGCCGTGAGGTCCGGTGATTGGAAACTGATTGTCGCGGGAGACTACAAGCTGCTCTTCAACCTCAAGGACGATCTCGAAGAAACCAAGAACGTCATAGGGGAGCAGGCCGACCTCGCGAAGACGCTGGAGAAGAAACTGGCGGCGTGGAACGCGGAAATGAAACCTCCCGGCATCCCCCGCAAGCCGCTGAACGAGCAGGAACGCAAAATGTATCGCTATCACTTCGGAGATCCCGACTCGCCGGATTCCCCGGAACTTTCCGGGCTGCCGGATGGTGCGGCTGATCATCGGCCCTGAACCAGAACCCGATGGTCGTGTCGCGTCCTTTCGCCAATCGAGTGATGGGAAGTAACACTACAACACCAATGAAGCAGCTTAACACTAACATGCTGTGCCTGTTTGCGGTAGCGTTGGTTGGGCTGACGCTGCCGGCAAAGGGGGCGCCGATGTTCAACACCCCGTTCGCCAATTTCGACGGCATGGTCAAGCGGGAGCCTTGGAAGGCGAATCCCGATGTGCCTCCGCAACCGGTGGATTGGCAGAAGATTTTGACCTTGAAGGAGCCCTACTTCGTGGTCGGCAAACAGACCATCTCCCACATCGCTCCGGCCCCGAACGGCCCGGCCCGGGATATCCACACCCTCGGTGTCATGCCCATCAAGAGCGACACCTACAACATGACCTCTGGACCGGCCCATCCCGGCTTGGAGATCGTCGAGTTCTTTCCCTTGGCCGCGGGGAAGGGGACCGGAGGGGAGATGAACATCATGCCGGCCATCCTTACCTTTCAGGACGCGGAAGGGAAAGACATCGCGGCCGTCAATGACCTCGACAAGCGCGCGTGGCGGCCGGATTTGCAGACCGAATACTTCCGCGTCGGCAATGCCACGCTGGTGCAGGAAATCGCCAACCATGACAATATCTTCGTGCTCCGTATCAGGGCGGTCGAAGGGAAAATGCCTCCCAGGTTTTCGCTTCGGGGCGACTTCGGCCCAACCGCGGGGGCTTTCGACGTCGAGCAGTTGGCGTCGTCCACGTTCGTGTGGGGACAGGAGACGGCCTGGAGCAACACCTGCTTCGCGTTGTGGTCCAGCCAGCCGCTGGAGTTGAACAAGATCAGCCGTCCCGGGGAGCCTTTGGATTACGTTCTTGCCGGAGCGAGCGGCGATGAAATCGTTCTCGCCTTCGGCTTCGGATACCAGATGGCCGAGCTGCAGGAGAAAATGAAGGCGGCAGTCGCCGAGCCCGCGAAAATTTTCGCGGACGCGACGCAATACTGGAACGAGTTCTTCACCCAGATGGTGCCCTTCTTCAGTTGCAGCGATCCCGATTACGTGCGGCAGTATTACTACACGTTCTTCAACCTGATGGCGGCCGTGTGGGACATCCCTTACGAGCCCGTCGCCTATCCCTACACGTGTTCCTCCAAGCTGGTGTGGAAGGCTTCGTGGCCGTGGAACTCGCTCTTCGACACCATGAGCCTGCGCTGGTTGAACGACAAAAGCCTTGCCGAGGGCAACGTGCTTCAGCCCATCCGGCTCGGCCGGTCCATGATTCATGATCACGGATCGTTTCCGGATCTGCTGCCGTTCAAAGAGGTCGGCCGGCTTCCACAGTTTTGGAACCTGTCTGTCCTTGATGCCGTCTGGGCCGCTTACCTGGTCTCGGGAGACAAGGATTGGCTGCGGAAAGTCTATCCAGCGTGCCGGGAACACTACGAGGTCACCTGCACCGGGCGCGACGGGATCAAGGAATGGGGATTTCCGGATAGGAACCAACCCCTGAACGCCCAGGGCCTCGCGCCTTGGGGTCTGGATGAGTGGGATGCCAGCGCCCGGTGGGGAAGTTACGTTTATGACACGTGGGTCGACTCCAGCACCTTCCTGCTCTCCTCGGCCGAAAGCTTGAGAGGGATGGCACAGGAACTGGGGGATGCCGAGCAGGCCAAGGCCATGGAGGAGCGGGTGCGGGAGTTGAAGAAAAAGATCAGCGACCTGCTCTGGGACGACAAGACCAAGCTGTTTCTGGACGCCAATATCGCCGCCGGCACGTTTTCGCCGTTCCATTCAGCGGCTTCCTTCACACCGCTCTACGGCGGGGCCGCCACGCCGGAGCAGGCGGCGGAATTGGTGAAGAACCTGGTCGATCCGAAGAAATTCTGGACGCCTTATCCCATCCCCGGGCTCGCCATCGATATGCCGGACTTCCGGCCCGATGGCGTGAACATCGGCAACGGCCCGATCCCGCCCATCAGCTGCGGCTGGTTCCAGATCAACGGACTGGTCGATTACGGCTACACTGGCATCGCCGCCGAACTCATCCGCCGCCAAGTCAGGATGAACACGCTGGAGGGCGCCAGCAGCGCCATCAAATTCAACCCCATCACCGGCGAGGGGATCACCTTTTTCCGAAGCCGGAAGCAAAACCACACGCTCTGCACGATGAACATTCCGCTGGTTGATCTGATCATCCGTCATGTCGCCGGATTCAGGCCGAGGACGGATGACTTGATCGAGTTCCGCCCCGTTGCCGTGGGAGCGGATTGGGACCACATGAAATGGGGCCCCTTCCGTTACGGCAAGCGGCTCGTTTCAATCGATTGGTCCAAAACCGACGGTATGACGGTCACCTGCGACGGTGCGAAATACCATGCGCCTTCGCTCCGCCACGTTGTGTTGAAACCCGAGGACGGGAAACTCGTTCCGGTGGAGTTTGCGCCGCTGAAGGAGATTCAAGTGCCCTTCCCGGACATGGCTTCCAGTGGCCGGCCGGCGCCGCAGGCTTCGCAGCGTCCGCCGGGGGCCAAGGCCTATCATTGGAGTTTCGACGGCAATGCCGACGAACTGCTCGATGGCAAATTCCGCGGCAATGCGCCGGGCGTGGCGTATGGCGAGGGGCGTTTCGGGCAGGCCGCGATCTTTGACGGTGCCGCAGCGCGCGTGGACATGGAAAAGACGGACATCCAGCCCGGCAACCAATTCACCATCGCGTTCTGGTTCAAGGCGGGAAAAACCACTGGCGCGAACCAGGTGATCTTGGCCAAAGGCCCGAAGGATAACGGGCACTTCGGGGTATTCCTGAACCCGAACGGGGAGCTTAATTTTTACGCTCCCGACATCAGTCATCATAAGACGGGATATTCGGTCGCAGACGGGGTGTGGACGAGCGGGTATTTGGTCCGGGACGACAAGTGGCACCATGTGGCCGTCGTTCGCGATAACTCGGATGTGCGCTTTTACGTGGATGGCGAGAACACCTCCCTTGAGGCGGCGGGCGGTGGTTTCGCGGCGGAAACCGAGAACTTCTCCATCGGCTCCCTGGTGGACGGCACGCTGCCCTACCAGGGTTCGCTCGACGAACTTTACATCCTCGGGTGGAGTCTCAACCCGGATGAGGTCAAGGAACTCATGGGAAACCAATGCCCATTGTTCAACAACAAGTAATGACATCACCATGACCACACACTTCAAACCGCACCATCATCCTTAACCCAATGATGGTCAGACGATCGGGAATCCATCTGCTGCTGCTTTGTCTTGCCGGTCTGATGCCAGCAAGTGCGGCTACACCGCCTGCAGGGGATGACTGGCCGAAGGCGGACCCGGCGGCTGTCGCACATTGGCAGTCGCTGCGCTTCGGAATGTTCATCCACTGGGGCCCGGTGAGTCTGACCGGATACGAGCTCGGTTGGTCGCGCGGCGCGCAGACGCCGGTGGAGGTGTATGACAACCTCTACCAGCAATTCAACCCGACGAATTTCAACGCCGACGAGTGGGTGAGCATCGCCAAGGCCGCCGGCATGAAATACATCGTGCTCACGGCAAAGCACCACGACGGATTTTGTCTCTGGGACACGAAGCTGACGGATTACAACATCATGAACACGCCGTTCAAGCGCGACGTGGTGAAGGAGCTGGCCGCCGCGTGCAAAAAACAGGGCATCGAGTTCGGTGCGTATTACAGCGTGCCCGACTGGTATAATCAAAACTGGCCGTGTTTTGGTCCGCGTGGCGCGTCCGAGGTTACGCCGCGCGCTGGCGCAGATTGGTCGTCGAGCCGCGCCGCTTACGATAAGAACATTGCCGAGTTTAGAGCGGCGCTTGATAAACATACACGCGAGACATACGACCTCGATGCATACGCAAAATATCTTCAGGGCCAGATCACCGAACTGATCAAGAATTACGGCCCGCTGCTCACCGTCTGGAACGATCTGGCGACCGCGAATGATGTGCCCTGGTATGGCAAGCGCGGCCTGGACACCATCAGGCTCGTCCGCTCGCTTCAGCCGGACATTCTCATCAACAACCGTTCTGCTGCAGAACCCTTTCCGCACGGTGGTGATTACGGCACGCCCGAACAGGAGATCGGCGCGTTCGACATGAGCCGTCCGTGGGAATCCTGCATGACGGTTTCCGCGCACGACCAGTGGGCCTGGGGCGGCCCGGGCGACGGCGTGAAATCCACGGAGACATGCCTGAAAATGCTCATCAATGTTGCGGGCGGGGATGGGAATATGTTGCTCAACGTCGGCCCGCGGCCCGATGGCCTCATTGACCCCGAGCAGGCGAACGCGATCAAGGGCATCGGCGCATGGCTCGCGAAATACGGCGAGAGCATCTACGGCACCCGTGGTGGTCCCTTCAAGCCGGGCCAGTGGGGGGTCAGCACCCGCAAAGACAACCGCATTTACCTTCACGTCTTCGAGTTTGATGGCGACACGCTCGACCTGCCCGCCATCCCGGCCAAGATCACGGCGGCCCGCGTGCTCACCGGCGGTTCAGTGGAATTCAAGCAGACCGACCGTGGAATCACGCTCACTGTCCCGGTCGCCAGCCATGCCGCGATGGACACGCTGATTGCGCTCGATATTGACCAGCCCGCGATCGGGATTGCGCCGTTGAACGTGCGCAACCCCCGTTCGCTCGCGGTGGAGAAGTCCACCGCTTCGAACATCTACTGCAATCTGGAGTCGCAATTTGGCCCGCAGGCGGCGTTCGACAACGATCCTGAAACGCGCTGGGCTACGGACGTAGGCACGAAGCAATGCTGGATCGCCGCCGACCTCGGCAAGCCGCAAGTCGTCCAGAGTATTCGCATCAAGGAGTCTTTCGGTCAGCGGGTGCAGAAGTTCGAGTTCCAACATCGTGCTGGCGATGAGTGGAAAACCCTCTTCACCGGCACAACGCTCGGAGAGAAATTCGAGAAAAGCTTCCCCGCCGTCACGGCCCAGGAATTCCGCCTGAACATTCTCGACGCGACCGAAGGACCGACGATTTCAGAAATCGAACTCGTTGAAAAATAAAACCATGCACCCACATCGCCGGGGGGGAGATGAAGAATCAAACGGACCCGCTGGGCGCCGGCTCTTCCATCGATGGCGGCCAACCCTACGGCGGTTCGCTCGACGAGCTTCACATCCTCGGTTGGAGTCTGAACACGGATGAGGTCAAGGAACTCATCGCTAATACCAAAGGCCTCCTGCTTTCAGACTTTGGCCTTGGCCAGGGGGCACGGCCGTCCCGGCCGTGATGTCAGGAGGAAAACGGGCGAACCGGAGTTCGGCGGATGCGGAACGAAGATGGCCCCAAGGCAAACGCCCGTTCTCCCTGATTTTCAGAGGTCCATTTGCAACGGGCCATTGGTATAACAAATACCCGTATGTCTCCGAATAATTCACTGCGCCTTACGCGGCTGTTAGCCTGGCTTTTGACATTCACCGCCGCGGCCTGGGGAGCAGAGACTCCGGAGGATAAGAGACAGGATGCAACACCTTAACACTAACGCTCTTTGCCTGTTTTCGGTCGCGTTGGTTGGGCTGACGTTGCCGACGAAGGGAGCGACGATGTTCAACACCCCGTTCGCCGAGTTGTCGGGCATGGTGAACCGGGAACGCTGGCAACCCAAACCCGGTGTGCCTCCGCAACCGGTCGAATGGCAAAAAATTCTGACCGTAAATGATCTTTATGCGGTGCTCGGTAACCAGGCTGTCCTTCGCATGGGTCCTCCCGCAAATGGCTCCGCCATCTTTGCCAGCTCTCTCGGGATATCCAATGCTGATGACTCAAGCGTCTCGACCACGGGACCGGTCCAGCCAGGCTTGGAGGTTCTCCAGTTTTTTCCTTTGGCCGTTTCTCAGGGTGAATTCCACCAAATGTCCGCCATGCCGGCGATCCTTTCCTTCCAGGATGCGAGCGGTGGAACCTTGGCCGCGGAAAACGAGGTCGCCAGGCGCGTGTGGAGACCTGATGTGCAGACGGACTATTTTCGGGTCGGCGATTCCGTGCTGAAGCAGGAGATTGCCACGCACGACGATGTTTTCGTGCTCCGCATCAAGGCGGTTGAGGGCAAGCTGCCCCCGAAGTTCACCCTGCGCGGCAAATTTGGCGATACTGCGGGAGCCTTGGATGTCGAACAACCCGGGACATCCACCTTTGTCTGGGGTCAGGAGCAGATCCACAGCAACACGTGCTTCGCCCTGTGGTCAGGCCGCACGCTCCAAGCCACGAAGATCAGCAAACCGGGCCAAGCTCTGGATTACGTGTTGGAAGGAAGCTCCGGCGAGGAAATCGTTCTGACCTTCGGTTACGGTTACCAAATGGCGGAGTTGCAGAAAAAAATGAAGGAAGCCGCCAGCGACCCAGCAAGAATTTTCGCGGAGGCGACGCGCTACTGGAACGTGTTTTTCACCCAACTGGTGCCTTACTTCCGCTGCGACGACCCGGCTTACGTCAGGCTGTATTACTTCAACTTTTACACCGTGTTCGTCAATTTTCTGGATATTCCCTACGAGCCGTTCGCCTTTCCTTACTCGGTTACCAGCAAGATGATATGGAAAAATCAGAGTCAGCCGTGGAACTCGGGTAACGATGTCCTGATCATGAGTTGGCTGAACGAAAAAAGTCTGGCTGAGGGCAACGTCTTGGGGCCTCTCCGTCGAGGCACTTGGACGATCGGATATGGATTCCCGGACCTGACCAAGCCGGGGCCGACCAACGCCAACAAGTTCGCATTCTTCCAAAACATGTCTCTGTATTCCTTTTACTGGGAAGCCTACCTGAAGACGCGGAACAAGGATTGGCTCAGGGAGGTTTATCCCGGGCTCGTCAAGCACTACGAAGGGATGTGCCGGGGGGAGTCACAGAGTTTTCCGCCCTTGAACTCCCATGGCTTGGCGGGATGGGGGCTGGATGATTGGGACGGGAGTTCCCGTTGGATACGGTGGCAGGCAGACACGTGGGTGGATTCCAGCAGCTACCTTGTTTCCGGGCTCGAATGCCTGAGGCGGATGGCGTTGGAGCTGGGCGATGCCCAAGCTGCCGAAAGCGATGGCAAGCGGGCTGGGGAGATAAAGAAAAAAATCCAGGAGTTGCTTTGGGACGACAAGAGCAATCTCTTCCTCGACGCCAATCTTGCGGAGGGCAAATTTTCGCCCATCCATAGCTCCGGATCCTTCATCCCGCTCTTTGCCGGCGTCCCCACGCCGGAGCAGGCCTCGAAGCTGGTGAACAACCTGGTCGATCCCAAGCAATTCTGGACGCCGTATCCCATTCCCGGCCTTTCCATCGACATGCCCAACTTCAGGGCGGACCAGGTGAGCGTCGGCGATGGTCCCACCATATCCTATTCCGCCAACTGGTTGCCTGTGCAGGGTTTGGTCGATTACGGCTACACCGGCGTAGCCGCCGAACTGATCCGCCGCCATATCAGGATGGCCACTTTGGAGGGCATCAGCAGCCCCGTTAAATTCAACCCGATCACCGGCGAGGGTCTGAATTGGTTGCCGGCCTTTAAGCAAAACATTTTGCTGACCACGCTTCACTCCTCGATCGTCGACCTGATCATCCGCTACGTCGTCGGGTTCCGTCCGAGGCAGGATGATCTGATCGAGTTCCGTCCCATCGCGGCGGAGAAAAATTGGGATTGCTTGCAGTGGGGACCATTCCGCTATGGACAACGGACCGTGTCCTTGGACTACCGCAAGGACCGCGGCATGACGATTGAGTGCGATGGCGCAAAATACACAGCCCCATCGCTCCAGCCTGTCGTATTGAAGCTCGAGGACGGCAAGCTGACCCCGGTCGAAATGGCCCCGACACCGGAGATCGCGGTGCCTTTTCCTGACATCGCCTCCAGTGGCCGGCCTGAGATCCGGCCATCCCAACGCCCGCCCGGCGCCACAGCCTGCCATTGGCGGTTTGACGGAGACGCCGACGAGAACAACGAGTCCCGCTACAAGGGAACAATGCGGGACGTCGTTTTCGGCCCGGGACGGTTCGGGCAGGCCGCGAACTTCAACGGCACCGGGGCGCGCGTGGACCTGGGCCCCACGGACCTTAAGCTTGGAAGCCTTTTCACCATCGCCTTCTGGTTCAAGGCGGGGAAGGCCGACGGTGCGGACCAAGTCATTCTGGCCAAAGGCTCGGGTGAGGAAGGGGGCTTCAAGGTCTACCTGGGTCCGAATCGTGAGATTTTCTTTCATGCGTTGGGGATGGGCCGCTACCCAACCGGCTACACGGTTTCCGACGGGAAGTGGCCGAGCGGCTGTTTGGTCAAGGATGGCGAGTGGCACCACTTCGCCATGGTCCGCGACTTACTCGACATCCAGTTTTACCTGGACGGCAAAAAAATATGCACCCACATCGCCGGGGGGGAGATGAAGGATCATACGGCGCCGCTGAGCATCGGCTCTGCTAACGATGGCGGCCAACCCTACGGCGGTTCGCTCGACGAGCTTTACGTCCTTGGTTGGAATCTCAACGCGGATGAGGTCAAGGAACTCATGGAGAACAAATCCCCGGATGTCTCCCAATAATTCCATGAAAATCACAAACTGCATCATCCGCCACGCCCGCTTCATTCCCCTCCTGAGCAGCAGCCGTGGAAAGCTCGTTTCATGGGCCAGCATCGCTTCCGCGTCGGTCACCCGCCTTACGCGGCTGTTAGCCTTGCTTTTGACACTCACCGCCCCGGCCTGGGGAGCGGAGACTGGTTTTCTGGCGGAGGGCAGGTTTGGTTCCGGGTTCAATGCCGCGCAGACGGGCCAGCAAGGCGTCGCGGGGGAACTGCGGCCCGTTTACGGCCAACTCCCGCTGACCGTCGAGGCCTGGGTCAAGTTGGACGGCTCTGGTTCCTACAACATGATCGCCGCCAACGGGAATAAATATTCGGCGGGGTGTTGGCAACTATACACCGCCCCCCAAACCGGGTTTTTCTGCGCGTATCTTCCCCCGTTCGGCCGGAAGGAGATCAACAGCGGGGTCTCCATCACCGACAACCAATGGCACTATGTGGCGATGGTCCTCGAACCGGGTCGCGTCCGCCTGTATGTGGACGGCGCGTTGCGCAAGGACGAGCCGCTCACTGCAAGTGGAGAACAGCCCCGGCCAGCCGAAGCTCTTGTGGTGGGCGCTTATCCGCCGGACCAATTGGGTTGCAGGGGCGTGATCGATGAACTGCGCATCTCGAAAGGGGCGCGGACCATCACGGACATCCCCCGGACGCCGTTCGAGCCCGATGCCGACACGGTTGGCCTTTGGCGTTTTGACAACGATATCTTTGCCGATTTCTCCAAGGTGCCGGACGTGTCGGAAAACCCTCTCCAATACCGCCAGCCCGCACCGCCAGCCACGCCCGACCTGAAAGCAACGTTTGAGGAAGAGCAGGGGAGGTTCGGCGGGGCTTTCCATCCGCGCCTGCGTGGCAAATACGGCGCCCAAGCGCTGCCGAACCCCGATTACATGAGTCGCCCGTTCACGGTGGAGTGCTGGGTCAAACTGCGCCCCGGGGGCGGTCGCAGCGTGATCGTCGGCGCCGGTTATCCGATCAACAGTTTCACGGTGAAAACCGACGAGTGGCGGCTGATGGCCGATGCGGGCGAGGGACTGCTCTTTGCTTCGCTCCCGGGACGCGAGCCCGACGTGATCCGCACCCGGGCAGCGGTGCGCGACGGGCGTTGGCACTATTTGGCGATGACGGTGGAGGATGGCCGGGTGCGTTTGTTCGTGGACGGCACGGAGCAAGCCAACGAGGCGACCGTTTACGAGATTCCCCGGCAAGGCAGCCACGAGATCGCCACCGAGGGGCCGCTTTACATCGGCGGAGACCACGGCAGGCGCACGCAATTGACCCCGTTCAGTTTTGAAAACCTCACCAGCGACGGCCTGATCGATGAGCTGCGCATTTCGCGGGGTCTGCGCGATATCAAGGCCGTGCCTGAAGCCCCCTTTGCTGTGGATGACCTGACCGCCGGCCTCTGGCATTTCGACGGCCACGATGAAAAGACCGGGTGGCCAGACGAAGCTCCCGCCGGCAACCATGCCCGCGTCATCCCGGTCGGCCGGACGCTGAACGAAACCGACCGCCTCGACTTTGGCGTGTCAACCGACCCGTTCGACCGCCCGCTGGAGCCGGCGCCATGGCAGGCCGGCGCGACGGCGGGTCCCTTGCCCGAGGCCGAGTTCTCGGCCTCGGCCGGCGCCGAGGAAATCCTGCTGCACGGCAAATGGGACTGCGTGGGCGGTGTCCTGACCGGCGCGGCGCGCGGACGCTCGGAACGATTGATGATGAGGGAGGAGTCCTGGGCCGATTCTTTCCCGGCGCCGGTTCCCGGCACGATCCAGACCGCTTTGCTCGAAGCCGGCAAGATCCGGGATCCCTATCTGGGGAAGAACAATCTGGATATCCAGTGGATCGCAGAGCGCGAGTGGTGGCTGCGCCGCAAGTTCGTCACCCCGGAAGGATGGGGCGGCCCCGGGCAGCGCCTGCGGTTGCGCTTTGACGGCGTGGATTATCGGGCCACGTTTTGGCTCAACGGTCGGCTTTTGGGCCGGCACGAGGGGATGTTTGGCGGTCCCGAATACGAGGTCGGCGACTTTTTGCGCCCGGCGGGCAAGGAAAATGTGCTGATCGTCTGTCTGGACCCGGCGCCGCCGAACTATCAGGACACCTTCAAAAACAACTGCGCCTACGGCTGGTATTACGCGAGAATCATCACGTTGGGCATCTGGCGTCCGGTGCGGTTGCAGCGGCGGGGCGATGCCGAGCTGCGGGCGCCTTTCCTGCAGACCGCCGCGCTCACGGAAAAGGGGGCGCGGGTGCGCCTGTCGGCCGACGCGTGGAATGGATCGGCAGAAGCACGCACGCTGACGTTGGAATGCGTTCTGACGCCGAAGAATTTTCAGGGGCCCGTGTTCACCCTGCGCCGGCCGGTCACCTTGCAACCCGGACGCAACGAGCTGGGCTTCGAGGGCGAACTGCCGGGCGTGCGGCTGTGGTGGCCGAACGGCATGGGAGAGCCCGATCTTTACCGCTTCACCTGCAAACTTCTGGACGGCGAGACGGTGCTCGATCGCTATCAGTCCAACTGGGGCGCGCGCACCTTGGAGGCGCGTCCGGTGAACGGCAAGGAAGATCCGGAATCCTATAACTTCCAGTTGGTGGTCAACGGCCGGCCGGTCTGGGAAAGAGGTGCGAACTGGTGCTATCCCGACGCCCTGCTGCGGCTGGACCGGCGCCGTCAGGCCCGGTTCATCACGCTGGCGCGTCACGCCAACGTCAACCTGATTCGCGTCTGGGGCGGCGGGCCGGTGGAAAACGACCAGTTGTATGACCTCTGCGACGAGGCGGGAATCATGGCCCAGCAGGAGTTTTCCCTTCTTGGGTTCAGCCGGCTGGAAAACATTCCCAGCATTCAAACCGCGGAGATGGCCCGCGATATGGCGGAACGGCTGAGGAACCGCCCCAGCCTGGTTCGTTGGGCCGGTGCCAACGAGACCACCGGTCAGGGGCGCGTCTACGAGGTGCTCGGGCGCGAATTGCTGGAAAACGACGGCACACGCTCATTTCACCGCGCCAATCCCTACGGAGGGGACGTGCACATGCACCTGACCTGGGGGGTCAACATACCGATGGCCGAACATTTCAAATGGGTAAAACAAATGGCCATACCCGATCCGGTGGCGTTCACCGAGTTTGGCCTGAGTTCCCCGCCCAACTTGGAAACGTGGAAACGAATTTTCCCCGAATCCGAATGGGCGACTTGGCCGCCCGAGGCGGACACCGTGGCCGTCCATCACAATCCGGGCTACAACACGTTTCATGACGGCCTGTTGAATTTCTATCTCAAGGATTTCACTTCAGCCCGGGACCTCCCCAGCGCGATCAAGGGATCGCAACTGGCCCATTCGCTGGCCAACTCGTCCCTCATTGATGGGATGCGCGCCCGCAAGCCAGCCACCACCGCCACCTTTGCCTACCGGCTGACCGAGAACTATCCGGGCACCTCGTTTGCGCTGATCGACCTCTACGGCGTGCCGAAGGCTTCGCTCTACGGCCTGCGTCGCGCTTATGCGCCGGTCCACGCCATGGCCACGTTCGAGGACTGGAGATCCCGCGACGGCCAGTTGCAGGTTAATCTGTCGGCGGTGAACGATTCGCCCGCCGCCGTCAACGCCACCCTTCGCCTGACGCTGCTCAACGGGTCGTGGGAAAAGCTGGCCGACGAGACGCAGGAGGTCACGCTGCCCACCGAGCGGGCCTTGGACCTTGGCAAGAAATCCTGGACCTTGCCGGAAAAATGCGAGCGGCCGCTGTTCCTGAAAATGGAGCTGACGGCCGGCGGCAAGCTGATCGACCGCAACATCTATTTCTTCGACTTCGCCGACCGGCCGGGCTGCCTGTTTGACCGCCCGGCAACCCGGCTCGAGGCGGAACTGCGCCGGGACGGGGCGGGCTGGGCCGTCCGCGTCCGCAACGCCGGCGACCGTCCGGCGGCGGGGGTCGAGTTGTCAACCGGCGAGGCTTCCAACACGTGGTATCCCGAGGACAGCGGCTTCTGGCTGGAGCCGAACGAGGAGCGGCTGCTTCAATTGCATCGCACGCCGGCCGTCGATGGCGCGGACCGGGAGTTGACCACCCTGACCGTCGGTGCGTGGAACGCCCCGGAGCTCAACCTCACCCCGCGCTAACAGCAGCGAATGACCTCACACGGGAAAGCGAAAAGGACATGAAAACAAGCTTCGTCCGGATACGGTCAGCCGCCTTGTTCATGAAAAATATCCCATCCACCGCAGTGCTCCCTTGCTGGTCGAGCAGGACACGCAGGCCCAGATCCTCGAGACCGGCATCAAGGTCATCGACTTGATCTGCCCCTTCACCAAGGGCGGCAAGAGCGGCGCGTTCGGCGGCGCCGGCGTCGGCAAGACCGTCGTCATCATGGAGCTGATCAACAATATCGCCAAAGGCCACGGCGGTTACTCCGTCTTCGCCGGGGTGGGCGAGCGTACGCGCGAAGGCAATGACCTTTTCAACGAAATGTGCGAGGCCGGCATCATCGACAAAAAGGACATGTCCAAGTCGAAGGTCGCCCTTGTCTACGGCCAGATGAACGAGCCTCCGGGCGCGCGTCTCCGCGTCGCGCTCACCGCGCTGGCCATGGCCGAATATTTCCGCGACGAGAAAAACCAGGACGTGTTGCTCTTCATCGACAACATCTTCCGTTTCTCGCAAGCCGGTTCCGAAGTTTCCGCGCTGCTCGGACGCACCCCGTCCGCCGTGGGCTATCAACCGACGCTTGCCGCCGAGATGGGCAACCTGCAGGAGCGCATTACCTCGACCAAGAAAGGTTCGATTACCTCGCTGCAGGCCGTTTACGTGCCGGCGGACGATTTGACCGACCCGGCCCCGGCCACCACCTTCGCGCACTTGGATTCCACCATCGTGCTCGAGCGTTCCATCGCCGAGTTGGGCATTTATCCCGCGGTCGATCCGCTCGCCTCGACCTCCAAGGCGCTGGCCCCCGAGATCGTGGGCAAGGAGCACTACGAAGTGGCCCGCGGGGTGCAGCGCGTGCTGCAGCGTTACAAGGACTTGCAGGACATCATTGCCATTCTCGGCATGGATGAACTCAGCCCGGACGACAAACAGACCGTCTACCGCGCCCGCAAAATCCAGCGATTCCTCAGCCAGCCGTTCCACGTGGCGGAGATTTTCACCGGCACGAAGGGCGAATACGTCAAAACGGAAGACACCGTCCGCGGCTTCAAGGAAATCCTCGAAGGCAAATACGACGACGTGCCCGAGCAGAACTTCTACATGAAGGGCAGCCTCGACACCGTCTCGCGCTAAACGTGGCCGCCAAACTCCATTTCGAAATCGTCTCCCCCGCCGGCGTCGCCCGCTCCGGCGAGGTCGACATGGTCGTGCTGCCCACCACGTCCGGCGAAATCGGCGTCCTGCCCAACCACGAACCGGTCATGACCATGCTCGAGCCCGGCGAGCTGTCCGTGGTCCACGAAGGCAAAACAACCTACGCCGCGATCGGCGAAGGCTTCGCCCAGATCACGCCCGGACGGCTTTCCATCCTCACCGATATGGTCGCCGGCGAAGGCGAGATCGACGAAGACGCCGTGGCCAAAGCGATCGAACGCGCCCAGACCGCCTTGGCCAACAGCGCGAACATGAGCGACGAAGAAGCCACCGCGATGGAAGCCGGATTGAAGCGCAATCTGGCCATGCTCGGCGTCAAACGCCGCCGCCGCTCGGCCTGAGTTTTGGCCCAGATGACCGGAGCGCACGGGCGCTTGGGGAACCGGAAACTGCTTTGCAGGCCAATACCCCGGAAGTACTTCGAGAATTATCTTGCCCGCGTTCGGTTAACGAACAAAGATGCAAGCTATAGCCAACACGTCGAACCATGAAAAAAGCATCCC
>Ga0247834_1000772_pt1 | contig 59250 bp, 40 predicted proteins | sample LaCruzMarch2015__8_FD_187118 | JGI IMG/M metagenome (GOLD analysis project Ga0247834, IMG submission 187118) | Freshwater microbial communities from meromictic Lake La Cruz, Castile-La Mancha, Spain - LaCruzMarch2015_12m | ecosystem: Environmental > Aquatic > Freshwater > Lake | place: Spain...
TGCTGCGGGGAGAAATGCGGTGACGGACTGCTAGCAAAGGGATCTTGCGGGCGTGGCTGTGGCTCCAACGGTGCGGCGAAGGGCTGGCTGGGTTGCAACGGGGCTGGGGAGGGGGGACTACTAAAGAGAGGTACCCCGCCCTGTGCGGGTGCCTCAGAAGCGGGCGGCATGAAAGGAACTGCCGGGGCATGGTTGGCGCTGCCGTTGGTAGAGGAGATGCCGATACTTGCCAAGTTTGGCAGCGTAGGTGGCGCACCGCCGCTAAGGGCATTCATCAGCTCACCCACAGGCAGGCGGAGTTGAAAGTCGCGCTTGGCATTATTCAGCACGTTGCGAAAACCTACGTCTGTGATGCCATCTACCAATAGACCTAGCTCTGCCAGCGGGGATGGAGTGGCGACGAGGTCGCGCATCATTACGGCGGGCAGGGTGGTCATGATCCAGGCGGGGACGACCATGGGATCAAAGCCCAACTCCGCCATTGTGTAACCTTTCAGAAGGGAGGCGAGGCTGATGCGCACGCCCGCGTTGCTGGTGGCAGGCTGCTGGACTAGCGTAGCCGCCATGCCGAAGGGGGATGCCAGTGTGGGGCTGGACACCGCTGCCTGACGTGCTGCGATATCTGGTGCAGGTTCGCCTGTCGGTTGGGCCTTGTTTCCAAAGAGCACCGCAAAGGGGGAGGCGGGCGCAGCATGCGGGGAGGACTCCGGGCTTCTGCGCAAACAGTCCCGCTGGCGGCGGAAACTCCGCCGGACGAATGCTGAAGGGCGAGGCTGCTGGTGCCTCTGACTGCGCGAAGGTCGCCCCGGCAGCGGCAAAGGGACTCATAGGGAAGACCGGAGTATTCGGACTGGGATTTCCTGGCAGGGAGAGCTGAGGTGGTGCCTCCGTGCGCGCGGGGAGATCAGCCAAAGGCGGCGGTGGCCCGTTGCGCCGGGGCGGCAAGCTTGAAGTGGCAGGGGCAGGGTAGTTGACCGTCGGCTCACCAGCGAAAGGGTTCACCGCTGCCGGTGCGAGACCGAATGGAGATGCCGGGATGGCACCATTCTGCGCGAACGCTGCGGGGGAGGCTGGTTGCAGAGCCGAGGCGGCAATCAGGCGTGGCAGCTTTGAGGCAGGCAACGGGATCAGGCGCGGATCCTGTGGTGAGATAGTGGACTGAAATAGCGCCGGACAGACCCGGTAAATCTCAAAGATAGGCAGTGCCGCCTGTCCGCTGCGTAGTGCCGCATCTAGCACCTGCGGGGAAATCGCCACCGGATGCTCCGGCGGCAGCGCGCCCACGCGTACTACGTCTGGCGGCAGTTGCGGCAGCACATCACCCACCGTCAGCGGCGATCCCGTGCCCTGGTTGGAAGCGGCGGAGAAGGGGGACCCTTGCAAGGGCTGCGCTTGGAGAGACTCCCCAGAGGCCGTTTTGAAAAGAGGCGCGCCGAAGGGGGAGACGGCGTTCAGGGGAGGTGCTGAGATGGACTGCATGGGATGTGCGCTGTTCAGGGCGGCGGCGAAACCTACTGATGGCTCCCCCACTTTCGGCAGCACCTCTGCCTGCTGACTCGTGTCAGAAGGCTGCTGGAACATGCTGCGAAGTGAGAAACTCATCAGAAGTGGGAGCTACCCGGGAGCACAAATATCGCAGTAATTACTGTAAAATGCTAGTTTTTATAAATTATCTGCGAACGCCGCGCACTCGATTCGATGAGAGTAATTATTAACAGATGTTAAATCCAGAAAATTTTACGTCTTGGGTAAAGATTCAATAGCCATCGCGGCTCCGGGGCAAAGCAACGTCACATCTTCTTTCCCAAGCATCTCCGTTGCTGCTCAAAGGTCAGACTTTGGCTTCCCCTTCCCTTTTACCTTTTTCGGGGCTGACGGTGGTGGCTCGGCCTCGTCCTCAAACGGTTTGTTCCCATGCGCTAGGCGCGGCGGCGGCAGAGTCTCTTTCACTTCAGCTTGGAGGCGGGTGAGTTCGGTCTTCAATTCTTTCACCGTCTCGGCGTAGGCGGGATCGTTGTAGAAGTTCTTTGTCTCAAGAGGGTCTTTCTGCCGGTCCAGCAAATCCCAGTCATCCACGTCTGGTTTGTAATAGTGGACGAGTTTGTAGCGGTCCGTGATGACGCCGTAATGCGGGCGCACGCGATGCGGGACCGGGTACTCATAATAGTGGTAGTAGAACGATTTGCGCCAGTCGGCAGGTGCCTCGCCTTTGAATAACGGCACCAGCGAGCGGCCTTGCATATCCGCAGGCTGCGGCTGACCAGCGAGGTCCAGGAAAGTCTGCGCGAGGTCTAGCAACGACACGATATGATTGTCCGCCGTGCCCGCTTTTGCCACGCCGGGCCAGCGGACGAGGAAGGGCGTGCGCAGCGACTCCTCGAAAATCCAGCGTTTGTCGAACCAGCCGTGCTCCCCCAGGTAGAAGCCTTGGTCGCTGGTGCAGATGACAACGGTGTTCTCGGCCAAGCCCTCTTTGTCCAGATGCTCCAGCACGCGCGCCACGCTCTCGTCCACGCCCTTCACACAGGCTAGGTAGTCGTGCATGTAGCGTTGGTAGCGCCACTTGACGAGTTCTTTGCCTGTGAGACCTGCCTCGCGGAACTTCGCGTTCCTCGGCTCATAGTAGTCGTTCCAGTACTTGCGCTGATCGTCATTGAGACCGTTGGGGGGGATGAGTTTCAGGTCGCGATCCGTCATCGTGCGTTCAATCCCCATGTCGTGGTCGCTGATTGCCTTGCTGCGTCCTTCGTAGCTGTCGAAAAGGGTCTCCGGCTCGGCATAGATGCGGTCGTTGTCGTGATTGAGGTGGCGCACTGCTGGTTCCCACTCGCGGTGGGGTGCCTTGTGCTGGCACATCAGCATGAAGGGCTTTGTTTTGTCGCGATTCTTTAGCCATTCCAGGCTCAGGTCAGTGATGATGTCGGTGGCGTAGCCGGTGTGCTTCACCTGCTTGCCGTTATCAATCATCGCCGGGTTATAATAAGCGCCCTGACCGGGAAGGATGTGCCAGTAGTCGTAGCCCTGCGGATCGGTCTGGAGGTGCCATTTACCGATGACTGCCGTGGTGTAGCCGCCTTTTTGCAGCAGCTTGGGAAAGGTCTGCTGGTTGCCGTCAAAGCGGCTGTTGGTGTTGTTGTAAAAGCCGTTGAGGTGGGAGTACTTGCCCGTCTGGATCACCGCGCGCATCGGCCCGCAGATGGAGTTTGTGACCAGACAGCGGTCAAAGCGGATGCCCTCCCTTGCGATACGGTCCATACCGGGTGTTTGCAGCAGCCCACGTTTGTCACCGTAGGTGCTGATGGCCTGCGTGGTGAGATCATCACTAAAGATGAAAACGATGTTCGGTGGTCCCTTTGGCGCGGCCAGAGCAGGAATAGCTAGAACAGTCAGGAAGGTCAGCAGGCGTGTCATCATGGTTCGGAGGAAAACGGATAACGAAAGCGCCGCAGACACATTGCACACAATGTCTCCAGGGTGAAACCTAACGGCTCCCCACCTCCATGCTCCACATCGTCCTCTACCAGCCGGAGATCCCGCACAATACGGGCGCGGTGGGGCGGCTGTGCCTGGCAACGGGGGCGCGGCTGCATCTCATCAAGCCGCTGGGGTTCAGCCTTGAGGACAAATATCTCAAGCGCAGCGGCCTGGACTATTGGGCGGAGGTGGACGTGCGCGCGTGGGACTCCTGGGAGGCGCTGTGCGATCACGCGGGCACGGCGGCGCAGTTTATGTTCATCGAATGCCAGGGTGAGCGGCCTTACTGGGAGGCTGATCTCAGCGGCGGGGGCGATCTTTATCTCATGTTCGGCCCTGAGACGCGCGGCATCCCGTTGGCGATCCTGGCGCGGCATCCGGGGCGGACATGGCGCATCCCCATGCAGGGCACGCGCAGCCTGAACCTGTCCACGGCCGTCGCGGTGGTGCTCTACGAGGCGGTGAGGCAGCGGGCGCTCACCACACCAGGCTGGTGACCGGCACGCGTGTCTCGTTGCGGTGCGACTTCACGATCTGGCCGTCCTTGAGATAGAGCACGCGGTCGGCCATGCCTGCCATGTCGGCGTTGTGGGTGATGATGACGGTCAGGGTGCCCAGTTCGCGATTGATGCGCTCCACGGCCTCCAGGACAGTGATGCCGGTGCTCACGTCCAGCGCGCCAGTAGGCTCATCGCAGAGCAGAACTTCTGGCCGCTTAGCGATGGCACGGGCGATCGCCACACGCTGCTGCTCGCCACCGCTGAGCTGGCTGGGAAAGTGATCCATGCGGTGGTCCAGGCTGACCATCGCCAGAGCCTCCTCCGGCTTCATCGGATCGCGTGAGATGTCGGTGATGAGCGCCACATTTTCCCGTGCGGTGAGGCTGGGGATGAGGTTGTAGAACTGGAAGACAAAACCCACGCAGTTGCGGCGGAACAAGGTCAGGGTGCGCTCATCGCCATCGGTCAGATCCCAGCCTTTGTAGCGGAGCTGGCCGTCGGTGGGCGTGTCGAGTCCGCCGAGGATGTTCAGCAGGGTGGACTTGCCGCTGCCGGAGGCGCCCAGCAGCACCACCAACTCGCTGGCATGGAACTCGATGTCCACGCCGTGCAGCGCCACCACGTCGAGCTCGCCGGTGTGGTAAACCTTGCGCAGGCCGCGGGCCTCGAAGATGAGCGGCTGGTCGCTGGCGGACATGCGGGGGATCAATGACACCCGCAGCCCTCACCGCAGCCGCCGCCGGAGCTGAAGACTTCCTCCTCGGTGGGGACGCTGCCTTTTTCCAGGGTCTTGGAGACAAAGCCGTTCACGCGGCCGGCCACCTCCTGCAGCACCTCCTGCGCGGCCACAAAGGTCTGGATGGCCTCGTGCGCGTCGGCCTTGTCCTGGAGGTCTTGAAAACGACTCACCTCGGCGGCGTCCAGCTTCTGGCCGCTGCGGTGGCGCTGCTCCAGCGTGCGGCCCAGGTTCATCACGTCACGGTAGAGGGCCACGGCCTGCTCATCGGCAAGAAAGCTCTCCGCGTTTTCACGGGCGGCTTTCACGGCGGGATCAGCGGCGATGGCGGCGCAGAGAGCTTCGATCTGGGAGGCGATGGCTGGGGCGAGGACGGCGGTCATGGGCGCGGAGAGTAAAACAGGCGCGCGGTTTGGCGAAGATTTTTTGGACAGGATTTGCCAGCCACTTCAAAACTCCGAAAGACAAATCCTTCCCACGACGCCGGGACTGAAATCCTGATAATCTTGTCTAAACCACCCCGCAAACCCGGATGCCCGACACACCCACCACCTGCCCCATCCTGCACCGCGACCGCTTCCTGCTGATCGTGGACAAGCCTGCGGGCGTGCTCTCTCATCCAAACACGGGGCGGCGGGATGAGCGCTGCGCCTTTGAGGGGCGCTATGATTTGGCAAACAAGTGCTTCGATGGTCCTGGCGGGAAGGTCTGGCTGATTCACCGCCTTGACCAGGACACCTCCGGCGTGCTCATGGGCGCGCTGGATGAGCGCGCGGCGGAGCGGTGCCGGGAGATGTTTGAGCAGGACACGGTGAGAAAACAGTACCTGGCCTTGGTGCGCGGCAATACAGGTGGCGAGGGCACCTGGCTGGATCATCTGGCCACGACGCGCGAGCAGGGCCGGGTGCGCACGGTCACACTCAAAGGCAGGCCGCCGAATGCGGAGCTGCGCTACCGCACGCTGGGCCATCATGCCGGGCAGCGGCTGTCGCTCCTGGAGATAGATTTGATCACGGGCAAAACACATCAAATCCGCGTGCAGGCGGCGACGCGGCAGCATCACTTGGTCGGCGATGATGTGTACGGGCACTTCGAGCTGAATCGGCGGCTGCGCAGTGAGCTAGGGGTCAAACGTCTCTGCCTGCACTCCCGGATCCTGACGCTGAAGCACCCGGCCAGCGGGCAGATGCTGCGCGTGACGGCCCCGGTGGCCAATGATCTGGCGGCGGTGCTGGGCACCCTGAGTCTGTCGGCACCTGCCGCCTGACGTGAAGCTACAGCTTCGGCGGCGCGGGCTTGATCGGCGGCTGCTGACCGCTGACGACGCCTCTGGCCTTCGTCGGGCGTTTGTAAATCGTGTCGCCGCAAGCGATGAACAGCTCGCTGAGGTCTTTGCCGCCGAAACACACGTCGTAGGGTTGCTTGGGTGTCGGGATGATGAAGTTCACGCGCCCGGCTTGGTCGCAGACTTGGATGCCGAGGGAGGTGGCGACGTAGAGCCAGCCGTTGGTGTCCACGCACATTCTTCCGAATATTGGTCCGCGAGCGTGCGCCTGCGTTTCTGAGGGTTGAAGAAGGTAGAATTTTTGTTGGTTCTTCAGTTCGTTGTTTCGGGTGGGAAATCCTGCGGTCAGATAACCGTATTCGACGCCATAGATTTGAGTTTGGTCCGGGGACAGACACATGATCCTTGGCCAGTTCAAATCATGAAGAGTCAATCCTTCGATTTGGCTGACAGATCCAGCCAGCCGGTGATTTAAGCCCATGCCTGCTCCAAAATAGACCCTGCCTTCAAAGTCGGCTGTGACAGAGTCACTATCGGAAGCTGAAAATGCTATTTTCTTTGTCGCTTGGCCTAAATGCCAGACATAGACTTCTGATTCGGTTTGGAGCTGCCCCGCTCTAGCATTGATGATCAAACCGCCATCTTTGACAAAAGCCATGCTGTTCACTGATGCTTTGATTTTGCCGAGCTGATGAATGCTTCTGTCGGGTGAGATCATTTCTATGATTCCAGAGACTCCCCCGATAACCACGTCACCAAAAAGATTGGATGCGATGGCCTCACATTGGCCGCCTTTGCTATTTCGTATTTCATCCCACTCCCCATCCCCCACGACCTCATACCCCTTCCACTTCGATTCGCCTTTGGGGTTGGCTTTGATCTCCATGGTGGTCGGCCAGTCGCGCCAGAGCCAATGCATCACATCGGGGAAGATTTGGGAGGCGTGTTTGGCGTTGTGGCCGCCTTCGCCCCAGGCGTGGTTCACGTCGTAGCCGGCCCAGGTGAGGCTGCGTTCCATCATCTGGTTCGCCATCCACCAGTCGCCGCAGTAGAGGTTGTTGTCGCCGGTGCCGCTTTGCAGGAAGACGCGGAGCGGTTTAGGCTCGAACTTGCGCACGAGGACGGGCAGTTGATCGGCCCCGTGAATGCCGACGTAGGTGCCGACGCCGGTGAAGACGCGACGGAAACGATCCGGCCGATGCCACGCTGCCATGAAGGCGCAGATGCCGCCGCTGCTGTTGCCGGAGATGGCGGAGTGATTGGGATCGGTGCTGAGTTTGAGGCTGTGCCTGGACTCGATGGCGGGGAGGAATTCGTCGATCAGGAAGTCGGAGTAGGTGGGCGTGATGCTGTCGTACTCATAGCTGCGGTTGAAGCGCGGGAGGGCGTTTTCATTCGCGGCGGGGACGACGCCGGGCTTGATGAAGATGCCGACGAGCGGTGGGATGTCTTTTTTGGCGATGAGGTTGTCGAAGACGACGGGTGCCTGATAGATGACGCCGTCCTGAAAGACCATGAAGGCGGCTGGCTTGGTTTTATCGAAACCGGCGGGCAGGTAGATATGGTATTCGCGCTGCGTGCCGGGGAAGACGCTGCCTTCCTTCGCGGTGTAGGTGTCTTTGAGCATCGTGCCCTTTGGCACGTTCGGCTGCGGCTGCGAATCGGGCGTGAGCGGGAACTCGGGTTCGGCGGCGCTGACCGGGTTGAGCAGAAAGAGGAGCAGGAGACAGATGGGACGCATGAGGAGAGCATGAACGACGGCTACAAAACTTCCAAGAGCGAACTTGGAACGTTGATTCTGCCTGCAATGGCCTCTGTTTCCGTGCTTGCGCTTCAAAATGATCCGGTGTTTCTCACTTTCTTGAATATCACGCTTGCCAAAAACCCGTCGTTCTGGCTTTCCTTGTCGCTTTAGCTTTATCCAGCAGAAACCCTGATGGCGGAACGATACAAAATCTACGAGCAACTCGGCGCTGGCGGCGTCGGCGCGGTCTTTCGCGCTTATGACAACGAATTGAAGCGTTGGGTGGCCATCAAACGCCTGATGATAGATACCGAAGCTGTAGGGGACAAGAAATTGGCTGCCGACCTCCGGCGCGAGGCGGATGCACTAGCCTCCCTGCGCAACCCCAACATTGTCACCATCTTTGACGTGGCCAGCGATGCGGAGGGGCTATTCATGGTCATGGAGTTGCTGGAGGGAGAAGACCTCGCAGACATCGTGGCGCGCGGGCCGTTGCATTATGATGACTTCAAGGAACTGGCCTCCCAGACCTTGGAGGGGCTACTAGCGGCGCATCAACACCACATCCTGCACCGGGACATCAAGCCGGAGAACATCAAGGTGGAGCGTCTGCCCGGTGGCCGCATGCAGTCCAAGATCATAGACTTCGGCCTGGCCCGCGCCGGATTGCGCGCGCGCAAGCAGACGGAAGACCAGGAGGGCACGGTGATGGGATCCATATTCTACATGGCACCAGAGCAGCTCACACGCGCGCCGGTGGATGAGCGGACGGACCTGTACTCACTGGCGACGGTGTTTTATGAAGCACTGTCGGGGCGGAAGGCCTTCGATGGGGAATCCATGTCAATCGTGATAGACAAGCATATCAACCACGACATCATCCCCTTGCATGTGGTCGCCCCGCACGTGCCGCCGTGGCTAGGTGCGTGGGTGCAGCGGCTAATGGCGCTGAGGCCGGAGGACCGCCCGGTGAACGCGCAGCAAGCCATTGAGGAACTGCGCGCCTGGGAAAAAATGGCCGCCGCACCTGCGATGATGCCGTGGATGCCGGTGGGCTACGGCTACGCCCCCCCCCAAGGTATGCCCGGCAGCTACACCCAGCCGATGTATCCGCCAGGCACAGGCACCGTGCAAATCATGCAGGGCACGCCAACGACGAGCAGCGTGCCAGTGCAGCCGGTATATTACCAGACCGGGCAGGCACCACCGGTGATGTACGTGCCGCAGCAGCAGCCGTTGGAGTATGCACAGCCTGTGCCGGAGGTCGTACAGGAGGCGGTGCCCGTTTTGGAATTGGCCGCGCGTACCACCTCTCTGGTGCATTCCGCACCACACCGCAGCAGCCCTGCCGCGCCCGCGCGCCATGCCACCCAGAATGATGTGCGGCAGCAGCCCGGTGGCCTTGCCGCGCTGTTGGCCAGCCCCCAGATTAAAAAGTACGCCCTCATCGGCGGGGGTGCCCTTGTGGTGATCATCGGCGGGTGTCTGATGCTTAGCATCGGGGACAAAAAAGAGGCTGGCAGCACGGATGCGACCACAGGTACGACTGGGAGCAAATCTGCTGGCCCTGAGAAAGTTTCCTTTCAACTCCCCAATGAGCGTCAGTTCCCACCGCAGGACGCTGATTTGACGCTCCACTTTGTGGCGGGCACCGGGCAGGTGCGGAAAATCAAGGACTCCGCTGGTAAGCCTTTGGTAGCCAATGCGGGGGATATGGTGTTCGAGTGGCACGATCTGGCTGCACGCGGCAAGGACAATCTACTGCGCGCCTTTCAAAGCGATATGGCCCATTCGCCCCTGCGGCAGGTCTGGCAACACGTCTCCATCAAAAGCACGCGCACGACCGTGGACTGGCGTCCGCGCGCCGACAAGCCCTGCGCACTCCTGCTGGCCGATCCAGCGGGCGAAGCTCAGCATTTCCCTTTTGGCTCCGCTGGCACGAAATTGTCAAAGGGACTAACGCTAGCCACCGTCTTTCAGGCCGACGTTGACAAACTGCCCACGCGCGTGCTCACGCTCACTGGTGGTGACGGCAGCAGCGTCTCTCTGCGCATCGGCACAGATAAGCAAGTGATGGCGGAGTTTCGCAACAGCTCCAGCGGTACTTCCAACATCGTCAGCAAAGATATGGATGGCACGCGCCCGCTGTCCACCATCCTGACATGGCAGGCAGACACCGGGGCCACCTCCCTGCGCGTGCGGGACACAGCAGGCAAGACCTTCAGCGCCACAGGCAGCGCCCTCGCCGCCCCTGGTAAACCACTGACAAAGCTACAGATCGGGCGGGTGCAGGAGTCTGGCGGGCAGCCCGCGCTCCGCGATGACCAGTTCAACGGCTGGCTGGCAGAGCTGCTGGTCTATGCCAGCGTGCTACGCACGGACCAGGTGCAACTTTTGGAAGGGCCTAACCTGAAGGACTTCTACTTCAACTACACCGCAAACGTCTCACCACTGGCCCAGCGGCTGAAAACCAAGCTGCCACAGATCGAACCGCGCACCACTTGGAAGCTCAGCGCCAGCAGCAACGAAGGCGAGCTAAAAAACACCGTGGATGGCAACGCCGGTACCCGCTGGAGCACCAGGGCACGGCAAGCACCCGGCCAGTGGTTCCGCATCGAACTACCTGGGGAGCAGGACGTGACCGGCATCGCTCTCGATAGCCAAGGATCAACCAATGATTACCCCCGAAAGTATGTGGTGGAGTTTTCCCAAGATGGCACCGCCTGGACAATGGCCGCCGAAGGGGAAGGGAAAAGCCCACTCCTCGAACTCGTCTTCCCCACCCCCCAGCGTGCGCGGCACCTGCGCATCCGACAGGAGGGGCAGGCTTCTGCGAATGACTGGAGTATCTACGAAGTCGCGATCTTCAAAAAATAGGCGGCTGCGGCCATACCGTCAAAGCGGTTGCTAGCAGGGCCATTCGCAGCTTTCTTGGGGCGTGATGATCCTGCCCATGAAAAACGCCCCCCTTCACCGCCTGGCTGTCGTGACCGCAATGGCGGCTCTCCTTTCCGCCAGCACTGTCAAAGCCCAGGCCGCCAGCAAGGGCGGTGTACAAGAATTCGACCCGCAGGCATTCCCTGGTCAGGTCGTGGATGACGTGGTCGTGCCTGTGCCCAGTGAGGTTTTCAGTGTGCTCGACAAACTTGGTGAACCAAACTGGCACCAGGAAATCCGCGATGTGGACATGCCAAAGACCGCCGACCGCACGAAGCTGGCGCTGATGTTCGGCATGATCGTGGCTGAGGGCTTTGTTGCCGTCCAAGCAGAGGACAAGGAGAAGGTCAAGGACATCGGCCGCGAGGTGATTGACCAGGCCACCGCCCTGGGACTCATCAAATCCGTCCGCCCCCACGCCCAAGCTATCTTGGATGCTGCCGATGAAGGCAACTGGGCCAGCATCCGCAAAGAATTCGACCAAACCCAGAAAACCGTGCGGGATGCGATGGAGCAGATGAAAGATACCGACCTGTCCCAGTGCGTGAGCATGGGTGGCTGGCTGCGCGGCACCGCCAGCGTCACCTCCGTGGTGGGGAAAAACTTCTCCGCCGACCGTGCCGAACTGCTGAACCAGCCCATGCTCGTGGAGCACTTCATCGCCACCATCAGTAAAATGAAGTCCAGCGCCAAAGAAAACGCCACGGTAGCAGACATCGCCAAAGGTTTGAAAATCATCCTCGAACGCATGGAAGGCGCAGTGGACGGCTTCACCAAAGACGCCGTGCGGGAAATCGGCAAGACTTGCGACACTCTGTTGGCAGAAATCAAGGCCGCGAAATAAGCTGCCGCCTCCCCGGACAGCAACCAGCCCCCCGTTATGCATTACCCCGCCCCTTCTTTTATCCACCGCGCCACCGCCCTTCTGGTCGCCGCTGCTCTGCTCACCACCGTCCCACCCGCCCGCGCCACCGTGGATGACGCCCACGCCTTTGCCATGGAGGCCGCGCTGCCCTTTGTGGAGCAGGGCTTCATCGTCCGCGAAGACTACTGGAACGGTGAGATCAAGAGCGGGCAGAAGCTAATGATCCGCCACCAGATGTTCAAGGGTAACGAATACGCCTTCTGGCTCGGCTCTGCCAATGAAGGCGTCATTTATGAGCTAAAAGTGCTCGACGAAGCAGGCAAGGAAATCGCCCTCGACTTCAAGACCAGCGCCATGTTCAGCAGCATCCGCGTGAACCCGCCAAAGACCGGCACTTACAGCGTTGTTTTCTCCCTGACTTCCAAGAAGGAAAAGGGACTCTACTGGGCTCTGGCGTATGGCTACCGTTGAGCCGCCGTCGCGCGCGCCCAGTGCTAAGCTTGCAGTCCTAATCTGTCCGTCCGAACACCTGGAAACTCGGATTTAAAAACTGGGCACCTTGCTCCCTCCATGCTCGTCGAGACCCTCACCTACGAGACCCCGCAGTTCCTCCAGAACCTCATCGGCCAAGACCTCTCCAGCCTGCGTTTTATCGCAGATGCGTTTGGCGTGCAAATCACCTCCCGCGATGGCTGGGTGCGAATCGAGGCAGAACAGGCCGAGGCTGTCAACGCCGCCAGGGAGGTCTTCATCCAGCTCGAAAAAGTCCGCCGTCAGGGCGGTGAGACCACCCCTGCCATGATCCGTCTAGTCGCTGAGAGCGTGCAAACGGAGCACGGCCGCACCTCTGCGGAGGTGATCATGGCCTTAAAGCTGTCCACCTCCAGCAAGAAGCCGCCGGTGCTGGCAAAAACCCGCAGCCAGATCGCCTATGTGCAGGCCATGCGCCAGCACGAGGTCGTCTTCGGCGTCGGCCCCGCAGGCACGGGGAAGACCTACCTTGCCATGGCCCACGGGCTACATTTGCTGCGGGAGAAAGCCGTGCAGCGCCTCGTGCTCACCCGCCCTGCGGTGGAAGCTGGGGAGGCGCTCGGCTTCCTGCCCGGTGACCTGAAGGAAAAAATCTTTCCCTACCTGCGCCCGCTCTACGATGCACTCTATGAGATGGTGGAGCCGGACGAGGCTGAACGCATGATCGAACGTGGTGCCGTAGAGATCGCCCCCTTGGCCTACATGCGCGGGCGCACATTGAAAAATGCCTTCATCATCCTTGATGAAGCACAAAACACCACCACCGAGCAGATGCTCATGTTCCTCACCCGGCTGGGGGAAGGTGCCCGCTGCGTCATCACTGGCGACCCCTCCCAAGTGGACCTGCGCCGCCATGTAAAATCAGGCCTGCGCGAGGCCATAGTTCTGCTCCAGGACGTGGAGGGCGTGCGCTTCGTGAACTTCCTGGCAAAGGACATCGTCCGCCTCGCTGTCGTCCAGCGGATCATCCAAGCTTACCAAAAAGGCAGGTCGGGAGCCTAGCCGAGGGGATGCTTCCTTCCCACTTGTGTCCCCTGCCCTTCCTGTGTTAGCCTTTCCTCTCATTTCCAGCACTTCGCACTCCCATGTTTGAATCCATTCGCCGGGCCAGATTGCAGCGGGAAGGTCTTTCCTGCGGCAAACGACGCCGCAAGCACCAGGAAGGCGACCTGGTGGATGAGCTGCGCACCCACCCAGCAGTCACCGTGCTGGTCTATGGGCTGTTTTTCGCCGCCATCGGCCTCCTCATGAACATCGGCGCGACAGCCGTGCCCGGCACCGTCGCGCCGCAATTCATCGCCTATATCTGTGCCGCAGCCATCGCCTCCGCCCTGGTGGTGCATCTGCGGGTAGCCCTCATGGAGGATGTGGCGGACAATGCCGAGCTCGTCCTGGTCCTCGGCACCCTGCTCCTGCACATGGGGGCCAGCGTCGCCATGCTGGACTACGGCAATGAGCAGGGCTGGACCGGCGCGTTAGTCGCCATCGCCCTGCCGCACGCCTTCGCGCCGCTGGTCCTCTCTGTTATACTGGGCCGACGGATAGGTCTTTTCGGTGCCATTTACTCCACCCTACTGGGCACGATGGTGTGTGTAACGGTGAACCCCATTACCTACCTGGCCTGTTCTTCGCTGGTGGGCTTTCTCGTCGTCCTATTCACCAATCGCGTCCGCCGCCGCAACCGCCTGTTCATGGCCGGCCTCTACATCGGTGCCATCGCGGCCGTCTTTTCCGCACTGCTGCATGAGGCGTCCGGCTCCACCGAGCCTATCGCCTGGGGGAGTGTGGTTGGCGTACCCTTCGCCGTCGGCGTCGTCACCGGCCTCATCGTCGGTGGTTTGCTGCCGGTGATCGAAGGCATCTTCGGGGTCACCACGGATGTCTCCTGGCTGGAGCTTGCCGACCTGAACCACCCCCTCATGAAGCGCCTCAGCATTGAGGCCCCCGGCACCTACCACCACAGCCTCGTCGTCGCCAACCTCGCGGAGGCCGCTGCTGAGGCCATCGGTGCCAATGCCGGCATGAGCCGCGTCTGCGCCTACTTTCACGACATCGGCAAGCTCTCCAAGCCCGAGTACTTCATCGAAAACATGGACCCGGCGCACAACCCGCACGATGACCTCACCGCCCGCATGAGTGCACTCATCCTCATCGCCCATGTGAAGGACGGCGTGGACATCGCCATCAAACACAAACTCAACGTCAGCATCATTGACGTCATTGAGCAGCACCACGGCACCTCCTTGGCGTGGTACTTCTACAAACGCGCCCTCGACCACAAAGCCGAAGTCATCCGCCTGGTGGAGCAGGGCAAGTCTAAGGAAGACGACGTGCCCCAGGTAAGCGAGGAGGTCTTCCGCTACCCCGGACCCAAGCCCCAGTTCAAGGAGTCCGCCATTATCTCACTCGCCGACGCGGTCGAAAGCGCCACCCGTGCCCTAGAGAAACCCAACGCCTCCCGCATTGAGGCGCTCATTGATGAACTCGTACAAAACCGCATGATGGACGGCCAACTCGATGAGTGCGACCTCACCATCGCCGAGCTAGCCAAAGTAAAAGCCAGCTTTGTGAAGACCCTCCTGAGCATGATGCACAGCCGCATCAAGTACCAGAAAGCCATCGAGGTCGCACCCACCGCCACACAGAGCATCGTCAGAGAGTCCCCTGCCCCATCAGCAACCATGCATGAAAGCATGACCTTCGCCATGGACTCGCCCTACGCCACCGCAGCCCTCGACCCCGTGACTGGCGAGCGCAAAAAACGTCCCACGCGCAAACCGCCCGCGTCCGCTGCGTGAAGCCCCGGCTGCTGCTCTACAACCGCCAGCGCATCCACCGCCCGGATATTCCCTGGCTGCGCCGCCTGGTCAAAGCCGCCCTGCCCCACTGCTTGGTCGCCGCAAAATCTGCGGAAGTCCCGCTGCATCACCTGGACGAGATTGAGTTGACCATCCTCTCAGATGCCGAGATCGCCCGCGTCCACGGCGATTTCCTCGGCGACCCCACCCCCACCGACGTCATCACCTTTCATCACGGCGAAATCCTCGTCAGCGCCGACACCGCCCTCCGTCAAGGCACCGCACACGGCCAGCCCTTAGACCACGAACTAGCCCTCTACATGATCCACGGCCTCATGCACCTCGGCGGCTGGGACGATCACGATGCGGACGAGGCAGCGGAGATGACAGAGAAGCAATCCACCATCCTCCACCAGCTACTCAGCCCCATAACAATCAGTGCCCCAGGCAGACAAAGTGGATCATGACCCCTACAACCTCTCCCCAGTGCCCTTCGGCCCCAGCCGCCGCACCGTCTCAGGATCACAGTTGCGCGCCCGCACAGTGATGAAGGCGCTGGCGCTGAGGATGGCAACGGCGCAGAGGATGCTCAGCGTTTGAAAAGACATGACGCTGATGGCGGCAAAGGCCAGCGGCGGGGCGATGAGGCCGCGCGCGCCGGTGAGAAAAGAGTGGACGCTCATGTACTCCGCCACTGCATGTTTTGGAGCCAGCTTTGTCACCCACAAGCCCCAGGTGACATTGCCGCCTGCGTTGGCGATGCCCCACAGCGCCATGCCAATCGTCCAGGCGGTGATACCATGACCGAGAAAGAAGACCAGGATGCCAACCGCGAAGATGACGTTCAGAATCGAGCGTACCTTGAACAAACCCACGCGGTCATAAATCAGCCCCCAAGGATAGGAGCAGAGCATTCGGAACAGCACCGGCACCACGCCTGTGATCCAGGCCACTGTGCGCTCCGGCAGATTGATGCCGTGGCGCGGGTTCGCCAAGTATTCCACAAACAGGCAGGCGGCGATGAGATTGCCGATGCCCATCATCATCCAGGAGATCAGCAGCGTGCGGAAGTCACGATCCTCCCGCACCCAGCGCAGGGCCGACCACAGCCGCGCATCCCCGCTTTCCACCGTGTCCCAGGCCGTGGCAGGCAGTCCGTAAGTCCACCAGCAGGAAAGCACGCCACAGAGTGCAAAGGTCCACAGCAGCCAGACATAATTATCAATCTCCAGCCCCAGCAGCCAGCCGCCGAAAAAGCCGAACCCCATCGCCGCCGCAGAGCGCGTCACACCGGCCAGCGCAAACAGCTTTCCCCGCTGCGCCTCCGGGTAGTTCAGGCGGTATATCTGCGTCAGTAGAGGTATCTGCATGGAAAAGCAGAACAGCCCCAGGCTCAGCCCGATGATGAACAGCCAAGGCGAGTGCGGAAACAACGCCGCCACAGCCATGCACGCCCCGCCGAGCATCTGCACCTTCGCCGCCGTACGTGCGATGGTGCTGCGCGCCCGCAACAGCAACGGCACCACGAACAGACTGGTGATCAGCCCCCCACTAGTGGCGCTGAGAAAGATGGACTTCTCCAGAACCCCCAAATGGAAGACACGCACCGCGATCAGCATCCCAAAGGTGGACGACAGCGTCTCCAGCACGCCTGCGGGCAGCGACCTCCACAGCTCATTGCGGAAGGTGCGTCGCGTCGCAGGGTTGGGGGGCATCAGCCCGCAGACATGGCACAGGCTCAAGAGACGCACAAGCCGCCAACCATGTGGTTTGACATCGCGCGCCAGCTTCGCAATCTCCTGCATGGGTCTATTCGATTCTCTAGCAAAACAAGCGCTGGGCGGCATCCTCGGCGGTAATGGCAGTCAATCCGACATGCTCTCCGGTCTCCTCAAGCAGGTAGGCGGCCTTGATGGACTCGGTGAAAAGTTCAACGCCGCAGGGCTGAAGGACATCTTCGCCTCCTGGGTCTCCACCGGCCAAAACCAGCCAGTGCAGCCAGCACAGATGCAGCAGGCACTCGGTGCCGAGGCCATCCAGGATGTAGCGACAAAGATGGGGCTGGAGGTCAAAACCATCCTGCCTCTGCTCGCCCAGTTCCTACCCCAGATCATAGACAAGCTCACGCCCAACGGCAGCATCGAAGACTCCAACCCCAGCGCCGACCAGCTCAAAAAAGTCCTCGCCAGTGTCATGGGCGGTGGTCTCGGCGGCTTCTTCGGCGGCAAGTCCTGATGTAGTCATTGACGGCTGCGACTGATTGAGAGCTACAGGGAACGCATCCGTCCCCGTCCGCAGGTCGTTCTCCATCGTCCCTATGCTCCGCCTCGCCCTCAAGATGCTCTTCGGCGACACCGGCAAGTACCTCATGCTGGTGGCCGGACTCGTCTTCGCCACGTTCCTGATGGCGCAGCAGACCGCCGTCTTCTGCGGACTGATGAGTTGGACAACGGCGACGCTGAAAAATGTCCCCGCGCCCATCTGGGTGGTCGAGGCGAAGGTGGAGCAGGTGAATGAAACCAATCCGCTACTCGACACCGACGTGGCCCGCGTGCGCAGCGTGGACAGCGTCGCCTGGGCCGCGCCGCTCTACTCCGGCATCCAGCGCGTGCGCCTGGGCAATGGCAACTTCAAGATCATCCAGCTCATCGGCATTGACGCCACCACGCTCGCGGGCGCGCCGGTGAAGCTGATCGCCGGTAGGCTGGAAGACCTGCGCCTGCCCCATGCCGTCATCATTGATGACCTCGGCAAAAAGCGGCTCTCTGAAAAACAGGACGCCGAGGGCAAGCCCATCGAAGTGAAGATCGGCGATGTCTTCGAGATCAACGACCAGGAGGCGCGCATCGTCGGCATCGCCGACACCGTGCAGTCCTTCACTGGCGGGCCGTATGTCTGGACGACCTATGAGCGCGCGCTGCAATACACGCCCATGCAGCGGAAGATGCTCTCCGCCGTCATTGCCGCGCCACGGCCCGGTGTGAGCGAGGAACAGTGCGTGGCGGACATCGCTACCGAGACCGGTTTGAAAGCCTATCTGAACAAAGGCTTCAACAATGGCGAACAGGACTTCAACCACACGACGGTCTGGTGGTACATCAGAAACACGGGCATCCCCTTCTCCTTCGGTATCACCGTGCTCATCGGCTTCATCGTCGGTATGGCCATCTCCTGCCAGACCTTCTACAGCTTTGTGCTGGAGCACATGAAGCATCTCGGCGCGCTCAAGGCGATGGGTGCCTCCACCGGCACGCTCTGCCTCATGCTGCTTACCCAGGCATTCACCGTCGGCCTCATCGGCTACGGCATCGGCATGTTCTTCACCGCCCGCATTGCCTTCCCAGCGCTGAAGAATGAACAGCCGCCCTTTTACATGCCAGACGTCGTTCCGCCTGCGGTTCTCGGCGTCATCCTTGTTATTTGCATGTTCTCCGCCCTACTCGGCATCTGGCGTGTCGCACGGCTGGAGCCTGCGATGGTGTTCCGCGGATAAATCATGGCCTCTGAAACCCCAGCCCATCCCCTCGCCGCGCGCGTCCGCCAGGTGAACAAATCCTTTGGCGACGGCTCCTCCCGCCTGCATGTGCTCAAGGATGTGGACCTTGATGTGCGCTGCGGAGACATCACCATGCTTGTCGGCCCTTCCGGCTGTGGCAAAACCACCCTCATCAGCATCATCGCAGGTACCCTCGACGTGGATGCTGGTCCCGGCGAGATCACAGTCTTCGGCCAAGATTTGCGCAAGCTCGGCAAGGGCGCTGTGACGAAGTTCCGCGCCCATTCCATCGGCTTCATCTTCCAGACCTTTAATCTCATCCCCACGCTGACCTGTGCTGAAAACGTCAGCGTGCCCCTGCTCATCCAAGGAAAGTCCGCCCGTGTCGCGGAAAAGAAGGCCCGCGCCGTGCTAGATCAGGTCGGTTTGGGCGACCGCGCCCGCCATCGGCCCAACCAACTATCCGGCGGCCAGCAGCAGCGTGTCGCCATCGCCCGCGCCCTCGTCCACGATCCGCGCCTCATCATCTGCGATGAGCCCACCGCCGCGCTGGATGCGAAGAACGGCACGCTGATCATGGACCTGTTTGAGAAGGTCGCCCGCAGCCCCGAGCGCGCCGTGCTCATCGTCACCCACGACAACCGCATCTTTCCACACGCCGACCGCATCGCCGCGATGGATGATGGCCGCATCGTCGAGGTGCATGACATGGATGCCGCCCATCCCTTGCCAGAAAATCTCCGCCACGGTTTCCACTCATGAACACAGCCCCTCTCATCGTCCGCTACGGCAGCATCGCGCTCGCCATCTTCGGCGTCGTTCAGATGTTTCAGGTCCTCCAGACCATCCGCGCCCAGGAGAACCCCATCCCGCCGCCGCCCCTCGCGCCGCCAGTGAAACCCTTCATCAAAGGCGTCTCTGCCACCGGCATCCTGGAGTCCGCCGAGGAGAATGTCAGCATCGGCACGCCCGTCCCCGGACTGGTCACTGAGGTGCTCGTCAAAGTCTCCGCCAAGGTGGCAAAGGACCAGCCCATCCTACAGCTCGATGACCGCGAGCTCCAGGCCCAACTCGTCGGTCTGCAGGCCAGCATCGCCGTGAACCAGGCCAGTCTCGACATTGCCCTCGCCCAACTCGCCAAAGTGCAGGACATGCTCGACCGCTTGAAGTCCATCACCGACCAGCGCGCCATCAGCCAGGATGACCTGCGCAACCGCAGCAATGACGTCCTCGTCTCCAAAGCCCAGGCTGCCCAGGCCCAGGCGCAGCTTGAGGCTGCCCATGCGAATGTGAAGCAAACACGGCTGCTCATCGAGCGCCTCACCATCCGCGCCCCGCGCCCCGGCACCATCCTCCAGGTCAATATTCGCGCCGGAGAATACGCCTCCGCCCAGAGCCGACAGCCCGCCATCGTCCTCGGCGGGGTGGACAGCCTCCAGGTCCGCGCCGATGTGGATGAACAGAACGCGGTAAAGATCCAAGGTCGCCCCAAAGCGCGCGCCTTCCTCAAAGGCGATAGCCAGAGCAGTTACGATCTCGAATTCGTCCGCATCGAGCCATTCGTCATCCCCAAGCAGTCCCTCACCGGTGCCAGCACCGAGCGCGTGGACACCCGTGTGCTCCAGGTCATCTACAAGCTCGTCATCCCCACCGGAAAGACCCTCTATGTCGGCCAGCAGGTGGATGTGGAGATTGAGGAATAGCAGCTCACCAGTGAGTTTAGCACTTCTTGACCAACTGTAGGGTTGCTCTTCAAGATCATGGCATTGTATGAGTTCAAAAACTCGTGTGGATGATCCCCAATGAGGACATCCACTTGCTCGTTCTCATCTGTCGCTAAACCAACCCCACCATGAAATCCCTCCTCCTTGTCTTCATCTCACTGCCCGCCCTATGCCTGGCCCAGATGCCTCCTGAGATCGTTAAAGCAGAGCGCGCCAAGTTGCTCGAAGGCGTCGCCAGCGTGCCAAAATCGGGAGCGCCGGGGCCGGTCGCCATCTGGGGAAACATCGCCTTCCCTATCCTCGCGGCAGCAAGCGGGCGCGAGTCCAACGAACTCGCACTGGCCGCCGCTGCGGGTTACGGGAAAGGCCGGATCATTTTGTTCGGCCACAACTCCTACCTCGACGGCGGCGTGGGTGGTGATCACGCAAAGCTCCTGGAGAATTGCGTGAAGTGGACCGGCAACAAAGAGAAGCCGCGCGTGGGTCTCTGGGAGGTGAGCAGCACCGATTTCTTCGACAACCACGGCTTTAGAACCGAAAAACTCGCAGAACTAGATGCCAAGTCTCTCGGCAGCGTTGACGTCGTCATCCTCAATGCCCAGCGGGCCACCACTGCCGAGACGGGCAGCGCCGTGATCGAATGGGTAAAGTCTGGCGGCGGACTCATCGCGGGCATGACGGGCTGGGCTTTCAGCCAGACCAGCGGCGGCAAAGAACTCGCCGTCTCGCACGGCCTGAATCAGGCGCTCATGCCCGCCGGAATCGCTTTCACTGACATGAGCGCCTTTGATCAACTGCGCGTCTTTGAAGCCCGCGCCGACTTGCCGCGCCTCATGAATGCCTCAGAAGCCGTCACGGCGATCAAACGACAAAACATCGGTGGTGTCCCCCTAACGCCCGAGGATGTAAAGCAAGCCTCCAATGCCATCCAGGTCGCCCTAGCTTCCCAGCCGCCCGACCGCAGCAACCTGCGCGATGCCGTCATGGCCGCACTCGGCAGCACCGGAGCCGACAGTCCAGTGCCGACGAAGGCAGCACCGCTCACACAGCAGCAGCATGCCTCCGCGCGCATCCGCCTCGGCATGGAGACGCGCGTGCTCCGTCTCTCCGCAAACGAGAGCGTGACCGCTCATCCCGCGCACGCAGCCTTCCCCGGCGAAGCACCCACAGAAGCCCCACGCATCAGCAGCGAAATCGCGGTGAAGCCAGCTATTCCCGGCTGGACCAGCACAGGACTCTACGCAGCGGCGGGGGAGGCCATCACCGTCACTGTGCCAGCCGCCGTGGCGGACAAAGGCTACGCCGTGCGCATCGGCTGCCACTCCGACACACTGTATCATCTCGACACCTGGTCGCGTGCTCCGGACATCACAAAGAGCGTGGCCTTGACCCAGACAGAAACCAAGGCCGCAAGCGCCTTCGGCGGACTCATCTACATTGAGGTGCCTGGACGCGTGACGGACGACGCACCCTTCAGCGCCATCATCAAAGGCGGCATCGCCGCACCTCTTTTTGTCCTGGGTCAGGATACCGATGAGAAATGGAATACCGAACTCAAAAAACGCCCTGCCCCCTGGGCCGAGCTTGCCTGTGATAAGATGATCGTCAGCGTGCCCTCCGACGTCGCCCGCACCGTGAACAATCCCACGCAGGTCATGGAGTTCTGGAAGAAGCAGGTCGAGGCGCAGGATGACATCAGCAACCAGACCGCCGAGCGCAAGCGTCCCGAACGCATGGTGGCCGATGTGCAGATCAGCGCCGGTTTCATGCACAGCGGCTACCCCATCATGCTGCATGTGCCTGAGGCCGATGAGATGGTTACTTTCAATCGCATCAAATTCCCCGGCTGGGGTTACCATCATGAAGTCGGGCATAACCATCAGCGTGGCGACTTCACCTTCGATGGCACCGGTGAGGTGACAAACAACGTCCTCGCCATGTATGTGTACCACGCCGTGCTGGAGAAAGACTGGCTCATCGGCCACCCCAACATCACTGAGGAAGCGCGGAAGGAGCACATCCAGAAGATCAAGCGCTCCTCCGACAAATGGCAGACCTGGAAGACTGATCCCTTCCTGGCACTGACCACTTACATCCAGCTCGTGCAGGAGTTTGGCTGGGATAGCTGGCGGAAGTACCTGCATAGCTTCGCCGATCCCGGCTTCGGCCCCGCGCCCGCGAACGACGATGCCAAGCGCGACCAGTTCCTCGTGCGCTACTCCAAGATCACGAACAAGAACCTCGGCCCGTTCTTCACCGCCTGGGGCATACCCGTGAGTGAGAAAGCCAGGACAGAAGTGAGCAAGCTCGATGCATGGATGCCCAAGGGCATGTGATCACCCAAACAAGGCCGTCACCGGCTTGCCACCATCCGTGATCGGCACTGGGCGCGTGCCGTCCATGAGTTCTTTGCTTGGATCAATGCCCATTGCGGCGTGAACCGTCGCGTGGAAGTCCACCAGCGGCACCGGGTTCTCGACGGGCTTCTTGGAAAGCTCGTCGGTGACACCGTAAGCGCCACAGTGCTTCAAGCCGCCACCAGCGAGCACCATCGAGAAGGTGGCGCCCTGATGACCGCGACCACCGCGTCCGTCGAACTCGGGCGGGCGACCGAACTCGGTCCCGACGACGATGAGGGTCTTGTCGAGGAGCTTCTGCGTCTTCAAATCGCGGATCAGCGCGGCGAGTGCGGTGTCGAGCTCCTGGATGAGCAGGTGCTGATTGGCGCTGCCCTCATTGTGAATGTCCCAGCCGGTGCCGTTCATGAAGTTGAGGTTGTGGGAGACTTCGATGAAGCGCACGCCAGCCTGCACGAGACGACGCGCGAGCAGGCAGCGCTGGCCGAACTCGCCGCCGTAGTCGTTGCGCAGGTCGGCGGACTCCTGCTTGAGATTGAAATGCTTCATGAACTGCGGGCCGGAAAGTTTCAGAGCCTGGGCTTGCGCGGTCTGGTAGTCGGCGATGGCCGAATCCTTGGGAGAGCGTTCCATCAGCGGCTGCAACAGCTTCGCACGCGTGCTGGCGCGGCTTTCATCGACAAAATCGGGTCGCGTGAAACCGGATGGGCCAGTGTTCGTGTCGGTGAGATAAACGTAACCCGACTTCGCGCCGAGGAAGCCCGGGCCACGGCTCACATTCGGGTAACCGATCAAAATATAAGGCGGCACCTCGGGGTTCGCCGCGCCGCGCTCATGGGCGATGATGGAGCCGATGCTCGGATACACGACATTGCCGGAAATCATGCGCCCGGTATGCACGATGTTCGTGGCGAAGGCATGTTCGTCGATGACGGCATGATTCACCGTTCGCATGACGGTGACATGCTCCATCACCTTCGCCGTGCGGCTCAGATGCTCCGTCACCTGCACGCCGGGCACCGAGGTGTCGATGGCCTTGTACATGGAACCGGCGATCTTCTGCTTGCTCTTGTTATCGCCGAGCTTCTTCGGATCAAAGGTGTCGATCTGCGCCATGCCGCCACCGAGCCAGATGAAGATACAATGCTCCGCCTTGCCCTTCGGTGTGTGGACGGGCGTGTTGTTCGCGAAAAGGGGCGCGGCACCGAAAGCGGCAGCGGAAGTGAGGAAGGAACGGCGGTTCATGGGATTCAGTGGTCTATATACGCTGGTTGAGGTCGGATTTCACATCCAGGAGCACCTCACTTTCGTGGGGGGCGGGAAAGTCAATCTAGCCAGTTCTCCACCCGAAGTCCCGGCACCTGCTGGAAGTCCACGAGGTTTCGCGAGAGCAGCAGAGCGTCGTGTGAACTGGCGATGGCGGCGATCTTGAGATCCATGGTGCCGATGCGACGAAGACTGGTTGGGAAGCCGTGAAAGACGTCTGCTGCTTCATCGTCGAAAGGCAGGATGACAACCCGTTCCAAGGCGCGTAGTGCCCGAAGAAACAGCTCGTAGAATTCAACCTGCTCTCGTCCGGCAGGTTTGCGATTGATTGCCGCGATCCATCCCTGGGTGACTTCCTGAGCCGTGATGACGGTGGTGAAAACGTCTGCCTCGGTGTTAGCAATCCGCTTTTGCAGCCTCAATCCTGCCTCGGTTTCATGGACGAGTTCACGATAATGGTTCGTGTCCAGAATGACAAACATCCCGGTCAACGTCCCTCACGGTTCATTTGCTCGCGCCATTCGGCTCCAAGACGAAAAGCTTCCTCAGAATGCTCGCACCCCTTCATGCTGCCGACGATCTTCTTCCACGATCCCTTGGGCTTCGGCACATAGCGAAGACGCGGAGTCGGAGGTTCCTGGGAAGGCTGTTGTGATGTTGTGACGACCGTTTCCATGGAGGGAAAATGCGCTCACTTGTCTTTGAAAGCAACATTGGACTCCAGTTGCGGCGCTAATGGGCATCTTTACGGGCTGAAAACCCACCCGGCGGCGGTTTCCTGCGCCATGCGGACGTTGGTGGCTTCGGCGTCGAGGTGGTTGGACCAGTTCACTTTCTTCTCACGAGTCCGGCTTGTCTTCGATCTCAGAATAGCGCCGCACTTTCCCCCTCCCACGGAGAGCCGAAATCAAACGCTCTTGAACCGCGCCACGGCCACCTGCCAGTCCACCTCGCGTGTGCCATCCGGCAGGGTGCGCAGGGTGCCGGGCGGCAGTTGGTGAAACTGCTGGCGGCCATCAGAGCCTGGCGGGCGCACGCGTTCGATCACCCGCGCCTCACGCAGCACGCGCAGGTGCTTGGAGATCAGGTCCGAGTCACGGCCCAGTCGCCCGGCCAGCATCTGCACATTCAGCGCCGTCCCTGCCGCCAGCTCCCGCACGATCCCCAGCCGCACCTCATCCCCCAGCGACGCATGTAGACCCACCGGTTCAGGCTCAAAGGGCGAGATCAAAACATTCGACTCCAAGGAAGCTGCTAGGTCACTCATGGCATCAGTAAGGGTGAAAAGACCCGCCGCGACCGCCTTTCAGAGCGCTGCAACGGACAATTGCCGGAACGCAATCGCCGCTAACTCTCTTGCAATGGCCTGATACCGGAATGCAACCGCAGGTAACACGCTCGCAACGCTCGATTACCGGAATGCAATCGAGGGTAACTCGCTCGCAATGCTCGATTACCGGAATGCAATCGAGGGTAACACATTCGCAATGCCCAATTGCTGGAACACAATCGCAGGTAACCGGCTCGCAAAGCCTAATTACCGGAAGGCAACAGCAGGTAACTGGTTCGCAATGACCCATTGCCGGAATGCAACGGCCGGTAAATTGCCCCAAACGGCCTCAGAGGGCCTCCAAATGCCAGTTTGGGGCCTCATTCGGGCCCAAAACGGGGACTTCCGGCAAAAAGATGGGCGGCAAAAGATCGAGCCCCCGAAGCCCGGCCAGCCCCTCGCCAAAGGCTACCCCCTCCCGATGGTCGATCACCACACCGAACGCGACCGCTGCCTCGCCATCTTCGCGAAGCACAAGGCCGAGCGGAGCTAGGTTAAGCCAACGTTGTCGAAGTGATCCGTGATTGCAGTGCCGCAGTGATGGCGTTTCAATCGGACGAATGAGCAACCCGGCAGCCAAATCGCAAATCCTCGCCCAAACCTATGCCGATGCCTGTTTGAAAGGCGACGCGTCAGCCGTCGAGATAGCGCAGTCGGCCATTGTGAGCGCCGCGCAGCCTTCGGCGGAGCTGGATCAGTTTTTTGCAGGCCGTCGCGGCTTGTCCCGGCCTGCCTGCTCTCGTGCAGACTTTGGCGGCGAACATCACTCTCGTGGCACCGCAGATCGCGGTTAGCGGCACGGGCAATGCCACGGCTGACCACGGCGGCACAGCCGTCTCCGTCCAGACTGCCGAAAACGTCTTCGTGGGTGGCAAAGACACCCGTTCGGAGCAGGAACGGACCATGGAGAACTACCGGGCCTACTTGAGAAAGCTCGGAGACATGCACCTCATCGCGAAAATGAGGACGAAAGCCGATTCCCTTCAGCATCCGAAGTTGGCGCGGGTTTATGTCGGTCTGGAGGTCCAGGGCAAGGCCCATATCCCTGCCATTTCAGACGAAACGAAAAGGGAAGTCATGGCCGAAGTGCCCGATGCCTCGAAGCGCCTCCCCGTCCTCAGCGAGATCGTTCGACAGCGGCAGCTCGTCATCCTCGGGGAGCCTGGCGCGGGCAAGTCCACGGTGGGGCGGCACCTCTGCTGCGCCCTTGGCACGCAGGATGAAGCTTGTTTGCAGGACTGGCCTGTGGCCTCGCGGCCAACGCTGCCAGTTTTTATCGAATTGCGGGAGCTGGCCACGAGTCTGCCGAAGAGCGAGGAAAAGTGGAAGGAGGATGAGGCGGACCACCAACGCGTGCTGCTGCTTTGGAGCTTTTTGGACAGGAAATGGAAAAAGAAAGAGTTCACCGGCCTGCGGCAGATCGTGGAGGCCGCTTTGGCGGAGAAAAATAAGCCCACGCCGCTTTTGTACTTCGACGGTCTGGACGAGGTGCGCCCAGATTTGCGGCGGCGGGTGGCGCAGGTCGTTCGTGCCTGGGGGGAGCGTTACACGAATGCCCGCATCCTCGTGAGCTGCCGCGTGCGCTCCTACCTGCCGGACTCGCCCTGGCGGCTTCCGTTTCCTGATGTCACGCTGCTGCCCTTCACACTGGAAGCGCAGGTGCCGCAGTTCATCCAGGGTTGGTTTGCGGAGCTGGAGAGCATCGACTGGCTGGACCGCCCGGCGGCAGAGCTGTCTCAGGAGCTGCTGGCGGCCATCGATTCCCGACCGGAGCTGCAGCTCCTGGCCCCCTCTCCACTGCTGCTCACCATGATGAGCCTGGTTCATGGCACGGACAAGGAATTGCCCGCATCAAAGGCTAAGCTCTACCATCGCCTCGTCATGCTGCTGCTGTGGGAGTGGGAGGAGGAAAAGGATAAGGAAACTGGGCTGTCAGCGCTTTTTCGTCAGATCGGCCCACAAATGGGCTCAGAAGACCTGCTGCAGCACCTTTCCGCGCTGGTTTATCAGCAGATGTCCGCCTGGGCCACGTCCGGGAAGCGCCGCAGCAGCGCGGACGAGTTGGTACTTCAAGAGTCCGATCTGCGCGCCGCCATCATGAGGATCCACACGGGCAGCGCTGAGGAGAGCCGTGAATGGGCGGAGCAGGTGCTGCGCATCATCCGCCAGCGGCTTGCCCTCCTGCTGCCACAGGACAACTATTTCACCTTCCCGCACAAGTCCCTGGCGGAGTTTCTCTGCGCCCTCCAGCTATGTGACTATGACGAAGAACAACCGGATGAGGCTTTCACCGCCTTTTCCTCCTCCCTGGAGGTTTGGGACGACTGGCGCGAGATCGGCCTCCTGGCCGCCGGCTATGTGAAAGCGAAGACCAAGGTGCTGAACTGGCTCCACCACCTGATGCCCCCGCTAAAGCCGTGGAAAACAGCGGCGCAGGCATCCCCGCTTCCCATCATCGCGGCGGAGATACTCGTCGAAATCGGGTGGCCTAAGCTTCATTCTTCAGCGCTCGGCGAGGAGCAGTGGCAGCGCACCCAGGCCGCCCTGCGCCAGATCGTGCAGAAAGGCTGGCTGCCACCGCCCGTGCGTGCCCGCGCCGGTCAGGCCCTGGGCCGCATGGGGGATGACCGCCCCGGCGTGTGTGATTTCAAAGGCATCGAAAAACCGGACAGCCCCTTCTGGGCCGCCCGCATCCTGCCCGGCCCCTTTCCCATGGGCAATGACGAGGCGCACGGCGGCCATGATGACGAGCGCCCGCGCCACACCTGCACCGCCATCACCCAGCCCTTCGCCATCAGCCGCCATCTCATCACCGTGGCGCAGTATGAGCAGTTCACCGCCGCAGGCGGCTATAAGAAGCGCCGCTGGTGGCCGGAGGCCGGGTGGAAATGGGTGCAGGAGGAGAAAATCACCGCGCCGGAAGGCTACGGCAGCCCCTATGACCTGCTGAACCACCCGCAGACCGGCGTGAGCTGGTTTGAGGCCGCCGCTTTCGCCGCCTGGCTGGCAGATCGTGAGCAGCTTCCCATCCGCCTGCCCACGGAGGCGGAGTGGGAGCGTGCCGCCCGCCATGACGATGCCCGCACTTACCCTTGGAAGGCCACCGTGAAGCAGAAGCCGGAAGAACTCGCCAACATCGACGATACAGGCATCGGCAGTCCCAGTGCCGTCGGCCTCTTTCCCTCGGGGAAGGCCGAATGCGGCGCTCTGGACCTCAGCGGCAATGTCTGGGAATGGACAGCCTCTCCATGGAGCGACACCTACCAAAACCCTGCTTACGACCAGCAGCCTGACGGCCAAACCGCCTGCGTCCTGCGCGGCGGTGCGTACAATTACCACGCGGACGACGCGCGTTGTGCCTTCCGCCTCGGGTTCCATCCGCACGACCGCTACAACATCCTCGGTTTCCGGGTGGTGGTGTCCCCATTCTGAGGCCCACTCTGGCTCTCTGAACTCTGGGGTTTGGGGCGGAGCCCCAAGAAAATTATTTTTTTGTTTCAAAGACCGCCTTGCGCAGGCCAACGGTATCCCCGTGCCGCACATGGTTCACCCAGCCCTGCACCACGGCGCTGACTTCTGACCAAAGAATGCCGCCTTCCCGCGCCTGCTGGAGCAGGGCGCGGTAGCGGCGCGTGAAGTGCCAGCCCTTGCGGGCCTTCAGCCGCCGGTGAGTGGGAAAGAGGATGAAGCCCAGATAGGACACACCCTCCGTGACCGGGCGCGGATGTGAGCCGGGGTGGATGCGCAGCCGGTAGCGCTCCATCCGCTGCACGATGCGGCGGTGCCAGTCATGCAGCTCGTCTTTGTCATCGCCAAAGAGCAGGAAGTCATCGAGCTGGTATTCAAACGCGGCGTGCAGGTTTTCCCAGGCATGGATGGCGGAGAAAGTCATGGCGCAGTCTCATGGGGGCACGCCTGCCGCGCCAGCGTCCCGGAGTGCGGTGGCAGAGATGCAAGGGGCACCCTTGCATCGCCGACACCGCTTTCGTAATGCCGGAGAGTGCGCTTTGGCCGAAGAACCCGCTTCAGCGCGCGGGAGCGGTGTCGCCACCCTTTCAGGGTTCTGCCACCGCACTCCGGGACGCTGCCGCGCGGTTCGCTGTGCCTTCTGCTAGGTCTGGCCCCGCACCAGGAGTTTGCTCCTGGGCGCAGGGCCGATGACATTGCACAGCGCATGGTGGAGCACACGATCGCGGAAAGGTGCGGCGGAGATGAGGCGGCGCTTGGGTTCATGAATGTAGAAGCTGCTGTAGCGCCCCGGCTGGTAGCTGCCACCGGCCAGTTCCTGCTGGAGCCGCACCAGTTCCGATTCCAGGCGGTATTCAAACGCGGCGGTGGTCGATGCACCACGCTTTCCCGCTGATGCCTGGCACCACGCCGCGTGCAGGTTTTCCCAGGCATGAACAGACACGAAGGACGCTGCCTTGGCCCCGCACCGGGAATCTCCTCCTGGGTGCTGGGCGCTGGCACCGTATTTGCCCGGCGGCGGCACTTTTATGCCGCTGCGCGGCCCGGACACAGCCCCGCCATTCTTCTTTCCCCTCGGCGTGGCAGGAGAATATCCCGCCGCGCAATGCCGGGCACCCAGCGTGAAGAATGTGGACACCACCACCCGGAAACCGATGTTGTTGTTGCGGTTGTGCGGATGGTTCCTGTTGCGGTTGGCACAACGCGCGTTGTCCGCGTGGTTGTTGTACGCACCGCCGCGCAGGACGCAGGCGTGATTTCGGGCTGGCCCATGGTGGCTACCCTTTCACGCTGGCCTGCCAGCCGCCAAGCAGTTTCCCCACCTCCACCAGCATTTTTGCAGCGTGCTCGTACTGGCCGGTGCCCAGCCAGTTCCATTTCTGCGCAAGGCGCAGGTAGAAAGTGACCTTCGCCAGTGCCTCATCCGCACGGCGCAGGCTCTCCGTACGGGCAGGGCCGCGCCTGTGGTTCGCCTCCTCCAGGTGCTCCCGCAGGTCAAAGGCCGCATCCAGCAACCGCCGGGTGAAGCTGTGGCGGTAGGGCTTCGGGAAATGCTCCGTCTGCGGCAGCAGCCAGCTCAGGAAATCAAAGGTGCGGGTGAAGATGACCATCTCGGAGACTTGGGACATGAGCCTTTCATCGCGGTGTTCGGGCAGGGCTGCCGCAGAAAAAAATTTCCGTGGGGCTACGCCCCCAATCCCCAGAAGAGTTCAGAAAGCCAGAGTGGGCCTCAGAATGGGGACACCACCACCCGGAAACCGATGAGGTCGTCGCGGTTGCGCGGATGGTACCTGGCGCGGTAGGCACAACGCGCGTTGCCCGCGTGGAGGTTGAACGCACCGCCGCGCAGGACGCAGGCGTCTCCCTTTGGCGAGCCAGTCCACTCCCAAACATTCCCCGCCATGTCTAGGCAGCCCTCAGGCGAGGCTCCGCTGGGAAACAGGCCCACGGCGCTGGTGTGGCCGATGTCGGTGTCACCGATGTTGGCATGTCGGGCCACCTCGCCGCTGCCCCAGGGGTATTCGTTTCCATCCTTGCCCCGCGCCGCACGCTCCCACTCCTCCTCCGTGGGCAGGCGTACGTTTTTGCCGAGCTTTTTCGACAGCCAACGGCAGTAGGCCGCCGCCTCGATCATGGAGACGCCCACCTGCGGATGGTTCGGCGTCTGGAACACCGGACGATAGGCCTCAGGAGCCGTGAAACCGGCCTTTTTCACCTCCTCGTCCTCATAACCGCCCTCCGCGATGAAGCGGGCATACTGCGCCACGGTCACCGGATGGCGGCTGATCTGGTAAGGCTGCGGGATCAGCCGTTTCTCCTTCTTATCCCCGTAAAGGAAGCTGCCCGCCGGGATGGTGATCCAGTCCTCCACCGCCACGCCGGGCCGTGGATCACCCAAATGGCCCAAGGCGACGCCAGCCCGCGCCCGCTCCACGGGATCGAGCTGCTCGGTGCTGATGAGCTTCACCAGAGCCTCCACGATGGTTTGGCGCGTTTTCTGGTCGTCGCCGTCCGCAGGCTCCAGGCCCACCTCGACGATGAGCTGCCCGGCCAGGGAGGCGCAGAGCCATTCGGCTGGCTTGGCACGCTTGGCGGGCACTTCCGGGCAGGTCTTGCGCACAATGGCCCAAGCGGCCCAAGCCGCGCCGCGTGCGGTTTTGGCCCCGGCCAGCAGGTAAGCCTCACGCCAGCGTCCGGCGTCCTCCCGCAGATGGCGGGCGATTTCCTCTGGCCCGAGGTCGCCGAGATGCCGTGCGGCCATGTACTCCTGAAAGGTGCGGTGCGGGAAGCGATAGACGCCTTCGCCATGGTGCGTGAGAAGCCCGGCGCGATCCCGCACATACTCGGCCAGCAGCGCGGGATTCAGCCCGCCAGCGATGCGGCTGAGCGTGGCGAGCAGCGCACCCTCCGAGATGTCCGCCACGCCGGTCTTGTGCCCCTGATCGGCATGAACCTCGTAGGCCAGGCGGGAGATGGCCTTCTCCAGATCGGCGCGGGCGGCCAGCTTCATGAACTCCTGGGCGCTGGCGCTGATGATGACGGGTTTATTCTCCACAGATTTCCCGTCCTCGGACTTCACTTCCTGATAGACCGTCTTCGGCCGCTCCCAAGCATCCAGCAGCAGGCTGACGCTGTCGTTGTAGAGCAGCTCCCGCTCCCGTGGCAGCGTGCCGCCGCGCAGGGCATGCAGGGAGGCCATGAGGGTGAGCAGCAGCGGGCTGGCGGCCAGCTCCTGGAGGTGCGGACGCTCGCCGATGGCCTGCTTCAGCTCCCCGGCCTTGTGCGTGGCAGCGTCAGCGGCGAAGTTCCGCCGCACGATGGCTAGCTCCGCATACCATTTGTCGATGAAGGCCTCCCACTGCTCCTTTTCAAACGCGGCCAGCTCCGCCGACTCGAAGCCCGGCAGCCGCCACTGCTGGTGCAGGTAGGCGTAGGTGCGGCTGGTGATGAGCAGGCGCACGTTCGGAAAATCCTTCTGAAAGGCCTGGATGGCGGCCTTCACCTTTTCCCGGCAGCCGCTGGCCTCCGGCACCTCGTCCAGTCCATCCAGCACCAGCAGCCCGCCCTGCTCCAGCAGGTGCCGCCGCACCGGATCGGCAAAACCTTCGAGCGCATCCTTCCAGCCCTTTTTGAGATGATCCCACAGCGAGAGCCCCTGCGGCAGCGAAAGCGCCGCATACTCCCGCAGCGTGATGCGCAGCGGCAGCGGTTTATCCGCTTTCCAATCCTTACCCAACAGCGCCAGATTCGCCTCCGGCCGCTTTCGGATCTCCCCGGCGATGCAGAGGCAGAGGAAATCCGTGAAGGTCGTCTTTCCCGCCCCCGGCTTGCCCAAAATGACCGCGCAAGCATGACGGCTGGCAAAGGCGGCGGCGGCGAGCGGCTTCCGCTCCTGTTTCAGCATCTCCTCCGGTGATCCTGCCACCTCCTCGTCCGCCGCCGTGACGAGCAGGTTTGTATAAACCGCCCCCAGCCGGAGCTGCGCGGCGGCATCCACCGTGTTCTTTTCATCAATGACATCCAGCTTCAGCCGCTGGCAGTCGGCGATGAGGATATCCAGGTAGTGCGCCAGCAGCGCCTTCGGCGCAGGCCCCGTGCCCGTGTGAACGCTGACATTCCCAAACACACTGCCCGCGATGTGGATGGCGATGCTGTCATCCGTGGCGGTGGCATTGCCCGAGGGTAACTTCTGCAAAGACGCGAGCTGCGCCTGCAATTCGGCGATCTGCCGCTGGAGTTCTTCGGGCGTGGGCATGGCGCGGAGCAGGTTTAGTTGATTGTGAAATCACCATGAATGTCACCGAACTTTCCGCCTTTGGAGCCACCGGTGAGAACGATGTTGTCGTCGCCGACAACATGAATACCCGATTGCTTCATCAACTCTGCCGCCTGTGCCAGCACGTCCGCCCGCTGCGCCGCTCCCGAACCGGCCAGCAGCCTCTCCAAGTCGGCTTTCGCGTTCTCTATGGCGGCGATGGCGGCCTCCAGCTCGGGTTGCTTTTCCGGCGCTGCGCCGAAGATCAAGTTCTTGAGCTTCTCATAACCTGCCTTCGCGGCATCCTTGGTCAATCCGGTGGCAACAGTCGTAACGATGGCGGTGGTGATCGGGTCCATGCAGCCATGCTATGGAATCGTGCCGGAAGCAGCAACCTTATTTCCGACGAGAAAGCTCGCTCACGGACTAAACGCCCACTCCGGCGCGTTCAGCATGGCCCAGAGGACGTCTTCCATGCGGGTGCGCCAATGGGCGTCGAGTTTTTCAGTGGGTGGCTCGCCTTGGCGGGCGGCGGTTTCTTGGGCCATGCGGACGGTGGTGGCTTCGGCGTCGAGGTGGTTGGACCAACTGACGTACTTCTCACGCGAGCGGGTGGGCTTGGAGCTTGGGGCTTGGGGCTTGGAATGACGGGACTCGAAGCCGGCGCTGAGGTGCTGGGTGTAGAGTTCGCGTTCCTGGGCGGTGGGCTTGCGGGTGAGGAGCTTCAAGAACAGCGTGTCGATGAGTTCATCCACGGATGGCGCTTTCAAGGCGATGTCGGTGACGCCGTGGTCATCACTCATGCGGGTGAGCCAGACGCCGAGGGTGCCGTTGCTGAGGATGGCGGGCTGGAGGACGTTGGGGTCGGCATCGCGTTTGCTGATGGGGTCCTGGCGGCTGCCGCGCCAGCCGAAGGCGCTGAGCACGTCGGTGACGGCCTGGATGCGGGGCAATGCTAGGCTGGGGCGGTCGCGTTCGTTGCTGGTGCTGGTGAGCATCCAGGAGCGATGCGGTTTGCCCAGGTGGATGGCGTTTTTGAGGTCGCGGGTGTTGTCGATGTCGAGGCAGACTTCTTCGGTGCGGAAAGGTTTGCCGGTGGCGGCGAAGAGGCTGTCCACTATCTGCTCGGCCTGGAGACGACGCGGTGCGGGGCTGGTGTAAAGCGGGCTGGTGAGCTTCAACTCGGGATCGGTGGCGCGTTGGTAGGCGTGACTGTTCAAGATGAGGCGGGAGAGATTTTTCACATCGTAACCGCCGCGCACGAGCTCGCGCCCGAGCCATTGGATCAGTTCGGGATGCGTGGGCTTGCCCTTTTCCCAATCTTCGACGGGCTCGACGATGCCGCGTCCCATGAAGCGGGACCAAATGCGGTTTGCGGTGACTTGCGCGAAGCGCTCGTTTTGCGGCGCGGTGATCATGGCGGCGAGCACGTCACGCGTGTCCTTCGGATCTTCGGCGAGCTTGGCCACCGATTCGTCGCAGAACTCAGCGAAGGGCCACTTCGGTTGCACTTTGGTGCCAGGCATGAGGGTGACTTGGATCAAAGGCTTGCGGCCACCGGCGTGGATCTTGTCCATCGGCACGCTGCTGGTCTTCGGCACTTCGATTTCCTTTGTGCCGAGCATGGCGGCGAGTTCAAAGAGGTCCTGCTGCAAGGACTTGCCGGTGGGGGAATCATGGCAGCGTGCGCATTTCATTTCCACACCGAGGAAGGCGGTGCTGACAATGGTTCCCTTCGCGGCCATGGGCACATCGTTCTGTGAGGCGGTGCCAAACCCAGCCGGACCGCCGAGGCGCTCGCTGCCTTTCATGCGCAGCAGTTCGGTGACGAAGAAATCCATCGGCTTGTTATCCTTCAGGGACTCGTAGAGCCACCAGCGGAAGGGGCCGGTGTTGTTGAGCGTGGGATTGAGGATGTTTGGATTTTCCGCGAGCACGTCCTGCCAGTAGCCCATCCAATTGTCCGCCCAGCGCGGATCATTGAGCAGGCGGTCGATGGCGGCTTTGCGGTCGGGGTTCTTCTGGAAGGCTTCGATTTCTGCCAGTGTCGGGACTACGCCGATGGTGTCGATGGTGGCGCGGCGCAGGAAGGTCAAGTCGTCGGTCAAAGGCGTGAGCGTGAGGTGATCAGCGCGGATGTCAGGCCAGTGCGCGCCTTCTTTGATCCAATTCGTCAGCACGGCGACCTCGGCTTTGGTCAAAGGCTTGCCTTTGGGTGGCATGACCTCGTCTTCATCGTCGGAAGTGATGCGCGCGATGACGGAGCTGTGATCGGGCTTGCCGGGTTCGACGGCGGCACCGTCGGATTTGCCGCCTTTGAGCGCATCAGCCAGCGAATCGAGATGCAGGCCGCCTTTGGCCTTCGCACCGCGATGGCATTCGTTGCATTTCGCCTCAAGAATGGGCATCACATCTTTGAAGTAGTCGATGCTGCCTTTGTGCGAGTCCTGTGCCTTCACGCCATCAATGCGGGCGGCGATGAAATGGTCGATCTCGTTGCTGGCGGGGAAGTTCTTCGGCAACTCGGGCACTTTGACGGGCTCCACCTTGGCCAGCCAAGCTTTCGCGGCCTCGCGGCGCTGCGTCCAATACGGATCGGACTTCGCGCGCAGTTCGGCGCGCTTCTTGGCATTCACCGCATCGTAGTGCGAGTTGCGCTCCTTCTCGTAGTCGGCCCAACCGGCGTCGTCGTAGGCCACTTCGCGTTTGCCAGCGGTGACGAGCTGCCAAGTCTCCGTGCCTTGTTTGGACCAGGCGACGACGGTTTCGCCAAGTTCCGGACGACGAATGCTTTTACCAGCAAAACTGCCGACGACCGTCTCCAGCACGAAGAACTGCGGCTTGCCGGTGCCTTCAAACTCACACCAGGATTCGCGATTGCCCGGCGGGACGAAGCGGAAGTCGGGGCCGAGGTCGAGATAGTCTTTTTGATCGGCCACGAGGTGATGACCGTCGCTGTCGTTCGGCGGGAAGGGCGTGTTGAGGGTCGTTTTGCCGTCGATGTAAAGATTCGTGGCACCACGCGCACGCAGCAGCAGGCGATGCTTGCCTTTGGGGAAAGTTACGCTGGCCGCAGCACGCAAAAGGAAGGGCACATGACGCTCACCGCGCACACCGGTCTCCACATACTTCTGCGGCACGTCAAAGAAGCCGAAGACGTCCTCCGTGTAGGTTTCGGCGACCTTCGGCGGTTCGCTGGGCCAGGCGTTGGCATCGGGCATGCCTTCCTCGGCGAGCTGCACGAGCACGCGGCCTGCGGGCACGTCTTTTTTGGCGATTGGCGGCGGTGGTGGCACAAATTGATACTTCGCCTTCAGCGCGTCGGTGTCGATGGCACCGCGATAGATCGCGACTTCATCAAGCCAGCCATTGAGTGAATGCGAGGAGGCCAGAGTCGAGCCGCTGCCGATCATGATCGCGTCTCCATCGGTGACTGGAGCACGATCTGTCGCACCGCCCATGTCCCACACACCGTCGGTAGGCTGGCCGTCGATGAAGCCCTTGATGCTCTTTGGCTGCCCGAACGTGTAGGTCACGGCGATGTGATGCCAGCCTTGGATCGGCATCGTGTCCTTCGACCACCAGCGATGCCAGTCACCTTTTTTGCCAGGAACATCCGCGCTGTGGAAGAGGAAGCCGATCTGCGCCCCGCCCTTCGCCGTCTGGAGACGAAACGCGTAGTTTTGATTCTCCGCACCGAACTCCTTCGTACCGAGGCGTCCCTTGCCGATGATGTAAGGCGTGCCGCTGAGCCCCGGTGCCTTCACCCAGGCTTCGAGCGTGATCGTCTCGTTCAATCCAAAGCGCAGTTCTTCGCTGTCTGCGATCTTCAGAGCCTTTTTACCATCGCCGATGAAGCGGATGGCCGTGTTTTCTTTGGCAAAGCCGGGATAGGTCGGCGCACGAGGCCCGATTTCTTTCTGGTCAGCGAAGCTCCACTGCATGACGGGCTTGGCGATGACCTTGTCGGAGACATCATTGCCCGCGTTGCTGTCGTTTTGGGAAAAGACAGTAGAGGTGAGAAAGAGGGTGCCGAGAAGTGCAAAGCGAGTCATGCCTCCATTAACGATAGTCGGAACAGTCTTTCAACATTCAGGAACCCCACTTTTAGTGATATCGAAAAAAATGGACTTGCACAGAATGGATGAATATATAACAATTTACCACATGACATACACACTCACCCGTACCAGCATGGCTTTGGATCAGTTTACCCTGAGTGCGCTTGATCTGCTCGCTCAGAAATGGCGTGTCCCAAAAGCTGAGGTCATGCGCCGGGCCGTGCGTCGCATCAAGGAGGAAGAAGACATGAAAGACCAATGCCCTAAACCCCTCAAAGCTCTCGATTGGCTGCAAAATGGCGGCGGACTCACGCTACAGGAGGCTGACGCCTTCCGCGAGGAAGTGCAGGCTGAACGTGAGGCCAAACGCTACTGGTGGGAAGTATGATCCACCTGGACACTAATCTTCTCATTGATCTCGTCACCATCGGATCACCGCACATCGCGGTGATCCGTCAGTGGCTGGAAAATGGTGAGGAACTGGCGGTGTCCGCCATCGCCTGGTCAGAGTTTTTGAATGGTCCGCACACGAAACAACAAAAAGATGCCGTACAGGCCATCGTCGAGGGACGCATCCTCGACTTTACTGCCAAAGAGGCCGAGCAGGCGTCTCGTTTGTTTCATTACACTGGACGCAAACGTGGCTCGCACGCGGATTGCATGATCGCTGCTTGTGCGATGACCAAGGATGTCCAGGTGGCGACACGAAACATCGGCGACTTCGAAAAGTTCGTGCCTTATGGGTTGAAACTACTGCCAGTGACCACAGTGACCTCACCTTGACCAACCTCCCCGAAGTTGGATTCAGCGAATTTGAAAATGGTATTTTTTCTGAGCGAACTGCTCCGCAACTTCGAAATTCGGGATTAGTGGACGTGTCGTCAGGTTAAGTCGTCTTCAAGCGTTCTATTTTCACTCTCCGCCATGCTCAAGCACAAGCTTATAAACGCTACTATCTTTTTGATTGCCGTAGCCCACGCCGACGACACCACTCACTTCGCCTTTGATCCGAAGGCCGATGATTTCAAAACCGACGCGTTGCTCGATCTGCGTTCGCTCAATGAAGCCATCGCGGGTGTGCATGGCTGGGTGAAGACCGATGGCAAAGGCGGCTTCATGCGTGGTGATGGCGAGGCGCTGCGATTCTGGGCGGTGGGCAGTTTTGTGCAGGAGAACAAGCCGTGGGTGGCACGCCCACACTGGCCCAGCGAGAGGACGGAACCGAGTCTGGAACGCCATGCGAAGTTCCTCGCCAAGCACGGTGTGAATCTCGCGCGAATGCACACATCTTTGAATCCCGACACGAAGAAGAAGCCGGATGCTAAGCTGGAAGAACTTGATCCGAACACGCGCGACTACATCTGGGCGCATGTGGCTGCGATGAAGCAGGTCGGCATCTACTCAATGCTAACGCCGTATTGGGCGAACGCCTTCAAACCCACCGAGAGCATGGGCTTCGGCACGGATGATGGGCACGGGCTGCTGTTCTTCGATCCGCGCATGAAGGCCGCCTATAAGGGCTGGTTGCGCGAGTTGCTGACCACACCGAATCCGCACACGGGCATCATTTTGGCGAAGGATCCGGCCTTGGCGATCATTCAGATTCAGAACGAGGACGCTACGCTGTTCTGGACCATCTCACATCTCAAAGAGAAGCCGCTGGCGATGCTCAATGAGCAATTCCGCGAGTGGGCGATCAAGAAGCACGGCAGCGCCGAAGCTGTGGCCAAGGCCTGGGGCGATGCCAAGCCAGTCGTGCTGCGGAACATCTATGAACTCACAAGGGACACGACTTCAAAACGCCTCGCCGACCAGACAGAATTTTGGAGCCGCATGATGTTCGACTTCCATCGCGAGATCGTGGATTTTCTGCGCAACGACTGCGGATGCCAGCAGCTTATCAGCGCAGGGAACTGGCACACGGCGGACACCGTGCGCCTGAATGATGCGTTGCGCTGGACCTACACCGCCACGGACATCCAGGGCGTGAACCGTTACTTCCCCGGCATGCACTCAGGCGATCAGTCGAATTGGACGCTCAAGCCCGACCACGTCTATAACTCGCGCAGTTTCCTCACGAACCCGCTGGATTGGCCGCTGCAGCTCAAGCTGCCGGTAAACCAACCGTTTATCATGACCGAGTCCTCGTGGACCTTCCCCAGCATGACCGCGAGCGAAGGCCCACTCCTCGTCGCCGCATATCAGTCGCTCATAGGCTTCGATGGCTTCTGCTGGTTCGCTTTCGGGCATGAGCAATGGTCGCCGCCGATGTCGGGCAATGGTTACATCAAGGACTCGCAGGAGAAATTCATAACCGCGTATCCCGACTGCCTCGGGCAGTTTCCCGCCGCCTCTCTCATCGTGCGCAAAGGCTACGTGAAACAAGGCCAGCCCGTAGTGCATGAAGCGCGCCCGATTGATGACCTCTGGCAGCGCAAGCTGCCGCTGCTTGCCGAAACAGCCGCCTACAAGGCCGACAAGGCCGATGCACGCGCCTTCTTCGTCGGCCCAGTCGAAGTTGAATACGGTGCCGATGCCGCGAAGACGAAGATTGAGGACATCAGTAAGTTTACCGATGAGCACAGCATCCGCAGTAACACTGGTGAGCACGAGGTGAACACGCAGCAGGGATGGTTCACGCTGAACACGCCTTGTGCGCAAGGCGTCGTCGCTTTCTTCAAAAACAAGCGCGACTTCAAGCTCGCCGATGTGAGCCTCCACAGTGACAACGATTACGGCAACTGTGTTGTCGTGAGCATGGATGGCAAACCGTTGAGCGAGTCCACGAAGGTGCTCATCCAATGCGGTACCAACGCCCTGCCCGCAGGATGGCAGCAAAGCCCCGCACCTGCCGACGCCGGCGTCTCGAAAAAGAAAGACATGCACGGCACGCCGGGGACCGATGGCTTGATGAAGATTGAGAGCGTGGGCCATGCGCCGTGGATGGTCGAGAAGGTGCGCATGACGCTCACGCTGAACAACGCCACCCTCAAGAAAGCAACCGCCGTGGATGCCAACGGCTATGCCACTGGCGAAGTCGCGATCCAACGCGATGGCGCGGCGCTCAAGCTCACGCTGCCTGAAGACACGCTGCATGTCGTGCTGGAGTAATCGTGTAGTGTATGAACCCGGACATGGGTTACACTCTGACCGGGAACCATGTGCCCGGTTCATGCCATGTTTCGCACTGGCGATTGCGGTTCTTATTTCGCGGTCAGGGGCCAGAAGACTGGCACTAGGGTCAGCACTACGATGACAGCTACAACGGTGAGACCGCCGCCGACTTTGATGAAATCGCTAAAACGATATTTGCCCGGCCCATAAACGAGGATGCAACTAGGCTCAAAGGGAGTCAGCACGGAGATGCTAGCGCTGAGCATGACGGCGATGGCGAAGGTGCGCGGGCTTACGGACATGACATCGGCGGCCTTAACGGCGATGGGCAGCACCACCAGTGCGGCGGCGGCATTGGACATGGGCTGGGTGAGCAGGACGGTGAGGATGCTAAAGCCGGCCAGCACCGCCAGCGGACCGTAGGGCAAGAGCCAGCCAGTGATGAAGTCCGCCAGCAGGGTATCTGCACCAGACTTTGCCATCGCGGTGCCAAAGGCGGTCATACCGCCGATGAGGATGAGCAGCCGCCAGTCCACATTTTCATAGGCAATGTCCAACCGGATGCACCGTGTGGCTAGGGCGATCAGGGCTACGAGAAGAAAGGCGACAGAGGCTGGCAGCAAGTCAAAGCTGCTGGCCAGCACTGCCAAGGCAAAAACGATGAGCAGAGCGAGGCCACGCTTGCGTGTGCTGTGGCTGATGACGTGCTCGGTGATGACGACCATTTCTGAGTTTTCTTCAAAGGTGCGGAAGCGGTCATAAGGCCCCTGCAAGAGCAGGATGTCTCCAGCGTGCAATGGCACGTCTGCCATCTGGTCATTGAGTGTGCGGTCCCCGCGCAGTAGGGCTAGTACGGATAGGCCAGAACGGCGTCGAAAATTGCTGCCGCGCAAGGTTTTCCCGACCAGACTGGAGCGCGGCGTCAGCACCACCTCTGCTACGCTGAACTCCCGCATGTCCGCGCCGGAGAGGCGCAGGTCCACGTCTTCTAAGATGTCTATGCCTTCGATCTTTTTTACCTTGATGAGGTTTAGCACCTTCCCTGCTACGAGAACGATGTCCCCTCCCTCAAAGATGACGTGTGGCCCGACGGCGATCTCATCCCCACGGCGGCGGACTTTGACGATCTGGAACTCCAGCACTGAGAAGTCTGAGGCGAACATTTCCTGCCCGATCAGCGGCGAGTCTGGCAGGATCACCACCTCGGCGAGGTATTCGCGGATGGTCTCGGCCTCGTCTGGCCGATCGGTCCTGTCCCGCTCCGGCACCCAGCGCATCCCAGCGAGAATCAGGTAAACCAGCCCGCTACCGAAGATGACCAGACCCACGGGTGTGATCTCAAACATCTTCACCTCCGGCATCCCCATCCGCACCATCGCCCCGCTCACTGCCACGTTCGTGCTGGTGCCGATGAGTGTGCAGGTGCCGCCGAGGATGGAGGAAAAGGCTAGTGGCATCAATAGCCGAGAGGGGGAGATGCCTGGCCGCCGCGCTAGACCTATCACCGGTCCGAGGAACATCGCCGTGACGGTCGTGTTGTTCATAAAGGCTGACACGCTGCCGACGCCAGTCATCAGCGCTGCGCTGATCCTGCGCTGACCGCCACCGCTGATCCGAGCTAGTAGATGCCCCAGGGTGTCAAGCACTCCGGTTTCGCGCAGGGCTGCGCCGATGATGAAGATGGCACCGAGCATGACGATGACCTCGTTTCCAAAGCCTGAGAATGCTTCCTGCGCGCTGAGCACGCCAGAGAGCACCAGCACGCACAGCAATCCCAGGGTCACTAGGTCCACAGAGATTTTCTCGGTAGCAAAGAAGATAACAGCGGCAATGAGCAGGCCGATGACGATTAGCGAAGCTTCCATTCAGGCGCGGCGATGATGGACAGGAGAAGCGCGCTGACGAGTGAAATCATGCTCAGTGAGAGGGCGGCACGCTCTGACGGACGCGCTCACCCCTCCTCCAGCAAGCCCTGCCGCAAGAGCAGGCGGCGATCACCACGTTTGGCGAGGCTCTGATCGTGGGTGACGACGACAAGGGTCTTCTTTGATTCATCCACCACCTCCATGAGCATGTCCATGACGCCGGTGCCGGTACTGGCGTCGAGGTTGCCAGTGGGTTCGTCGGCATAAATGATGCCGGGATCGTTGATGAGCGCGCGGGCGATTGCGACACGCTGCTGCTCACCGCCGCTAAGCTCGGTGGGCAGGTGCTGCAGCCGCTCCCCCAGGCCCACGCGGCTCAGTAACTCCCGCGCTCGCTCACCGGCCTGCCGTCCGCCGATCATGGCGGGCAGCATGACATTCTCCAAAGCGGTCAGCTCTGGCAACAGGAAGTAGTGCTGAAAGACGAAGCCCATAATGCGGTTGCGCGTCTGGGCTCGGACCTTGGCTGACCCATTGTAGAGGGACTGCCCGTGGACGAGCACATCCCCCAGGGTGGGCTTTTCTAGCCCGCCGAGGACGTAAAGCAGCGTGGTTTTGCCAGCGCCAGACTGTCCGCAAAGGAAAACTTTCTCCCCGGCGCGGACCTCCACATTCACGCCGCGCAACACGGGCAATTCATGACCGCCCAGGGTGTAGGTGCGGTGGACATCGGTGGCGACGAGGGGGACGGCGGCGGACATGGCAGGCGTGTTTCAGGCGTGGGGGACGTCCAAACTCATCCGCCCCAGCGCTAGCGCGCCGAGTAGGCCGGAGCGATCGCCTAGGCCGGGGGTGACGATGTAGTCATCAAGGTGCCTGCCCAGTTCTGGCACGATTAGGTAGCCATTGAGGTGCAGAGCCAGCTTTGCGCGAATGAGGCCAATGAGCTGTGGCTGCTCCATGACGCCGCCGCCGAGGATGATGCGGTGAGGAGAGAGGGTGAGGGTGAGGTTCATGAGCGCATGGCCCAGGACATCTGCTATCTCCTCCCAGGCGGGATGGTCCGGCGGCAGCATGTCCGCGCGCACGCCCCAGCGCTTGGCGAGGGCGGGGCCGCAGACGTAACCCTCGACGCAGCTTTTGTGGAAGGGGCACTGGCACTCACGCTGGATGGCCAGGCTGTTGTAGGGCGGTGGCACGGCCAGGTGGCCTATCTCTGGGTGCAGGGCACCGTGCAGGAGCTGCCCGTTCACAAGCACGCCACCGCCGACACCGGTGCCGATGGTGATGTAAACCAGCGGGTCCATGCCCTGGCCAGCACCCCAGAGGTACTCGGCCAGCACGGCGGCGTTCACATCTGTGTCAAAACCGATGGGGACGTGGAAGCGGTTGCGCAGAAAGTGAACTACATCGGTATGCTGCCAGCCGGGTTTCGGTGTGGTGGTGATGTAGCCATAGGTCTCGCTGGCGGGATTGAGGTCCACTGGGCCAAAGGTGCCGATGCCGATGGCCGCGAAGGGGCCGTGCTCGACCTTCATTTTAGAAAGCCACCTGCTCACTGCCTCCAGCGTTTCCTCCGGCGTGGTGGTGGGGATGCGGTGGGTCTCACGAATCTCTTGGGGACCGGTGCCGATGCCGCAGACGATCTTCGTGCCGCCAGCCTCGATGGCGGCAATAAGCGGGGCCGCCATGCTCATGAGTTGCGAACGGCGGCAGAGTCACGAATGCCCAGACTGGCGTATATCTCGCGGGTGGCGTGGGACTTGTTTAGCGTGTAGAAATGAATGCCGTCCACGCCGTTCTCTAGCAAGTCGCGGCATTGCTCAGTAGCATAATGGATGCCGACGCGCTGCACGGCCTCCTCATCACTGCCGCAGCGCTGAATGGCACGCAGCAGCTTCGCTGGGTAGCGCGCTCCGGCAGCCAGCTCGGCCATACGCCTCATGCCACTAGCACTGGTGATGGGCATGATGCCAGCGATGACCGGGATCTGGATGCCAGCGAGACGGCAGCGGTCACGAAAGTCAAGAAAGTCACGGTTGTCGAAAAAAAGCTGGGTGCAGATGTAGTCCGCACCAGCATCGCACTTGGCTTTGAGATGCTCCATTTCCAGCACGCGGTTTGGGGTCGTGGGGTGCCCTTCTGGGAAACCGGCCACGCCGATGCCAAAGCCACGCTTGTCAGGATGTGCGCCGCTGTCGTTGAACTTACGGATGAAGCGCACGAGGTCTGCCGCCTGCTGAAAGGCGTCCTTCTTGCGGACATAGCCTTCGAGGTTGCGCGGCGGGTCACCGCCAAGGGCGAGGACATTACTGACCTCAGCTTCCGCGTAGCGCTCCAGGATGGCGGCGATGTCCGCCTCACTATGGCAGACGCAGGTCAGGTGTGGCACGGGGTCTAGCGTGGTGGTCGTCTTGATGCGCACTACCAGGTCATGTGTCAACTCGCGCGTGGTGCCGCCCGCGCCATAAGTCACGCTGACAAAGGAGGGCTTGAATTCCTCTAACTCGCCGATGGTCTGGTAGAGAGCCTCCGAGGCGTCAGCCGTCTTGGGGGGAAAGAATTCAAAGGACAGAGTCGGGCGCTGCTGGCTGAGGATGTCGGCGATGTGCATTCGGGCGGAGGAGGAGGTTCTATACAAGGCGGGACGCGCTGCGACGCAAGGCAGGACGAAGGGATTCTCTAAAGATACCTGGCGGGGCATTTGCACTTCCAGCAGACTCAGAAGCGTCCCGCACGCGGACGGGCTACAGGGCATGAGTGGCTCCACCGATGGTTTGCGGAGCCAGCTTGGCACGCCAGATGTATCTTTGAAAGAGAACCTTCACGCTCGCAGTCATCGGCACAGCCAAGATCGCCCCCAGCAGGCCGCCAAGAAGGAGCGCCCAGATCAGCACGCTGGCGATCACGGTCATCGGGTGCAGCCCCACTGCTTCGCCAACAATACGTGGGGTTATGAACAGCGCGTCAATCTGCTGCACCACAGCGAACACGATGGTCACTGCCAGCGGCAACGCCCACCACGGATCACCAGGGATCAGCGCGCTGCCGCCCTGTACCGCGCCAATGATAACTGCCGGAACCCAGCAGATAGCGATGCCCAAGTAAGGAATGATGCCCGCGAGACACAGCGCCAGCCCGATCAGTAGGCCGAAGTCCAGCCCGATCACCATCAGCCCAACGCCCGTCGCTAGGCCATTGATGACGCTGACAAAGAGTTGGCCGCGAAAGAAGGCGATCAGGTAGGTATTGATCTCCGTCACACAGGACACCACCTCGTCTTTGAAGGCGCTGGCCCGCAGCGGCAGGTAGTTGGACCACTGTTCCTTGATCTTCGCGCTCTCGATCAAAAAGTAATAAAGATACAAAGGCACGATGATGAGACTGAGGAGAAAGCCGAACACACCGAGAAAGCCCCCCACGCTGCTCTTGATGAAGTTCCAGGAATTCCGCAGCACAGTCGGCAGCGTCGTCGTCACCCAATCTCCACTCAGCAGCGCTTGCAGGTCAAAGTCTGGCGTCGCCTCCATTTCTTCTGTGCCCTCCGCTTTGCCTGCTGCCGCCGCGTTGGAGTCGGGCGTTGGCGTGCCGACCTCCGCAGTCGGCGGTGCATGGGGCAGCAAAATCACCCCATAGTCCCGCTCCATGCGCGCTGTCCAGTCCAGCACTGCTGTGCGCACCTTCACCGTGTAGCCGGGCACTTTTTTTGCCAGATTCGCCGTCTGTTCGCCGAGCTTCGGCACGATCCACCAGGCGAGTCCCACTAGCGCCAGGCTGAATACCGCGAACACCAGCAGCACCGCAGGCCGACGCTTCAAACCGCGCCTCTCCAGCCACGCCACCCCCGGCTCCAGCAGGTAGGCCAGCACCCCTGCCACGGCAAAGGGCACCAAGATCGGTTGTAAGTAGGCGATGACCTGAGTGCCCAGATAAATGAATCCGATAGCCAGCGCGCCGATCACCGTCACGGATAGCGCCGTCACAGCGGTCCATAGCGAGGCTCGTTGAAATATAGTGGGGAGGTTCTTCATGGGAAAGTCGCCAGAGGCGGCCTGCTTTTCGCGGCGCATCGTGGCACAGGGAATTCTAATTTCACCCTCATGTTTGCAGCCGCAGCACTTTTGGCAGAGCTTGCTTTCCCCACGGGTCGCAGCTATCCGGGCGCTTCGTTGCACTAGAGGCTTTCCCCCACCACACAAATAAATCCATGCTCCCAATCCCCGACTATCCCTTCCGCGCTTTCATCTTTGACTGCGATGGGACGCTGGTGGACTCCATGCCCTTGCACTACCAAGCCTGGGTCCAGTCCCTCCAGCATCACCACGCGCCCTTTGAGTTTACGGAGGACTACTTTTACGCCAAGGCAGGCGTGCGCGAGCAGGATGTTGTGCAGATACTCAACGACGAACACGGCACCAACATTGACCCCGACTCCGTGGCCGAGTACAAGGCAGAACTCTTCCTGAATCTCATCCCTCAGGTGGTGGAGGTGAAGCCCGTCGCCGACTTCGCCCGCTCCCTCCACGGCCAGTTTCCCATCGCCGTCGCCTCTGGCAGTGAGGAGCACATTGTCCGTGGCTGTCTGGCAGCGAACGGTCTCCTGGACCTCTTTCCCATCATCATCACTCCACGCAATGTCGCCAAAGGAAAGCCCGCGCCGGATATGTTCCTGCTGGCGGCGGAGCGGATGGGCGTCGAGCCAAAAGACTGTCTAGTGCTTGAGGATGGACTTTCCGGCATCGAGGCCGCGAAGTCCGCCGGGATGCAGTGGGTCTTCATCCCACGCACACTGCGTTAACCTTGGCTTTGGACATCCGCCTTATCCAAAACGACACCGTCTTGCGGTCCGCAGCAGTTTATAAGTGACCCCGCACCGCCTTTCGGGTAATCTGCACCCGCTATGAAAACACCCGCCCTTCTCCTCCTCGCGCTCGGTTTCATCACCGTTCTGCCCTCCTGCTATGTGACCCCAATGCCCGGCTATGGTCGCGCCCATTCCCCGCTCAGTCCCGGTGGCCGACGCATCGTTCCTGGGGAACTGCGTCCGCACAGCCCCTACAGCCCCGGTGGAATGCTCGTCCTCCCGCGTGAAGCCCGCCGCGTCGTCCATCGCGGTCATGTCTATCACACTCATCGCGGCGTCTGGTACCGTCCTACAGGCCACGGTCACGTCGTCTGCCCGCGTCCGTATTGATCCGGCGGTCCGGGCGCGATGGGACAGGGCTAACGCACGAAGTGCGCACATGAAACGGGAGCGCACCTTTATCCACACATCCTTCTGAATCAATCCTCAGCGTTCTCCGAATCTCTCCGGTGCTTCATTAATCAGCGTCTCCTTAACCGAGCGCCATTTGGGTCTGACTCTCTTTGGATGTCTTGAATGATAAAGCGTGTACACTCTTTATGTGCTCCTGCCGGAGCGCATGGGCTGTGAAGATGATCTTGCCGTGGCTCATCCGGTGATTCTCGCTCGTTCATCGCTTCACCACAGGCTATGTTCTCGCAAGCCTCCCGCTCGCCAGGATGAATTCCTGGGTGAGAAAGCGGGAGGCTGATATGCGGGACTGCCGTTGCCTTACTGCGCTACATTCAGGCGGAAGAAGATTAGGACGGGCACTCCTGTGGGGGTGATGGTGACAGTGGCCTCAATGATTTGCGGGTCATCAGTGGGCTGTGACTGGGTGCTTTCGGTGATGCTTACGGTGATGCTGCCGTTGCTCTGGCCGGTGCGGAACCAGTTTATCAGATCGGTGGACCATTCGATCACGCCAGCGACATCGGGACGGTTGAGGGCGCGCGGATAATTTACGCGGATGTTACCAGAATTGATGGTGGCAGCTGTCGTCTCCGCACTGTTGCCATTGCCGGGTTGGGTGCCCATGAAATATTCGATGACGTTCTCTACGCCGTCGTCGTCAGCATCATCGGTGGGGCCGCGCTTGGCGGCGTTGGGGATGTTTTGCACATAGTAGTTTTGGGCAGGGCTGTCCTGGACGGTGGCATTTGCGCTGGCAGGCGTGCCCGTCGCGTAGTTCGCGCTGGTTCCGATGGTGATCGTTACGGTCTCATCGCCTTCCGCTGCATTGTCTGCAAAGACGGTGAGTGGCAAAGTAATGCTGCTTTGCGTAGCTGGGATGACAACGCTGCTCTGAAAGCCAGTGTAGTCACTGCCGCTGATGGCACTGCCAGTGGCGGAGAGGGCCACGGTGAGGGCGGCGGCGGGATCGCCCGTGCGGCTTATGGTGAAGCTGAGCGCCTGATCTGCACCGAACTCGCCAGCAGTGGCGTCCGTCGCGGTGATGGTGACGGTATTGACGGGGCCGACGGTGGCGTAGGGGATAGCGACGAAGAACATATCAATCGCCTCATTGGTGCCATTCACGCCTTCGAGGTCTTGAGTGAAGACGCGGAAGCTATTGCCGTTGGCAGACCAGGAGATGAGGTTATCCACCGCCGTGCTGGTGGCACCACCATTAGTGGCATTCGCACACAGGAAAATGGCGGCGGTGGTAGGATTGATGACGGACCCGTCGCCAAAGGTAAGATCAACGCCGTTGGTGCTGGTGCTGGCGGTGATGCCGAGGCTGGTAGCAGAAGGGTTGGTATTGGAGACGACACCGGCGGCGCTGACCCTGCCCGCATAGACGCCCGTGGTGGTGGGCGGGATGTACACAAATGTGAATTCATTGTCCTGGGTGCCGCCCGCGTTGTCGCGGGTGTCAATGACCCACTGACCGCCAGCGATGCGGACGGAGCAGACGTTATCCGCCAGCGTGCCGCTGTTGCCATTGGTAACGGCGAGCATATTGCCCGCGATGGAGAGGCCCGCGACGGTGTAAGTGCCGCCGCCGGATTTCACCATGGATACGCCAGCGGGCAGATTGCTCGCGATGACGCCAGCAGCGGAGTTCACACTGGCTCCAGTCCAGCCTGCGGCGTAAGGCAGGAAGGCGACACCGACGCCGGAGGTCTGCGCGCTGGTGCTGGGGTTGGCCCCGACGGCATTGTTGTTGCTGTTGTCCAGGACGTTGATGAAGGTATTGCCCGAGCCATTGGCAAACGGCTGGGAAATATTGTCGTCCGAGGTGAAGCCAGCGGCGATGGTGGCCAGACTGTTCCAGTTGTTGACAAGGGCGATGCCGCTGCTGAACGGCACGCTGGCACTGTTGATCTTCAGTTCTAGACTGCCAGAGGCGCTGCCTGGCAGATTGAAGTGGCGTGGGGCTGGGCTGGTCCTTGTGACGGTCCAGGATGGAGGATCAAAGGCACCGACAGAAAGCGTGCCGACATTCGGCGCGGCGGCCTCCGTGAAGATGGACATGGTGACAGTGGCTGAGGTGGTGGTCTGGCCGATGCTGTCGGTTGCTTTCGCGCTGAAGGTGTAAGACCCGGCACCGAGATTGGTCAAAGTCAGGCTGAACGGCACCGTGGTTTCTTCACCAAGCAAAACTGGCGGCAGTGTGCCGGAGTAGAACTCGACTTTGGCGACGGGACCATCTTGGTCAGAGGCATCTGCGGTGAGAGTGACATTGGCCGGAGCCTCCAGCAGCGTGCCAGCGACAGGCGCGGTGAGTGTGACTGTAGGAGGTAAATCCCCAGGATTCACAGTGACGTTAGCTGCTGTGGAAACTGAGGCGAGGTTAGAGTTATCCACCGCGACCGCGCTGAGAGTGTAGCTGCCTACAGGAACACCGCTCCAGGTGAATTCATACGGCTCGGTAGTGTCTTCGCCGACCTTGGTGCCAGCCTGATAGAATTCGACGCGGACGATACTGCCATCAGCATCTGCCGCCGTGGCGGTGAGATTGATCGTGGCGGGCGAGAGGAAGGTCGCGCCCGTGGCAGGCGTGTCGAGCGTGACTGTTGGCGCGATCCCAGCAGCCGTGGTGAAGCGGTGTGGCGCAGAGCTGGCCGTGTTCACGCCATCATTGGCTGCCACATACCATTCGTAGTTTTTGCCTGCCGCGAGACCTGTCCAGTTCAGCGAGGCGCTGGTGCCATTGGCTGGCACGTTGACCGTGCCGAGCGGCACCCAGCCACTAATGGGCGACTGCATGTTGTAAGGCAGGTCAAAGGTGCCATCAAAGTGAGGCAGGCCATCGCTAGCCTGGGCGGCACGATTCAGAGTGGGGGACCAGCTTTCCACGCGGATGCGGTTGTTTGCTGGAGAGAAAGAGAGCGTGCGGAGGAAGCCTTGACCACCATTGATGAGACCCTGGTAATCCGAAAGCACGGAATAGACAGTGCGGCCCTCGAAGATATCCGAGCGGCGCCCCTCGGCGTGGATGTGGCCACAGAGCATGAGGAAGAAGTTCGGGTTGTCTTTGAAGTTGGTGTAGAACGCCTGGCCCTGTGCACCGAAAGCGGCGGGATTCCCCTGGCCGATGATGTAATGGCTGGTGACGATGGCGCGGCGCTGTGGATGAGCTTTCATCAGCGCGTCTGCCCAGTCGAGGATGGGCTGATTCGGTGTGGTGTCGTAGGCCATGTGGATGGCGATGAAGTCGAGACCGCTGGCGCTGAAAAGCTGGTAGTTGTTCGTGTTGTCGCTGCCATAGTTGCCCCCCCAATAGGTGCGCCCGGCGAAGCGAGAGAGATTGAAGAACTGGTTGTAGAACGTGGTGGAGCCGCTGTCGTAGCTGCCGATGGGATCAATATCGTGATTACCAGGGGCGATGCCGTATGGGATGCCGTGTGCGCGCAGGGCGGCGACAGGATTCTCAAGGCGACCCATCGCGGCGCTGGCACGCTGCCACTGGATGGGATTGCCATTGAAATTGCCGTTTTCCACGATGTCACCCATGTGGCTGAGGAAGGCGACATTGCGTGAAGTCTGGTTGTCCACGACCCACTGCGTCTGCGCGCCGAAGGTGCCGATGAGCTGCTCGACGGTGACGGTGTTGGCGCGGGATGGGGAACCCTCCGAGTAATACTGCGTGTCCGGGATGGCCACGACAGTGAAGTCTGCACCAGGGGCGGCTGGCACAGTCTGTCGGCCATAGAAGGTGACGGTCATCGCGTCGCCCGTGGAATCGGCCAGATTGGCCTCAAGCAGTGTGGAGGTGCCGGTGACAGTGGCACCATCGGCAGGTGCAGTGAGTGTAATGACTGGCGGCTGATTGGGATTTGGCTGGATGATCAGATCGGCAGGTGTGCTCAGCTTGGTGGCACCGAGGTTGTCAATCGCGCGGGCGCGGACGCTGTAAGTGCCAATGGCTGGTGGCGTCCAAGCATAGGTGAACGGTTCTGTGGTGTCTTCACCGACCTTCAAGCCAGCGACGAGGAACTCGATCTTGGTGACACTGCCGCCAACGTCTGATGCGTCGGCCATGAAGGTGACGGGGAAAGGCATGAACGAGGGGGCATTGTTCAGAGGCGCGGTGAGCGTGACTGTGGGGGAAGTATTGGCCGTGGCGAAAGGCGCGCCTGGCACCCAGACTGGGCCATTGGTGAGCGTGCCGACGGAGACACCTGTGCTGCTGGCAGCCGTAGTGCTAGTGGCTTCATTCAAGCCAAAGCGTCCGATCAAACCAGTGCCGCTGCTCAATTCCAAATCCTTTGCGGCTGCGATCTCTGCGGCACTGCGGGCGCGGTTCCAGACACGCGCTTCATCAATGACACCAGCAAATGCACCTTCAGTGGCACCAGAGGAATTCATGGCCGTGCCGATGCCAAAATGCTGAATGCTGTCAAAGCGCGGCACGGAGCCTGCGACTGAGGGAGTGGCAGTTCCCACTTCGTCGCCATTGAGATACATTTTCCAAGTGGAAGTCGCGCCGTCGTAAGTGACTGCGGCGTGATACCATGTGCCGTTGACGATCGGTGCATTGGTCGCGGTGATGGGGTGATTCAGACCCGTGGCCTGGCTTTCAAAGTCAGCGACGAGGATGCCGCCGGTCGTAATGCCAAAGAAGATGTTGCAGTCAATGTTGCTGCCATCTGACTCGCCGCGACCTTTGCCAAAAAGCGGCACCGCCGTGACGCCGCCGCTGCCGGAGCCAGCTGTGATCCCGGTGCCTTCTTTGCGGAACCAGCATTCCAGTGTAAGGCCATTGTTGGGCGGGCCGCCGACGTTCAGTTCCGGTGCAGCACCCATAGTGACATAATCGTTCAGGCCGTCGAAGGACAGGGCGGTGTTGGCAGGGAGATTGTTCGGATCAAACGTGACCGTGATGACCTTTGCTGTGCTCACACCCGTAGCACCGGAGTTGTCGGTCGCACGGGCGACGTAGCTATAGCTGCCGTTGGTCAATCCAGTCTCAGTGTAGGTGTAGGGCTGGCTATTATCTGTGCCGACGACCAAGCCGTTGCGAAGGAACTCGACCGTCGTCACACTGCCATTGGCATCAGTCGCGTCTGCTTCCAGCGTGAATGTAGCTGGGGTGACGAAACTGCTGGCCGCTGGTGCGGTGATTGAGGCGACTGGGGCAATGTTTGACGCGGCGAAGAACGCGAAGCTGAAGGCGTCTTCTGTAGCGTTGGCCATGTCCTGAAGAGTGGGAACGTGAGGAGTCACGGCATTGATGTCGCGGCTTTCGATGACCCAACGATTGTTCGCCGCGTCCCAACCAGAAGCGATGATGTTGTCCACGTTGTTGGTGCCGCCGCCTTCGGGGCTAATGATGAGTGTGCCCGTTGACTGTGAGTGACCGCTGATCTGCAAATACCACTGGCCGGTGCCCCCCTTGGTCACGGTGAATGTGCCAGCAGCGACATCAGTCGTGGCATTGCCATTGACGCGCCCGATGGCGGTCAGACCCTGGGTGCCGATGGCACTGGTCGGGATGTAGCTAAAGGCGACGGCATCGTTCTCAAAGACCGTGTTGGTGCCGTTGGCGTTGTCTTTGCACCAGATGTTGAAGGTACCGTCAGCGTTAGCGCGGGAGAGGGCGTAGTTGTCCTCATTCTTCGCGCCGGTGACGAGTAGGATGCCATTTTGAGAAGCATTTGTCACAAGGCCGGTGAGGTTCACAGCATACTGCCCAGCGGGCGTGGACAGGTCAGTAAAGTGAGTATTGAGTGTCAGCCCAGTAGTGCCAGTGAGGCTGGTCATCTCTCCATTGTTAGAACTGTTGTTGGCGATGCCTCCGATGAAGATGTTGTAAGGCAAGAAAGCATAGGAAGTGTTGTAGTTCACCTCAGTGTTGTCAGGGTTGGACTCTGACCAATGAATAGCGATCGTATATTTGCTGGTGCCAATCCAGGAACTGCTGGTGGCATAAAAAGCACCTGGAGCCGGACCACCCACGGCGCTGTCATTGCGAGTGAGTTGGGCCAGACTGCTCATCAGCATCCCTGTGGTGGTGTCATTGGCATGACCGAAATCCATGTCGTAGTCCGCACGATTCGCCGTGATAGCAAAGCCACCTGCTGCTGACTTACCTGGTCCATAAGCAATCGAAATACCCGGCGGCGGTGTAATTAGATTGTTATTGTTATTAGCAAGCTGGGTGACCAACAGTGTGCCGAACTCAACAGTCTGTGCATCTAGTGTGGGAGTGGCGAACAGCAACAAGGCCGCTGGGAGAGCCTGACAAAGAAGACGGAAACTGGACATGGTGAAGGACTACTGGCGTGTGGTGGAACTTCAACAAGCAGCCCAATCCACAGAACCCAAGCAACGATTCCGCTACAGGGCATACACGGTGGGATTATCGAATCGCTGTGTTGATTCAAATTTGAAGTCGCTGTGCCAGTTTCCTGCCTGGAATTGCAACAATTTTGTCATGAGACGGAATGGTTACACAGAAGGCTTCGCATGGGCGTCATTCATGCTACATGGGCAGGCGCTTACTCCCTAAAAAGGCGCTATGAAATTCTTCCCTCTGCTTTTGATCTCCATCCTGGCTGCCTGGATCGGCCTCACCACCGCCCAAGCCCAGTCATCAACTTGGAATACCACGACGGGTAGTTGGAACACCGCCGGCAACTGGACGCTCAGCGGCGTGCCTGCAAGCGCCACTGGCACGCAACTCATCTTCAATGCATCGGGTACGACGTCTTACACGACGACGAATAATATCGGTGCGTTCACATTGAACAAGATCACGGTGAACAATTCAGGCACTGGCACGGTGACGATTGCCGCCTCTGCGACGGCCAACACCCTCACTTTTGCCGGGACGACGCCGACCTTGGACATCACGGGTAGCGTCTTGGGCACTGTGGTCTTGGCGGGTTCTGCCACGATCACGAAGACGGGCTCCGGCACTTACAACCAACAGAGCAACAGCACCTTCACAGGGATTCTGAACGTGGATGGGGGAACCTTCATTTCAAGTGCTCTGGCGAGCGGCACGTTCAACTTCAACCCCACGTCCATCGTGGTGAACAGCGGCGGCACCTATCAGTTCGGTGAGAACGGCGTGGGCGATCCAAACCTGCCCAACACGACCTACATTACGGTGAACACAGGCGGCAATGTGGTCTGGGAGGAGGGTGAAACCTTCGGCGGCTTTCACTTAGCTGGCGGTACGATTGATTTGGAGCAGGGCGGCGCGACCAGCAGCGGAACCTCCCCACAAAGTTGGACAAGCGGCACTCTGACTGGCACTGGTGGTGGCGCTCAAGCCGTCGGAGGCGCAGCAGCTATCAACAAGACCACTTCTGGCACAGTGAGCATAACTGGCAATGCTTCAATCACCACAACTACCGGTGGCTTGAACATCCAGGAAGGCACCATCGCGATGGCGGGTGCAGGTAACCTTGGTACAGCGAACGTGACCCTCGGTGCAGCGGCCACCACGGGCACTTTTGAATACCAGGGGGCGACGGCCAGCCGTACGGGGACCTTTGGCATCAACGCGGGTGGTGGTGTTATCGGCGTCACCAACGCTGCCGCCGTGCTGACCCTGAGCGGCAATCTCTCTGGCGCTGGGGCTTTGAGCAAAGCAGGTGCAGGCACCTTGCACCTGACAGGTGCCCTCGGCGGCACGGGCACTACCACCGCAAGCGTCGGCACTCTGCGCGTGAATCCAGTCACGGCTTCCGGGGCCATTGCTATCTCAGGCGGCGCGACGCTTGCCACCAACAGTGGTGCGGGCAGTGCTAGCTTCACTGCACCGAGTCTGAACTTCGCAGCAGGCACCTCGACGCTCCAATTTGAACTGAACACCGCCGCTGTGACTACAGCACCCTTGGTGGTCGTTAGTGGCAGCAACGCCTTGACCTTTACTGGCACGCCCACGCTGCGGGTGACGAACCAGCAGGCTTTTGCTAACGGCACCTACACGCTGCTGGACTACTCCGGCACGGGCATCAGTTCCGGCTTTGCCGTCGCACTTCCAGGACGCACGGCAGGCACGCTGGTTTATGACACAGTGGGCACGAAGATTGATCTCAGCATCACCGGCACTGACTCCGTGAAGTGGACTGGGGCGATCAATGGCAACTGGGACGTCGGCACCTCCGCAGGCGTCGGCGGCACGAACAACTGGCAGCTCGTCACGGGTGGCACTCCGACGAACTTTATCGACACGGACGTGGTGCTCTTTGATGACACAGCCACAGGCTACGCGGTGAACCTCACCACCACGGTCCTACCCTCGACCATCACAGTGAACGCCGCGACGAACTACACCTTCAGCGGTGCAGGTAAGCTCAGCGGCACGACTACCCTGAGCAAATCCAACACCGGCTCGCTGATACTCGCCACAGACAACGACTACAGTGGAGCTACGACCATCACTGCTGGCACGCTCCAGCTCGGCAATGGTGGCACCACGGGTAGCATCACTAGCGGCGTCTCGCTCAATGGCGGCACGCTCGCCTTCAACCGCTCCAACGATGTGACTTTTGGCAACACAGTCACCATTGCCGGAACCGCTGGCATCACCCAGAACGGAGCAGGTCTCGTGACCTTCTCCACCGGGATCGCTGCCGGGGCAAACACCGTCTCCTTTGATGGCACAGGCAATTTGAACATGGGAGCCACCGTCAGCGGTACAGGCATCCTGAACAAAAACGGCAATGGCACCCTCACCCTGCTCGCCAACAATAACACCTTCACTGGCACGCTGAATGTAAACGCGGGCACCGTGCAGTTGACCGACCTAGGCGCGGGCGGTGACCTGAGTGCTGTGTCAATCGTGGTAAACAACGGCGGCACATTCATCTTTGGCCCGAATGGCAATCCTGACTTCCCGAATTCGACTTATGCGACTGTCAATACTGGAGGACTTTTCCAGTTCAAACTGGGTGAGACGATGGGTGGCCTTCATCTCGCTGGGGGCACAATTGATGTCGAACTGGGTGGTCCAGGCAACGATGGCACAACACCACAAAGCTGGACGAGCGGCACGCTGACCGGATCCGGCGTGAGTGCCCAGACTTACAGCGGGTCAGCGGCGATCAACAAGACTACCTCCGCCACAGTGAACGTGACCGGCAATGCCTCCATCACCGGCACTGGCGGCTTGAACATTCAGGAAGGCAAGATCGCGATGGCTGGCGCAGGCAACCTTGGCACAGCGAACGTGACCCTCGGTGCAGCGGCCACCGCAGGCACCTTTGAATATCAAGGCATCACAGCCAGCCGCGCGGGCACCTTTGGCATCAATGCTGGCGGCGGCGTCATCGGCGTCACCAACGCAGCCGCTGTGCTGACCCTCAGCGGCAATCTTTCTGGCGCTGGCAACCTCAGCAAGGCAGGCGCAGGCGCGCTGCACCTGACGGGCACCCTCGGCGGCACCGGCACGACGACCGCCACGGAAGGCACACTGCGCGTGAACCCGGTCACGGCTTCCGGCGGTTTCGCCATCGCCAGTGGTGGCACACTGGCCATCAACAGCGGTGTCGGCACTGCCAGCTTCACCACACCCACACTAAACTTCGCCGCCAGCAACTCGACACTCCACTTTGAACTCAATACGACTGCTGTGACCACTGCGCCGCTGGCGGTCGTTAGCGGTAGCAATGGCCTAACTTTCACCGGAACTCCCATCCTCAAGGTAACGAACACTCAATCCTTCGCCAACGGCACCTACACACTGTTGGACTATACCGGAACGGGCATCAGCTCCGGCTTTACCCTGTCAGCCTTGGCTGGTCGCTCCGTTGGAACCTTGATCTACGACACGGTGGGAACCAAGATTGATCTCAGCATCAGTGGGGACTCGGTGAAGTGGACTGGTGCCATCAATAGCACATGGGATGTCGGCACCTCCGCAGGCGTGGGCGGCACGAACAACTGGCAGCTAGTCACTGGTGGCACTGCCACTAACTTCATTGATTCGGACAGCATTCTTTTCGATGACACCGCGACCACTTTCACCGTCAACTTGGATACCACCGCACTGCCATCTTCGATGGCGGTGAATGCCAACACCAACTACGCCATCAGCGGCACGGGCAGCATCGGCGGCACGGGTGGCCTCACCAAATCCGGCACGGGAACGCTCACTCTTTCCACGGCGAATGCTTTCAGCGGTGCTACCACCATCAATGCTGGCACCATCAGCATTGATGCGGAGAACCGGCTGGGCGTCACCGCTGACATCACTCTCAATGGCGGCACACTGGCGACCACGGTCACCTTTGCGATTGACGACGCGGGCCGGAACATCAACCTCGGAGCGGCTAACGGCACCATCAATGTGGCCAGCAGCACCGCGCTGACGCTTAGCAATGGCTTGCTCGGCGCTGGCACGCTGACGAAGGAAGGCACGGGCACGCTGATTCTGGCGGGTGACCAGGCCAGCCACACTGGAAACTTCGTCATCAATGCAGGCACCCTGCAAGCTGGTCCGACTGACCTGAACATGCTCGGAAGTACCAGCAGCGTCACCCTTGGCGGCACCGGCACGCTCGATCTGAATGGCTTCACTGAAGGCTTCGGCAGCCTCATCGGCAGCAGCGCCACCTCCTCTGTTACCAACAACAGCACCGGCACCACCGCTAGGCTGGGCACCGCACCCACCGCCAACGTGACCTATGACGGCATGATCGTGGACGGTGCGGGCCAGATAACCTTTGAGAAGAGTGGCAACTTCAACATCAAGCTCACCAATGCCAACAGCACCTTCAGCGGCACGCAAACTCTGGGTGACCGCGCGCTTCCTGTGACCATCGAGTTGGAGGCGGGCGGCATTGAGTTCACCAGCAACGGCGCACTCGGCGTAGCAGGCGGTGACCTTTATTTGGACGGCGGCAACGCTGCCGTGGACAAGCTCATCTTCGGTGCGGACAACATCACCCTCGACTCTGGGCGCCAGCTCAACATCAACACCCACCTTGGCATTGATACCGGTAGTTTCACCGGCACCATCGCTGGAGCTATCCTTGGCGATGACAACAATGGCTCTACCATTGGCGGCAACGATTCTTTCCGCAAGCAGGGGACCGGCACGCTGATCCTTTCGGGCACCATGGACCAAGTGGACGAAGTTTTCGTGGATGCAGGCACCCTGCGCGCGGAGAGTAGTCTGGCACTTGCGCAGGTGACGGTGGCAAGTGGTTCGACCCTCCAGTTCGGCAATGGCAATTCCACTGGCGACATCAACGGAGCCACCGCCACGGTGGTGAATAATGGCACTGTCGCCTTCAACCGCACCGGCAGTCTCTCTTTTGACAACGTCATCTCAGGCACTGGCAGCCTGCAACACAACGGCAGTGGCACCACGACTGTCACTGTCGCTCAGACTTACAGCGGCGGCACCACCGTCACAGCGGGCACTCTGGTGGCTGCGAATGCGACCGGCTCCGCCACAGGCACGGGCAGTGTCACGGTGGATAGTGGTGCGACGTTGGCTGGCACCGGAACCGTGGCACCTGCGGTGAACAACTTCATCACGATCAATGGCACTCTCCAGGTCGGCAGCCCACTCTCGACGGTCGGCACGGACCTTGACCTCAGCACCTCTGGCACTGGTAGCACCATCCTTGGTTCCACCAGCTTTCTCCAGTTAGACATCTTCACGGGCGCGGGGCTGGGAAACAACACCGGCACTAGCACTGCTGCAGATGTGCTGCGCTTCACGGGCGATCTCAACATCACCAGCGGTTCTACCCTGACCCTGCTGAATCCGAACGTCATGACGACCTGGGCAGCAGGGGACTCCTTTAAGCTCTTCGACTGGACTTCACTCGGCGTGCGCTCAGGCACCTGGGCGCTTGATTACTCGGCCCTGAACCTCGGCAGCACTCTCGATCTCGACATCACTAACCTGTACAACGCGGGCACCGTCTCCATCATTGCTGCAATCCCTGAGCCAAGCCGCGCGCTGCTCCTGTTCTTCGGCATCGCCGGATTGCTGCTGCGTCGCCGCCGCTAAGGTTCAGCGTTGCGTTTCTTGATGGTTGTTTGCGCTGCGCACGCGTCTTTCATCTGCGTACCTCGTTCACGAACTCCTCCATGAGGTCCATGGCCTTGACGATGAGTTCGGGAGCAGTGGCGTAGCAGCAGCGCACGAAGCCCTCCCCAGCGGCACCGAAGGCACTGCCAGGGA
>Ga0247834_1000775_pt1 | contig 59143 bp, 52 predicted proteins | sample LaCruzMarch2015__8_FD_187118 | JGI IMG/M metagenome (GOLD analysis project Ga0247834, IMG submission 187118) | Freshwater microbial communities from meromictic Lake La Cruz, Castile-La Mancha, Spain - LaCruzMarch2015_12m | ecosystem: Environmental > Aquatic > Freshwater > Lake | place: Spain...
GCCAGCGACGACGGAGACCCCGCCGCCAGCGACGACGGAGACCCCGCCGCCAGCGACGACGGAGACCCCGCCGCCAGCGACGACGGAGACCCCGCCGCCAGTGACAACGCCGCCAGCATCCCCTGCTGCGCCACCAGCACCGGCACCTGCTGCTGATCCCGCCGGCGTCGACGTCGACCCCGGTGACGCCGCCGTCAGCGCCGAGGTGCCCGCCGGTCGTCGCCTGGGTGATCCCGAGCCCCTGACCCGCCGGGAACCCACCCTCAAGGCCAACACCCTGATGGTCGGCGCCCGCTACGGCCTGGTCGGCAACGGTCCCACCCGCTTCGTCGACGACGTCCGCTACGCCATCACCGACACCATCGAGCTGCGCACGGCCCTGCTGCCCTGGCCCACCAGCCTGATGGGGCGGGTCCGGCTGGGCTCGGTGAACGACAGCCTCGGCGCCTTCGTCCTCGACGCCGGTCTGTCCCACTTCGACGCCGGCGTGCGCCTGGTGCCAGACACCGGCGAGGCCAACGTCGGCGTGCGCCTGCACTTCGAGGGTGTCGTGTCGTGGCAGAAGGCCATCGCGGATCGATTTGCCGTCTTTGCATCGGGGCATTTCCGCACCCGCAACAGCTTCCTCCCCGACGACGACCAATACGCTGCGGCGGTCGATGCCCACTTCATCGCCGACATCCTCGACAACCTCGCGGTCTCGGGTGGCCTCGGCTTCGCGAGCACCATCGGCGGCCCCGTGCGCGAGGTGGTGGTGAACTTCACAGAGACCGATCGCCCGGGCATTTCCCACCTGCTGGCCCGCGACGAGGGCGGTGAGCAAAGCCTCACCATCCCCCTGACCCTCACCTATGGCCGCGTCGACAGCTTCGACGTGGACCTCTTTTGCACCCCCCGGGTCTATCCCGAGTTCGGCGTGCTCTTTGGCGCCGGCATTCGCCTGCGCATCGACGACCTGATCTGAACCCGGGCTGGCCAGCTGGGACTGCATCCGACATGTCGGTGCTTTGACCACCTGATGGCGCCAGGGCGTCCGGCCGCGCTGCAGGGTGGATCCCGTGCGGGTATCGTTGCGTTTGGCGGTGGCCACGGGTCGGTCCGCCGGAGGTCACCCATGCGTCACGCCGCTTCGCTCCTCGCCGCCGCCGTGTTGTTCACCACCGCCCTGCCCGCCACCGCCGCTGGCGGTCGGGCCCGGGCCCGGGAAGCCGCCCGCGAGGAGCGACGGGAAGACATCCGCGAGAAGCGTGACGAGCGCCGGGACGAGGCCAAGCCGAAGGCAACCCCCGGCGCCAACAAGCGCCAACGTCGCCAGGGCAGCGCCATCGTCGGCGGCGTCAAGAGCGGCCAACTGACGGAAACCGAAGCCAAGGCACTGGCCGAACGGGAAGCAGGCCTGCGCAGCCTGGAGGCTTCCATGAAGGCCGACGGCACCATGACCAAGGCCGAGCGCCAGACCCTCCACGACGAGCTCACCGGGTTGGCCAAGGCCATCCGCAACGACAAGACCGACGCCGACCGCACAGCCCCCCTGCGCCTGCGCGACGGCTGCGACCCGGCGACCTGTGCGGCCCGGGGTCGTCGGCTGGCGGAGGTCCGCCGCTCCCTCAATCGGGCTGAGCCCACGGCCGCCGAACGCGCGGCGCTGGAGGCCGAGCACACGGCCATCGTCGACGAGCTCTACGAAGAAGCCCTCGCCGACGACTGAGGCCGCGTTGTCTCTGCAAAAAAGAAACGACCGCCCATCGGTGTCGAGGGGCGGTCGTTCTTCTGTGACCGAGTGACCGGGGCGTCCCTCAGCGCGCGCGAATCTTGCGCTTGGGGGCGCCGTCGCTGTCGCCGGTGGGACGACGACGGGGCGGGGCATCGCCGGCACCGGGGGCATCACGGGGCGGGGCCTCGCGGTTGAACCGGGGGGCGGGGCGCGCCGCTGGCGGCGGACCACGACGGACGGGCTGCTCGTCGGCGCCGCCGGCGCGGGACGGATCGAAGCGGCGGATGAACACCCGGGGCTCGCGCTCATCGAGCTGGGACGCCGACTTGGCGAACTGCTCGGCGCGGCCGGGGGCGATCTCGAAGCGGGTCTCGCTGTCGAGGATCACGATGCGACCGATGTCGCGCTTCTCGACCTCGCCACGACGACAAATCATCGGCAGCAACCACTTGGGGTCGGCCTTCTGGAAGCGCCCGATGTTCACATGGAACCAGACGCTCTCGCTGTTGCCGTCGACGCTGCGGTCGTCGCTGGCGTTGCCGACGAGGTCGGTGGCGGTCTTCTTGGCGAAGGTGGGCTTCTTGGCGCGGGAGGGATCGTTGCCGCGCTCGGTGGCGTCGAGGGACTCGGGCTCGGGGAGGTTTGAGCGCTCTCCCTGCAGCACGAGGGCCGCCAACTGCTCGGGCGTGCACATGGCCATCAAGGCGGCTGTGTCGGTGAGGTCTTCGGGCTGCAGCGCCTCGACCTTGGCCTTGAGGCGCTCGAGGACGCGGACGGCGTCGAGTTCCTTGATGCGATCGGCATTGGGCACCGGCGACGGCCGGGTCTTCAAGTGGGCCACCGTGAACAGGCGCTCCACCTGACGCAGGCGATGCATGGGCACCAGCACGACGGCGGTGCCCTTCTTGCCGGCGCGACCCGTGCGGCCGCTGCGGTGCTGCAGGGCAGCAGCGTCGGCGGGGGGATCGGCATGGATGACCAGGCCGACGGCGGGGAGGTCGAGGCCGCGGGCGGCGACGTCGGTGCAGACGAGCACGCGGGTGCGGCCGTCGCGCACGGACTGCAGGGCCCGCTGCCGCTCGGGCTGGGAGAGTTCACCCGAGAACGCCACCGCCGAGAAGCCCCGCTCGATGAGGGTGGCCGCGAGATGGGCAGCGCCGTCACGGGTGCCGCAGAACACCAGCGTCGACGTCGCCTCGTGCTGACGCAGCACGTTGACGACGGCGCGATCGCGGTCCTGGCCGGCAATGACGTGGACGACGGTTTCGATGTCTTCGTGACCGGCGGTGGCCTGGGCCGCCGACACCCGGACGGCGTCCTTGGTGTAGCGGTTGGCGAGGGCGATGGTCTCTCGGGGCATCGTCGCCGAGAACATCAAGATCTGACGCTCCTTCGGCACGGCGTCGAGGATGGTCTCGAGCTCTTCACGAAAGCCCATGTCGAGCATTTCGTCGGCTTCGTCGAGGACGACGCTGTGGATGTTCTTGGTGTCCAGCGCCTTGCGGCTGATGTGATCCACCAGGCGGCCGGGGGTGCCGACGACGACGTGGCAGCCCTGAAACAGGGCCCGCTGCTCCGAGCGGGGGTCGACGCCGCCGACGCAGGTGACGACGCGCAGCTTGGCGTCGGCACCGAGCCACGTGATCTCGCGGGCCACCTGCTGGGCGAGCTCGCGGGTGGGAGCGATGATCAACGCGCGGGGCGCGCCTGGCGGCGTGGCCACGAGGCCGGCCTCAGTGAGCATCGGCGGGATGACGTTGAGGCCGAAGGCAATGGTCTTGCCCGAGCCGGTTTTGGAGGAGACGAGGAGGTCGCGAGCGCCGTGAGCGCCGGTGACAATGGCCTCCTGGACGGGCGTGGACTCGAGGTAGCCACGCGTCGCAAGGGCCCGCTGCAAGGTGGCGGGCAGCGACATTTCAGAGAAAAGCATGGCCGTTGCTATCGGTGCAACCGCAACACCGCAAGGGCGCAGGCGGAAGCCGTCGTCGAGCGCGGGTGTCCGGTGGCCCTACTCGGCCGGACACTTGTCCTGGCACCGGCTCACTTCGTCCGGCGTGCGCTCCACCGTCCCCGCCAACTCGCACATCTTCAGGCAGGCGGCGCGGTCTTTGGCGGCGGCGGCAGCGGCGTCCGTCGATGCCGCCGTCGACGACGCCGTGGACGTCGACGCGCAGCCGGCGGTCCCCACCGCCAGCACAGCGGCAAACACACAAGTGACAACGCGCAGCATGTTCATGGGTGTGTCCGCGGACAGAGGGCAAACAGGTGATCAGGGACGACCAATGATGCGGACGCCGCTGTCGGTGCCGACGATCATCTCGTGGACCATGCCACAAAACAGCCCATGCTCGGCGATGCCGGGGATGCTCGACAGGGCCTTGGCGAGGAGCGGCGGGTCTTCGATGGGGGGGAAACGGCAGTCGAGAATCCACAAGCCGTTGTCGGTGACGAGGGGCTTGCCGTCGCGCAGCCGCAGCACGGGCTCGGCTCCCAGTTTGCGCAGCTCGCGCTCGACGACCTTGGCGGCGAAGGGAACAACCTCCACCGGCAGCGGAAACGCGAAGAGCTTGTCGACGAGCTTGCCCTCGTCGACGACGCAGTAGAAGCGGGCCGAGCTGAAGGCCACCACCTTCTCGCGCAGCAGGGCCCCACCGCCCCCCTTGGTGAGGTTCAAGCGGGGATCGGCCTCGTCGGCGCCGTCGAAGCAGAGGTCGAGGGTGTCGACAGTGTCAAACGACACCACCGGGATGCCCTCGCTCTCGGCCTGCAGCCGGGTGGCCTCCGACGTCGGCACCGCCTTCACCTTCAGGCCCTCGTTTTTCACCCGGGCCCCGAGGGCCGCCACCGCGAAGCGGGCGGTGCTGCCGGTGCCGAGGCCCACCTTCATGCCGCTCTCGATGAGGGAGACGGCGTGCTCGGCGGCGCGCTTCTTCTGCTGGTCGACACGAGAGAGGGTGGCTTCGGTCATGGGGACTCCCGGATGTTCGTGGGGCAAGGCGACACACAGACAGACACTGGACGAACGCTACCCCGGCAGCTGGGTGGCGAGGGCCTCGTGGACCCGCCAGGCCCGCAAGGCACCAAGGAACGTCGGGTTGTCGCCGACGTCGCGATCGAGGGCGGCGTCGTCGTCGGTGCGCAGCCAGGCGTAGTCGCTGTGGTCGGTGACGGTGACGATGATGGGGCCGTCGACCTCGCCCAAAAAGAGGCGCACGGTCTTCATGACGGGCTGCCGGGTGCGCTTGCTGCGGGTCCGGTAGCTGGACTCGTAGACGAAGGTGGGGTCCAGGCGCACCAGACGGGGAGGTATGCCGGTCTCCTCAAGCAGCTCCCGCAGGGCTGCGTCGACGTCGGACTCGCCGCGCTTGACGTGCCCCTTGGGCAGATCGGGGGAGCCATCGGCCCGCAACAGGGCCAACACCGCGCCCACCGGGGCCCGCTGCATCACGAGGACCCCGCAGGACAGCACCGTCGGCAAGGTGGCCTTCGTCTTTGCCTTCGACGTCTTCTTCGTCTTCTTCGTCTTCTTCGACGAAGACGCGGCGGCGGGTGTGCTCGGAGGGGTGACTTTTTTCGACACGGGGGCGGATCATACGCATCCGCCGCGGCCGACGTCGAATCCGCCGCCAGCGGCGTTCAGCCGGGCTGAAACACCAGGAAATACTGATCGGGCAAGAAGTCATGGGACGTCGACAGCACCCAACCCGCCTCCAGCAGTTCGGCCTGGACAGTCTCTGGACCGATCTTGTGGGTCGCCGGGGGACCGCGCTCGCTGTCGACGCGGAAGTCGATGATGGCCAGGCGGCCCCGGGCCGAGAGCTTCTGACGCAGGGCCTTGAAGTAGGGCACCCGGTCACTGATGTGGTGATAGGTGTCGACCACCAACACGAGGTCGGTGCCGTCGTCGACGGCGGCGCTGTCCATGGGGGTCAGGCGTCCGACCATGTTGGTCAGGCCAAGGGCCCGGGCCCGCTCGTCCATGTGGCGCACCATGTCGGCTTCGACGTCGAGGCCGATGACGCGCCCGGCGGGCACAGCCGCTGCCAGCCGGACAGCGAAGTAGCCGGTGCCAGCCCCGACGTCGGCGACGACGGCGTCTTTTGGCAGGGCGAGGGCCGCCACCACCTCGTCAGGCTTCTGCCAGGCGTCCCGCTCGGGGGCGTCAAACTGCTTGGCCCAGGAGGCGGCGTCGTCGAAGCGATGGGGCATGCCGTCGCCGTGCTGGTGATCAGCCCGGGCCTCATGCCCGGCGTGCCCGCCGTGCCCGCCTGTCGACGACGACGCGCACCCGGCCCCACCGACGCCCACGAGGACGGCACAGACCCCGACGCGAGCAGCACGACATCCAACAGGCGCGAGGACGGGGGTGAGGACAGACATGACAACTCCAACACAACGCGAGCAGTTTTTTGACGGGCGCGAAGCGCCTCACGAGCGGAGTGAGTGGAGCCCACGCCGCCCCGGGGCCCGAAGGGTTCCCCTGTGGGCGAGGGGCAAGATACATCCCAGAACGCTTTGAGCGAGCCCACTCCGTGGGCGAAGATCAAAGAGTTCTCGGGATTAGACGCGGCCGCGCAGCATGCCGTGCCAATAGAGCTCCGGCAGCAGGTAGGCCTTCATGGCGTACATGCTGTAGCGCTCTTTGGCTTGATTGACGGGGAAGGTCTCCATGATTTTCCCGTCGTAGCCGAACTCGGCGAGGATCAGGGACCCATAGCCCGTGACGAGGGGACAGCTCGCATAGCCGTCGTATTGGCCCGTCAGGGGTTTGCCGAGGCGGGCGGCGATGATGTTCTCGGCAAGGACCGGGGCCTGTTTGCGAATGGCAGCACCGGTCTTGCTGCAGGGCAACGAACTGCTGTCCCCGAGGGACCAGACATTGTCGTAGCGCACGTGGCGCAAGGTGTGCTTGTGCACCTCGACGTAGCCGTCAGCACCGGCGAGGAGACTCTGCTTGACGATGTCAGGCGCACTCTGGGGGGGCACCGCGTGCAGCAGGTCGTAGTGCACGACGCTTTCCTGCTGGGTGTCGAGATCGACGAAGACGGCTTCCCGGCTCTTGGCCCGGACCTCGACGAGGTTCTTCTTGAACATCGTCTCGATGCCGCGGGCTGCGACGACCTTCTCGAGGGCCGCTCGGTAGCGGGGGACGCCGAAGATGGCGGCGGTGGCGCTGCCGTAGATGATGCGACTCTTGGCGCGCACCCCCTGACGACGAAACGCCTCCTCGGCGAGGTACATGATCTTCTGCGGTGCCCCGGCACACTTGATGGGACCGCCGCCGGGAAACGTGAAGACCGCGTTGCCCCCCTGAAACCCCCGGATGAACTCCCAGGTCTTGGGCACCGCTTCGAAGCTGTAGTTGCTGCAGACGCCGTCTTTGCCGAGGGCGTCGGGCAGGCCCTTCACCTTGTGCCAATCGCACTGGATGCCCGTGGCGACGACGAGGTGCTCGTAGCGAACGGTGTCGCCGTTTTCGAGGGTCACCTGGTTCTGCTCGGGCTCGAAGCTCTTCACCTTCTCGCGGATCCAGCTCACGCCGTCAGGGATGAACTCGGCCTCGTCCCGCTCAGACACCGAGCGGTCGAAGGCACCGGCACCCACCAGGGTCCAGATGGGCTGATAGTGGTGCTTGTCCGACGGCTCGATGATGGCGATGGACGCCGGCATGTGCGCGTTTTGCAGGCGCGCGGCCACGCTGATGCCGGCGCTGCCGCCACCAACGATGACAATCTGATGCTGATGCTCGGTCATGGGATCTCCTGACGAAGAGTGGATGTGGATGGATGGATGGTTGGCTGCCGACTACGGCAGCGTCCGCGACGACGGCGGCGCCGGCGGCAGCCCCTTGGGCACCTCCTGCAACGCCACGCCAAACGCCCGGGCAAAGCCCACCGCCATCCCCAGGGCACGCTGGACATGGGGGTCCGTCAGGGCCTTCCACAAGCCGACCGGCCCCAGGGGCTGGTGGGTGGTCGCCGTCGCCACCTCGAGGGCCGTCGCCGCCGCCGTCGCCGCCTGCAACGAGCGTTCAACAAACAGCGACGCCCCCAGCAACGACCGCACCTGGGGCGACGTGATGGCCTTCAAGCCGACAAACGACAGGGACTCGAGGGCGGGCACCAGGGCGCCGAGGTCGACGCCAGCCTGGGCCGCCTTGCGAAACTGGTCGTCGATGACGTCGATGGCCATCGACGCCATGCCGGGCGCCCCCTCGAGCAGCTTCAAGCCTTCTTCCAACCGGTGCAGCGTCGCCGGCTCGCTCAGCTTTTCCAGCAGCGACAGCGCCGCCCGCAGGCGTTCGTCGACGTCACCAATGCGAGCCGCCGCAGCGTCGGCCATGTCGATGCCGGTGGCCAGCAGCGCGGGGGCCTGGCCCACCACGTCCAGCACCGGCGTGAGCCTGGATTCCAGGGCGTCCAGGCGGGCTTCGATGCGCGCCAGCACCGCCAGAATGGCCGTGTCTGGGGCCTGTGTGGGTTGACCCTGTGCTGTCATGAACACCTCCAGCAGCCCCAAAGCAGGAGTCGATCCACCGCCGCCACCGCCGCTGGACTGCCATATTTCGCAGTGCGTCATCAGATTGGTGGTCTATCTGGCCATTTTTGGCAGTCTGAGCCGCCAGTCTTGACAGGTCATGTGTCATTGGCGACACCAAGGGATGACGACCCTGGTTGAAATCACCCGCCCGGTCAGTCCCGCCATTCTCACCCGGGTCCGCCAGCACCTGCAGGACGCCCTGCCCCGGGCGGCCATCGCCTTGACCCCCGACTACCGGATTGTGGCGGCCAACGACGCCTACACCGCCCACTACGGCCACAGCGTGCAGGAGGGGCACGATCGCTGCTTCGCGGTCTCCCACGGCTACGACAGCCCGTGCGACGAAAACGGCGAGAGCTGCCCACTGGCCCAGGCCCGACGCAGTCGCCGACCCGAGCGGGTCTGCCACGTGCATCACCACGCCAGCGGCCCGGAGCATGTGGACGTGGAGCTGCGCCCGATCTGCGACGAGGAGGGTGAGATCGTGGCGTTCATCGAAATCATCGAACCCATCAAAGAGGCCGCCGCCGTCGTCGGTGGCGCTCCCCTGGTGGGTCGGTCGCGGGCGTTCTCGACCCTCCTTGGCCTGCTCAACCGGGTGGCGCCCACCGACGCCACCGTCCTGCTGCTGGGTGAAAGCGGCACCGGCAAGGAGCTGTGCGCCAAGGCCATCCACGATCGCAGCGAGCGGCGACGAGGCCCCTTTGTGCCCCTCGAGTGCTCCGGGCTGTCAGAGACCTTGTTTGAGAGCGAGCTCTTTGGCCATGTGAAGGGCGCGTTCACGGGCGCTGTCACCGCCAAGGTCGGTCTCGTCGAGGCCGCCAGCGGCGGTACGCTGTTTCTCGACGAGCTCGGCGAGATTCCCCTCAGCCTGCAGGTCAAACTGCTGCGCCTCATCGAAACAGGCACCTACCGCCGGGTGGGCGACGCCGACGTGCGGCGGGCCAATTTCCGGCTGGTGTGCGCCACCCATCGGGCGCTGTCGGCCATGGTCGACGAGGGCACCTTTCGGCGCGACCTCTACTACCGCTTGAGCGTTTTTCCCGTGGTGGTGCCACCGCTGCGCGAGCGCCTCGACGACGTCGATCTCCTCACCCGATCGATCCTGGCCCCCCAACGAAAGACGGTCTCCCCATCGGCCTTGCAGGCCCTCGAGAGCCACCACTACCCGGGCAACATCCGGGAGTTGAAGAACCTGCTGCAGCGAGCGGTCATCCTCAGCGACGGCGACATCATCGAGGTCGGCGCCCTGCCCGCTGAACTCCTGACCTCACCATTGGTGTCGTCGTCGTCGTCGTCGTCGTCGTCGTCGTCGTCGTCGTTGGCGCCGTCGCCATCGACAACACCGGCGGCGGGCACCAGCGAGCGTTCGTGGCCCTGGGGCGACGAGGTCCTGCCCCTCGACGACGTCATCGACCGCTACCTCGCCTGGGCCGCCGACGCCGGCATGGAGCGCAGCGAGCTGGCCGTTCGTCTGGGCGTCTCGCCCCGCACCCTCTACCGCCGGCTGGCCCTGGCCCGCGAGCGCCTGGGTGGGTGAACGCGTGACGAGCGGGCTGGCCCGGGATGGTGCGGGCTGGTGGGACATTCACCGCCACGCGCTGCGCGCGTGTCGGTGAATTGTCTACATGTTCTTGGCGCCAGCCAAAGCGGCTGGCGCCGACGAATTGTGTTGAAGCCACCATTGGCGTGATGCTCCTGTGCCTGCCCGCCCATGATCAACAGCGCCAGCAGTTGACTGCCATGACCATCAAGCGCGAAGCGCTGATCAAGGACATCGACCATGTGGGATGATCGCTACCGGACTCCCGGCTTTGCCTATGGCACCGCCCCCAACGACTTTCTGGTTGAAGTCGAGCCCATGGTGCCCCGACAGGCGCGGATTCTGTCCCTCGCCGAGGGCGAAGGCAGAAATGCCGTCTGGCTCGCCCAACAAGGGCACGACCTGCTGGCGGTTGATGGCAGCAGCGTCGGGCTTGAGAAGGCCCGGGGCCTGGCCAGCGAGCGCGGTGTCAGCATCCAGACCGTCGTCGCCGACCTCAAAGACTTTGCCATCGAGCTCGCCGCGTTCGACGCCATCGTCTCCATCTGGGCCCACGTCCCTCCATCACTGCGCGTGTCCCTGCACGCCCGCTGCGTCGCCGGCCTCAAGCCCGGCGGCCTCTTTGTGCTCGAAGCCTACGCGCCGAGCCAGGCCACGCGCCTGTCGGGAGGCCCGAAGGATCCGTCGCTGTGCATGACCACAGCGACCCTCACCGCCGAGCTCGTTGGCCTCACCTTCGAACGCTGCATCGAGAGGACGCGCATGATCTTCGAGGGCGATTTCCACGAAGGCGAAAGCGACGTCGTGCAGTGCGTGGCCCGCCGACCGACGGCCTGATCGTGTGTTTCGTGCTGCGTTTCAGCAATCTGACTTCCTGCAACATGCTGCAACGTCGGCGTCGTCGGGGCCGTCGGCGATTCGCCTCCCCTGAGACCCTGATGCGCTCCCACGAGGCCTGATGCTCCCCAATGGGGGAACTCGGTGTTGGCGCAGCCGGTGCAATCCCCTCGGTCACTTTCTGGTGAAGGTGAACGAGGTGCGACATGGGACGAATACCGAGACCACGGTCGGTGACGACGGTGCGGACAGCCACCGCCACGGCCGCGCTCATGGTGGCGCTGGGCAGCTGGTCGTGGTCCGCCAGGGCTGCTGACTGGCCCATGCTGTCGGGCAGCGAGGACGGCCGCCCCGAGGAGGCGCTGGTGCCCTACGGCTACCTGCAGTTTCTCGCCGAGAGCACACCCTTTGCGAAGCCCGTCACGGGCCTGACGTCGCCGTCGTTGCAGCATTTCAATGGCGAGCACCTCGCGGCCAACGAAGAGACCCCGGTGACGTTGTCCATTCGCCGGGCCCGGCTGGGCGTGCGCGGCACGATTCCCCACACCGACCGTCGGGTGACCTATCGCCTGTCCCTGGAGGCCGGCCAAAACGCCATCACCCGCGACGCCGGCGTCACCCTCGTCGACGCCTCCGTCAGCGTCGTCGTGGTCCCTGGACTGCGGCTGCGGCTGGGGCAGTTCAAGCTGCCGATGATGGACGAGACCAACGAGTCCATTCCCCTCACGGGGGCCATGGCCGCGCTGTCGCCGGCGTCGCTGTTGACCCTGGAGCAGCCCATCGCCGACGGCAGCTTCGCGGGTCAGGCCTTTGGTTTTCGCGACGTGGGGGTCCAGGCCTTCGACAGCGTCCACGTCGACGCCTTCGAGGCCGCCTACGCCCTGATGGGCTCCCAGGGGAAGTTCAACAGCATCGACGAAGACGGCCACTACGACGTCACCGCTCGCGTGCAATTCGCCTGGCTGGCGGACCCCGAGCACCCGTACGACCCCCGCCGCGACGAGGTCGCCATCGCCGGCTGGACCCAGCACGGCGAACGGGAGGTCAACGACGAATTCCATCCCCGGGTGCGCGAGGGCCTCGCGCTGCACGCCCATGGCCTGCACACCCGCTCCCGCCTCGAGCTCGTCCACGCCAGCGGCGTCATCCTGATGGATGCCCGCCATCCGTTTCCCGGCGAACCGGTCTCGGTCGCTGCCGACGGCGAGGCCTGGGGCTACACCGCCCAGTTCACGGCCGAGCCCCTGCACGGCATCGACGTCAGCGCCCAGCTGTCCGAGCTCCACCGCCTGCCGGGCACCGCCCGCGAGGAGGTCCTGCGTGACGTCGTGGTCGGCGTCGAGTGGTGGCCCACCCATCACCTGCGCTTCCAGCTGGAATACGACGCCCGCGCTGTCCTGCTGCCCGCCGGGGCCAGCGCCGACGACCAGCACATTGCCAACGCCATCGCCGATGTGGTGCTGGCCCAGATCACCGTCAATCTCTGAATCGAGGTCCTCAATGCGTCTCCGCTCCATCCCTGTCCTGGCCGCCGCTGTCGTTGGCATCAGCGCCTGCGCGACCACGCCAGCCGCCACACCGACCGTCACGGCCCCGGCCACAGCCCCCCTCATCTATCCCTCGGGCGCTGGCCTGCAGAAAAAGACCAACCTGCGGGTGGTCTACGGCGTCGGCGAGAAGAAGCTCCGGCAGGGGATGGGCGAGGGCCTGTTCTTCGCGAAGCGGCTCATCGACGCCTGGCAGCGCGAGGGTGTCGCCGACAGCGAGCGGGTCTTCGTCGTCACGGTCTACAACGAGTCCGCCGAGTGGCTGCTCAACGATGCCGCCTGGAAACGGGCCCATCCAGACACCCCCGACAGCACCAACCACAGCGCCGCCCTCGTCGCCGAGCTCATCCAACGCGGCGTGCATGTCGAGGTGTGCGGCATGACCATGAAGCAGAAGGGATGGGTCGAAGCGGACTTGTTGCCAGGCATCGTCGTCGTCGGTGGCGCCTACGCCCGCATCGTCGACTTGCAGCACCAGGGCTTTGCCTACATTCCGTTTTTCTGAAGCGCCTGCTGACCCCGAAGCGGCGGCGATGACGAGTCAGACGAGGGCGCTTCCAGCTGGAATACGCAGCGCCGACGAACAGCACACCGCCGACGCCATCGCCGACGTGGTCCTCGCCCAGGTCACGGTCAATCTCTGACCGGCCGGCCTGTCCGGCATGAGGCGAGGCTGAGGCGGGGTGGAGGCGGGGTGGAGGCGCGGTGGTGACAGGGGACGTGGTATTTCATCGCTTGATGACTTCTTCGCCGCCACCTTCTGTCGATGACCTGATGGGCTGGTCTCGTCCCGCGCGCCACGCGGCGATTGAAGCCCTGTTTGCGGCCGACACTGCGCCGCACAAGCCATTGGCAGCAGCCCTCTGCGCGACGGACCGCGAAGATGTGCGGCTCGATCTGTCACAAGCGTTCGCTCGTCTGAGCCCTGAGGGCTTCGTCGTCGCGGTCGCTGTCTGTCTCGCCCGCGGTGATGCCCAGGTTGTGGCCCTGGTGGCCCGTCAGTTGGCAAACCGCTTGGGAGTCCTCGACGCTGCAACGCAGGATGTCATGGTCGAGAGGCTGTTCACGGCCCGGGCGCGCTTCCTGTCGCCCCTCGTGACCGGGACGGTCGACGATGCGTTGTTGTCTTCGTCGTCGCCAGCGGCCTTCACCGATCTGCTCGGGCGCTTGCCGTCATTGTCACCGGCCGTCGGCGCCAAGGTCATCATGCGCCTGCTGCGGCAGACCGACGACGAACTCGAGGAAACGGGCCCCCTCGTGGTCGATACCGTCGTCAACAACCGGCGCCTGTATATCGCCGCGGCCCGGCTGCTCGTGCGGATCTGTCGCGTGATGGGCATGCGTCGAGCGCGGTTGTTTCACGCGGGGGTGGCCATCCTCGCTGACGAGACGGTCTTGCTCAGCGACAAGCTCGTGGTGTTGTCGGTGGTCGACGTGGCCTTCACCTGGCCGGTCGCTGTCGACCTCGACGTGCTCCTGGGGTTGCTCGACGTCGCCGTTGGTCAACCGCGGCAGACGGTCATCCACATCCTTGGTCGTTTGGGCACCGAAGACGCGGCCAACGAGCTGTTGCGATTGGCCACATCGACCGACGAGGAGGTGTCGACGGCGGCGGCGGCAGCGTTGTCGTCGTGGATGTCGCCGTTGGTTGACGTGAAGCGCAGCAGCGACGACGCCCATTGGATCATCACGCCGACGTATACCGACGACGCTGGCGTCCCCCTGGTGCTGGCGCCCCATGCCATGCGCCAGCAATCGACGCAGCAGCAGTACGCCCTCGACGAACGGGGCCTCGCGGTCCCCATCGGCTCAAGCGACGAGGCGTGCCCGTGCTGTGAGCGCCCGCGGACGTGGGTCCTTCGCAGCGCCAGACGCGTGTGCCCGAGGACCAAGAAGATCCAGCCGTCGTCGTTGTCATCCGGGTCCTCGTCGACCCTTGGACTGCCGGGGACGTTGACTGACGGCTTGCCACCGGCGGCGCCAACGCTGCCGCCACACGTGGCCGAGATGGCCGCGCTGCGGATGGTTGAGTGTCTCGACCTTGGTCAGCGCTGGGCCGGCGTGGTCATCGCCGACGACGGCTCGCGGTGCGCGGTGTTGACGTCGATCAGCACCCGCACCCGCTGGCATCGCGAAGCGCCCGAGCAGATGCGCGTCGTCATCGCCGGCCAGCTCACGATGGCCCGCCGCGTTCACTACGACACGCCGCTGGCGGTCTACGAAGCGGACCTGTCGGTGTCAGGCCTCGCCGGCTACGTCGCCATTCGCCCCGCCGTCCGCAGCATGGCGTTTGTGGTACGGCCTCGAGGTGGCGTCGACTGGGGCCGCCTTGATTATCCGATTCTGGGTGGCTCCATCATCTCCCTTGGCGACTTCGCGTCCAGACCCGCCGTCGGAACGCCCCTCTTTGACGAGAGCGGCACCCTGGTGGCGCTGTGGGAATATGACGCTGCCGACAACGCCATGGGTGTTGGCGTCACGTCGTTGTGGACGCTTCATGCGCGGGGTGGCTCGGTGCTCGGCAAGCCGTGGCCCACGCCTGATTGATGACGAAAGAAACCCCGTCGTCGCCGATCTCGCGCCCCGCGCAGGGCGACCCGTGAGCGGCGCTGAATCCGAAAGATCCGAAGAATGCCACGGCCGCGACACCTCTCGATGTCGCGGCCGGTTTCCTGACGAAGCAGGTCAGCAGGTCAGCAGGTCAGCGCTTCTTGCTCTTGCTCTTGCTGTCGGCCTTCTTCTTCTTCGACGACGACGAATCACCCGAGGGCTGCTCCGACGACGGCGCCGTGGGCCGGTTGCCTTCGATGCGCGACGGGGGCGCCGGGCGGGTCACCGAGGGCTGGGGCATCCCACGGTCCGACGGACGGGTGACGGGGGAGGGACGGGTCACCGGCGAGGGGCGGGTTGGCGAGGTGACCGGGGCCGGGCGGGTCACGGGGCTCTGGCGACCGCTGTCGGGGCGCATGTCTGAGCGGCTGTCGGGACGCATGTCTGAGCGGCTGTCGGGACGCATGTCTGAGCGGCTGTCGGGACGCATGTCTGAGCGGCTGTCGGGACGGGTCGAGGGCAGACGGGCCGGGTCATCGAGGTAGGTCTTCTTGGGCGGGTCCTCGCGCAGGTCGGGGATGGGGCCATCGGTGCGGGGCGCCACGGGGCGCACCGGCGGGCGGTAGCCATCGCGGCCCGTGTTGCGACCGGTGTCGTCACGGTCGCTGGCGGCCGGCGGGCGGCCACCGTTCGACGGGGCACCGTCCACCGGAGCGCGGTCGACGGGGGCACGTTCCACCGGGGCCCGGTCGCCAGTCACCGGGCCACCGTCGCGGGGTGACGTCACCGGGGCGCGGTCATCGCGGGGGTTGGTCACCGGAGCCCGGCCACCGTCGCGGCTGCCACCGTCACGACCACCGTCACGGCCGCCGACCTCGATGGGGGGACGGGGTGCCACGTCCACCGGGCGGGTGGGCTCGTAGCCGTCGGCACGGATCCCGAGGTCGCGGTCGCCGCTGTCGTCGCCAGGGCGAGCGCCATCGCGGGGACGGCTGCCACCGCTGCCACCGCCATCCCGGCCAGTGTCGCGGCCGTTGTCACGGCTGTTGTCGCCGCCGGGGCGGGCGCCGTCGCGGGGACGGCTGCCAGCGTCGCCAGAGGTGTCGTCGCGGTCACGGCTGCCACCGCTGCTGCGGCCGTCGTCGCGGTCACGACCACGGCTGCCACCACTGCTGCGGCCGTCGTCGCGGTCGTTGCTTCGGTCGTTGCCGCGGTCCCGATCGCGACTGATGACAGTGCCCGTGGGAGGACGGGTCACCGGACGCTCACGCTCGGTCTCGCTGATGGGCCGGTGGATGACGCGGGTCTCGCGGCGCACCTGATCGTAGTCGGGGCCGCGGTAGGTGTTGCGACCATAGACCACCACCGTCGAGCGGTAGGGCGCGCTGTTGGCGTAGCAGCTGCGGTAGCCGGGGCCGGTCACGACGTAGCCGCCGACGTAGGTGGCGCCGAAGTTGCCCGTGGACACAAAGACCCACGAGGTGTCGTAGACGCTGTAGCCGCCGCCGTAATAGCTGCCGGGAGGCATGGCCGCCCAGCCGACGTGGCCGCCGCCGTTGCGCCAGGTGACCCAGGCCGGGCCCCACTCGGTGCCGGGCAACCAGGCCCAGCCGTAGTTGGCGTCGTAGAACCAGCGGCCGTAGTGGCCGGTGGCCCAACCGAAGGGGTGGTGGTCAACCCAGGTCCAGCCCCACTCGGTGTGCTCCCAGTGGCCGTGGGTGTAGGGGCGGAAGTTGGCGCCGACGACGGCCTGGGACGGCACAAACACCAGGCCGTAGCCCGGGTACTGCACCCAGCTGCCATAGGGCGTCAGGGGCTGCACGAAGTCGTAGGGGTCGCTGATGCCGGCGTTGTCTTCGTACGCGTACTGGGCCTCCGGGGCGTACCGGGGGGCCGCCTGGGGAGCGACGGCGACACGCTCATCAGCGGCGGACACGCGGGCGCTCGGACGGTCGTCGACCACGTAGACGGTGCGGGTCACGCAGCCGGAGCCAGTGGCGGCGAGGGCGGCGATGGCAGCAGCGGTGCTCAGGCGAAACGACGACGGGTGCATGGTTTGGCTCCTGAAGACAAAGACGGGCCACCGGGCGCAACGATTCAGTCTGCCGGGACCATGCCACACGCCAGCGCATCCGGATGCGGCATGTCGGTTGTCCCGGATCGGCCCGGGGGCCGGGCGAAACGGGCGGAAACGGCACGACGGGCTGAAACCAGCGAGACGGGCGGAAACCGGGCGGAAACCGGGCCTCGGCGGCCTGTGCTCCCTCGACCGATGGTCCCTGCTGGGCCATGGGACTTTTTCGGCGACAGCCGAAGAAGCATCAGCACTTCTTCGGCGGCAGCCGAAGAAGGATTCGAGCTTCATGTCTGCGTTCATTGATGAGGCCCTGCTCTACGCCAAGGCCGGCGACGGCGGCAACGGGGCGGTTGCGTGGCGCCGCGAAGCCCATGTGTCCCAGGGCGGACCCGCTGGCGGCGACGGCGGTGATGGCGGCGACGTCGTCTTCGTCGGCGACGACGGCATCGGCTCCCTCCTCGACTTCAAGTTCCACCCCCGCCTCGTCGCCAAAAGTGGCGAAGCCGGCCGCGGCAAGAAGCAGGCGGGCCATTTCGGGCCCGAGGTGGTGGCGCGGGTTCCCCTCGGCACCCAGATTTTCGACGCCGACAGCGGTGAACTCCTCGCCGACGTCACCGAAAACGGTCAACGGGTGGTGGTGCTGCGGGGGGGCTCGGGCGGCTTTGGCAATGCCCGCTTCGCCACGCCGTCACGGCAGGCCCCCGAGTTCGCCAAGCCCGGCCTCCTCGGCGAGGAACGCAACCTGCGCCTGAGCTTGAAGCTCATGGCCGACGTCGGCCTGCTGGGCTTCCCCAATGCCGGCAAGAGCACGTTTGTGGCCCGGGTGAGTGCTGCCCGACCAAAGATTGCCGACTACCCGTTCACGACCCTGGTGCCCCAACTCGGCGTCGTGAAGGTGCCAAGCCTCAGCGCCGATGCCCCCTCGTTTGTCATCGCCGACATCCCCGGCCTCATCGAGGGCGCTGCCGACGGCGCCGGCCTTGGCGTGCGCTTCTTGAAGCACCTGGAGCGGGTGCGCGTCATCCTGCATCTGGTGGAACTGCCCATCGAGGCCGTCGATGGCGCCGCCAACGACGACGTCGACCCCACCATCAGCCAGCACCAGACCCGGGGGCCCACCGACCTCGTGGCCCGCTACACGGTCCTGCGTAAAGAGCTCGAGCAGTTCTCGCCGGAGCTCGCGGCCCGCCCCGAAGTCGTCGCCATCAACAAGATCGACCTCTTCAACGGCGACATCCGCCAGCACCCGGGGGTGCGGGCCCTGGCCGCCCACCTGAAGCGCCAGGGCGTGGCCCTGCACCTGCTGTCGGGGGCCACCAACACCGGCGTCGACGCCCTCGTCGGGGCCCTGTGGGAGGAAGTCCGCAAGGAGAAGGCGGCGCCGCCGCCGGCGACGTTCAATCCCCTGAGCTGACGAGGACGGCGTTCCAGGCATTGGTGGTGCGAAATGCCACAGCCAAATGGTGATATGAAACGTCGGCCTGGTCGATGACGGCGCAGGGGCGCGCCGGCGCTTTCAGGCATGAGACCTGCTTTCGGGCAGGTGGAGGTGAGCATGTATCGACGCTGGCTTGTGGCCCATGACTTCGAACCCTGTGCCGACGCTGCTGCCGATGCCGCCGCCCGCCTGGCCCTGGCCTGCCGACGGGACGGCGCCAGCGAAGCCCTCGTGATCCTCGCCCACGTGGTGACGCCCCCGGCCCTGCCCATGTCGAGCGATATCGCCGGCGGCGGCGCCAACGTGTTGGGGGTCATCGACCTCATGCTGCGCACGGCCCGGGATCGCCTGGACGACACCCGGGCGGCGTTGCTGGCGGCCCATCCGGGCTTGACCGTCGACACCGTGGTGTTGTCGGGCTCGCCGGTGGAGGGCCTCCTCGACGAGGCCGACCGCCGCGACGTCGACGCCATCGGCATCGGCACCCATGGTCGCAAGGGCTTGGCCCATGCGTTTCTGGGCAGCGTGGCCGAGCGCATCGTGCAGCGCTCGCCGCGGCCGGTCTTCGTCGTCAAGCAGCCGCCGACACCGCTGTCGGGTGCGGTGGCCTGAGGCCCGAAGGGACCGAATCAACCGATCGAGCGACGGTGGTGGACTTTCCTTCGAGGACCTTCTCGGGGGAGAGTCACCGGGTGACGTTGTACGCTGGGTCTCGCTCGGGTTGTCATTGGCAGGTCCTCGTGGGTCCCCCCGACGAGGCTTCGTGGACCCAGCTCATTGATCGGCTCATCGGTCTCGCTGACGTCGTCGACCCCGGCGACATCGTGCTCGACCTGTGGTTCAACGCGGGCATGCCGTCAGCCCAGAATCGGGCCCGCTTCACGAGGGAATTCGCCCAAAGCGCCATCACCGAGCGGGTCCAGGCCCACGTGCTGGTGACCAATTCCTCGCTGTCCCGGGGCGTCCTGACGGCCATCAACTGGGTCATCAAGCGTCCCTTTCAAGAGCGCATCTTTGCCCGACCCGAGGACGGTCTGGCCTGGATCAGCACCTTGAAGCCCGACCTCGACATCGGCGCCCTGCGCCGGGACATCGAGACCGCGGTGCCGGGCTACACCGCCTTGCGCTGGTAGGCGGCGGCACGGGTTGCCACCGGCGCTGCAGGTCGGCCAAGGTCCGCCCATGAGCACCCAGAGCCCCGCCACCACGGTCGTCACGGTCGTCACGCCCGCCATCCCCGACGACGTCCTCGCCGCCTTTGGCCGCAGCGGCGCCCGGGTGGCGCCCTTTGGCTCGGGCCTCATCAACAAGACGTTTCTCGTCGAGGACGACGGCAAACCCGCCATCGTCGTCCAGCGCCTCCACCGCATCTTTGGCCAAAAGGTCAACGACGACCTCGACGCCGTCACCGCCCACCTCGAGAAAAAGGGATTGGTGACGCCGCGGCTGGTGCGGACCCTCAGCGGCGCCAGCTGCGTGGTGCACCTGACCGACCCCGCCGGCGACATCGACGACGTCGACAACCGGGAACTGTGGCGGGCCATCACCCGCGTCGACGGCACCGCCAGCCTCGACAAGCTCGCCACGCCGGCCCAGGCGGCGGCGGCGGGGGCGCTGGTGGCAACGTTTCACGGCGCCGTCGAGGACCTGTCGTATGCCTACCAGCACGTCCGTGACGGCGTCCACGACACCCGCAAGCACCTGCTGGCCCTGGCCCGCTCCCTCGCCAAGCACCGCAAGCACCGCCTCGGGCACAGCGCGGGCGCCCTCGGCAAGGAGATCCTCGACGCCGGGGCCCGCCTGCCCAACCTCGACGGCCTGCCCCTGCGCCACTGTCACGGCGACCTGAAGATTTCGAACCTGCTGTTTCGCGCCCCCATCGACGCCGACGCCCCCGAGGCCGTCTGCCTCGTCGACCTCGACACCCTGCAGAAGCTGAGCTGGCCCAAAGAGATGGGCGATGCCCTGCGCTCGTGGTGCAATCCCCATGGCGAAGACGTCGAAAAGACCGCCATCGACGTCGAACTCTTCCGGGGGGCCATCACGGGCTACTTCGGCGCGAAGAAAAAGCCGTTCCTGCTGCCCGAGGAGACCTCGGCCCTCGTCGACGGCTTGTTCACCATCTGCGTCGAGCTCGCCGCCCGCTTCTGCGCCGACGCCCTCGAGGAGCGCTACTTCGGCTTCGACGCCAGCCGCTACCAGACCCGCGGGGACCACAACCTCGTGCGGGCCCGGGGCCAGTGGAGCCTCGCCAAGAGCGTCCGCGACCACAAAGACGAGCTCAACGCCATCGTGGCCGCCGCCGCCCGCTGAGGACTCGTCAGCGTCGGGCAGGATCGGTAATGACGCGGGCGAACGCCGCCACCGCGGGGCCGACCTCGTCGGTGGCGGTGCCGATTTCGAGGACCATGTCTTCGTGGGTGTTGCCGGCGATGGGGACAAAGAAGGCGCGGGTGCCTTGTTGGGACCGCAGGGCCTCCTCGGCGGCGCGGTAGTCGCGGGCGCAGCTCTTGAAGTCGTTTTCGCCGATGAGCAGCAACAGAGGCACATGGTTGGTGGTGCCGAAGTACGGCAACGACGACGACGCCTGCTTTTGGGCATCGGTGCCGAACAGGGGGTCCCACAGCTCGACCTTGTCTTTGGGTGGATCGGCGGTGTTGGCCGATGTCAACACGTCGTAGACGCCCGAGATGCCGGCGACGCCCTTGATGACGCCGGGCTTGATGCCGCGGCTCGTGAGGGCATCGGGGGCCAGGGCCAGGAAGGTCACGAGGTGACCGCCAGCAGAATGGCCGGCGAGGATGATGCGCTCGGGGTCGCCGCCGTGGACCGCGATGTGCTCACTCGTGAACCGAATCACGGCGGCGAGGTCGTCGAGCATGTCGTTGGTCGAGGCGACCTGGGGGTAGAGGCGGTAGCTCGGCACCACGGTGACGACGCCCATGTCGGCGAGGGCGACGCCGACGTTGCCGTACAGCCCGACAATGTTCTCGTGGAAGGAGCGGTCTCCCGAGCGCCAGAAGCCCCCGTGCACAAAGATGACCACCGGAGCCCCCTGGGCTCCTGACGGCGCGAAGATATCGAGGCGGTGTTTGTCGTCGCCGTCGTCGACGTAGGCGACATCCTTGGCCGTCTCCACCGCCAGCGTCGTGCGCCAGCGGTTCTGGAACACCAGACACGACGTCGAAAACAGCATGGTCACAAGACCGGCAATGGCGAGCGTTGGAACTGCGGAGCGATGCATGGCTCCTGATAGCATCACCGACGAAGCACAACCGAAGGCCCACCCGACGGCGGACCCGGTTGTCACGTCGACGGCGGTGGGCCAGCCATGGGCTCCAGCAATCGGGGTTCGCGCATGATGAAACATCTCACTTCGACGGCTTCGACGGCTTCGATGGTCTCGGTCCTGGTCCTCGTCATGGGTGGATCGGCGCTGGGGATGTCGTCGTGCGCGGCGCCGCCGGGGGCCGACGTGGGCGACGGTGCGCCGGTGAAGAAGGCGCCGCCCCTGCCCATCGCCACCGACCGGATCCTGCGGGCCCTCGAAGCCGACAACGCCGCCCTCAAGCGCCAGCTCGCCGAAGGGCAGCGCCCCGACGTCTACACGGACCTCATCAACGCCCACGAGCACCTGGCCAAGCTGAAGGACTTCGAGCGCTACCGCCCCGCCGCCCGCGCCGCCAACATCACGGCCACGGTCCTTGTGGCGAGCCCCGAGTTCACCATCATGGGCAAGGGCGACAAGGGTGAGCCGGGCATGTCGGAGAACTTCAAGGCCCTGCTGGAAGCCCAGCGGGCGTATCCCGACGAGATCATCCCGTTTGCCACCATCGATCCGAAGGATTCGAAGAAGCTCGAACGGCTGCAGGAGCACGTCGCCATGGGCGCCAAAGGCGTCAAGGTCTACTCCGGCCACAGCAACTTCTACGACGGCCCCTTGTTGCCCAAAGAGATGGAACCGGTGTTTGCGTACCTCGAGCAGACGGGGCTGCCCGTGAACTGGCACATCAACCTGGCCAAGTTCATGGACGACTTCGAGGCCGTCATGGCCCGCTACCCCAGGCTCAACGTCATGGTGCCGCACTTTGGCGTCGTGTTTTGGCGCGCCGACGGTCCGGCGATGGCGCGGCTGTCGGCCCTGCTGCAGAAATATCCGGGCGTCTACGTCGACACGAGCCTGGGGACCCGCGAGATCCTCCTCGACGGCATGGCGGCCATCGAGCCCCACCGCGCCGCCTTCCAGGCCTTCTTCGATACCTTCCAGAACCAGATCATGTGGGGCACCGACAGCGTCATCACGGGCAATCCGGAAAAAACGCCGGGCTGGTACCACAAGGTCATCTGGGCCACCCGGGACCATCTCGAGAAGGACGTCTTCACCACCGAGCTGGCCGCCGGCTACAGCCGCTACTACCAAAAGGGCCGTGACGGCGAGGGGCGCTTTCAGGGGCTCGCCCTGCCCCCCGCCATCCTGCAGAAGGTCTACGTCGACAACGTCCGCCGCTGGTTGCGGCTGCCGCTCCCGGCGCTGCCCGCCACCCCCGCGCCGTGAAGGGAGACGGGGTGCGATACGCACCTACCTGCCGCGTAGACCATTGTATTCAGGGTTCTTTTCGAGATGTGATGAAACACTGGCACCATCCGGTTGGCTCGACGGTGAACGGCTTCCTCGCGGAAGATGGGACCGTTGTGGCTGGTTGTGACGGCGTGTGTCGGGACCGGGAAGGCGTTTGATGGCCCTGGGTCAGCTGTTGGCCGCATGGATGATGCTCTCCGCTGCGCCACCGGGCGACGGCGGTGACGTCGTGGCCGACGACGCTGCCCGCAGCACGGCCAGGGGCTCGGTGCAGGGCTTCGCCGACGACCTCGTCACCGCCATGCAGGAGCGGGCCCTGGTGGAGGGCATCGCCGGGGCGGTGCGGGTGGCCTTTGATGAGATTCGCGGCCTCGACAGCCAGAAGGTCCGCACGGCGCTGCTGCCGCGGGTCAAGCGGGCCCTGAAGACCTCTGGCGGCCCCCTGGTGGGGGGTGACGCCGGGCCCCTGTCGGCCACCGTCGCGTTGTCGGAGGAGCAGGGCCACATCTGGGCCGTGGTCCTCGTCAATGGCCCCGGCCTGCCGGGCCCGAGCACCATCGTGCTCAAGCGCCGCATCGACCGTGAGCTGGAGGTGGCCCTGGGGGCTGTGTCACGACAGTCGTCGGGGCGCTTTGTGCTGGAACGGGTGGCGTCGTTGCCCACGCCGATCAAGGGACAGAGCTGCCCGGTCCTCGACCTGGTGCTGCTCGACCTGGACACAGACCCAGTCCGCACCGACGAGCTCGCGGTGCTGTCGACGTGCGGCATCAGCTTCTACCGCAGCGACGACGGCGGCATCGTGTTGTCGTCGGGTCCCTTTGCCCTGCCCGCCATGCGCTGGCCGCGGGTCTCCCTGGGCTGGCTTGTCCCATTGGGCACCAAGGAAACCGGGCCCCTGCTGTGGGCGGCGACGTCGGCGGGGCACAGCGTGTTCATCGAAGCCGGCAGCGGCCGCATGGTCGACGCCCCCGGGGAGCGGGTGCCGTTGCGGGGGGTCGCTGGCAAAGAAGGCCCCCATGCCCTGCATTGGCGCTTCGGGTCGCCGGGGCTGAGTCTGCCCCTCGTCACCCCGGGTGGCATCGACGTCACCGTCAGCGGCCTGCCCAATCGGGTGCGGGACCTGGCCCGCCTGCCCGGTGATGCCTGGGTCTTTGTCAGCGAAGACGGCTCCCTCGCCGTCCGCGACGATGCCGGCGTCACCGACGTGCTGGCCTCGGAGCGGGTCGGTGACCGCCTGTTGGTGACCGATGTCGATGGCGATGGCGAAAGCGAGATCGTGACGACGTCGTCGTCGTCGCCGGGGGAGGCGGACCAGGTGGTGGTGCGGCGCTTGTCGCCGGGCCTCGACAGCACGACGGTGCTGCTCAAAAGCCCCCTGGGCGGTGGCTCGGTGGCGGCCATGGCCGGCGGCTTGTTCGACTTCGACGCCCGCCTCGACGTCATCATCATTGAGGAACTCAGCAACGGCGAAGCCATGGTCTGGCGTCTGGAGCACGCGCCATGACCCCTCGCCATCCCCTGACGAGGGTCTCCGTCGCAGCCGTCAACGTCATCAACGTCGGCGCGGTCGGCGCTGTGGTGGCGGTCGTCGTCGTCGGCCTGTTCGCGGGCGGCGCCCTGGCCCGGCGGGCCCCGGCCCCTGGCGGCAGCATCATTGTCGCCATGCCGGTGGACCTCATCCCGTCGGTCATCGAGGCCCATGTCTTTGCGCCCCTGCTGGTGCCCCGCGGACAAGGGGACGAGCGCGCCGTCGCGGGCGCTCCCGAGCACTCGTCATCGGTGGTGGTGTCGGTGTCCGCCGAAGACAACGACCGGCGCTGGCGGCTGCGGGTGCTGGCGCCGCCGGCGGATGTCTCGTTCGCTGTGGCCCGCTGCCTGGAGGGCCGCGGCGAGCGGCGCTTTCCCTCGGCCGCCCTGCGCGCCGCCGGCGTCGTCGTCACCGCCACCGTCGCTGGCCCCGATGAAGTGCTGGTGCGCTTCAACAAGCCCGTGGGGGCCCTGCCCGAGTTGCTGGCCTGGTGTCCCCTGCGACCCGCCATGGGCGCACCCACGGGGCCCTACGCGTCCCAGGGGCCCGGTCGGCTGTCGTGGCGCTCGGGGAGCTTTGAGGCCCCGCCCCTGCTCGGAGCCATCGAGCTGCGCGGTCCCCTGACAGGCCAGGAGCGCGCCGACGTCGTCGTGGCCCCCGGCGGCGCCGACCTCGCCGCCGGCGGCGCCACCCTGTTGTCGCCGTGGCCCGACGTCATGGTCCTCGTGCAGCAACCAGAGACTGCCGTGCGTGATCCCTTCGGTCTCAAAGACCCCGACACGGGGGTCCCCGCCTTCCGGCAGGCCCTGCGGGCGGACTTGTTGGCCGCCGCCTGGGCCGCGGGCCGCGGCGGCCCCACCGAGGCCCTGCTGCCTCCCGGCGTGGGCCCGGCGCGGCCGTTGCCGCCGTCCACCAGCGTCGCTGGACCGCCCCTGACCCTCACGCCCGTGCCCAAAGACGCCCCGCGCCTGCCAGTGTGGGTGGAGGCCGGCGACGCCCTCAGTGACGCCGTCGCTGAACGCCTGGCGGTGCTGTTGCGCGGCAAGCGCATGCTGCTGGAGACCCGGCGCAACCAGAGCGCCGACGAAGGCGCCGAACTGGTGCGCTGGCGGCCCCCGTCCCGCGATGCAGCCTTGAGCCTGTTGAGCTTCGTCGGCGCGCGCGAGGCCCTGGTGACCGACGTCGGCGTCCAGCGGGCCCTGGAAGATCCACGCCTGCTGGGGCGCGAGGCCACGGGTCGGCTGGCGGCGGCCCTGGCCCTGGAGCGGGCCCTCCTCGACAGCAAGCTGGTCGTGCCCCTCATCGTCGTCGAGCGGGCCATCAGCGTCGATCCCGATCTGCGCGGCGTGGTGCTGCGTGGCGACGGCATCCCGATGCTCGACGGCGCCTGGTGGGGGGGCGGCCGATGAGCGACGCCCCCGACCCTCTGCCACCGTCGTCGACACCAGCGTCGACACCAGCGTCGACACCAGCGTCGACACCAGCGTCGACACCAGCGTCGACAGCGTCGCCACCAGCGTCGACACCATTGACGGTGGCCGCGCCGTTGTTGCAGCCCGTGCTGGCCCGCTTTCCCGTGTTGTTGACGTTGCGGTGGCGCCTGTCCCTGGCCCTGCTGACGTCGGTGGCTGTGGCTGTGGCGTCGGGGACGGTGGCCCACCTCGTCGAGGTGTCTGACCGGCTGGAGCGGGACCTGCAGGCCAAGGCCACCCGCGTCACCGGCGCCATCCGCACGGATCTTGAGGCCACGGCCACGGCCCTCGACGAGGAGCTTGTCGTCGCTGCCGACCCCAGGGCGGGGGTCTCCCGCCTGCTTGGCTCTGGTCGGGTCGAGACCCGCTTCCTCGGGGCCCAGGCTCGCCTGGTGAGCGGTCGTCTCGAGGTGCTCAAGGTGTTGTTGAAGGACGGCACCATCCTCACCTCGGGCCATTGGCCCGCGAGCTTTGGCGCCCTCGACCCCTTGATTGCAGCCTATGCCCAGGACCCCGGTCGCTTGCCCCGCATCGTCGACGAAGCCACCCCCGAGGGGTCGGCGCCGGCCCTGGAGCGCTGGCTCACCATGCGGGCGTCGGGGCGAGAGATCGTCGTGGTCGCTGGTCGCTTCCTCGACGCCCCGGCCCTGGAACGGCTGCGGGCCCGCACGGGGGCCGACCTGCTGGCCCTGTGCACGACGTCGTCATCAGGGTCGTTGTCAGGGTCGTTGTCAGGGTCGTTGTCTGGGTCGTCGGCGGCGTCGTCGTATCCCGGCGTGTCCTCGCGGGGACGGTCCACCAGTGAAGATTGCCTGACGGCCCGGACCCCCGAGCTGCTGCCAGGGCGGGTGTTTTCGCCGACGGACCGCACCTTCGTCGATCGCCTGCGCCTCGACGTCATCGACGTCGGCGGCTTGTCTTTGTACGTGGGCCTCGACCGCTCGGGCATCGAACGGGTGCGCAGCGGCATCATCGGTCGCGCGGTGTTTGTGGGCTTCATGAGCGTCATCTTCGCCGTCATCCTCGGGGCCCTGGTGGCCCGGCGGGTGGTCCGCCCCATCGAGGACCTCGCCGACGCCGCCGCCCGCGTCGCCCGCGGCGACCTCTCCGCCCGCGTGAAAGATCCCCAGACCGGCGGCGAGGTGCAGGCCCTCGTGGACGCCTTCAACCTGATGGCCAGGGACCTCGAGGGTGGTCAGCGGCGCCTGCTGCAGGCCGAACGGGTGGCAGCCTGGCAGGAGATTGCCCGGGGCCTCGCCCACGAACTCAAGAACCCCCTGACGCCCATCCTGTCGGCCATGGACGTCATCCGCCGGGCCCGCCAACTGGGTCGCGCCGACTTCGACGCCATCCTGCAGGAGCAGGCCTCCGCCGTCGTCGAAGAAGTCATGCGCCTGAAGGAATTGGCCGACGCCTTCGCCCGCTTCGCCCGCCTGCCCGAGAAGCGACCCGAGCCACTGCCCGTCGAGGAGCTCATCGACCACGCCCTGGCCCTGTACGCCTCGGGGATCCCCGTCGAGCGCAGCATCGCGGCCGACCTGCCGCCCCTGCTCGCCGACCGCACCCAGCTGCTCACGGTGCTGACGAACCTCGTCAAGAACGCCGTCGAGGCCATGGACACCATGCCCGAGGCCGACCGTCGCCTGGGTGTTTCTGTGACGGTGGAGCACGTGGCCCGTGCCGCCCGCGACGCCGGCCCCGACGACGACGACGGCGCCAGCACCGACGTGATGGTCATCGCCATCGACGACGCCGGACCGGGCATCGCCAGGGACGTCGTCGACCGCCTGTTCACGCCCTATGTGACCACCAAGGGCTCACGGGGCACGGGGCTTGGCCTGGCGTTGTCCCACCGGATCATCATCGAGCACCAGGGGAGCATCGAGGCCAGCACCAGCCCCCTGGGGGGCGCGCGCTTCACCCTGCGCATCCCGCTGGCGGCGTCGGTGTCTGGGTCCCCGTCGGCCTGAACGCATCCCACATCGCCGCACGTTCCCCGACGTCTCCGTACGTCGCCCGACGTCGCCATACGTGGCGCACCTCGACACACCCCGGTGGCGCCGACGCGTTTCCTCAAGGGGTCGGCACCGGTGTCGATGTCTCCAGGAAGACGGGCGGTGCCTCGCTGGTTCCATCGGGGCCCCCACACCCACCCACCCTGCAGGAGCCACCATGAGCACCGCTGTCACCGTCATCGCTGCCAAGCCGGAATCCGCCGATGAGCTCCAGGCCTCGGGGCGCATCGTCGTGCGGGTGGTGCAGGCCCTCGCCGTCGCCATGGCCGCTGTTCAGCAAAACCGCATCCGCCCCACCCGCACGCGGCCCATGCACCGGGTCTGAGGCTCACCCACTTGGCGGGGAGGTTTCCCCGCCCGCCCCTCAAGAAACTCGCCTCGGCGACAAACCCCAGAGCGGGTTTCTCTTCGAGGCTCACGGGGGACCGGGGTCGGCGCTTTTGCTAGAGAGGCCCATGAGCCTGCGCGTCCATGTGGCCCCCTTTGGCATACGGGACTTCCTGAGAGACGCCGTCCGCGACGGCGGCGGCGTGGTCACCGACGACGTCATGGACGCCGAAGCCATCGTCTATACCGCCCCCAACGACCCCCGGGGCCTGCAGGCGTTGTTGCAGCGACAGCCCGCCATCGCCTGGGTCCAACTGCCGTGGGCGGGCATCGAGCGCTACCTCGACGTCCTCGACACCACCCGCCTGTGGACGGCGGGCCAGGGCATCTACGCCAAAGACGTCGCCGAACACATCCTGGCCCTCACCCTCGCCAGCCTGCGGGACTTCAAGCGGCGGGCGACGGCGACGTCGTGGCAGCCGCCGTCGGGGCGCTCCCTCCACGGGGCCCGGGTCACGGTCTTTGGCGCCGGCGGCATCACGGCGGCCCTGGTGCCCCTCCTTGCCCCCTTCGGCGTGGAGCTGACGGTGGTCCGCCGACAGGCGGTGCCCTTCGTCGGCGCCGTCCGCACCCTGACCCTGGGGGACCGCCTGGAGGCCGTCCGCGAGGCCGACGTCGTCGTGGTGGCCCTGGCCCTCACCGACGACACCCGCCGCCTGGTGGATGGCCCCTTGCTTGCGGCCATGAGACCCGACGCCGTGCTCGTGAACGTCGCCCGGGGGGGCCACGTCGACACCGACGCCCTGGTGGAGGCCTTGCAGCACCGGCGCCTCGGGGGCGCCGCCCTCGACGTCACCGACCCCGAACCCCTGCCGCCCGGACACCCCCTGTGGTCCGAGGAGCGCTGCTTCATCACCCCCCACTGCGCCAACACCCCGGCGATGGCCGAGCCCGTGTTGCGGGAGCGGGTGCGCGACAACGTCCGACGCTATGTGGCGGGGGAAACCCTCCTCGGCATCGTCGACGTCAGCGCCGGCTACTGAACGCTCCCGAAGGCTGACGACGGCGTTCCCGATCGGGCTGGTCGAGCCCCTGCTGCAAGGCGCGCTGCAACGACTGCTCGTCGAAGGGCTTGGTCAGCACGATGTCGCCGTCGCCACCGACGTCGCCGCGCCCGGTCACAAGCACCGCGGGCAAACGCGGCCGACGCTCCCGCAGGCGCACCAGGGTGGTTGGCCCATCCATGTCGGGCATGGTGACGTCGACGACCGCGATGTCGTAGGTGTCGTCGACGGCGAGACCGGCGGCGCCACCGTCGACGTCGATGACCCGATGGCCCAGACGCTCCAGCAGGCGCCGGGTGGCCCGCCGTACCCGATCGTCGTCGTCGATGAGCAGGATGACGAGGCCCGTGGCCTCCTGACGGGGGGGCTCGGGGGCGACCGCGGTCGGAGACAGCTCTGGCGCCGACGGGAATGACGACGACGACGACGACGACGACAGCGATGGCGATGGCGGCGATGGCACGTCGGGGGTTGGCAGGACGCCGACGGCGCGGGGCAGGCGCACGGTGAACGTGGCCCCCTGGCCGGGCGCCGAGTCGACCTCGACGGTGCCGCCGTGGGCCCTGGCAAGACCAAAGACCGTGGCCAGGCCGAGGCCGCGGCCCCCCCGCTTGGTGGTGAAGAACGGCTCAAAGATGCGCCATTGCACGGCAGGGTCGATGCCGGCGCCGTCGTCCTTGACGGTGAGCACGATGTGGCCGTCGGTGGCCTCGAGCCGGACATCGACGAGCCGGCCGCCGGCGGAGCTGGCCGCATCGACTGCGTTGTGCATCAGGTTGAGCACAATCTGCTGGACCTGGGTGCGATCGCCGACGACGACGGCGCCTTCCGCCACGTGGCTGACGAGGCGAACCGACCGCGGCACCGTGGGCATCATCAACCGCACGGTGTCTTTCACCACGCTGCCGACGTCGACGGCGCCGGTGACGGGGGCCCGTTTGCCGGCGGTGGCCAGCAACTGGGTGACGAGGTCCCGGGCCCGTTCGATGGTCACATCGGCGTGCTCGAGGGCCTCTTGTTTGGCGGCGTCGGAATCGGCGCCCCGACCGGCGGCAATGTCGACGTCAGCCCGCAAGATGGCGAGGAGGTTGTTGAAGTCGTGGGCGATGCCACCGGCCAGCAGGCCGAGGGACTCCAGACGGGTGTGGGCCTCTTCGTCGGCCTGACGCTCCCGCAGGGCCGTGATGTCCTGGGTGAAGGAGGCCACCCGCCGCACCACGCCATCCTCGTCGGGGAGGGGCACCACCTGGCGGATGACGGCCCGGCGCCCGGCGGCGGTCTCCAGCCAGCCATCCTCTTCCCGCTGGGTCTTGCCGGTGTCGAGGGCCGTCTGCAGCAGCAGGTCCAGCGACGGCGGCGCCAGTCGACCAGAGACGGTCCCCACGGCCTCGTCGCCAAAGCCCAGCAGGGCGCGGCCCGCCGGGTTCACGGACTCCAACACGAGGTCCCGGTCCACGAGTCGCCAGAAGGCGACCACGTCGCTGGTGCTCTCGAGCAGGCTCTGCAGCCGACCTTCGCTCTCTTGCACCAGGGCCAATGAGCGCTCCAGGTCTTCCTGGAGTCGCTCGCTGTCGGCTCGCCTCTTCTGGCGTTCCTGCAACTCTCGCGGGAAGAAGCCGCCGATGATGCGCACCAGGACAAAGACCGCCACGCCGACGTTGAGGATCTTGGGGATGGCCATGGCCAGGGGCTGTTCCAGGGGGGCACCCACCCATTCGGGCAAGAAGCCAAAGCGGGCCCCCCACAGCCCACCGAAATAGACGCTCTCGAAGACGTTCTTGGCGGCGTCGACCACCAGCACCAACAACAGGGCGGCCACCAGGGGATCGCGCTGTTTGGTCTCTGGCAAGCGGCGCGCGTACAGAACGAAGATGCTCCCCCACAGGGTGACCAGCGCCAGATAGGCCGCAAAAGTGAGGATGGCGCCAAGTTGCATCGTGTTTCCGGCGGGGACGGTACCGCGAAGCCTGGCGCGGCGGAACAACAGACGCTTGAATCACCGTCAGTCAACGGCTGGCGCCCTGGTCAAACGGGCCACCAACGTCGTTGACGTCTTCGTCGCCGTCGACGACATGAGGGCATGCTCGCGGTACGTTCACTTCGCTTTTCTCACGGCTCCAGAGTCATCCTCGACGACGCCACCCAGGTCTTTGACGACGCCGATCGCACCGCTTTGGTGGGCGACAACGGTGCCGGCAAGTCCACCCTGCTGTCCATGTTGGCGGGGCGCTTCAAGGCCGAAGGCGGCACCATCGAGCGGGGCCGGGGCCAAACCCTGGCCTTCCTGGCCCAGGAGCCCACCCTCGACCCCAAGCTGACCGCCCGCGAGGCCGTCGCCCTGTCCGGTCGCGAGCCCTGGGAGGTCGACGAGGCCTTGTCCCGCTTGCACATCGCCGAGCCCGACAAAGAGGTCGGCGCCCTGTCCGGCGGTCAACGTCGTCGTGTGGACCTGGCGCGGGTGTTGTTGGAGCAGTCCGACATCCTGCTGCTCGACGAGCCCACCAACCATCTCGACAAGAGCGCCATCGCCTACGTCGCCGAGCGGGTGCGCCGCTGGGGCGGTCCGGTCATCGTGGTGTCCCACGATCGCGCCTTTCTCGACGACACCTGTACCCGCGTCGTCGAGCTGTCCCGCGGCAAGCTGCACGCCTATGCGCCCCCCGCCGACAACGCCACCACCCTGACCCACAGCTTCATCGAGCAAAAGATGGTGCGTGACGACGTCATGGTGAAGACCCAGCACAAGAAGGAGCGCTTGTGGCTCCGCGAGCTGGCCTGGCTGCGCGCCGGTACCCCTGCCCGCACCACCAAGCAGACCGCCCGCATCGACCGCGCCGGCGAGCTGCAGGCCTTCGTCGAGACCGAAGCCGACGCCATCCGCCACAAGCAAAAGACCGTGGCCCTCGAGGGGCAGCAGGTTCGGCGCCTCGGCAAGACCATCATCGAGTGCAAGGACCTCGCCCTCGATCGCGGCGGCAAGCGCCTGTTCAACCACCTCGACCTCGTCGTCACCCGCGGTCAGCGCTGGGGCGTGGTCGGCGAAAATGGCGCTGGCAAAACGTCGTTCCTGCTGGCCATCCAGCACGCCTGCGGCCGCAACCTGCCCGAGAGCGAGCAGGTGGAGCCCGCCGAGGGTGCCCTCATCGTCGGCGAAAACACCCACATCGCGGTGTTCGACCAGCATCGGGCCCAGCTCGATCCCGACGCCACCCTCGAGGCCACCCTCGCCGCCGACAACGACCACGTCTTCTTCGGCGAACAGCGCATCCATGTGTCGAGCTGGCTCGAACGCTTCTTGTTCGACGGCAGCGACCGCAAGCGGCGGGTGAAGACCCTCTCGGGCGGCGAACAGAACCGACTGGTGCTGGCCCGCCTCTTCCTCGGCGACGCCAACGTGCTGCTGCTGGACGAGCCCACCAACGACCTCGACGTCACCACCCTTGGCGTCCTCGAAGAAGCCCTCCTCGAGCACCAGGGCTGCGCGTTCATCATCTCCCACGACCGTCGCTTCCTCGACCGGGTGGCCACGGGCATCCTGGCCTTTGAGCGTGTGGACCCCGAGAAGCCCTCGGTGGTCATGCCCATCATCGGCGATTGGACCCACTACGAGCGCACCCAGAACGCGCGGCTCGCCGCCCTGGCCAAGGGCCAGCTTCCCCAGTCGTCGTCGTCGTCGAATGCCGGCAACGCGTCGGCGGGCAAGGGTGCAGCCGCCGCCCCCGCCGCCCCCCGCCGCAAGCGCAGCAACAAGGAAGAGCGGGAGTTCGCCAGCATCGAAAACAGCATCCAGCTGCAAGAAGCTCGACGAGAGATCCTGGCCGCCAAGGTGCTCAACCCCGATGAGATGAAGGACTCCTTCCGAGCCAAGGCGATCTCCGAGGAGCTCAACAGCCTCGACTCGTCCATCGAGGCCCTCTACGCCCGCTGGCAGATCTTGTCCGACCTCGCGCCCATGTGACGACGACGGGCTTTCGGAGTCCACGATGACGGCGATGGTCCATGAAGACAGCCCTGGCGTGCTGGTGAGCACGCCCGTCGGCGACGTCCACGTCGTCATCGACGGCGACCCCGGCGCCAGCGTCGTCGTCGCCTGCGTCCACGGCTTGCCGGGCGGGGCCCGGGATTTTCGGTTGCTGGGTCGAGCCCTCGCCAAACGAGGCGCCTGTTGTGTGCGCCTCGACCTGCCGGGCTTTGGCCGTTCGCCGTCGCCGTCGGCACTGTTGCGCCGTCCCCGGGATCGAGCAGCCCTCGTGGCTGCCGTGATGAAGGCCCGCGGTCATCGACGCTACGCGGTGGTGGGCCATTCGTTTGGGGGAACCGCGGCTCTCGCCCTGGCCGGCATGGCGGCCACGTCGTCGTCGGTGACGGCCCTGGGGCTGATTTGTTCGGTGGGCATCACCCGCCACCAGGGCCTGACGGTGCCCCACGAATTCACGGGCGCCATCGCTGGCCTCCACGGCCTGCCCCTGGTGGGCACGTCCCTCACGGGCCCCTTTGTGCGGCTGTTCCGGCAGGCCACCGAGCGCCTGGGCGTGCGGGGGGATCGGGCCTTCACCGACGACGAACTCGTCGACCACGCCCACATCATTGGCGGCCTCGACTTCAAAGACCTGCGGGCCTTCGCCAGCGCCGTCACCGCGCCGACGTTGGTGCTGTCCGCCGAAGACGACCGGTTGGTGGAGCCGGCGGTGTCGTTCACGTTGGCAGCGTCGCTGCGACGGGCATCGCTGGTGACCCACCACCACCGCCAGCAGGGCGGGCACTTCTTGCAGCACCGGGCCCCCCACGTCATCGCCGACTGGTTGATGGCCGTCGCTGGCCCCGCCTAGCCGTCCTCAGCGGATGGCGCGGACGACGTCGGCGGTGGTCTGGGTGGGGTCGAAGGTGACCTCGACCCCCTTGGCCGTGCGGCTCACCTCGACGACACCGGCCAGGCCCCGCAGCTTCTGTTCGGCGTCGGCGCTGGCGGCAACCACCACGGTCTCGAAGCTCGAGGCGCAGCCGGGACCGCCCGCGGCGTCAGACGCACACTGCCCCGAGGCCAGGTCCTCGACGGGCTTGGCGGTGCCGCCAAAGAGGACCGCGTAGGCGCCGTAGCCCTCGGCCTCGAGCTTGGCCTGCGGGATGAAGCGCAGGGACGCCGAGTTCATGCAGTAGCGCAGGCCCGTGGGGCGGGGGCCGTCGTCGAAGACGTGGCCCAGATGGGCGTTGCCCGTCTTGGAGCGGGCCTCGACCCGCACCATGCCGTGGCTGACGTCGCGCTTCTCGACGACGCTGTTGCCGTTGATGGGCTGCACAAAGCTTGGCCAGCCCGTGCCCGAGTCGAACTTGTCGAGGGACGAAAACAGCGGCTCCCCCGAGGTGCTGTCGACGTAGATGCCGGCCTCGTGGTTGTCCCAATAGGCATTGCGAAACGGTGGCTCGGTGGCGTCTTCCTGGGTCACCCGCCAGGCGAGGGGCGACAGAGACTTCTTGAGGGTGGCGTCGTCGAAGCGGCGGTAGGTGCGGGTATCCGTGATCTTCGGCATGGCGCTCTCGGTGGCAGAGGAGGACGGGGAAGAAGGGGAGGATGACGAGGGCTGGGCCTCGCTCGCGGGCGAGATGCACGCCCACAGGCCGGCGAGGGAAAAGGGCACAGCCCACCACAGTGTCGGTCGACGCATACACACCACCTTGATGGAACCCATACGATGCAGCCCACCCCGCAGGTGTTGCAGCCGCCGCCGGCAGACTGTGGACGGTGTCACAGCCAGGTGCCGCCGGTGGAAGGCCGACGGGGACAGAGCGCGCCAGGACGCCGTTTTTGCCGGTTTTATTGGAGGTCCCACCCACACCTACATGCCGTTCGGGCTGCAGTATCGCCAACCGCCGTGTGGGTGGTGCGGATCCGGGGATCGGATGATCGACCCCCTCCCAACGTCGAACGCGGCGCCCGCGAAGTCCCCGTACGGTTCTGTTCGTCACGGAGGTTCTCATGCGCACGGCACTCCTGGTCCTCTCCTGCATCACGGCCGCCACCACGGGGCTCAGCGCCCACGCTGCCGATCAGACCGGAGCAAAGACCTTCGCCAGTGACGCCCTCGAGCGCGTCATCGAGGCCGGCGGCGACGTCAGCATCATCCCCGGCCGGGCCCTCGTGAAGGTGCGCGGCATCGACGACGCCAGCCTGCTGCACGTCAGCAAGGCCGACAGCGACGAGGGCCTGGCCCTCTCGGAGATCGGCAAGCGCCAGGGCCTGCGCCTCACCTTCGTGCGGGCCACGCTGTTTGGCTGGGCCGTCGTCGACATCGCCGACAGCGTCGATGGCACCCTGCCCGATGAGGACCAGACCCGCGATCTCATCGGCCGCCTCGCCAAGGACAGCGCCGTCGACCTCGTCGCCGAAGAGACCTGGATGAAGGCCCTGCGCACCCCCAACGATCCGTCGTTGAACCAGATGTGGCACCTGGAACAGATCGGGGCCAAGGCCGCCTGGGATCGCACCATCGGCCTCTCTTCGCAGCGCGTGGGCGTCATCGACACCGGCCTGGTCCGCGCCCACACCGAGTTCAGCGGCCGCGTCGCCGCCGGCTTCGACTTCGTCGCCAGCGCCTCCGCCGGCAACGACGGCGACGGCCGCGACGCCGACTTCAACGACGCCGGCGATGCCTGCAACGGCTCGGGCAACAGCTTCCACGGCACCCACGTCGCCGGCACCATCGGCGCCGCCACCAACAACGGCTCCGGCATCGCCGGCCTGAACTGGAACGCGGGCCTCGTCATCGGCCGCGCCCTCGGCCGCTGCGGCGGATCGTCCGTCGACATCATGGAGGCCGCCGCCTGGATGGCGGGCGCCCGCATCAACGGCGTCCCCGACGTCGGCGCCAACAAGGTGTCGGTCATGAACCTGTCTTTGGGCAGCGCCAACCGCTGCTCGGCCTACGAGCAGCAGACCATCGACTTCGTCACCAACGCCGGCACCATCATGGTGGTGGCCGCCGGCAACGACGGCGGCGCCGTCGGTGCCCCCGCCAGCTGCCGTGGCGCCGTCGCCGTCGGCGCTGTCGGCCCCACCAACTCGCGCACGGGCTACTCCAGCTTCGGACCCGAGATTGCCATCATGGCCCCCGGCGGCGACCAGTCCCGCGGCAATGCCGCCGGGGTGTTGTCGACCCTGGGCACGGGCTACGGCTTCCAGCAGGGCACCTCGATGGCGTCCCCCCACGTCGCCGGGGCCATCAGCCTCATGCAGGCCCTCGACCCAAGCCTGGGCCGCACCGCCATCGTCAACCTGCTGCGCAGCAGCGGTGCTGTCTGCGGCAACTGCCAGGGTGTGCCCGCCATGCGCATCGGGGCCGCCCTGCAGAGCATCGGGGGCACGACGACGACGCCTCCCCCGACGACGCCTCCTCCGACGACGACGCCTCCCCCCGCCAGCAGCGGCGACGATCAATGGGAAGAAAACGACACCGCCGCCACCGCCACCCGCGCCAGCTGCGGAATCAACGAGGCCCGCTTGATTGCCAGGGCAGGCGACCAGGACTGGTTCGTGTTCACGCCCCCCGCCGGTCAGCGCATCTCCATTGACCTCGACGGCGGCACCCCCGACCTCGACCTCTACGTCACCGATACCAGCGGCCAGAACATCCTCGCCCGCAGCGAGGGCGGCACCGGCGTCGAGCGCATCAGCGGCAACGCCGGCGGCTCCACCCTGCGCATCCTCGTCAACCCCTACACCGACACCCAGCGCGGCATCGCCCACGCGGGCCCCTACCGCCTCACCATCCGCTGCGGCGCGGCCGCCACCGCCCAAAGCGTGGGCGAGCAAGATGTGTTCGTCGGCGGCGTCATCGAAGACGACGTGCCCGTGGACGCCGAAGCCACCACCCCCCTCGACGACGTGATCCCCGCCGACGACGGCGTCGGCACCGACGACGCCATCCCCGTCGACGCCGACAGCGGCGCCGCCGCCAGCGACGACGCCATCGCCATCAGCGCCAGCGGCGGCTGCACCAGCAGCGGTCACCCCGCCCAGGCCGTGTGGGGCCTGGCCCTGCTGGTCATCCTCGGTCGCCGTCGCCGTCTGAAGGCCTGATGGTACGAAGCCGCCCTGCAGGCCTCGGGGACAGTGCAGGCCGTCGTCGACGAATACCGCACCGACTGCCAGCGACTGGCCCAGGCCGACACGACGCCGGCCCGCCGGTGGCCCCGGGCGCCCCCCTTCGGCTATGACGGGGCTCGCTCTTCTGGAGGTCGAATGCTGCGCCCTGCCCTGCTGTCGTCGTTGCTGCTGTCCTGCCAGGCCCTGGCCGCTGACGGCGAGGACGGCCTGCCGCCCGCGGCGCCAGCGCCAACCCCCGTCAACTACACCATCGACGAGAGCGGCTGCGCCAGCGGCGGCCCCCAGTACCACTTCTTCGCCGGCGGCCACGTCATCGTCGACGACTGCGGCGACGACTGCCCCTTCATCTCCGAGGGCACCTGGACCCTCGCTGCACAGCAGCTCACCGTGAAGCTCACGAAGGCCTATGTCGGCAAGGGGGACACGCCCCTGCAAGCGGCGGCGAACACCATCTACCGGAACTACACTGGCGAGGTCCGCACCATCGACAAGACCGAGACGATGCTGTGGGATGGCGGCGACGGCTGCGTCACCGTGCGCAAACACGGCCTTGAGGAGGCCTCGGCGCGGGCCCTGCTCCGCGGCAGCTTCAAGGGCGATTTCCCGTTCCTGTTTGAGCGCCCGGTCATGGACAGCGACCTCGCCGGCAAGTCGAAGGATGAGCTCGGCAAAATGCGCAACGAGGTGTTCGCCGCCTACGGCCACTTCTTCAAGAACGAGGCCCTGATGGCCCATTTCAAGAAGAAGCCCGGCTACCGCCCCCGCTTCGTCGACGTCACGGCTTTCCTGTCGGCGATGGAGAAAGACAACGTCGAGGCCATCAAGGCCGCCGAGAAGAAGCTGAAGTAGCCGCCCCTCTCACACCCTGCCCCACGCGCGGTCGGGGGGCGGTGCTCGAATCCTGAATCACCTGCTTATTCAAACACTTACCGCCATCGTCGTTCATGGACGATGTGCGCGGGCGGCTGCCCGACCCTGTGGCGCGGACCACACAAAGCCCGGCGGCGACCCGGTGTATCGTCGGCCATGCTGCGTTCCTTCGTCCCCCACGTTGTCGGCCTCACAACCATCGTCGTCGTCCTCGGTGCTGGCAGCTGTGAGGTCGTGCCGCCTTCGAATCCGTTCGACCAGGCGACAAGCCCCGAGGAACAAGCGAGGGCCAGCATCGACGGCTCCATTCTGGGCGCCGACGGCGCGCCCCTGGCGGGGGGCACAGCGACCCTCACGAGCGAGACCGAGGCCCTCAATGCCGACATCGTCGACGGGGCTTTCCTCCTGGGGGACCTCACCCCCGGGGCCTGGACCCTCGAGGTCGAGCACCCCTTCCACTTTCCCCTGACCCGCGAGGTGGTCCTTGGGCCCGGCGAACGCCGCAGCTTTGTGCTCCAGTTGGTGGCGCCCACCGACAGCCCAATCCTCGACACCACGCCGCCGACGCTGCTGGCCCCCGTCGCCGTGGAGCCCGTCGTCGTCACCGACGGCAAAGCCTACGTCACGAGCGTGTCGGTCACCCTCGAGGTCCTCGCCGACGGGGCCGACAAGATGGCCCTCGTCACTGACGGCGTGTGGGATACCGAGCCCCTGCAGCCCTACGCCGCCAACAGCGTCGTCGTCCTGCCGGCGGGTGACGGCGACAAGACCATCTGCGTGGCCCTGAGCGACGTCGCCGGCAACGAGCTGCCCATCCCCCCAAGCCTCGACGGCGACGGCTGTGTCACGGTCACCCTCGACGCGACGCGCCCGTCGAGTCCCATCCTGCTCAACGAGGACGGCGCCGTGCGGCGCTCGCCGGGGGACGGCCTCTTGGCGGTCTTGCTGGCCCCCCTCGACGACGATGTGGTCGAGGCCATTGTCTCCGTCGAGAACCCGGTGGACGAGGCCGTCGTCACCCCGTTTCCCCTCGTGGCCGGCAGCGGCGAGGCGGTGGTCCTCCCGGTGCCCATCAACGCGCCACCAGCGGGTCGCGAGTCGCTGGCCTCCTTGATTCGCGTGAGCGTGCGCGACGCCGCCGGCAACCTGAGCGACCAGGGCTCGGTCACCGTGATCCTCGATGACACCGCGCCAACCGCCCCGATCATCGCCGACGCCGACCGCCGCATCGACGACCCCCTCGTGTTCTTCCCTCGCCAGAACCCCAACGCCAACGTCACCCAGCAGCGTCCGCCGAAGGTGAACGCCGACACCTTCGCGGTGCGCATCCAGTCCCGCGTGCGCACCGTCGACGTCAACTTCGATCGCTACGAGATTGCGCGGACCGTTGGCGCCATCGTCACCCCGCCGCCGGCCAGCTTCACCGAGACCGCCGGCACCGACGGGCTGCTGTTTCCCCTCGTGCAGGGCGCGCCCCTCAATGGCTTCCCCGGCAACACCCCGGGCTGCTCGCCGCGGGCCTGTCTGAACCACCTCTTCATTCGCGCCGTCGACGCCGCCGGCAATGTCGGCCCCACGGTGCGCGTCGACGTCATCGAGGACTCGGGACCGCCCACGCGACCGACCCTGTCCCCCCGCAGCGGCACCCTGCGCAGCGCCGAGGCCGACGTGATCTTGGAGGTCGAGAGCTTCGACGACAGCGACCTCTGTGCCACCGATGCCGACTGCGGCCGCGGCGTGTGCAACCAGACCCGCCTGACGTGTATCGACGAGGAGGGGGCCACGGGCCTTGCCGTGCGCGCCTACGAGCTCAAGCAGGGGCAGGACGGCGCCTTCGGCGGCATCCACGATGGGCAAAACGTCGACGGACCGTACCGGGTCTCGGTGTTGCGCGACGACGTCAGCACCGTCTGCGTCCGCGGCGTCGACGACGCGGGCAACACCGGCCTGGAGGATTGCGTCGAGTTCGTCGAGGCCACCGCGAGCGCCGGCGTGTCGACCCCGGGCAGCGAAGTCGCGGGCGCCATCGCTGGCGACTTCATCGTCTACCTGTCAGGCAACACCACACGGCTGCGGGACCTGCGTCGCCCGGCATCGGCGATCCCTGACACCGACCTCGTCCTCGCCAACGAGCGTCCAGCCGAACGAATCGACGCCGACGTTCGCCTGGCACCCGATGGTCCCGGCGCCTTCACCGACCAGCTCACGTTCGTCTTTGACCGGCGCCAAAACGGCGAGTCACTCCTCGATCTGCGCCAGGGATTCGTCGTCGGGACCCCCACCTTCACCAGCAAGCCCATCGTCGCCAGCTTTGCGCCGTCCCTTGGCGACGGCAAACTGGCCTTCGGTTGCGGCCGGGACTCCGTGGCCGTGCCCAATCGGGTCGCCCTCATCGACACCACCCGCTTCGCCGACATCGGCGGCGCCGCCGTCCCCTGCAGCGACCGCGCGGTGGTCGTCAGCACCTTCGCCGTCGGCACCTCCCTGTGTCCGGGCACAACGCCGCGGGCCCACGGCAACGCCGTCATCTGGTGTGAGCAGACGGGCGGCACAGCGGGGACGGCCCGCATCCGGACAGCGACCAGCGCCGTCCCCCTCACCCCGCCGTTTGTCGTGACGACGGCGACGGCGTTGCCGGGCCCCCGCAGCGCGGGGTCCCTCGTGGGCCTGTCGGGCTTTCAGCAACCCCTGGTGACGCCGACATCGTTTGTCTGGGCGGAGGCCGCCCCCGGTGGTCGGCCCACCCTGCGGCGTCAGGCGCGGGCGGGAGGTGCGGTGACCGACACCGGCATCGCCGTCGACAACATCGTGGACGCCGACCTCGAGCAGGTCCTGTTTGGCCAGGTGCGCAATGGCGGGCTCACCGACGACCTCTTCGTCGTCGATCTCGCGCTGACGACGACGCCGGAGCGCCTCACCAATGATCTGCCTCCCAATTCGAGCGGCAGCATCCATGGCAGTCGCATCGTGACGACGGACCTGTCCACGACGTCGGAGGACGTCACCCTCATCGACCTCACGGTGGAGACCTGGCTTGAATCGAGCGAGAGCTTCCGCCTCTTCCCCCAGACATCGGAGCAGTTCGCTGTCTGGCTCGACATCACCGACGATCGCTTCGGGCTCCTCGCTGAAGAGATTGCGACGGGCCGGCAGGTGACGGTGACGAACTCCCCCGACGAGGTCACCTTCATCGGTGGCTCCTTCCTCGGCCGCGCCCCCTGGGACGTCGGCGGTGCCCGCGTGGCCTTCGCCAGGCGCAACGCCGACGGCCGCACCTGGACCCTGCGGGTCCGCGAACCACCGACGGCCGCCGGGCCATCGCCCGACCTCGTCATCCCGGACCTCCTCGCCATTGATGACGTCGACACCAACGGCCAGCCCGTTGAAGCCACCACCGCCTTCGCCCTCGATCCCGACGGCGACACCCTGGCCTTCGTCGACGGTGCCGGGCACCTGCGGATCGAGACCGTGGAGCCGGGCACCCGCGCGGTGTTGATCGATCGCGCCCTGCCCTTCGTCGACAGCGCGCCGTTTGTCGACGTCGACGAGGTTGGCGGAGCCGTCGTCGCCGTCGTCCAACTCGACAACGACGGCCGTGACGAGCGCCGCGACGGCGTCGGCGGGCTGTTCTGTGTCGCCCGCTCGGCGGCGGGTGTCGTCACCGGTGGCACCGTTGCCCTGCCCCCTGGCGTCATCGGCGTGCGGGCCCCGAGCGTGGCCATCACCAGCACCGGCCCCATCGCGGCCATGACGGTGGGCATCGACGTCAACGGCAACACCGCACTGCGCACGGCCATCTGTCAGCTGCGCTGCGACAACACCCCGACCTGTGAGGACGTCGTCGTGCCCCAGGGGGGCCCGGCACCGGACCAACGGGCGGTGGTGTCACGCAACGGCCGCGTCGTGTGGCCAAGCGGCCTCATCGGTCTGCCCCAGATCGCGCGCTACGACGTGGAGCGTCGGCTGCTGACCTTCCTCACCACCCCCGACGACGGCGAGGTGAGCCGCGAGAGCGTCGACGCGGCCGGCAACGTGGTCGTGTGGCCCGACAGCCGCCTGGGCACCAGCGACGTGTGGTTTGGCACCTTGCGCTGACCTGGCCCTTCGCGGGCACCTGCACTGCAGGCGTGACGGGCGCCGCCGACGTGTGCGAGGGTCGTCGCCATGTCGATGGTCCCTGACTTCGATCCAGACACGCTCGTCGGTGCCGCTGCCCTGTGGAAGGCCCGGGGTGGACGACGATGACCGACATCCAGCGGGTGGTGCTCGCCGACGGCGTCCGCCTCGTGGCCGACTGCGCCATCACGGTCCGGCGACTCGGCCCCGGCGTCTTGCTCACGTCGTGTGAAGGGTATGACGGCGGCGTCTTGGCGACAGCGGTCGTGGCCTTGTGGCGGGAGGAACTCGCCCGGGCGGGTCAGCTGCATGTCTTCTGCGACCTGCGCAAGCAGACGGGGATGATTGCCGCCGCGCGCGACGCCTACGCCGCCTTTGGCCGGGAGGTTCGCGATCGCGCCCGCGGGACGGTCCTCGTCAATTCCCGGGTGCTCGACATGATCATTGCCGTCATCGCCATGCTCATCGGCAAGCGTGCGCTGACGTCGATGACGAGCGCCGCCGACTTCGACACGGCCATCCGTGCCGTCGTGCCGGACTTCGCCGGCATCGGCTGACGCCCCCTGGGACGCTCCGTTACTGGCCCTGCACCCTGACCATGCTGGCCGCTGTCGACGTCGACAGACCTGCTTGCTACCGTCGGGGTCGTGACCAGTCGCTTTGATTGCCAGAGCTGTGGCGTGTGTTGCTGCAACACGGCCTTCAACCGCGAGCATCAGACCCGCGAGTACATTGAAGTCGCCCGTGACGACGTGCTGCTGCAGCCCGCCCACAAGGAGCTCTTGAAGCAGTTGGCGGTGCGCAACGCCGACGGCAAGTGGCACCTGAAGCTCGTCAACGACGAGGAGCGCTGCAACGCCCTGGAAGGCGAGCTCATGCAGGGCGTGGCCTGCACCATCTACAAGCTGCGCCCGAGCGGCTGTCGCAAGGTGGAGGCCGGCGACGAAGAATGCCTCATCGCCCGGCGACGGTTTGGCCTGCCCCTCACGCGGGCGGGGGACCTCGAGCGCATCGCGGCCATGGACGACGACAGCAACGACGACGACAACAACGACGACGACAGCAACGACGACGACAGCAACGACGTCGACGACCTGCCCAACTGATGTCTCAGGGAGCCAGCAGCCGCGCCACCATCCCGGGCGTCGACGTGTAGCCCACCATGCGGCTGACGATGACGCCGTCTTTGTCGAGGATGAACGCCGTCGGGAATGCCCCCACCCGCCAACGCCGGGCGGCGGTCTTGCCACCAAGGCCCACGGGGGCCGTGATGCCGTGCTTGTCCGCGAAGGCGCGGACATCGTCGACGCTGTCGTATTCGGCGGCAACGGTGACGATGCGGGCCCGATCGCCCACCAGCTCCTGGGCCCGCTTGAGGTTGTCGCTTTCGGCGGCGCAGACGCCGCACCAGGGGGCCCAGAACACCACCATTGTCGTCGTGCCCCGCAGGCTGTCGATGGAGAAACGGCCGCCGTCGAGGGTGGCGACGTCGAGGGCGGGGGCCTTGCCCTCGGGCAGGTGCCGGGCCTGGTACGCCGAGACGCCCAGGATGACGACGCCGATGATGGCGAGCTCCAGGCCCCAGGCCACGATGCGGCGCTTTCGCAGGGCGGCGAAGCGCGTCCGCCACGTCGGAACGACGGCGGTCGTGGGCGGTGCGGTGGGGTCGATGGCGTCGGTCATGGTGTTGGCAGTGTAGGCACTGCCAACACCGCCGTCCTGGTCGTCTCGACAAGCCATTGAAAACGAGGGGTTTTTTGCACCAGAGGGGCGGCGTTGGGCCGCGCAGCGCGAGCACCGCGAGGCGAAACAAGGCCGCCCGCAGGCAACGGATCAGACCCGCAGGCCCCAGACGGGCAGCTCGGCGGCCTTGCCCTTCACGTGGATCACGCCGAGGTCCACGAGCTCGGCGCGCACCGTCGCCGACAACTGCTCCACCAGGGCGCTGTTCATGACCACCGGACAGTCGAGGTCCTTGGTGGCGCTCTCGAGGCGCGAGGCGGTGTTGACGGTGTCGCCGATGACCGTGAACTCCCGACGGCGTTCGCTGCCGAGGGGACCTTCAATGACGGGACCGTACGCGAGGCCGATGCCGGTATCGAAACGAGGGAGGCCCTCCTGCTGCCAGGCGACGTTGAGTTCGTGCAGCGCCTGCCGCATGCGTCGGGCAGCGCCGAGGGCGGCCGCGGCAGGGTTGTCGACGGGCACGACGCCGCCAAAAGTCGCCATGACGGCGTCACCGATGAATTTGTCGACGACGCCGCCCTCTTGTTCGATGGCATCGACCATGCGCTCGAAGTAGAGATTCAGTCGCACGACGACTTCGGCGGGGTCTGTGTGCTCCGACCAGGAGGTGAAGCCCCGCACGTCGGAGAACAGCACGGCGACGGTGCGACGCTCGCCCTTCAGGTTGGCCCGCTCGGCGAGGATCTTGTCTTTGACCTCGGGGGACACGTATTGGCCGAACAGCCGGGACACCGACAGGGTTTCGCGCTGCTGCTCGAGAACGTCGGTGACGAGGCGCTGGGCCACCAGGGCAATGCCGGCGGTGGCGAGGCCGACGCCAGCGATGACCATCGCCCGAAAGAACCAGACGGCGTCGTCGACGATGTCTTTGTGCAGCAGGCCCGGCGCCATGGCGCCCCGCACCTCGTCGCGGACGCAGAACCACAGCACCAACAGTTGCAGACCGGCGAAGGCCCCCGCCGCCAATGACAGCCGTGGTCGCAGCAAGAAGCCGGTGGCGGCGACGGTGAACGCGTACAGGTAGGTGAAGGGTCCCACGACGTAGGCCGCCGCGCCGTACGGCATGGTGAACTCGGCGGCGATGAAGAACAGCGATGGCAGGCCCGTAGACAGAAACACCAGCACCGCCGCCAACCGCACCAGTCGACGTCGAGCGGCGGCCCGCACCAGCAGGCCCCAGATGGCGCCGACCCCCGCCAACAGGCCGGGCACCACGAAGTGGGTGTCGCCGGTGAAGGCCGACACCGCCAATGGCCCCAGGGAGCCGATGACGCCGAGGATGGCCAGCACGGCACCGGCGTCCACCAGGGCCTCGGTGGTCACAGCCCCCAGGCGGGCCCGCAGCAGGCGTTCGTCGTCGTCCAGCCGCACCATGGGCACACTTCCTCGTCAGGGTGGCGGAGCCTACCGCGGCCAGCGACGACGATGGGTGAATGGTGCAGGTGTTCCACGGGCTGGATCGGGAATGGGCGGGCCAGGCCGGCGGTTCGACGGTCCATGCGTGTTCTCGCCCTCCTTGCCCTCCTCGTCCCCTGCGTCGCCTGTGACCAGGCCACCAAGGCGATGGCCGTGGCGGACCTCAAGGGCAGCGCCGGCCACGTCTTCTTCGGCGGCCTCGTTCGGCTCGTCTACGCCGAGAACCCGGGGGCGTTCCTCGGCCTCGGCCTCCCTGACGGCGTGCGGGTGGCGCTCTTCTCGGGGTTGGTCGCTGTCGCGCTGCTGGCTGAGGCCGTCTTTCTCACCGTAAAGAAGCTGCCCCGTTGGGCGTTTGTCGGCGGCGCCCTCATGCTCGCCGGCGGCGTCGGAAACCTCGTTGATCGGGTGGCTCGCCCCGGTCACCGCGTCGTCGACTTCGCCCAGGTCGGCGTCGGTCCCGTCCGCACCGGCGTCTTCAACGTCGCCGACGTCCACATCATGGCGGGCGCCGCGCTGTTCATGGCCTTCACCTGGCGACGGCGCACCGACGTCTAGCCGACGGCGCGCCGACGTCTCGCTGCCCGTCGTCGTCGTCCGGCACTATTCGTGAATCCATTTCGACCACGAAGTGGTCGAATAGTCCTGATTATTCAAACACTTGGCGAGGCGACAAGTGTTTGAATCCACAATCACTCCCGCACGGGGACGCGGCCTCGACCGCCATAGTGCATCGCGTCATTCGACGACGACGCCTTGGCTTTGGCGGAGGCGCTGCTATCGCGTCGTCGACTTATCAGGACTTCCACCTGTCTCCAGGAGTTCGTTGTGATCATTGGCTGCCCCACCGAGATCAAGACCCGTGAAAACCGCGTCGGCATCATCCCCGCGTCGGTGTTCGAGCTGAAGGCCGCCGGCCACACGGTCCTGGTGCAGTCGGGCGCCGGCAACGGTTCCGGCATCTCCGACGAGAAGTTCTCCGCCGCTGGCGCCACCATCGTGGGCACCAAGGAAGAGGTCTGGGCCAAGGCCGACATCATCTGCAAGGTGAAGGAGCCCCTGCCTCCCGAATACCCGCTGATGCGCTCGGGCCAGATCCTCTACACCTACCTGCACCTGGCCCCCGAGGCCGAGCTCACCAAGGTCCTCGTCGACAAAGGCGTCACCGGCGTCGCCTACGAGACCATCCAGGTCGGCAGCACCCTGCCCCTGCTGAAGCCCATGAGCGAAGTGGCCGGCAAGATGAGCGTGCAGGTTGGCGCCTGGTGTCTGGAGCGCGAGCACGGCGGCAAGGGCATTCTGCTCGGCGGCGTCCCCGGCGTGCCCCGCGCCAAGGTCGTCGTCATCGGCGGCGGCGTCGTCGGCGTCAACGCGGCCAAGGTCGCCGTCGGCATGGGCGCCGACGTCACCATTGTCGACTCCTCCCTCGAGCGCCTCGACTACCTCGAGGACATCTTCATGGAGCGGGCCCAGACCCTCTACTCCACCAAGCACGCCATCGCCGAGCAGGTGAAGACCGCCGACCTCGTCATCGGCGCCGTCCTCGTCGCCGGTGCCCGCGCCCCCCGCCTCGTGACCCGGGAACTGCTCGGCACCATGGAACCCGGCTCCGTCATCGTCGACGTCGCCGTGGACCAGGGCGGCTGTGTGGAGACCATGAAGATCACGACCCACGACAACCCGACCTTCGTCGTCGACGGCGTCGTGCACTACGGCGTCGCCAACATGCCGGGTGCCGTGCCCCGCACGTCGACGTTCGCCCTCAACCACGCGACCTTCCCCTACCTGCGCATGCTGGCGAACAAGGGTCTCGTCGAGGCCGTCCAGGGCTCGGCCCCGCTGGCCAAGGGCGTCAACACCCACAAGGGCCACGTCACCTACCAGGCCGTCGCCGAGGCCCACGGCCTGGCCTTCCGCCCCATCGAATCCCTGCTCTGAAGACCCCCTGCTGAACCTGTGTTCGCCGACGAGCCCCACCCGGGGCTCGTCGCTTGTGTGGCCCACGAGCCAATGCCCCGGACGGTGGATGCCGGACCCGCCGGGGCGGCCGATACCGGCCCCATGGTTTGCCTGTGAGCGCCGCGACCCCGCCTCGGGCACGTCGTCAACGCTGACGTTTCAAAACGGCGATGTCGGCGACGAGGTCTGCACCCAGGACGGCAAGGACGCGCCGACGCCGAGCAGCGCCGAGCAGCCCCACACCAGCGGCGGCTCAGGCGTCGGCGAAGAGCTCAAGGCTTACGGGTGAAGCCTGGGCGGCATCTGTTCCGTCGACGTCGAGGTTGCGCTCATTCGATGCCGATCGGTCGCTGTTCGATGCGCTTGTTGCCGTTGGCGTCGATGGCGACGATCTCCACGGTGCGTTGCCCCTTCTTCACCACCACCTCGACGCGCCAGCCGCCGAGCAGGCTCACGGGAACCGGCTGTCCGTCGACGAAGACGGCGCTGCCGCGCTCCACCTGGCCCTCCACCACGACCTTCACGCTGGCCGTCATGTCGGGGGGCGTGGTGTCGAGGACGACGTCGACGCTGGCGTTGGCCTGGTTGCCGGCTTCGTCGGTGGCGACGACGGCAAGGGTGTTCTGGCCCTCGGCGAGGGTCAGGCGCGCGACGTAGATGCCCGGGCGTTGGCGGGCGGCGGGCCGGCCGGCGACCTCGACGCGGGCCACATCGGTGTCCTTGGCCTCGACGACGACCTCGACCTCCGGTTTCATCAGCGTGCCAGCGCCCGGGCTGAGGATGGCCAGCGTCGGCGGCTGGTTGTCGAAGCCCTGGAAGCGCAGGCTGGCCTTCACCTCCTGCGCTGTGAGTCCGGGGTGCTCAAGGTGCGCGATCTCGTTTTGCAGCACGTGCAGCGAGCCCCGGTACTGGAGCGTATAGGTGGCCTCTCTGGCCTCCTTCTTCACCTCGCAGCTGAGGACGCCGGAGAGCGCGCACAGCGAGTCTTTGAGCGCCGCCTGATCGTCAGCGCGCAGGCCGCTGACGTGGATCTCGACGGCCAGCGGCGGCTCTTCGGCGCCCACGGTGGTCGGGGTGAGCCCGAGGCTGGCGCAGCCAGAGGCGCCGAAGCCCCACACGAAAACGACGCCGAACGTCAACAGGAGCTGCTTCACTTCGTTCCTCCAGACAGTCCACGGCCAATCGACTCGATGCCCTCCTTCAGGCCCTGGACGATCGAGTCCCAGAGACGTTGCCACTCGTTGGTGTCGGCGGTGACACTGGTGCGGCGCGCCGGCGTGGGGCTTTGGCCGCGGGCGACCTTGGTGCCCTCGTCGCCGTGGACCACGACGCGGCCGCGGCCGTCGGCGCCCTTGACCTCGACGGCGCCGCTGACGACGCGGACGTCGGTGCTGTCGTTGCCGGCGACGACGATGAAGGACGTGCCGAGGACCCGCGCGGTCGCTGTCGGCGTCGTGACCTCGAAGGTGCCGCGCCCCTCTTCCGGCAGGCACCAAATCTTGCCGTGGTCGAGGGCCACCGTCTCGCCGCGGCGGCCCAGCACCAGCGCCGTCTGGGAGAAGACCCGCAGGCCACCGCCGCGCTCGAGGGACAATTCGAGCATGCCGCCGCGGGGCACGCTGACGACGTCCAACGCCGGCACGGCGGCCCCCGGCGTCAAGGCGGTGCGCTGGCCTGCGCTCACCACCTCCGCACCCTGGCTGCGCACGACGGTGGCTGCGATGCCCGGCGCTCCCGGCGCGGCCACGACGACGACGACGAGGACGAGGACGGCGAAGACCGCGGCTGCCCCGGCCAGAGCGGGCCGCGGCGCCCACAAGAGCCCCTCGAAGAGGGCGAGCCAGGGGCGGCGCGCCGCCTTCGTCGCCGGGAAGACCGCGCCCAGGAGCCGGGCTTCGAGGGCGCGGGCGGCGGCAGGCGCGGGGCCGTCTGTGTCGCCTGCGAGGGCGGCCGCGAGCTGTTGTTCGGCGTCGTAGCGGGCCCGGCAGGAAGCGCAGTCGCGCAGGTGCCGGCGCAGCTGCTCCTCCGCCTCGGGCGGGAGCCCCTCGACCACGTAGCGCTCGATCTCGCGTTCAGGGTGCACGGCGACCTCCGGCGGTCCGCGCGAGGGCGGCCATCAGCGCGGGGTCTCGACGGGCCTGCGTCGCCAACACCTTCTTCATGTACTTGCAGCGCAGCTTGCCGATGCCGAGCGCGACGCCGATCTCTTCGTAGCTCTGCCCCTGCACGAAGCAGAGGTCGAAGAAGGGTCGCCACGCCTTCGACAGCGTGGCGGTGAAGGCGGCGACGGCGACGGCGACCTGCTGGCGCTCGACGGGATCCGGCAGGGGCGCTGTGGCCAGCTCGGTTTCGTCGATGTCGACCAGGCCGCGCTCGCTCTTGCGGGCGCGCAGGAGGTCGATGCAGCGGCGGCGGGCAACGGTGGCGATCCACCCGGCCAGCTCACCGCAACGGGCCGGATCGACTCCGCCGCGGTTCTTCCAGATGTGGAGCCAAACCTCCTGCATCGCTTCCTCACGGTCAAAGGCACCGGCCCAGAACCGCGCCACCACGGCGACCACGATGGTGCCATGTGCGCGAAAGACCTCGACGAACGCCTCTCGTTCCCCGCGCACGAACGCTTGAAGGGTCTCCGGGGACAACATCCAACTCTCTGGTAACGGAGGCTGAGCTGTTTTGGGAGAAAAGGGATCTCTGTTGTCTCGTTTCTGCCCCGCCTCCGTACAGAGCAGTGGAGGCACCATGTTCCCCTTCCGTGATATCTGCGTCGATGGCGTCACGTCCCGGCCCGCTGCGGGCGACCGCTTCGTCTACGATGAGCGCAGCGGCACGCTCTTCGTCCACAGAGACGGTGAGGAGGTCAGCTTTCGACCTCCCACCTCGGATACTCCCACCGCCCGCCTCTTCATCGGCCGCGGCTGGTCAGTCGATCTGACCCGCGCCTCCGCCGAGCTCTACGCCCGCCTTGGGGGCCTCAGCGGCGCCGTGGTGCGCATCGAGGGCTCCCTGCCTTCCCTGCAGATCTTCGAGGTCGTCGCCTGAGGTCGGCTCCGGTTCTCAGCGACCGGCGACGAGGAAGAGGGCGGTGATTCCCGCCTGGATGGCCACGAGCGCCAGACCGTCGTCCATCTCTGGATCCGCCGCCAGCCATCGCCCCGGACGGCGGATGCCGGCCCCGCCGGGGCGGGCCATACTGGCCCCATGCTTGGCTCTCCGCTGCGCTCCTGGTCCCTTCTGTCCCTGCTGCTGGGCCTGACGGCTGTGGCCGCCCACGCCGGGCCCCCTCGCGGCCCGGGCACCATCGTCGTCGGCGTCACCGGCATCGACAGCCCGGAGACCCGACTGCTCCTCGTGGACACGACGCCTGGCACCGCCGCCACGGCCCCCATCGAGGGCGGCACCGTGGTGCACCTGGCAGGCCATGCCCCCTTGGGCGTCGTCGTCGACAACCAGCACGTGGCCCTGGTGGTGCGGGCGGGCAGCCGCGACGACGGCCTGTTGCTGCTGCGGGACCTCGGCACCGGCACCGAGCAGCCCCTCCTCGACGGCGTCATGGCCACCCACGCGCCCCTCCGGCGTCATCGTCCTGGTGGGGCCACCGAGCTTGTCGCCGTGCGCCACAGCCCCGAACAGGTTGGCGGCGCCAGCTTCGACGTCGTCGCCGTCGACGTCAAAAGCGGCACCGGCCAGGTCCTCGCCAGCGCCCCCCGCCTGTGGCTGACCCCGGTGCAGGGCGCCAGCGACGACGTGGCGTTTCTCGTCATCGACGGCGCGCCGGGCTTTCAGCCAAAAAGCGCCCGCAACAGCGACGGCCATGCCCACATCGACGTCGTCATCGACGGCATCCTCACGCCCCGCTGGACCCTCGGGCCCGGCACCTTCCGCTCGCCCGTCTGCACCGCCAGCCGCTGCGTCATCGAGCAAGAGCTTGATGGCCACGCGGTGCTCACCGACGAGCAGGGCAAGACCCTGGTGAAGGGACGACCCGGTCTGCAGCCGGTGGCCACCGCAACGACGTTGGCGGTGTCGTCGTCCCACAAGGACGGTTCCGTCCTCGTGGCCGTCGGTGATGGCCCCTTCAGCCGCTGGAGTTCGGGCCGCGCCGGCGTCGCCCGCCCCCTCGCGCTGGTGGAGACCGCCGGGGACACCGTCGTCGTCGCCTGGCTCGACCGGGGCCCCATGCAGCCCGGTGAGTTGTGGGCCATCGCAAAAGGGAGCGCGTGGCAGCTGTTGCCGCCCGTCGAACGCACCGCCGTCACCGTCTATGGCGTCCTGCCCCACAGCGAAGGGAGCCGCTGATGTGGGTCGCGTTGTTGTTGTCGATGGCCGCCCAATGCACGGGGGCCGCCTGCCCGAATCCCTGCACGGCCTGCGCATTCCAACCCGCCGAGGGCACCAATCCGTCGTTGTCGTCGTGGCGCCAGCGCTTCGTGGCCGCCGCCGACCGGACCCTGGCGGGCACCAATGTCCCCGCCATCACCACCATCGAAACCGGCGTCGACCGCGCCCGCACGGCGGCCCCATTTCCCTGTCGGCTGATGCCGGCCATTGCGATGACCGAAAGCGGGCTGGCCCAGTTTTGCAGCAATGGCAAAACCATCATTTCTTTTGATTGCGGTTTTGGCGTCATGCAGGTGACCAGCGGTGCCTCGCGCTATCCCGGCCTGCAATCGGACGTCGACGTCAACCTGGCCGCCGGCGCCGACATCCTCGCCCAGAAATGGAATGGCGATCAAAGCTTTGGTGGCCATTTCGGCGACAGCGATCCCCAATTTCTCGAGAGTTGGTATTTCGCCACCTGGGCCTACAACGGCTTTGTCTACAGCAACAACCCCCAAAACCCCGACCACCCCGCCAACCGCCCCCCATTTCGATCGCCGGGCTCGTTGTCGCGGGGCAATTACCCCTACCAGGAAATCGTCTGGGGCCACCTGGCTTTTCCCCTGAGCCAGGAGGGCGAACCGGTCGTCACGGGCATTTCCCCCACCTACCCCGCCGTCTGCAACGGCACCGTCGCCGCCTGCTGCCCCGCTGGCGGCGGCGTCTGCCAGGGGATCCCCAACCAATCGGGCCTCTTCAACGTCGCCCTCCCCCTGCCCCCTCAGTCCCACAGCGACCCCTGCACGGAGGCGTGCCCTCCGAGCGGCTGCCCTCCCCAAAACGCCCGTGAACTCATCCTGGACGACCACGACGCTGGGTTTTCCGTCACCGGCGCCGCCGTCACCGACCAGGCCGACGGCGGCTTCCGCAACGATTTCCGCTCCGTGGCCCCTGCCACGCCAGCCACCGTGACCGCCCGCTGGCAGGGCACTGCCCCGTCGTCGGGGACCTTCGGCTTTTCGGCCTTCATTCCCTTGAGCCCCGCCGCCGAAAACGAAGCCGTCGTCATCCGCGTCACCGCCCGCGGCGGCACCAGCACGTTTTCCCTCGACCAGAACATCACGGGGGGATTCTTTCAGCCCCTCGGCGAAGTCGAATTGCTGCAGGGAGAGCGGGTGGTCGTCACCGTCGACAACGCCAGCACCGACACCGCCGGCGCCATCGGCCTCGACGCCTTCACCCTGCGCTGGAGCGGCGACGGCGACGTCGGCGACGGCGCGGTCTGCACCGCCAGCGTCGACTGCGCCGGCGACGCCATCTGCGAAGGCGGCCGCTGCATCGCGGGCTGCGAGGTCCGCGGCTGCGCCGACGGCGCCACCTGCGACCGGGCCACGGGCCAATGCAGCGCCGGCAGCGAGGGCGAAGGTGAAGGTGAAGGCGAGGGAGAAGGCGAGGGCGAGGGAGAACCCGGCGAAGGCGAAGGCGAGGGCGAGGGCGAAGGCGAAAACGTCGGCCCCCTCAACCTGCCCAAATCCGTCGTCGGCTGCACCTGCGCCACGGCCAGTTCCGCCGACGGCGCAGCACTCGGGGTGGTGTTGCTTGGCTTGTGGCGACGCCGTCGTCGCTCCTGAAGGAAGTCCCACTCTCCTTGACTCCAACATGAGGCTGGATGGCATCACTGGTCCTCAGAGCGGCGGGCCCCGGGTTCGACCTGGACGCCTTTCTTCGGCGACACCCCGACGTCGTCACCGAGGCGACGTGGCATGTTGGTGATGTTCGCATTCCCGGGCGCCGGGCGGCGCAGACATCCGGGTTCAATCTGTGTCTTGCGGACAACGACGACGACGTTGCGGCTGTCGGCATCGCCCGGGTCGCCCTCGACCGATTGACGCTCGCCCTCGAGGACCTTCGTGAGCTCGGCATCCCGGCGACGGTCGACCTCGGCCTCTTCGTCGGCGCCGAGTTCTCACGGAACCTCCGGCTTCCGCCACTGTTCCTGAAGAGGCTCGTCGAGCTCGGCCTCGACCTGGAAATCTCAGCCTATCCCTGTGACGACGACGACGACGACAGTGCGCCATAGCCGTCGCCATGCCGCTGTGGTCGTCGACCGCAAGCCCGACCCACACCCGTTCCTGCGGGCGTCCTTCCTCAGTACAACTGGTGAAAACGACGAAATTGCCCGTACTGACGAACTGAATCGAGGGACTCGTGGCGCCGGTCCAGGCGGCGGGGTACGGTCGACGGGCCTGGGAGGCTTTCATGATCACCGTCCTGCTCGTCGCGACGTCGCTGGCCAACTCAGCACCATGTCTGACGCCGCTTTCCTCCTCCGAGGTCCTGTTCGCGCCCCGTGACGGCAGCGTCGACGTGCCGACCAATGCCAACATCATCCTGGTCAACGCGCTGGTCAGCGATGCGACCCTCAGCGATGACGACGGTCCCCTGGAATTCGACGCCAGCACCAACCCGGTCGACATCGGCTTTTCGTCGCCCTTCGAAACGCACGTGCTGAGCCCCCGCGCACCCCTTGTCGCCGGACACACCATCACCGTGAAGACCGGCGACACCGTTGCTGGCACCTTCGTCGTCGGCGACACCGCCGATCTCGTCGCTCCCGATGCACCAGGCGTCGCCCTCGTCGGCCCCTACAGCGACGGCGCCTGCCCGCCACATGTTGAACTCACCGTTGAAGGCGGCGCCGACATGGCTTTCGCCACCGCAGCGTTGGGTGATGCCACCGCGACCGACACCGCCGGCCTGTCGGTGGGCAGCCAGCTCATCGTGGCGGGCCCCGCCAACGAAACCGCCGCCATCAGCGTTCGCACCGTCGACCTCGCTGGCAACATCTCGGCCGCCACCGCCGTCGAAGCCAGCTTTCCTGCAGCGTTCTCGCCGGGGTTGGGGTGCTCATCGAACGCAGGGGCGGGCGCCCCGACGTTCTTCGCCTTGCTGATGCTGGGCCTCGGTCTGCGCCGCCGCCAGCGCTGAGCATGCACCGCGTCGCCCGAGCCCGAAGGAATTCCATGCCCAGGCCATCGCCCGTCGTCACTTCTTTGCTCGCCATCGTGGGCGTTGGCCTCGGAGCCTGTGCACCTCCGCGACAGGAAACGTTCACGGCTGCGCCGTGTGTCTCCATCACCCAGCCCCTCGCGCCCCTCATCCCGACCATTTCGATTGTGCTGCCACCGGAACTCGGCGGCACACAATGCACCCCAGGCGTTGCCTGTGACGACGTGACCGCTGGTGAATGCATTGGCGCCATCGAGACGACTGTCGGAGAAGCGCGCGACTTTCTCATCCAGATTCAAAACCGCTCCCCGGTTCGCCTCAGCATCGACGACGTGCGATTGGCGGGGACGTGCCCGGGGTGGTCCATTGGAGGCGGTATTCCGACGGGCGTTGAGGTAGCGATTGACGAGGCAGTCGCCCTTCACCTGGAAGCCACCGAGGCCGGCACCTGCGACGACGTCCTGCGCATCACGTCGGACGCCGGCAACGTGCCGGCGGATAGCCCAATCGTCTTGGTGGCGCTTTCGGCGGTTGTTGCCGAACCGTGATGGCACATCGCTGTCCGCAATTGATTCAAGACGCGCGCCAACGGCAGGAACAGCACCAGTGACCAACCACCTCCTCTTCGCACCCCTGGCGGTCGCCGTGACGACGCTGATGACAGCGGGGTGCGGCCCAGACCCCGAAAGTTGCGGACCCAATTCCATCTGTCTGCAGTCACGCCTGCTGGTCGACGCTTGTGCTGGGGACCCGGACCGCAGTGACTTCATTGGGGGCATTGCAGACTGCCGGGCTGATTTCGGAGCAGTCGAGGCCGCCGCCCATCGAACAATCGTGCTCACGAATCAGAGCCCTCTGGATATCGCCCTTGACATCTCGGTCCAGTCACCAGTCGGGGCTCCGGTTGCGGCCTTCTTCCTGGACGCTGAACCCCCCACCATCGTCACAGGTGGTAACTTCAGAGTTGAAATCGCCCTGACCGCCATCCCGATTGCGCCTGGCGCCGCCGTCGCCACCCTCGAGATTGTGACGGACGCCGACAACGTCCTCGCTGAAGGTGACGACACCATTTCCGTCGAGTTGCTCGCGTCAGTTCCCGACCCGGCGAGCGAGCCGTGAGCCATCAGTATTCCATGAGAGAATTCGCCAGAAATGCTTCTTCGGAACAACAATGAAACGCGCATTTGAGCGACAGAAAGCAACGCTTTGAACCAGACACACCGCTCATCCGTCCACTTGGCCACGATGCTCATCGTCATGGCGGCGGTTTCGTTCGTTCGGCCGGCCAGGGCTTGCAGCTGCTCTGAGATTACGCCCGTGACAGCCGATGACCTCCGTCGATTTGATGCCGTGTTCTCGGGAACGGCCATCGGGACAAAGTCGTCCCAGCAACACGACTGCACGACCACCATTGACGACGTCTCCCTCTCGGCATTTGAGGTCAAGGTCGACCAGGTTTGGCTGGGGTCTGTCTCCCAGACGGAGGTGATTCTTGTTGGCAGCGACTCGTGTGCGCCAACGGTCCCACTTGATCAGAAGATCATCTTCTTCGCCCTCCGACAGGACGACGGGTCATTGCTGCACGGTGGCCTTGCGTGCTCCTCGTTGCCGGGTGACGACGACCTTGATGACCTGCTCGGGGCGCCGTCAGCACCCACGGCCGACGACCCGATTCCCGAGTGCTATTCGTCGTGCGCCATGAGCGGAACTGGTTTCGCGGCGATGCCCGTTCTGTTCGCGGCGCTGTTTGGTCGGCGACGTCGAAGCCTGATTGGAGCACGGGGATTTGTGAATCGGGGCGATGTTCGATGACGACCAACGACGATGACACCGACTTTCCCCGCGGCATCGGCAGCCCGGCGCGCCGGGCGCTGCTGGCGGCGGGCTACACGAACCTCGATGCCCTGGCGGGGATGACGGATGCCCAACTGTTGGGCCTGCACGGCGTTGGCCCGAAGGCCGTTGGCGTCCTGCGGGACGCCCTGACGGCGAAGGCGGCGGCGTCCGGCACCGTGTTGCCCCGTCAGAAGTAGCCCGGACGCGCAATGTGTGCCGCGCTGTGAGGCGGATGCGGATCTGATTCGGACGCAGGTGCACCTGCGAGTTCGAGATTGACGGACGCTGCGTCCGGACCTTTCCCGACCGGGGATCGATTCCCATTCGTGTTTTGCCCTGCGACTATTGGCCCCGAAATGAGCCAAGAACGCCGATTCACGCCGGGGCGTTGAGCAGGGAGCGCACCGTCGACAGCAGGGTGTCGGGGTCGAAGGGCTTGGAGAGCACGGGGACGCCGGTATCCGACAGGAAGCGGGCGGTGAGTTCTTCGGCGCCGTAGCCGCTGGCGAACAGCACGGGGACCCCGGGGGCTGCGGCTCGGACCTCCTCGAGGGCGGCCCGGCCGCTCAGCCTGGGCATGACGGCGTCGAGGATCACGAGGTGGAAGCGTTCGTTGGTGACGGCTTCGACGGCGGCGCGGCCGTCGGCGACGGCGACGACGTCGTACCCTGCCCGGCGCAACACCCGCTCGATGGCCCGGCGGACGTGGGGTTCGTCGTCGGCGACCAGGATGCGTTCGGTGCCCTGCGTCGAGGTCGTGGCAGCCTTTGGCGCGGCAGCCACGATCTCCCGGGCGCTGACGGGGAGGTAGACCTTGAACGTGCTGCCGAGGCCGACTTCGCTGTAGGCGTGGATGAAGCCGCCGTGCTGCTCGGTGATGCCTCGACAGACGGCGAGCCCGAGCCCCGTGCCGCGGCTCTCGGTCTTGGTGGTGTAGAAGGGCTCGAAAATGCGCTCCAGCACCTCGGGTGACATGCCTTCGCCGGTATCGCTGACGGTGACGAGGACGTAGCGCCCGGCCTTCGCCCAGGGGTGGACGTCGACGAAGTCGGCGGTGAGGGTGGTGGCCTCGCTCTCGATGGTGAGGCGGCCGCCCAGGGGCATGGCGTCGCGGGCGTTGAGGCAGAGGTTGGTGATGACCTGCTCGATCTGGGACGCCTCGACGAGGACCGCGGGCATGGCGGCTCCATTCACCAGCTCGACGGTGATGTCGGCGGGGATGACCCGGCGCAACATGGAGACCACCGACGACACGATCGCTGTGGGATCTGACGGGGCCAGTTGCAGCGGCTGTCGCTGTCCAAGGGCGAGCAGGCGACGGGTGAGTTGGGCGGCGCGTTCGGCGGCGTCGCTGATGAGCTTCAATTCATCGCGGCGGGCTTCGTCGACCTCGCCGTCTTCGAGCATCGAGGCGCTGGCCATGATGATCGTCAGCAGATTGTTGAAGTCGTGGGCGATGCCGCCGGCGAGTTCACCGAGACTCTCGAGCTTTTGCCGTTGCTGGAGCTTGCGATCGAGGGCGGTGCGCTCCCGGGCGGCATCTTCTCGTTGCCGCACGAGCAGAATCCGCGCCGATGCCACCACCAACTGCCCCGCCAGCCCGACGAGGTAGGTGAGCTCTTCGGGGGTGGGCAGATGCACGCCTTCGTCGCCGAAGGAGCCCGTCCCGAGCATGCCGAAGGGTTGGTCGAGGAGACGCATCGGCACGTTGACGATGGTGCGGTTGCCGAGGGCGTCGACGATCGCACGGTTGACGCCGGGGTCGGTCCTGGCGTCTTCAACAACCACCGGGCCCGTCGCCGTGAGGATGCGCAGCACGTAGGGGTCGGTGTCGATGGGCATCACGGGCGCGTGGGCCCAGATATCGGCGTCGGCGGCGCCCTGGGCGGCGAGGATGCGGCACTGCCGAACCTCCAGGTCGAACACGGCGATCCAGGCGGTCCGGTAGCCGATCGACGATTTGATTTCGTCGGCGGCGAATCGCAGCACATCGCCAATATCGGCGGCCGATTGGAGCCGCCAGGCGAAGGCGAGGAGACGGGCGTCGTCGAGGAGCACGGAAAAACCTGATCCATGAAATCGCGTACAAAAGGAAAATGGGAAGGGTGTTGATCATGCCCCATCGCCAATCCGGCGTCGAGTTCAGGCCATGGTGTGCCGAGTCCATCGTGACCAATTCGGGCCTTTCGGGCCCAAATAATCATGGCTCTTCAAACACTTGGCGGGGCGCCAAGTATTTGGAATCCGCACCTGGCAAGGCTCGCAACACAATCGAAAAGATGCATATATTCAAGGCTGTGGCTCGTGGGGCATTTTTGTCGCAGTACCGGCACAAACGCCACACGAATCCAAATCTTTGGCGCAGCGCCAAAGATTTGAAGAATCAGGACTGTTCGACCACTTCGTGCTCGAATGGGGTGTGGATCAGCTCCTGAGCATCGGTCACCTGATCGATGGCGGTCCTGAGTCGAAAGGCGGAAGGTTCTGGCATGGTGAAGATCACGCTCGAAGTTCCAGAAGAACTGGCCGCAGAATTCTTGGC
>Ga0247834_1000777_pt1 | contig 59096 bp, 53 predicted proteins | sample LaCruzMarch2015__8_FD_187118 | JGI IMG/M metagenome (GOLD analysis project Ga0247834, IMG submission 187118) | Freshwater microbial communities from meromictic Lake La Cruz, Castile-La Mancha, Spain - LaCruzMarch2015_12m | ecosystem: Environmental > Aquatic > Freshwater > Lake | place: Spain...
GGCCTTTGCCGCGGCGTCGTCGACGAAGACCCGGTCGCGCGCAAACGACAGGAGGCCCTGGGGCACCATGGCGATGGAGGTCTCGGCGTCGTTCGCCAGGGGCAGCCCCGACGCCAACACATCACCAAAGGGCACCGTCGCGGCGGCGAAGGCCGCGTTGAGGGCGTTGCCAAACAGCAACCGCTCACCCGCCGTCATTGACGACGTCGTTTGCGCCAGGGCCTTCATCTGGGGGCCGGGCATGCTGAAGCGGTAGTAGCCGGCGCCGTCGGCATTGGGGTGGACCGCCGCCGGGCAGGTGGCCCGGCCGAGGTCGACGACGCCGCTGCCGTCGACGAGGCCACAGCGCACCACGCTCTTCTTGCCGTCGAGGAAGCTCGCGCAAATGGGAAGGGTGAAGTGGGCGGTGCCATCGCCGCCGCTGCCCACGGGAAGGAAGCGGCGGCTGGTGACGGCGAGCCCCGCCTTGCCGCCCTGCACCTCGCAGCTGGCGGTCACCAATGGCACCCCCGCTTGATCGAGAAAGGTGGCGAAGGGCGTCGCCACATCCATGCCCGCCGCCGTCGAGATGGCGGCGAGGAAGTCGGCGGTGGTGCCCGTGCCGTGGCGGTGGTCGAGGAGGTAGCGGGTGACGCCGCTCATGAAGGTGCCCGGGCCCTTCTGGCGATCGATCCATTCTTCGAACATCGCGATGACCGCCGCACCCTTCGAATAGGTGATGCCGTCGAAGGCGTTTTCGATGTCGCCGCGATTCTTGATGGGCTCCCGAATGCGACGGGCGCTGACCAGGCTGTCTTCGCCCATGGCCCACGTCGACGTTTCCCGCAAATCGAAGGCGCCGTCGAAGTCCGGCCGCAGCCGATGGACACTGCGCGCCGCCATCCAGGTGGCGAAGGCTTCGTTCAACCAGAGGTCATCCCAAAAGCCCATGGTCACCAGGTTGCCGAACCATTGGTGGGCAAACTCATGGGCAATGACGCCGAGGTTGCTCTTCTGCACCGCGATGGCGCTGTCGTCGTCGACGTACAGCAGCGTGTCGCGGTAGGTGACGAGGCCGGCGTTTTCCATGGCGCCGGCGCCGAAGTCGGGGACGGCCACGATGTCGAGCTTGTCGTAGGGGTAGCCGATGCCAAACGCCTTCTCGAGGTCGACGATGACGGCGCCCGAGCGCTGCAGGCTTGTCTTCAGCAGAGCGCCCTTGCCCTTTGGGGCCAGGCCACGAATCGACAACGGGGCAGCCCGCAGGGTCGATGCCGGCAGCACGGGGCCCTGCACGATGTCGAGGGGGCCTGCGGCAACGGCGAGCAAATAGGTGGGCAGGGGCAGGGTGTCGGCGAAGGCGACGGTGACGTCGTCGCCGACCACGTTCTGCCTCGACGTGCGGGTGTTGCCGACGGCGACGACGCCCTTTTTGTGGGTCACGCTGATGGAGAACGGAATCTTGAACGACGGCTCATCGAAGCAGGGAAAGGCTTCGCGGGCGCTGACGGCCTCGAATTGGGAGAACACGTACCAGGCACCGTCGACGAAGACGCGGTAGAGCCCCTGCAGGTCGTCGCGGTAACGCCCATCGAAGGCGAGGTCGATGGTGGCGCGGCCGGCGGCGATCGGGGTCGCCACGTCGAGGCGGGCGAAGCCCTCGACAGTGTCTGGAATGGTGAAGGTGGCAGGTTGGGCCTTGCCCGACGTGACCGTGGCGGTGCTGACGGTCAGTCCCCGGGCGTTGAGCCAGATGGTGCGGGTGGCGGCGGCGACGTCGACGTCGATGCTGACGGTACCGCTGTAGGTGTCGCTGTTGGGGTCGAGGCGCAGGTGGATGGCCTGGGTCACGGGAACGATGCCCGGGGGCAGGCGAGCGTCCTTCGGTGACGCGCCGGTGGCGACGGCGTTGCCAGGCCCGGAGACCGTGCCCTCCAACTGGGGGGTGACGGCGGCGAGGACGCAAGCGACGACGGCGAACAACATGACTCGACTCCCACAACGATCGCGCGACCGAAGCCCTTGAAGGCGACGCCCATGGCGCTAGCGTGGCGGGACCATGGCACCGCGTTGCCCTCGCCGCCATGGCGGGGCAGGACCGCCGCAGCGAGGGTCGCATGACCGGTTTCAATGAAGTCACCGTCAAGAAGCTCGCCCGCCTCGCCAGGCTGGCGCTGACCGACGCCGAGGTCGCAGCCCTCGTGCCCGAGCTGTCGGCCATCGTCCGTCACGTCGACGCCATGGCCGCCGTCGACACCGGCGGCACCGCGCCGATGGTTCACGGCCATCCCTGGGGTGCCGTGCTGCACAGGCCGGCGCCGCCCCCCGTCGACGGAGACACGCTCGGCCGTGACGCCATCGCCCAAAGCGCCGGCTTCAACGACGACGACGGCACGGTGTCTGTGCCGAAGGTCATCGAATAGCCGTCGTCAGGCGACGACGACGCCGGCCGCGTGCTCAGCCGGGCCGAAAGCGCAGGGCCGACCAGCTGTCGTTGACGGCCACTTCGGCGCCGGCTTTCATGCCGAGGGCCTGAACGCTCTCCCAGCCCCGCTGGCGGTCGAGGTCGGTGTCGATGCCGCTCGTCGCCGTCGGGAACGCGATCCACAGCAGCATGTCACCCGTCGTCGGCAGGCACCGCTTGAGGCGTGACGCCAACTCCCCGAGTTCTTCACGGTCGTGGGCAAAGGCGAGCAGGGACTGCCCGGCCAGGAAACGCCGGGGCATTTCCAGGGAGAGTTCCAGACCAAGGGGGAGAAAAATCTCGAAGCCATGGGCCGGGTTGTCGATGACAAACAGGCCGCCGGTGACGCCGAGGCGTTTGGTCAATTCCTTGACCGCCCGCAGGCCAGCGGACTTCTTGGTCGGCGCAGCCTTCGCGGCCGCCTTCTTGGTCGGCGCCTTCTTCGAGGCCGCCTTCTTCGACGGGGCCGCCTTCGAGGCCGCCTTCTTCGTCGGGGCCGCCTTCGAGGCCGCCTTCTTCGTCGGGGCCGCCTTCGAGGCCGCCTTCGAGGCCGCCTTCTTCGTCGGGGCCGCCTTCGAGGCCGCCTTCTTCGTCGGGGCCGCCTTCGTGGCCGCCTTGGCCTTCTTGGCGGGTGCCTTGGCCTTCGAGGCCGCCTTTGCCTTCGTGGCCGCCTTCTTGGCGGGTGCCTTGGCCTTCGAGGCCGCCTTCTTGGCGGGAGCCTTGGCCTTCGAGGCCGCCTTCTTGGCGGGGGCCTTGGCCTTCGTGGCCGCCTTCTGGGCCAGGGTCTTCTTCTTGCTGGGCATGGAATCTCCGATCAACGGGCGGTGAAGAGCCCCTCGAGGGGGCTGGAAGCAGAGGCGTAGCGCTTCATGGGCATGCGGCCGGCGAGGTGGGCCAGGCGTCCAGCCTTCACCCCGTCGCGCATGGCTTCAGCCATCATGGCCGGGTGTTTGGCGAGGGCGATGGCGGTGTTCATCAGCACGCCGTCGGCGCCCATTTCCATGACGAAGGCGGCATCCGACGGGACGCCGACGCCGGCATCGACAATGACGGGCACATCGGGGCGCCGGGCCTTCACGAGCTCGAGAATGATCGACAGGTTGTGGGGGTTTCTGACCCCGAGGCCAGAGCCAATGGGCGCAGCCAGGGGCATGACGGCGGCGGCCCCCACGTCAAGGAGGCGCAGGCAGGCCACCGGGTCGTCGGTGACATAGGGCAGGCAAATGAAGCCGTCTTTGGCGAGTCGTTCGGTGGCGGCAATGGTGGCGGCGACGTCGGGAAACAGGGTTTTTTCTTCGCCAATCACCTCGACTTTCACGAGGCGGCCCCCGCGGGCATCGCCGATGAGTTCGCGGGCCAGATGGGCCGTGCGGACGCAGTCGTCGACGGTGTAGCAGCCGGCGGTATTGGGCAGGATGAGCATCTCGGCGGGGATGGCGTCCCACAATGAGCGCTCACCGGGTGCGGTCTTTGGCACCCGACGGATGGCCACGGTGACCATGCCGGCCCCGGAGCGGCGCAGGCAGTCTTCGGTTTCGTCGAGGGAGGCGTATTTGCCCGTGCCCACAATCAAGCGCGAGTGGAGCGTGACCCGGTCGTCGTTGCTGCCAAAGACCAGGGGGGTGTCGGTGAACGTCATCGGTGTCCTGTTCTGTGTGGAATGCCTGTGGCGGGGTCAGCCACCGCCCACGAGGGTGACGATTTCGACCACGTCGCCATCCGTGACGGGAGTGCTCGCCCGGTCGGGGCGGCGAACGATGGCGCCATTGTGCTCGATGGCCACCCGTTCAGGGGGCAGGCCCAGCGCCGTCAGCAGGGCCGAAACGGTGTCGACGGTGGCGGCGTCGAGGTCACGGGCTTCGCCGTTGATCGTGATGCGCATGGCATCGCCTACGTGGCGCACAGGACAAAAAAAAGCGGGCCGTGTGGCCCGCTCTTTCGGTTCGAGGGGCGACCCTCGCCCGTTCACTCGCCGTCGGAGGACGAGCCGCCGTCGGCGGGGCAGCCGGCGGTGATGGCAACGCCACCGAGGAGAGCGGCAACGGCGAACACGGACAGAAACTTCATGGCGATCGTCTTCATTGGGTCGACTCCTGAGGGGCCATTAAGGGCCATTTGTTGGACCACCGGGTCCAAGTCTCAGCACGGTATGACACGCTGCGTGGCAAACGCCAGAGCCTATCGATGTTTCCTGGATCACGTGCCGGTCCGGGCCGTTCCAGCCCGAAGAGTCATTTCTAATCAGATACTTGGCGAGGCGCCCAGCGTTTGAGTCCAGGGGATTGCCCGGGTGGCGCACGCCGTCGCGCCCCGGTCGGGCCTGTGTCGGCAGATTGCCCACATTGGTGCCGATGTGCCCCCGGTGCCGGGCCAGGCCCCCAGCTGGCAAATGCCCGTCGGCCATCGACCCATCGCCTGCTACCGTTGCCATCAACGAGGGAGACACCATGTCTGGCGCACCAACCCATGCCATCTGGCACATTCGTGACCGTGAGGGGAAAAAGGCCTTTTGGACGGAGATTGGCGTCGGGTTTACCAACCGCGACGGCTCCATCGCCTTGAAGATGAACCTCATCCCCATCGACGGCGGCATGATCGTCGTGAAACCCATGGAGCGTGACGGTCGGGATTGGCGCGACCGGGACCGCGACGAGTGATTCGCCGTGGTCGTCGGTGGTCGTCGTCGATCCTCGTCGATCGTCGTCATCATCGATCGTCATCATCGATCGTCATCATCGATCGTCATCATCGATCGTCATCATCGATCGTCATCATCGATCGTCATCATCGATCGTCACCATCGATCGCCATCATCGATCGTCGTCGTCGTCGGGGCGAACCCTCAGTTCGGGCGGCCCCACTGCACGGCGGCGTCGATTTTGGGCTTTTCCCGATCGACCATGACCGCTGGCAGCCGTTGATCCTGCCGGCGACCGCTGGCGTCGACGACCTCCACGGCCAGCTCATTTTTGCCGTCTCGCAAGGGCACGCGCATGGCGAAGCGACCGCGGGCATCCGACGTGGCGACCTGGTCGCCGATGCGCACCAGGGTGCCCGGCGTGGTCGTGCCGGCCACGGTGGTCGAGGTCTGGTTCGTTTGGGTCGCCGCCAGGGCTCCGAGCTTCAGGTAGAGACTCGAGGGAACCTCCGTCGGTGCCGACGGTGCCTTGCCCGCTTCCACCGAGGTGCTTTGGCCGGCGCCCACTTCGACGGCGCTGCCGGCGGCGGTCACCTTGACGACGCCGGTGGTGGCGGCGACCGCCAACTGACCGCGACCGTCGGTCACGACGCCGAAGGTACCGCCGCGGGACTCGGCTTCGGCGTCGCTGCCCTTGGCCTGAACCCGGAGGGTCCGGCCGCCGACGCCGACGCTGGCGACGACGTGGCCCTCGTCAAGGCGCACCTTCGAGACGGCCTCGCTCAACTCCCGGACCCGCAGCTCCGACCGCGGTGACAGCCGGACCTCGACACCGTTGCCCAGGCGGACGGTGGCCTCGGCATTGCGGCCAGTGCGGACGCTGTCGTCGGCGTCGAGGACGGCATCGACGGTCGCGTCGTCCCAGGCGCCTTCGCCGCGGCGGGTTTGCACCCGGCCTCGCAGGCTCACGAGCACCGCCTCGGGAGCAACGACGGCGGCAACAGCGGTGCCGTCGCCCGGTGGCGGCGGTGGGGCAGGTGGCGCAGTGGTGGTCGGCGGCGATGGGGCCGGCGGCCCCACCACCACCGTGGACGGCGTGTCACCGAAGATCTGGTCCGAGAGCGCCACGCCCACGCCAATGAGCACCCCGGCGAGCAGCAGGACGATCATGACCGACCGGGTCATCGGGGACCGCCGTCGATGAGGCCGCCGTCGACGATGGCGCCGCCGCCGCCGCCGATGAGGGCGGTCACTTCCTGAAATGTGGCGCCGCCATCGACGAGGACGCAGGCCACGCCCTGCCGGCCGGCGGTGGCCGCCAACAGGTCGTCCACGCTGCCGGCGACGACGGCGCGGGCCGAGGCCTCATCAGCGACGATGATGGCACCCGCTGCCTGCAGGACGGCGGCAGCGCCAACAACGTTGATGACCGCGACGGGGACGCCAGCGACGTCTTCGGGCAGACCGCTCAACACCGCCGCGATGCGCCGCGCCAGGGGAGGTCCCGTGCGACGGCGGCCCAGGTCGGCGTCGAGGACCCGCTGCACGGCCTCGACAGCGTGGGTCAGGGAGCGAAACGGTTTGACGAGGTAGCCGTCGGCGTCGTCGGCCAATGCCTGCAGGGCACTGTCCCGGCTCGGATAGCCGGTGACCATCACCACGCCGAGGGCCTTGCGCCCGCCTTTTTCCTGCTGGCGGACCTCGCTGAGCAGGTCGAGGCCGCTTTTGCGCGGCAGGTTCTTGTCGGTCAAGACGAGGTCGATGTCGCCGTCTTCCAGCCGCTCCAGGGCCTGTTCAGCCGTGCCCACGGCTTCCACATGATGCCCCGCGTCACCAAGGACCGAGCCCAGGATCCGCTGGAGCGTCGGCTCGTCCTCGACGAGCAAAATGCTTTTGGGCTTCACACCGACGACCATGTCACGACCCTACCAATGTGGCAGCGCCGACGCTCGATCCTGGCCCGGGGAACCGATTCTGCACAAACCCCCGTGGCCAGGGCGCCAGGTGGACAAAGGTCCCACCGCATTGTCTCGCCGTTTTCTCTGGCAGGTCGTCGGCCTACGCTTGGCGTGCGGCGGTAAACGCCGTAGCCGACTGCATGGGGCAGCCGGCCCCGGGGCGGGAGGCGTCGCACCACCCCGGGGAGCAGCAACGGCGCCTGTGCCAGAGACCACTCTGATCGAGGACACCCGTGGGTAACCGCCTGTACGTCGGCAACCTTCCATTTTCCACCACCGACGAAAGCCTCCGGGAGGCCTTCGCACCACACGGCGAGGTCACATCGGCCAGCGTGGTCATCGATCGCGAGACGGGACGCTCCCGCGGCTTCGGCTTCGTCGAGATGTCGACAGCCGAATCCGCCCAGTCGGCCACCCAGGCCCTCAACGGCACCATGATGGACGGTCGTCCCCTCACCGTGAACGAGGCCCGTGAGCGGGCCAGCGGTGGCGGCGGCGGTGGCGGCGGTGGCCGCCGCTTCGGTGGCGGCGGTGGCGGCGGTGGCGGTGGTGGTTACGGCGGCGGCGGCTACGGCGATCGCGGCGGCGGCGGCGGCTTCGGCGAACGGGGCGGCGGTGGCGGCGGTCGTGGCGGTCGGCGGGATGGGGGCGGCGATGGCGGCGGCGGTGGCCGCGGTGGCCGGGATCGCGACCGCTGGTGAGCTGTAAAAACATGTGAAGTTTCAGGGAGGTGGGGCGAAGGTCCCACCTCCATTCGTTTGGTGGGGACGGTCACGCCAAAGCAGCATCCGGCGCGCTACACCACTGCACCACCTGCACGTCGGGATGATCAGCATGGACATCAAGCGCCCCCTCACCCGCACCACTGGCCAGCCGACGTCGACCCAGACGACCCAGGTGACGACCCCGGTGACGACCCAGGGGGCTGTCACGCCGCCGGTGAAGACCGCCGCGACGGCCGTCAGCCAGGCCCAGGCCATCGACGGCGTCGATGTGGTGGTGCAGTCGTCGACGTTGAAGCAGCTCGATCAGCTGTGGTCCAGCAAGCAGTACGGACGCATCGTCGACGTCATCGCCGCTGAGGTTGCGCCGCTGCTGCAGGCGGACTTCAAGGGCCTCGACGGCAACGCCCTCGTGGCGGCCACCAGCAAGGTCTACGTCCTCGAGGAGCGCCTCAAGGCGACCCTGAACCAGCTGTCAATGACCGACGCCGGGCCGGCCAAGATGCAGGCCCTCGGCCTCGCCAAGGACCTCGCCACCGTCTCGACGGCGATCTTCCGTCAGGCCGTCGTCCTGCAAGACCGGAACGAAACCAGGCCCGTGACGGCGTGGCTGGTGGCCAAGGACACCCACAAGAACGCCCACAAGTGGAGCCCAGAGGAGCACCTCGCCTATGTGGCTCAAAAGACAGTCGAATTCTACCTCAAGGGCGGCCAGGACAGCCAGGTCCGTCAGGTGGATGGCGACTTCCTGAAGTCCCTCAAGAGCGGCGCCCTGTGCGAGTACGTCGTCGACGCCTACGACGTCGCCCGCGCCGCCGTCGTCGAAGAAGGCAAGGCTTCCCCCGGTCATACCGTGCTGTCCCAGGGCAACGATGCCTTCAGCGCCGGCACCTTCGAGGTCCAAAAGGACGCCCGCGGCGACATCACTCAGGTGTTGATCGGCACGTTCTCGGGCCACTACCGAACGGGCCTCGACGCCCAGGAGCACCTCGCCCGCCACGTCGTCGCCGCCCTCTCGCAGCTCTACCCGGCCAAGGCGCCGGCCCAGCTCGTCGCCATGGTGGTGCGTCGCGAAGGACAGGCCACCAATCCCCGCACCATCGAGGTCATCGGCCGCGGTATCGGTCTCGAGGGGGCCCATGCCCAACAGCTCGAGACGGCCCTCAAGGCTGAAGCCATGCGCTGGCAGCCCCTGCAGCTGCAGGATGGACCCAAGGGCACCGCTTCGGCCCTCGGCAAGGAACTCGCCGGCATCAAGGACTGGGTCGTCGGCGCCATCAAGGACGGTCTGTTTCTCGACGTGGCCGAGCCTGTGTCGGGCGCGCGCGCGCCGGGGGTCAGGCCCGCCGACATCAACGGCTCCACGGTGGCCATCGCCGCCACCGCGAAGCGGGCGGGTGCTGCCAAGAACGTCATGGAGGTCCTCAGCCGCATCGACGCCTTCATGGAGAAGGCCGTCGTCTCCGCCGACAGCGTCGTCGGCCAGCAGCTCATCGGTACCCTGGGGGCCCTGAACGACTACGCCAAGAAGCTGCCGTCGGCCCTCGCCAACCAGACCGCCAAGGTCGAGATCGAGCGCCTCGCCGCCCGCTGGAACAACGGCGTCGCGGGCAAGACCGGCGCCGATCTGGGCCTGGTGTTTTCGTCGCCCCCCACCGCTGATCGCACCACCCGCCTGGTGGCCACCATCAACCCCAAGGCCACCGACGACCAGCTCAAGGACATGCTGCGGGCCGGCATGGACGTCGCCCGCTTCAACACCGCCCATGGCAGCCTCGACGACAAAATCGGCGTCATGAAGAAGCTCCGGCTCTTCGCCGCCGAGATGGGCAAGGACATCACCATCCAGGTCGACCTCGAGGGGCCCAAGCTCCGCCTGCGCAAGTTCGAGAATCCCCAGAAGCTGCCAAACAACGACATCTGGTTGAAGACCGGCGAGACAGCCACCCTCACCACCAAAGACATCCTCGGCAGCCAGCAGGGCATGCTCTTTCCTGTCGACTACCCGACCCTGTGTGACGACGTGAAGCCCGGCGACCCGGTCTCGATGAACGACGCCACCGTCAAGCTCGTGGTCAAAGCCGTCGACAAGGCCGCCGGCACCGTCACCTGCGAGGTCGTCACCGGCGGCAAGGTCTGGGACAACAAGGGCGTCGCCTTCCCCCAGTCCAAGCTCTCGGGCAGCACCGTCACCGACGAAGACCTGCAGAACCTGACGGCCCTCATCGACCACGTCGACGTCTTCGCCCAGTCCTTTGTGCAAGATGCTTCCGACGTCATCTTCTTGCGCGCGCGCATGGCCGACCTCGGTCAGGTGAAGCCCGTCATCGCCAAGATCGAGCGTGGCAATATCGCCCTCGACGAAGCCGAGCTTCTGCAGATCGCCCTCGCCGCCGATGGCTTGATGGTGGCCCGCGGGGACCTCGGCGTTGAGCTGGGCGAGCTGAAGCTGCCCGTTGCTGAACGCCTCATTCGCGAAGTCGGCGAGAAGACCGGTCGGCCCGTCATGCTCGCCACCGAAGTCATGATGTCGGTGTTGTCCGAGTCCCGCGGCAGCCGTGGCGACGTCGACGCCCTCTTTGGCGCCGTCAGCGAGCGCCGCTTCCAGGCGATCATGCTCGGCAAGGAGACCTCGGCCCACAAGAGCCCTGGCGACGTCATCCGTGAGGTCTCGGGCTACATCAGCTTTGGCGAGCAGGAGCGCGACAAGCCAAAAGCCAAGGCCCAGCCCACCCTCGGCAGGACCACCGCGGCGGCCCTCTTTGTCTCGAAGGGCCAAAGCGCCAAGCCGGTGACGACGAATTCGACCACGACGACGTCGTCGACGGAGAACATCTGATGCGCGTCACCCGCCAACCTGCGACGACGGCAGCGACAACAGCCACGGCGACAACCGCCAACACGGCGACCGCCAACACGGCGACCGCCAACACGGTGCCCACGACGACGGGGACCGCACCGTCGACGACGGACGGCGTCGATGGTGCCTTCCACGCCAGCCGCGACATGCGCAGCCGGGTGGGCGTGAACGCCGTGCAGGCGGGCTCGACGACAACGGCGTTGCCGAAGCTCCTCGAGGACTGGAAGGCCGCCCTCTACGAGGCCGCCGCCGAAGACCTCGCCGAAGCCGAAGTCATCGCCCCCGTCCTCGACAAGGCCCTCCAGCAGGCCGAAGCCGACAAGGGTGAGGGGCTGACCCGCCAGGAGGTCCGGGGCCTCAGCAAAGACGTGCACAAGCAGCTCAAGGGCGAATACCAGGCGGCCAAAGACGCCCATCACCAGGACCTCACCAAGTCGCCGTCGTCGATGAAGCGGACCGAACGGGACGTCTTGATGGCCCAGCGCCCCCGCGTGGCCCAGCTGCGGGATGTGTTCTCCGCCGTTGCCCAGAACCTGCCCGGGGCCCGGGATCGCGAGATCGTGCTGTGGGAAAACAAGGGGGTCATGGTCGTCGTCGACACCTTCGCGCCGTCGCCCAAGGCGCTGGTGGTCCCGAAGGATCCCATGAACCTCCCCGTCGACGCTGCCAAAGGCATGCTCGACGAACTGGCTTACGTCGCCGCCCACGTCTCCGACGCCTTCATGCGCGGTGCCGGCAGCCCGCCCGCCGGCATCTGGATCAATCCGCCCCAGCACCTCACGGTGAGCCAGATGCACGTGCACGTGCTGCCTGATCTCGGGCCGTTCACCCAGGACGGCGCTCCGGCCAAGGCATTCCTCGAGGATCCCCAATACAAGCCCCAGTTGGTGGCCTGGTTCGACGTCATCGCCAAAGAACTCGAGAAGAAGCTCGGGCCGGCGATTTAGCGTAAGTGTTTGAAACTGCAGGGGGAATGAGGCCAGGCCGACGCCAGGGACTGGCTGCCGGGTCTCGACAGAACCACCAGAGTGCGAGGCTCCCCTTGACGACGGAGGCGCTGGTGGCCATGAAGCATCGGTCTGTAGGTCCATAGCTCAGTTGGTAGAGCATCGGTCTCCAAAACCGAGGGTCGGGGGTTCGAGTCCCTCTGGGCCTGCCACGTCCACCTCGCCGTCGTCATCGACGGCGAGGTTGGCCACCCGGTACACGTCGACGTCGCGCTCTGCGCCTGGTCGACGCACCTGTCGGGGACACTCACCGCGATCACGCGGCGGGTGGACTCCTTCGGCGCAAGCCGACGGAGCGTCAGAGGGCTTCGTCGGCGTCAGCCGGGAAGCATCGGTCGTTGTGAGGCGCGGCGTGAGCCGCAGAGAAGTGAGGCAGGCGCATGCGCCAGAAGTCAACGTTGGTGGGCCTTTTCTTTGTGGTCACGGGAGCCTTGCTGGCTTTCCTGGTTCACCTCGCTGCGAGCTCGCTGTTTGGCGTCTTCCGGGTCAACAACACCCCGATTCTGGGTGACGGCTTCCCGCTGTCCGCCCTGATTGGCCTCGTCGTCGGCGTCGCCGCAGGCTTCGCGGCCTTCTCGGCCCAGCGGACCAAGACCCTCGCCGGTGAAGTCATCGACGAGATGAACAAGGTGCACTGGCCGACGGGCGAAGAGACCCGGATGAACACCGTGGTCGTCGTCGCCTTCTCCGTCGTCGCGGCCCTGATTCTTGGTGTCTTCGACATCACCTTTGGCCAGCTCTCCAGCATGCTGGCTGACGCCCACATCCGCTTCTGAGCGGTTCTTCACCGCCCTCCCGACCTCCACACCTCCACCACGCCGTTCGGCGGGGGATGCCATGACCGAGACGCAGACAGAGACGACGCCGGCCCCCGCCAGCAACGACAAACACAAGTGGTACGTCGTCCACACCTACTCGGGCTTCGAGAACAAGGCCAAGGCCTCCCTTGAGGACCGCATCAAGCAGCTCGGGCTCGACGACGAGTTCGGCGAGATCTTGATCCCCGTCGAGATGGTCGAAGAGGTCCGCACCGAGGAAAAGAACGGCAAGACCGTCACCAAGAAGCGCCAGGTGAAGCGGAAGTTCGCTCCCGGCTACATCTTTGTGCACATGGAGATGAAGCCCGAGACCTGGCAGTGCGTGAAGAACACGCCCAAGGTCACCGGCTTCATCGGCGCGCCGAACCTGAAGGCCACCAGCGAGACGGATCTCAAGCGGATCCCCGCGGTGCCCGAGCGCCAGGTCAAGGCCATGGCCCAGCAGCTGACGGACACCACGGCCCGTCCAGCCCCCAAGATCGAGTTCGACGTCGGCGACAACGTCCGCGTCGTCGAAGGCAACTTCGTCAACTTCAACGGCACCGTCGCTGAAGTGAACCTGGCCAAGCAGAAGGTGAAGGTCTCCATCACCATCTTCGGCCGCAGCCAGCCCGTCGAGTTCGACTTCAGCCAGGTGGCCAAGGTCGGCTGACCCTTGAATTCACCGACACGGGCTCCGCCCATGTCGTTGAATTGTCCATACGTTCATCGGCTGGCGCCGATGAACTGACCGCTTCCGCGCCGGACGACCTCGTCGCCCGGCGCTGATACCCGCGACGATCGATATCCGATCGTCCACTTGATGTGGGAGGCCGCAAGGCCGTTTGCACCACAGGAGTTAGAGAACATGGCCAAGAAAGTTTCTGCATACGTCAAGTTGCAGTGCTCCGCCGGCAAGGCGAACCCCGCTCCCCCAATCGGCCCCGCGCTCGGTCAGCACGGCGTCAACATCATGGGCTTCTGCAAGGAGTTCAACGCCCGCACGGCGGACCAGGTGGGTCTCACGATCCCCGTCGTCATCACCGTGTACTCCGACAAGTCCTTCACCTTCATCACCAAGACGCCTCCCGCGTCGGTGCTGTTGAAGAAGGCTGCCGGTCTGAGCATGGGCAAGAAGCCCGGCTCCGGCGCCAAGAACCCCGCCAAGGATCGGGTCGGCAAGGTCTCGATGGCGCAGGTCAAGGACATCGCCAAGACCAAGCTGAAGGACATGAACAGCTACACGATCGACCAGGCCGCCAAGAGCATCAAGGGCACCGCCCGCTCCATGGGCATTGACGTCATCGACTGAAGCGTCGGTGCACCTTCGTGGTGCCTGACTGTTCGTTCCCCCCATCTCTTCTTCGGTGGTGCGCCCGCGGGCGGCCCCAACAGGATTCATCATGGCCAGCAAGCTCGGAAAGAAGCGCGAAGCCGCCTTCAAGCGCGTCGATCGCAAGACCCTCTACAAAGTGCAGGAAGCCTTCAAGCTCGTGAAGGGCTGCAAGACCTCCAAGTTCGACGAATCCGTCGACGTCTCCATCAACCTCGGCGTCGACCCCCGTCACGCCGACCAGATGGTGCGTGGCGCCGTGCTCATGCCCAACGGCACGGGCAAGACCATCCGCATCGCGGTGTTCGCCAAGGGTGCCAAGGCTGAAGAAGCCAAGGCCGCCGGCGCCGACATCGTCGGTGCTGACGACCTCCACGACCAGATCGCTGGTGGCTTCATGGACTTCGACAAGGTCATCGCCACCCCCGACATGATGGGTGTCGTTGGTAAGCTCGGTCGCGTCCTCGGTCCCCGCGGCCTGATGCCAAACCCGAAGGTCGGCACCGTGACGATGGACGTCACCCGCGCCATCAAGGAATCCAAGGCCGGTAAGGTCGAGTACAAGGTCGAGAAGGCCGGCATCGTGCACGGCGGCATCGGCAAGGTCTCGATGGAGTCTGAGAAGCTCGCCGAGAACTTCCAGGCCCTCTTCGACAACATCATGCGCCAGAAGCCTTCGGCAGCGAAGGGCATCTACGTCAAGGCCATCACGGTCTCGTCGACGATGGGCCCCGGCGTCAAGATCGACGTGAGCGACGCCTCGGCGAACGTCTCGGCGACCTCGAACTGAGCGCACCCCGCTCATGAAACAGCAGCGTGGCAGCCCTCGGGTTGCCACGCTGTTTTCATTTCCGGTCGGGACCGTGGTGAGAAACGTCCCTGCGGTCGGCGGTCCGGGCCCCGCTGGCGATTCGGGCCCGAATAATCATGATCATTCAAATACTTGGCGAGGCGCCAAGTATTCGAAAAGGCTCTCGGCCAATCCCGCCCGGCCTGCTAGATCTGCGTCGTGAGTTACGCACTGCAATGTCCAACCCTGGTGTACGAGGTGATTCCCGATCACTTTGCCACCGGCGACGACAAACCCCTGGTGTGCGCCCGCAACAAGCTCCCCCACCTGGTGAGCCTCGGTGTCGATGCCCTGGCCATCACGCCCCTCCTGCGGGGCCACGATCCCCTCAGGCTGCACACCCTCAGTTTCGACGGCATCGACCCCGCCCTCGGCACCGAAGAAGACCTCGCCGCCCTCTGCGACGCCGCCGCCGCCGTCGGTATCCAGGTGGTGCTGATGGGGTTGTTTGACCACGTCTCCGACGGGCACCCGTGGTTTCTGGCGGCCAAGGAGCAGGAGCTCGACGACCGCCGTTTCCCACCCGAGGAACGCACCCGGGCCTTCTTCTCCTTCGGCGACGACCTGCGGCATGGCTACGCCTGTCGCGACGGCTCGGCCCGCGAACCTGAACTCGATCTCGCCCACGTCGAAGTCCGGCGGCGGCTGTTCGCTGGCGAAGACAGCGTCGTCCACCGGTTTTTGGGCCTGGGTGTCGCCGGCTGGCGCATTCTCCGGGCCGAGCAGGTCGGCTACTCGATCCTGCGCGAGCTCCAGCGGGCCGTCCGCACCGTCGAAGGCCCCCACTTCCTGGTGGGCGACATCAAGGGTTTCGCCGATCGCTATCAGCGCGACGGTCTCCTCGACGCCATCGTCAACCACTACGCCCGCGAGGCCGTGCTGGCCTATCTGAAGGGCGAAATCCCCGCCCGCCAGTTGGCCCGCGTCGAGCGGGACCTGCAGGCGGCCTACGGCAAGGCCCTGGCCCGTGCCTGGATGACCCTGTCGGACCACGACACGCCCCGCCTGCCGGTGCTGCTGCCAGACGGCGCCCGCGTCCATCTGGCCACCCTGCTGGCGTTTACGCTGCCAGGCTGTGCCCATGTCTTCTTCGGCGAAGAAGTCGGCATCGCCCAAAGCCACGCCCTGCCGGCGGCGACACCCATGATCTGGGACGAAGCCCGCTGGGACCAATCGACCCTGGGCTTTCATCGTCGGCTTGGGGCCATGCGCCAGGAGCGGGCGGCGTTGCGCAGCGGCGACTTCGTCGACCTCACCCCCGAGGGCGAATACGAAGTCTTCGCGTTCGCCCGGGTGACCCCCGACCCCCGCGACACGGTCATCGTCGTCGTCAACCGCTCCGAGCGGGCCCAGACCCGCAAGCTGTTCGCGCCCATGAGCGACCTGCCCGACGGCCTGGCCCTGCGGGACATCCTGACGTCGTCATCGGGGGGGCGCCGGGTCCGGGTTCGCTCGGGCTCCCTGCACCTCGAGGTCGGTCCCGCCAGCGCGGTCGTGCTGGTCCCCGACGACGAAGACGAAACCATGCGCCGCTTCTTCCGCGGCTACTGAGCCGACCATCCGCGAAAAAAGAACGGGGCCCCTGGGGCCCCGCTCTCGTCGTGCATGCCCAGGGCGTCTCAGCGACGACGGCGACGCAGCAGCACCAGGGACAGGCCAAAGAGCGCCAGCGACACTGGCGGCGCGCTGCTGCTGCCGTTGCAGGCGCAGCCTTCGACGACGTCTTCGCCTTCACCCTCACCTTCGCCCTCGGCGGCGCAGGCGGTGTCGGTGGCGATGTTGTCGACGTCGATGTTCTGCAGCTGGGCGCCACCTTCCAGGGAAACAATCGACACCACAAAGCTGCGGGCGGTGCAGCCATCGCTCGTCAGGGTGTGGGTGAAGGTGGCGGGCTGGAAGCCCTGGTTGTCGGCGCCGAGGGAGACTGCGCTCTCGTCTTCATTGAAGTCGAGGCCGACGCCGGCGCCGTCGTAGGGGACGGCGAGGCTGTTGTTCTGACCCTCGTAGCGCCACTCGATGCGGGCGGTGGCATCGTCGATGGCGACTTCAGACACAGCCACCGCCATCGGGGCCGGGGCTCCGCCACCACCAAGACCACCACCGCCGGCGGCCTGCTGCCAGCGCAGGGTGAAGCCCGCCGAAGCGGCCGGGACGTCGATGCGGAACTGGAGCACCGACGGCGCCAGATTGCTCAGGCCGACGTCGGCGACGCCGGGCTGAAAGAGCAGGTCTTTGGGGGTCACCGTGATGCCATCGCCGGCGGCGTTGACGGTCGCGAGGGACACCACGCGGAAGCAGTCCAGCACGCCGCGGCTGACGAATTCCTCGTGGGCGAAGTCGGCGAGGGCGACGCTGATGTCCGCGCGAATGGCGGCCTCGGCGTGGTCGGCGGCCTTGTTGAGGTCTTCGTCGTTGGCGGCGATGGCGAGGGCGCCGAGCAGGGCGCGGTCGAGGGCGATGACGTCGCCGCCCGCGGTGCGGTGCTGCTCGCGGATGGTCCACAAGGCGCCCGCCCAGGGCTCGGAGTCGGCGTGGACCTGGCCAATCGTGTCGTCGGGACAGCGCTTGTCGTTGTCGTTGTCGCGCAACCCGGTTTCGAGGCCACCGAGACCCTGGCCGGCGTAGTCGCCAACGGTGGGGTTGTTGATGAAGCTCGAGGAGAAATAGTCGGCCCAGCCCTCGTTCAAGGCGCCGCTTTCGGCGTTGCCGCCGAAGCTGTCTTTCCCGAGGGACCCAAGGCCGGGCACGAAGCTGTGAACAAGGGCGTGGGTGAATTCGTGGCGAGTGACGTCGCCGTCGTAGGCGAAGTCGCGGCTCCCCTGGAAGTACACATTGCTGTCGAAGGGGCGGTTGAACAGGGCGGCGATGGCCTGCAACTCGGGCGGAATCTGCACCGGGCCACCCTCGAGGGCGGGCACGAAGGCGGCGTTGGGCAGACGCTGGAAGTCGTCGATGACGACGGGGTTGCCGGCGGTGGCGCCAAGCCCGGCACCAAGGGGTGGTGGCGCGACCTGGGCGACGAGGGCGTTGAAGTCGAGCTTGGGGAACAAGACGTTGGTGGCGATGTGGAACGGCCGCACGGGTTCGCCGTCGTCGCCAAGGACGGGAGCACCCGTGTCGACGTCGCACTGTTGGGAGAGCCCACCGAGGCAGAAGGCGGGGTCCTCCAGCACGGTGCGGATGTGCTCAAAGAACACCTGGGTACCGTGGTAGACTTGCACCTCGGCAAACTCATCTTCCTCAGCGGCACACCCGATGGGGTCGGCGCCGGGGGCTCCACACTTCACGGCATTGGCGCGGTCACCGTCGACGGGGGTGAAAAACCACCCCGCCGGGTTGGTCCCGTCGCCGGCGGCAGAGCGGGCCCGGGGAATTTCGGCGCAAAAGACGACCTTCACGAACAAGGGGTCCGGCACGACGTTCACGAACTGGGCGGGGATGGGCAGGGTGTCGCGAGGGATGCCGTTTTCGGGCTGGATGACGCTTTCGACGGCGAGGTCGGCGTCGATGTCGTCCTGGGTGGCGCAGCTGGCCACGTCGCTGGCGACTTCGCCGGGGCCCAGGCGCTGCAGGCAATCAGCGCTGGCGTCGTTGCAGACGACGAACTTGCAGCAGTTGGCGGTCTCGAAGTGGTCGCCGCGCAGGGCTTCGCCAGTGGCGGCAGGGCGCAGACCGGCCAGGTTGACGTCGACGAGGTCGGCCACTTGCAGGCCACCGGCGGCGGGGGCGAACGAAAAGACCTTGGCCGCCGTCGGCACCGGCTGCACGCCCATCCGGGCCACGGGCTGGCTCTTGATGATGCTGCCGTCGACGGCGTCCACCCAGACGTCGCGCAGATCTGCAAGCTGCCAGGTGGGCACCCGGACCCGCCACGCCGGCCGCAGGCCCGACGGCGAGGCCAGCCACACCTGACGGGCGAAGCCGTCGACGCGCTCGACGGTGACGTCGCCGACGATGCCACCAGACACCGACGAGAACGCCGAGAGCATCGCTTCGTGGGAAGGCAGGCGGAACGAGCCCAGGGGCGCCAGGCTCTGGCCCGTACCCTCGATCTGGCGGACGCCGTCGTCGCCGACGACGACGACGCGGTCGGCGCCTTCAACGGCGACGCCCTGCACCAGGGGCGTGATGCGCGCGATGAAGCGCTTGCCCACACGACGCGCCTCGATGCTGACGTCGCTGGCGTTGGCGAAGGTCGCGTCCGTCAGCAGCCAGGACGGGTCTTGCACCATCCGCCGGGTGGCAGCCTCAACCGTCGACGGCCGCCAAGCCGTCGCCGTCGGCAGCTCCAGACGGGGCAGGGTGGTCGTCTGGGCCGCCCCAGGCAGGGCAGACACCATCATGAGGGCGAGGCCAAGGCTGATGCGCTTCATGCTCTTGGCGTAGCCCCAAATGGCCCCAGCGGCTACTGGGCGCGGCCACCACCATGTCGGATAAGGTGGGATATCGAGCCATCGAATCGACGTCGCCTTCCCGACGTCTCTCAGGCTTGACGATCCGGGTCTGCCGAACCGTAAGGTCGGCGCCTACGAACACCCCTCCCTGGAGAAGCTGCATTCCATGATGCGCCCCATCGCCGCCGCCGTTGCCCTCGCCGCCCTCATCAGCGTCCCCACCTCCGCCGCCGATCTGACCGAAGAGGACTTCCGCCTGTATTGCGGCTTTCTCGAGGCGAAGAATGACCCGGCCATCGCCAAGCTGAAAGACAAGGCCCAGACGGAGAAAATCGCCAAACGGGCCAAGGTGAAGCCCAAGGTCCTCGCCGACGCCGTCGCCAACGGATCCGCCGCTGGCGACAGCTGCGAAGCCATCGCCGACAAGAGCAAGGCCAGCGTCAAATCCGCCCTTGATGAGGCGCTCCCCGGCCGGATCTCGTTTTACGACCTCGACGCCAGCGACCCCGCCCACGTCGTCGTCAGCGTGGCCTGGCTCGCCATCGACAAGAAGAAGCTCATCGAAGAAGCAGCCCTCGTCGCCGCCACGGTGATCAAGCATGCTCCGATGACGAAGACCCTGGCTCTACGTGGCGTCGACCCCAGCGCTACCGACCGCACCGCCGACGCCGCCGGCTGGTTCGACGCCAAGATCTCCGGCCTCAATGCCCGCCGCATCGATGTGCCCAAGATCTGGGAGTACGCCACGACGCGGTACCGTCGCCTGTTCGACGGCATCGTTGAGCGCTGACAGCGGCTGACAGCATCTGACGGCGTCAGGTTCGACGGCGCCGGCTGACCGTCAGTCGACGGGGCCACCAAACGTGAGCCCCGCACCAATCATCACAAAAAGCCGGTCCCGCCCGGTGTCTATCTGGCGGTCGGCAATCGTGATGACGGCGGTGGACACGCCGGGCTCGATGAAGCCCGTAAACGAGATGCCACTGCCAAGGGGAAGGCCCAGCTCGACGGGGACGAGCAGGCCCGGCCTGGTGTCGATGCCCGACGTGGTGTCGCTTGTGACCGAACTGACGATGGCCGCAGGCACCAGGGAGACCCGGGCCCGCATGTCACCCAGGCGGCCCTCCCAGGCGGGCCCAATGCCAACCATGCCCTCGGTAAAGCTCGTCCGCCCGGTGTCGCTGCTGGCGCCCCGCACCACCACGCAGGGCCCGAGGCCCGGAATGATGGGAACGAACGTCGTCAGGCCGGCATAGGGCACGATGCCGATGCTCGACCAGAGAAAGCCCGCCGACACCGAGGGCTCCACAGGCCACACGGTGGCCGCGATGCTGCGCTTGACCGGACGCCCGGCCGGCGTCGTCGCTGTCGTCGCTGACGACGTTGTCGCAGCAGGGGGGGCGGGTGATGCGACCTGCGCCGCCGTCGACATCAACAACGCCGCGAGCGTGACGGAGGAAAGCATGGCGTTGCCTACTCCGCTGCCTGACGCCTGTCATGGGCGTTCCTGCTGGTGGGTGGCCGGACCATGCTTTCGACACGACGGCCAACGAGCGGTGGTGACCGGCAACAACGGGCAACAGCGGGGTCGGCGTGCCGATACCTGTCGTGGCGATTGCGTTGTCTGCCGATGTAGGGTGCCCCCATGTTTCGAGCCCGTGACCTCTTGTTGCCCCTTGCCCTTGTGCCCTTGCTCGCTGCCGGTCTGTGTGGTGACACGGCGCCCAGGAGCCAACAGGAACTCATCCAGGAGCAGGCCTGCGTCGCCAACCAGCTCAAGGGGGACCTCGACCGCGCCGAGTCCAACTGCGAACTGTGTCTGGAATTCAACGAGCGCAACGCCGAGTGCCTCAACTCCATGGGCCTCATCTGGTTTCTGCGTGGCGACGACGAACGGGCCAAGAGCTACTACATCCGCGCCATCCGCGAGAACAACGACTTCGGTCAGGCCCGCAACAACATGGGCGTCATCGAGTTCAAGCGGGGCAACTACCTCGAGGCGGCCCGCTTCTTCGAGAGCGCCATCGAAGTCGATCCCCGCTACCAGGATGGGCGCTACAACCTTGCATTGGCCAACCTTCGCCAGGGCCAACTGGTGATGGCCAAGCTGTCGGCGGTCTCCACCGTCGACGAAATCAAGGCAGCCATCCAGAAGGCCGACGTCTTCTACATCAAGGCCGAGACCCACTACCGGCGGATGTTTGAGCTCTTTCCCACCCACGCGCCGAGCTACGGCGACATGGGGGTCATCATGATGTCGAGGGCCGCCGGGGCCTCCACCGAGGATACCCGCCGGGTCTTCATCAAGGATGCCGAGCAGTATCTGGTCCGTTGCCTCGAGGTCGATCAGGTCAATCTCGACTGCCACGGCAACCTCGGGCATTTGTTCCTCGTCGGCGGCCGCTTCGACGAATCGCTGTTCCACTTCATCCAGTGCCTGGCAGCCGACCAGGGCAACGCCATCTGCGCCAACGAACTCAAGCAGGCCTACGCCGGGTCACAGCTCAAGAGCGAAGCCCTGCGCAAGTACATGGATCAGCTCGTCGCCAACCCCGGCTACGCCCAGGGCCACTACGGCTTTTGCCTGGCGCTCTTTGACAAGGGCCTCATCGACATGGCCGTGACCGAATGCGAAAATGCCCTCAAGCTCGACGAGGGGATTTGTCTCGCCCACTACCAGTTGGCCAAGCACTACAAGTCCGTGCTCGACAAAGACCTGGCGCTGCAGAACTGCCGTGGCCTCATCCGCTGCGCTGGCGAAGGCAAGCACCAAAGCGAGGTCGAGGACTGCAAGACCATCGTCCAGGCCCTCGAAGTCCAGTAGCCAACGGCCGGGCGTCGACGTCGCCAACGACGAACCCACCTGCTTTGAGCGACGCCCTCGCAGACCGCTGAGTGACTGCTTTGCGTTCTCAGGGCTTGCTGGTGTCTTCAGGCTTCGCGTCGGAGACGAGGCCCGTGAAGACCTGGCAGGCTTGCTGAAGAGGCTCAAAGCGGCCTTTTCAGCAAGCTGCTAGCGGCGTCGGGTTGGTGGCGGCATCGTCGAGGGAGGGCCCTCGTCGGAGAGGCGGCGTGGTTTGGCCGGCGTGACGGCGGGAACCACGGGCCTGCCCATGGGGCGTGCAGCGGGGCGAATGGCGGCTTCTTGTCCCTCGACCACCGGCATGAGCTCCAGCTCGTCGTCCGATGATCCTTGATCGCCCGACCCAAAGTCGATGATCAGGCTTTCGTGGGCACCGCCGCCACCGAAGCCGCCGCCGCCAGCCCGGCTGTTTCGAACGGTCGCTTCGTCGGACACGACCATCTCGGCTTCAAGCTCCGGCGAGAGCATGATCGACGGTGTCTCAGCACTTGGTGGACGCGCGGGAAGCACGGTGACGGCCGGCATCGCGGTTTCGGTGCTGGTCCCCGTCGGGAGCGCCTGGATGCGTCGGCTTGGCACGGGCCGCTGTTGCTGCTGCTGCTGCTGGAGCTGCTGGTTGTGCTGTTGGGCCTCGGCCAGCTGGGTCTGCAGCGCGAGCTGTCGCTGCTGCTGTTCGACCTGACGCTGGATCGCCGCCTGGCGGGCCTGCTCGTCGAGCTGGGCCTGCCGTTGGGCACCACGAGCCGCCTCCTGCTGGCGAAGTGCTTCGGCCTGGCGGGCCTGCTCGAGCTGGGCTTCGACCTGCATCTGCAACTGGGCCTGCATCTGGGCCTGCCTGGCCTGGGCCTCAAGCTGGCGCTGGACCTCGGCCTGGGCTTCAGCGGCCTCGACCTGCTCGTCAAGCTGGCGTTGCACCTCGAGCTCCGAGCTGCTTGGCCCGCCCAGGGAGCGGATCTCGGTGGTGTCCTGGACGATCTCGCCGTGGGGCCAGGACGGCGATTCGTACACCCGGGTCGGCCGTCCGTTCTCGTCGTGCTCCTCCGACAGAATGGCACCATCCTGCGATGACGATGGCCTTTCGGCGGTGCCCACGTCGTTGGACAGTTGAGCGGTCAGACCGGGCTGGTCGAAGCCTTCGTCGAGCCGGGCCCCTTCGGTCATGGGCAGGTCGTCGTAGTCGTCGAGGACCTCCAAAACCGCTGGCGGTGTCGGCTCCCCGGTGATGGCCTCATGGGTCAGCTCGTCGCCGACCCGGGCTGATCGCAGCAGCGGGTGCGAGGCGGTCTGGGCGGCCGTGTCACTGAAGTCACTGGCCAACGCCCGATTCTTGAGGTCATCGGCGGCGTTGCCGGTGAAGGCGTCGGTGCCGGCGTGCAGGTCCCTGGCCATCAAGACCACGGACTTGTTCAAAACGTCGCTGTCGACCGACGGCGGCGCTTGGCCTCCCAGGAACAGGTGGTTGAGGAATTGGGCGAGGTTCTCGCGGCTCGCCTTCGGATTCAGTTTGTGGAGCGCGGCGGTGACGTTGTCGCGAAACTCCTCCGCTGTCGCGTAGCGGCTGTCGCGCTCCTGGGCGGTGGCGCGCTCGTAAATGCGATCGATGGCGCGTGGGACGCTCGGGACCCGATCCGACGGCAGAATGGGCGTTGGTCGGGCCACCATCTCCAGGAGTTTGAGCGGGTTTTCTTCAACGAAGCGTTTGGTGCCGGTCACCAATTCGAACAAGACAATGCCGCACGAATACACGTCGGTGCGCACGTCGAGGAGCTGGCCGCGCGCCTGCTCCGGGCTCATGTAGCCGAAGTTCCCCAGCAACACGTTGGCCTGGGTTTCCTGAGAACGCTGGGTCGACTTGGCGAGGCCGAAGTCGATGATCTTCACCTCACCCTCGAAGCTCACGAGCACGTTTTGGGGCGAAATGTCCCGATGGATGAGATTGATGAGCTGGCCATCGGCGTCGACTTGCCGATGGGCGTAGGCGAGGCCACTGAGCACTTCGCGAACGATGAACAACGCGATGTCGAGAGGGATGCGCTTCTTCTTTTCGTGGCAGAAGCGCAGCACGCGACGGAGGTCGAAGCCGTCGACGAACTCGGTGGCCATGTACAATTCGTCGGCGACTTTTCCGAGGTCGTACACCTGAACGATGTTGGGATGTTGCAGCCGGGCCCCGAGCTTGGCCTCGTCGACGAAGCGGGCACCGACATCGTTGTCGTGGGTGAACTTCTTCAGCAGCTTCTTGACGGCGTAGTACTTCTCGAACCCCGTGATGCCGACGGTCCGAGCGAGGTAGATTTCCCCCATGCCGCCGCGGGCCAGCATCTTCAGCAAACTGTAGTTGCCAAACGATCGGGGCAGGTCAGCAGGTGGCTGGCGCTCGCTCATGGCTCACCTCCATGGTCGAGGTCTACCAGGGCCAACTGCACCCGTGCGTTCACCCCGCGAATCCAAGAGGGGTCAAGCCGGGTGACGCGGAAGCCAACTTCCCCGGCGAGCATGGCCCGCACGGCGTCGCTCACCAGCACGCCACGTGGGCTGCCGGAGGGACCTTTCGGCGCGAAGTCGACGGCGGCCCGCGCAATGACCACCGGGAGCCCCGCCTCGACATAGGAAACGCCCTCCTGGTCGCCGAAGAAGCCGGCGACGCCCGTGCCAGAATGAAGACCAGCCACGACGAAGGGAGCGTCACTGATTCCGCCATCGGCGGCGTCGGCTTCGACGACGCCACTGACTTCGATGGCGCACCGGACTGCGGCGCGGGCCCCCGCCGGATCTGCCGGAAAGACCAACAGATGGCCGTGGCCGATGACCTGATCAATGCGGCCGCCGTTGGCCTGGGCTCGACTGGCAACGGTTGAGCAGAACGTATTGAGGTGAGCGTTCACGTGCTCGGGCTTGGCCCGTTCGCACCAGGTGTCGAAGTCCGCCAGGGCCAGGTAGACGACGGTGACGGGGCGGCTGATGGACGACGTCTGTTGGGCGTCCCCGGCGGCGACGGCCTCGACGTGGTCGACGATGCTTGGCAGCACGCTTGTCCGCATGGCTTGACGCAACGCTGCCTGGGCCACGACGAGCGCTTGTGCAGCGCCGGTCGCTGCGGCGAAGGCTGCCTGGTCACCCTCGAGGGCCGCCACCGACGTCTTCAGGGCCTCCTGTTCTGTGAGGCCCCGGGCGAGCTCGGCTCGCAGCTCTCCGACCGTCGCGTCCATGGCGGACGCACGCTGGCGCTCACCTTCAAGATGATCAAGGTCCCGCTGATGGGCCTCGGCCATGGCAACCAGCTGTCCCTCGAGCGCTGCAACCCGGGCAGCGAGGCTCTCGCGCTCGGCATCGGCACCCTGGGCCTGGGCCACCGCCGCCGCCGCGTCTTCACGCGCCGACGAGAGCGCCATCTGCAGGGCGCCGAGGTCATGCTGCGCCGATGCGACGGTGGCCGCGAGTTCCTTCTGAACCGCGGCGACGTCCTTCTGGGCAGCGGCGACGTCCTTCTGGGCAGCGGCGACGTCCCGCTGGGCAGCCTTCTTGGCTTCGACGACGGCGACTTCGAGCTTGGCAAGCGCATCGCGCTCGCGTTCGGCATCGCGTTTGGTGGCGCCGTGTCGCTCCAGGTCGGCCTGCTGCCGCATGGAGAGATTCTCGGATTCAAGGGCATGCAGTCGCTCGGTCAAGCGGCCGAATTCGGCGCCGTCATGGGCAACCTGATCTTCCAGGGCCGCGATGCGCGCGTAGGCCGCGACGACGTTCCCGTCGCCGCCGACATTGGTCACCTCGGCCGGTTTCCGGTCGCGGTCGAGGCGCATGCCGACCAACTGGGCAATGCCGCGGAGGGTCTCAAACTCCACGTCGGCGAAGGCGCTCGTGGCCTGGGCCCGCGACAAGTACAGGACGGCCACAATGGTGCCGTCGGCGAGCTGGACCGGTGCCGCCATGATGGCCCGGGCATCGTTTGGATCGAGACTCTCAACGATGCCGTCGGCGACGACGTCCCGGCAAAACAAGCCCTGCTTCGATGCGATGACGTGCCGCACGACGGGCCACAACACGGGGCTCTGGGAACCCCGCTGGGCGTCGGGCTGCAACACCACCGGCGTATCAAGTTCACCGTCGTCATGAACCTCGACGAAGGCTGCCACGACGGCTTCGACGAGTTCCCGGCAAATCTGGACGGTTTCGGGGGCCCAGGCGTCGCTGGTATCTGTGCACAACGAGGCCACACGCAGCAGGGCTGCCAGACAGCGAGCCCTTGGGTCTTCCTCGTCGGAAATGTCACTGTGGACGACGGCGCTATGGCTGCCATCGCTGCTGGCGTCGGCCTCGCCGTCTCGCCGCAACTCGACGCACATGTCGCCGATGTAGAGCAGGTCTCCCGGCGTCACCGGTGTGCTGCGGACCTTGCGGCCGTTCAGGAAGATGCCGTTGTGGCTGTCGAGGTCGTGGGCCGTGACGCCGAGGTCCGTCACAATGATCTTGGCGTGACGCCTCGACACGTTGACGCTCTCGAGAATGACGTCGTTGCCCGGCTGCCTGCCGAGGTAGGTGACCGGGTTCATCAAACGCAACGGCGAGAACGCCGGCTTGGACGCGTGATGCACCAAGACAAAGCCGGTGCCACCTGAATCTTGATCCTGCGCAACCACGGGGGCATTCAAGCACAGCGGAGGGCAACGGTGCCATTCGGCGACATCACGCGCCTCGACTTGTCTTGGCCGCGCTGCGACTTGACCCCGCCGCCTGTCTCGCCGACCATCCGGCCCCTCTCACGAAACCTGGACAGATGTCCGAGGAGCCACGAGCCATGAGCCAGGCCACCAAGCAGAGCGCCTCTTCCATCATCCCCAAGGGGCCCAAGAGCGGCATCCACGTCCCCTCCCCTGGCGCCAGGCTTGAAGCCCACGAGGTCGCCCACAATTTCGAGGACCTCGCCCCGCCCCTCTCGCGGGGAGAGGCCTTCGCTGAAAGCGGGCGTTGCCTCATGTGCTACGACGCGCCCTGCATCACGGCTTGTCCGACCCACATCGACGTGCCGGCCTTCATCAAGAAGATCCACAGCGGCAACTTGAAGGGTGCGGCCAGGGTCATCCTCGACGCCAACCCCATGGGCCACTCCTGTGCCCGCGCCTGCCCCGTCGAGGTCCTGTGCGAGGGCTCCTGCGTCATGAATGAGGCCGAGCACCGCCCCATCCAGATCGCCCAACTCCAGCGCCATGCCACCGACGCCCTGCTGGCCAACAACTGGCCCGTGCTCATCCCCAAGCCCGACACGGGCAAGAAGGTTGCCATCATCGGGGCCGGTCCAGCCGGGCTTTCCTGCGCCCAGGAACTGCGCCGCCAAGGTCACGCCGTCACCATCTTTGACGCCCGGGCCAAGGTGGGAGGTTTGAATACCTACGGCATCGCCCAGTACAAGCTGACGCCCGAGGCTGCCCTCGCCGAAGCTGCCAGCATTCTCAAGCTTGGTGTCACCGTGAAGTCCGGCGTGGTCGTCGGCAGAGACATCGCTTTCAAGGACCTCGTCGACGGCTTTGACGCTGTCTTTGTCGGCTTTGGCCTCGGCGGTACCAACCAATTGGGCATCCCCGGCGAAGACAAGGCAGGCGTCATCGACGCGCTCACGTTCATCGAGCATCTCAAAGACAAGCCATACGGGCAGTTTGAGGTCCCCGAGTCGGTCCTGGTTGTCGGCGCCGGCAACACCGCCGTCGACGCTGCCACCCAGGCCCGCCGTCTGGGGGCCCGTTCGGTGGAGTTCGTCTACCGCCGCGGGCCCGAACAGGCCTCGGCCTACCACTACGAGCTGGAGCTCGCCCGCAACGACGGCTGTGGCTTCCACTTCTGGGCAACGCCAGTGGCCGTCGTCGGCGGCGATGCCGTTGAGGGGCTGGTGGTGAAGGACGAGCACGGCGCTGAACGGACCTTGCCCGCCAAGCTGATCATCAAGGCCATCGGCCAGGAGAAGCGGGCCAGCGAGCTGCGGGCCTTTGGCCTCGACGTCGACGACAAGGGGCGACTGGTCGTCAACGCCGACCGCCGCACGTCCCATGCCCGGGTGTGGGCCGGCGGTGATTGCACCAATGGTGGCAAAGAAATCGTCAATGCCGCCGCCGATGGCGTCATCGCCGCCCGCGCCATGCACGCGTCATTTGTGGCGTAATCCCGAGGGTTCTTTGATCTTCGCCCACGGGGTGGGCTCGCTCAAAGAACTCTGGGATGTACTTTGCCCCTCGCCCACTCGCTCCGCTCGTGAGGCGCTTCGCGCCCTCTTTCTCGATCATTCGGGGTGAGCTGCGTTTCCCCGGCGGTGCAGGGCCAAGATGATCCCCTGCGCTGCCAGGGCCAGGGTGACGAGGACGGCGGCCAGCGCCATGGCCTCCTGGGGATCGCCGTATTCGTAGAGCGAGAACAGCACGACGCCGAGGGTGCTCGTCCCCGGCGCCTGCAGCAGCACGCTCATCGTGAGTTCCGTGAAGCAAGGGAGGGCGACAGCGACGGCGGCGGCCACCAGGTGGGCCTGCAACAGCGGGAGCGTCACGTCGACAAACGCCCGAATGGGCCCGGCCCCCGCGATGCGGGCGGCTTCTTCCAGCGACGGGTGGAGCTGGTCGAGGGCTTCGTCGACGGCGCGGAACCCCAGGGCCGCGTGCTTGATGGTGTAGGCCACCAGCAAGAGCGCGGTGGTGCCACCGAGGGCGAGCACGAAGGTCACCCGCTCCAGCAGCACGAGGCGCAGCTCTGTGACGAAGGTCAGCACGAGGGCGACGGCGACGATGGTGCCGGGCAGGGCATACGCGACTTCCATCAGGGCGGTGATGGCCCGCAGGCTCCGGGCGGTCAGCCCCGACGCGCGGCGGCGGGCGACGACGACGACGACGGCGATGACGACGATGACGACGGCGGCGGCGGCAGCGAGGACCGCGCTGGCGGCGGCGGCCTCACGAACCTGCTCCCGTCCAAGGACCTCAATGACGTGGCGCACGCCGAGATTCGCGAAGCCCAGCCCCGAGCCAGCGCGCAACGTCAGCCCCTGCAGCAGCAACGCCGCCAGAGGCATCACCACCATCGCCAGGGCCGCGACCCAGCACGCGACCGAGACCGGGGCCCGGGCGCCTCCCAGGGCCAGCTCCGTGGGCCGGTGGGCCTTGCCGCTGACGGTGGCGGCCCCTCGGGTAAGCAGCGCTGGCAGCGAAAAGGCGATGCCGGCCAGGCCGGCCAGGGCCACCGACAGGCCAAGGGCGTCGGTGAGTGCGGCGGGGCTGCCCCCTTGCAGCGCGATGGCAATGCGGGCGGTGACGACGACGACGGGCGGGTCCGCCGCCAGCCCGAGCAACACGGGCACCCCATAGGCCGCAGCACCAGCGACCCACACCAGCACCACCGATGACAGCGCCGATGGCACCACCAGGGGGAGGGTGACGTCGACGAGGGCGCGGATGGGTCCGGCGCCGGCGGTGCGGGCGGCTTCTTCGAGGGCGCCGTCGATGCTCTTCAACGTTGCCCGCACGCGCAGCAGGACCACTGGCAGAAACGCCGTCCCGAGCACGAGGGCGATGCCGGTGGCGCTGTCGACGTCGCCGAGGACGCGTCCGGGCCCGGGCCACAAACCGATGCGATCGTCCCAGGCTGCGCGCCAGGCGAAGGCCATCAAATAGGGCGGGATGGCGAGGGGCAGGGCAAACACCGCGCCGACGACGCCCTTGCCCCATAGATTGGTGCGTTCGACGAGCACCGCCACGGGGACGCCGACGACGCCGGCGACGACGGCACTGCCACAGGCGACCACCATGGTGTGCTGCAGGGCCTGGAGGTTCTGGCTCTGAAAGATGGCGGCGAGAGCCCCGAGGGTTGGTGGGCCAGGCAGCCCGAGGGCCCGGCCAGCCAGGACCAGCAGGGGAGCCACTACCATGCCGACGACGACGACCACGCCCGCCACTGCGCCGCCGACGGCGACGGCCCGCAGCACCCGTCCGGGTCGCGCCGCTGGCGTCATGGCTGCAGCAAAGCCCCTTCGATGGCGGCCAGCAGGCCGGCGCGATCGAGGGACGCCTTCTCGAGGAGGGTGGGGTCGAGTGGGCGGTTGTCGAGAAGGGTGGACAAAGGTGGGAGGTTTTCCGCTGGCGGTGGGGCCCGGGGATCGACGGCGTGCATGCGCCCGAGATCACCACGCATCAGGGCCTGCCCGGCGGGCGACAAGATGAGGTCGACGATGGCGCGGGCGGCCGTCGGGTTGGCGGTGTCCTTGAGGATGGCGACGTCGCCGGGGATGACGACGGCGTCTGTGGGCAGCACGAAGTCGATGGGCTCTCCGCGGGCGCGGGACAGCAGCACATTCTCGAGGAGCACGACGCCAAACCGCCGCTCACCAGAGAGCACGCGCTGGAGCACCACGGCGTTGCCGCCGGCGATGGCTGCACCCCGTTTGCGCAGGGCCCCCAGGAAGGTCACGTCGCCCTGACCGACGACCACCGAGGTGAACAACGCCGTCCCCGACGACAAGGGATCACCAAACGAAACGTCGCGGGCCACGGTGTCGTCGGGACCCGCCAGCAACGCCGCCAGCGACACGGGCACGCTCTCCCTCGGCGTCTTGTCGGTGTGAAACGCGATGACCATCGTCGATGCGCGGGCAGCCACAAAGGCGTTGTCGAGGTCCACCAATCGACGATCGACCGGGGTCGCCATCGGCGAGGTCCAGGGCAGCAGCTGTCCGTCGCGTTTGAGGCGCCGTGACAACAGCGGATCGGAGACGAGCAGGACATCGGCGCCAGCGCGGCCAGCGGCGAGGTCGGCGTCGAGACGACCGGCGACCTTCTCGGAACCGCCCTGAAAGATCACCAATTCGACATCGGGGAGGCGCTGCCGGGCCAACGCCGCGAGGCCGTCGGTGAGCTCCCGGTACGCCGAGGTGTAGAGCACGACTTTGCCCCGGGGGGCGCTGTCAGCGCAGGTGTCGGCGGCTCCGCCAGGAGGACCGATCTCGACGCGACAGGCCCCCGCAGCCAGCACGGAGGCCATGAGCGTGACGGCGGCCACGGCCCGTGAGCAGCTACCCCACGTCGCTGGCGTCATGCACGGCGCTCGAGGACCGCGATGAAGAAGCCGTCGGAATCCGGCGGCAGCAGGTACCGGCTCTCGCCGACGCGAGCGACGTCGTTGCGGGCGGCGACGACGGCGTTGACGACGCCATCGTTCTCCACGTCGAGCAACGAGCAGGTGGCATAGACCACGCGACCACCCGGGCGCACGAGGTCAAGGGCCGCCGACAACAACGAGCGCTGGCGCGCAGCGAGGACGGGGAGCTCCCGCTCGTCGAGACGCATGGCCAGATCGGGGGCCCGCCGCAGGGTGCCGGTGCCGCTGCAGGGGGCGTCCACCAGGACCCGGTCGAAGCTGCCGGGCCGAAACGGGCTATTGGTGCCGTCAGCGACGACGGCATGAACCCCGGCAGGCGTGCTGTGCAACAGGCGGCCGGCGTCGATGTCGGCAGCGACGACGACGGCCCCGGTGCTCGCCAGCAAGCGGGACTTGCCCCCGCCTCCCGCGCACAAGTCCAACACGCGATCGCCGGGGCCGGCGCCGACGGCGTCGGCGACGAGCTGGCTGCCCTCGTCCATGGGCCACACCGCCTTGCGCAGGGCGGGCGGCAGCTTGCGCAAGGACAGTCCACCGTCGGTGATGCGGATGGCGGTGGCGCAGCGGGGCGAGGCCATCGCCGTGGTGCCAGCGTCGACGAGGGCTTTGGCCGCGGCCTCCACCGTCATCGCCCGGCGGTCGACGGCGAGGTCGGGGCGGGCCGGCTTCGTCAAGGCGGCGATGACCTCGGGGCTGAAGCGGTCCTGCAGGGCCTTCTTGAGCCAGGGTGGCAACGACACGGGCAGGGGAGCGCCAGCGGCGGCGGTGTCTTCCACGAGGGCGATCAGGAAGGCGGGCAGTCCGGCCACCGCCCGGCTGTCGACGTCGACACCGGCGGCCACGCCGGCGATGCAGATGGCAGCAAGGTCTAGCTGACGTCGTCTGGGGGCGACGCCTCCTTCGATCTTTTGGGCGTCCTGCAGGAGCTTTTCGACGGCAAGGGCGTTTCGGGCCCACGAGAAGGCCAGGTCGGCGGTGGCGCGGCGTTCGCGGGGGCCGAGGTGCCGTTCGCGGGCGATGGTCGCGACCACTTTGTCCAGGGGTTCGCCGGCGGCCCGGTGGCGTGCCAGGCCGTCGAGGGCGCAGGCGAATGCGAGGGGGAGCCGGTCGTGCTCGATCAGGGTCCGTTCGCGGCCATGGGCTTCCCGGGCGACGGTGACGCCGCCGCGGCCCGGATTGTTGCCACCGCCACGTCTGGAGGAGCCGGTGCGTGAATCTCGACGAGCGGGACGGTCCTTGGACGACATCTGACCGGTGTGGCGGATCAGTTCGCGTCGGACAAGGGCACGGGTTGCGCGGCTGCATCGCCCCATGCACAGACTGCAGGTTGGTACTGATTCGCCCGCCGGCAGGGGCGAATGGAAGGCGTCGACGACGTGCAGCGCAGCATCTTGATTGTCGACGAAGACGACGCCCGCCGACGCGGGATTGCCTCATCGCTGGCGGCGCGCGGCGTCCGCTACCTGGACGTGGGCGACGCCTTTGCCGCCATGGCCGCCCTCGGCCGCGCCGATTTTGGCTGCGTGCTGGCCCTTGAGGGCCGGCGAACCCTGTCTTTGCGCGGTCTTTGCCAGCTGGCCCGCAAACGCCATCCCGAGATTGTCATTTTCGTCACCCCCAAGGCGGGGTCTGACGAGGCCCACATCCGCAGCGTCCTCGAGCTGCCGGTGGACTTTCTCGAGCTGCAGCCATCGATTGAGCGGTTCGTCACCGAGCTCGTGGGCCGCATGGAGGCCGTCGACGAGCCCACCCGGCCTGGATTCCTGCAGATCCCGTCGTCGGAGAAGAGCGCCGAGGCCGCCGAAGGGTTCGGTGACTTCAATCCCTTCGAGATGCCGTCCACCGAGGACGCCAACGGCGTCTTCGACTCGATTCCCCGCGTCGAAATCCCCCATCTTGGTCAGCGGGCGACCCTGACCGATCCCGGCAGCCTGCCTGGTGCGCCGCCGACGCCGCCGCCGTTGCCGTCGCTCCAGATCATCGATCGACTGCCCGAAGGGGTCGAGCCCGTCGAGGCCACCCGCCCCGACGCGCGGATCATGGCCTCGTCGACCCAGAGCACCCAGGAGCCAGCCCTCCTCGTGCTCGACGGTCATTTCGAGGACCTCGACGGTGGCGCCGGCGCCGCGTTCATGATGAGTCTGTTTTCGCAGGACCTCACGGGACGCCTGCTCGTCGACGGCGGCGAGGCTGCAGGCACCCTGTACCTGTACCGGGGCGAGCCCGTGTGGGCCGACGACCCGCTGGGGGACGCCGGCCTCTATCGCAAGCTGGTCCAAAAGACGTTTCTCAAGCCCGACCAGGTCATCGCCGCCGTCCCCGACGGACAGTTGCTCGGCTCGTTGCTGCAGGCGGCCCTGCTGACCAGCACCCAGATGCACGACTTCATGCGTGAAGTGGTGCGCGACCGCGTCATCGCCGTCGCCCAACAGGGGAGCGGCGCCTATCGCTTCACCGAAGACAAGGCCTTCCTCGACACAGCGCCCCTGCTCAAGGTGAATCCCTTCGGGCTCGTGCTGGAGTCACGTCGTCGAGCGTTGTCGCCGCCAGCCCTGATGGGCCTGCAGAGCGAGATTGAAGACCGCTACCCGATCCCGGGCCCGGGCATCGCCGCTGCCGACGAAAAGCTCACGCCGTTTCTGCGTGGCGCCAAGGCTTCCGTCGTCTTCGACGGCCAGCGGACGGTCAAGGACACCCTCGCCTCGGTGGGCCTCGATCCCTTCATGGGGACCCTCGTCGTTGTCACCCTGCGCGACGCCCGTCTGGTGACCTTGGAAGACGCCCCGCGCAGTGCCGCCATGGACCTCGCCGACAAGGCCTTCACCGACGAGCTGTCCGCCGAGATGACCATGGTCGACGCCGACGCCGCGGCCGGCGAACCAGTTTCTGCCGAAGAGGCCCAGGCCCGCGAGGACATCTACTCGCTCTACATGCGGCTCAAGCCCCTCAGCCAGCCCCGCCAGGTCCTGGGTGTTGGTGTCGACGCCGACGAAGCTGCCGTCGAAGCCGCCTACCGTCATCGCCTCGAGGAACTCGATCCCCGGCGCATCCCCGAGGGGTCGGCCCAAAACATCCTGGCCCAACGGGTTGAAGAGCTCCGCCGCAAGGTGACGAGCGCCTACCAGACCCTCATGCTGCAAGTGGTCAGCAGCAGCAGCGACAACAACCCTTTTTGAGGGCTGCGCGCCCACGCTGACGTCGTCAGTTGGCCCGTCAGATGGCCAGGCACAAGCGGTGGGCGACGAAATCGTCGAAGCGCTGGACGGCGTCGGCCTTGCCCGACTTCTCGGCCGTCTGACCCAGCAGCAGGGCCTCAACGGCGTATCCTGTCGTCAACGCCAGGGCCCGAGCCTTGCCCTCAAGGGCCGTGTTGCCCGCAGCGCTGGCAGCGCCGGCGGCGGACACCAGCCGGGTGACGGTGTCGCGCACCGTCGCCACCGACGCCGTTGGCAGCGCCGACGACAGACCGCGGGCGCCGTCGCCGAGCCACGACAGCACCGCCGAGAAAGCGCGGTCTCGTTGCTCGGCCCGCAGCACGTCCAGGGACAGCACGTTCGTGGTGCCCTCCCAGATCGGCAGCACCTGGGCATCGCGCAGCATGCGGGGGAGCCCGGTGTCCTCGACGTAGCCGGCACCGCCGAAGCACTCCAGGCACTCCGACACGCAACTCACCACCTGCTTGCCGGTGGTGAGCTTGGCGAGGGGAATCAAGGCCCGCAGACGGCGCTTCTCGTCGTCGGTGGCGCTGCCAGTCTCTGCCTTGCCCATCAACCAGCCGAGCTCCATCACGAAGGCGAGGGCGCCGGCGGCGTCGGCTTCGACGGCGTCCAACGTTGCCGCGTGCAGGGGGTGACCCGCCAGGGGCAGGCCGAACGCCGAGCGTTTCCAGGAGTAGGCGCGGGCGCGAAACACCGCCTGGGCCATGGCCGACGACGCGGCGATGGCGTTGTAGAAGCGCGTGATGTTGAGCATCCCCGAGATGCTGCGCACGCCGTGACCGGGCTCGCCCATCAGGCGGCCAGGCACCCCGGTCAACGTCAATTCCGCCGTCGGCAGAGCCCTGGTGCCGAGCTTGTCCTTGAGGCGGTTGACCGTGATGCCGAGGTAGCCGTCGTCGTCGTCGTTCCGGGTGACGTCGACACAGAACAGGCTCAAGCCGCGCGAGCCTTCGACCACGTCACCGCCGTCTTCGATGCGACCCAGGGCCAGGGCCATCTCTGACGTCGTGGCCGACGTGAACCATTTGACCCCGTGCAGGCCGTAGATGTCGCCTTCGGGGGTGCCCGTTTGCAGGCGTCGCGCCACCGTCGACGTGCCCGACACATCGGAGCCCCCGGTACGTTCGGTCATCCATTGGCCCGAGGTGATGAACGACGCCGGGTCTGACGAGGTCAGCCGGGGCACGAGCCGGTCTCGCAGGGCTTGCGGGGCGAGGTCGGTCAACACCCGGGCGGCGGCATCCGTCATCGCCAGGGGGCACATGGCGCTCGCCGACGTGGCGGAAAACAGGTGCAGCAACGCCGCCTGGGCCACCCGTGTGTGGGCGCCGAGGCGGGGGTCGTAGCCCGCCGCCACCAGGCCGTGGCGCGCCGAGAAGTCCTTGAGCCCGCGCCAGGCTGGCGACAGGCGCAGTTCGTCCACCCGGCGGCCCCAGGGGCCGTATGGCACATGGCGGGGCACGTCCCGCTCGGCTTCCTCGGACAACGCCAACAGCTCCGACGTCGTCGCCTTGCCAAGGGCCTCGTAGCGGGGCCCCATGATGACGGCCACGTCGGCGGGCAGGCGCCAGCGCAGTTCGGCGGCAAGGGCCCGGTCGACGGCGTAGAGGTCGGGAGGCGGGGCCATGTCCTGAAAGAAAGCCGGGTTCATGGGCCGACGGTCATGCGGGCGGACTGGTGCGTCAACGTGGGCCATGTCGGTGCTCGTGGGAGCAGGTGGTTGAAACACCGACATGTGACGGACAAAAAACGAGCGCCCGGGCAGGGCGCTCGTCGAGTTCATCGGCTGCGAACTGCTCGACCACGCAGCGGTGGTTCAGACTGGCAGACCGCGAAGCCACCGCGAGCGGAGCGAGGCGCAAAATGGCCGCCCGCAGGGCAGAGAATAATTCGGAACTCCTTGAGCAAGACCGCTTGCGGTCGCAGGTCAAGGAACTCCGAATTAGCGGCGGAAGCGGTTCAGCAACTGGATGACGTTCCACAGCAGCACGAGGAGCTTCATGGTGATCTCGTAGGCGGCCTCGACGTGCATGTCGTCGTCCATCTCGTGCACCACGGAGTGCAGGGCGTAGAGCAGCGACGCGCCCGAGACGGCGACGAACACGCCGCACAGGACAAGCCCGAAGATGCCGCCGACGGGGAACACGAACTGCAGCACCATCAACACCAGCATCGGCATGCCGACGATGGACAGGCCGGCCTTGACCATCGACAGGTCGCTCTTGTTGAACCAGGTGTAGATGAGCATGCCGAGGCCCGCCGACGCCGTGATGCCCATGCCCTTGGCGACGATCAGCACGCCTTCGCCGACGTGTTCGGCACCAGCGTAGAAGATGGTCGTCAGCAGCAAGAAGCCAAACGAGATGCCCTCGGCGATGGTCGACAGCGCGAAGCCCAGCATCTTGCTGTCGCCGTAGACGAGCTTGCGGCAGAAATAGTGGGCGAAGAAGAACGTCCCGAGGATGCCGGCGAAGGCCCCAAAGGGCACCTGCATGACGATGGGGGCGATGGTGAACATCGACACCACGGCGACGACCGCGGTGAGGGAGAGACCGCCGAAGGTCAGCAGGCCGACCTTGCGCAGAAACGCGATGCGGGCCTCAGACGGGCCGGAGACGGCGGGGGCGTAGGCATTGGCAACAGACATGGGGACCTCCAGAAGAGCCAAAGACGCGCCAGCCTACCATTGGTCGGCCATGGACAGCAGGGCTGCCCGGGCGCCAGACGAGACCCCGGTCACGCGGGCGGCGACACGGGGGTCGTCGGCCTGGGGCTCCCGCAGGTTGATGCGCACCAGCTGTGCCCGGGGCCATCGACGCAACAGGCCTTCGCCAAAGCGACGCACGGAGGGGATGGCGGTGCCGGCGCCGCTCTCGATGATGACGTGGGGCAGGCCGCTGTCGACGTCAGCCAGGGTCTCCGCCAGGCGCTCCTCGGCCTTGTCGGTGCGGGCGCTCTGGTAGCCCCAATCGCCAAACATGAGGATGTTGGGACGCGCCAGCGCCTCGCAACGCACACAGACCGGAAACGGTGCCGCGGCCCGAAAGGTGACGGGATCGACGGCAACCGTGACGTCGTTGGCGGGCCAGAAACCGTGCTCATGGGTCGTGCACTGCAAGGTGTGGATGTCGCCGTGGCAGGCGCAGACCACGTCGTCGGCAAAGCCCGCCCGTTGAAACGCGCCGTCGACGTTGGAGGTGAACACGACGTGGCTGGCCGCCCGCCTGGCCAGGGTAAGCAGGGCGCCGAAGCCGTCGTGGGGGCGGGTGTCTCGGTAGAGGTGCAGGCGGTGCCCATAGAAGCCCCAGGCGAGGGCGGGGTCCTCGGCAAACCAGCGGGGATCCGCCAGGTCCATGAAGTTCAGGCCAAGGTGCCGGTAGGCCGGGTAGGCATTCCAGAACCCCTCTGGTCCCCGGAAATCTGGCAGGCCGGAGTCGACGCCCATGCCGGCGCCGGCGGTGATGACGACGGCGCCACCGGCTTCGACGGCGGCACGGACCGCGCTGGCGCCACGGGCGATGGCGGCCTGGACAGCACCCGGGATGGGATCGGTGATGGTCATGAAAGGGACACCCTCCGCCGACAACGCTACAACCTTCGACGATGGCCGACGACGTTCGCTTCGATGTGTGGGTGTGTCGGGGGCGCGTCTGCAGCGCCAACGGCAGCGCCGCCGTTGCTGACGCCTTCCAGCAGGCCGTGTCGGCCCCGTCGTCGTCGTCCCCATCGGTCCGGGTGCTGCGCGGTGGCTGCTTTGGGCTGTGCGAGCTCGGGCCCAACGTCGTGGTCCGCCGGTTTGCGGCCGAAGCGACGTCCGGCCGCACCAGGGACATCGAGGCCGATCGCCTGACCCTGAGCGGTGCCGACAACGAGGTCGTCTACTGCGGCGTGGCCCCCGTCGATGCTGGTGATGTCATCGCCGCCCACGTCGTCGACGACGCGCCATTGCTCCGTTTGACGCGCGCCGTGCGACAACATGAACTTGAACCGCGTACGCCCATCGAGCGGCGCATGCGGGATTTGCGGGTTGCCCGCGCCCGTCGAGGTCAAAACAGTGGTTGAACATCTGGGCGCCCCTGGCAGCCGCAAACGCTTGACGCCGGGCGCCGTCGAGAACTTCCCCGGCGACGGCATGTTCGAGCGTCTGGCCCGGGTGATTTGCCTGGCGAATTGTCTGCCCCGCAAGGAACTTCACGAGGCCTGGGAAACCGCCCGCCGGGCACGACGCCGACTGAAAGGCGGCCGCGTGGTCGACCTTGCCTGCGGCCATGGGCTGCTCGGCTACGTGATGCTGCTCATCGACGACACCTCGCCGTCGGCCATCTGCGTCGACAAGCGCAAGCCGGCGTCGGCGTCGACGTTGGCGGCGGCACTCGAGGCGGCCTGGCCGCGCCTGCAGGGGCGGGTCACCTACATCGAGGGGAAGCTGGAGGACGTGGAGATTCACGCCAGCGACGTCGTCGTCTCCGCCCACGCCTGCGGCGGCTTGACCGACCGCATCCTCGACAAGGCCATGGCTGCCGGCGCCGGCGTCTGCGTGCTGCCCTGCTGTCAGCGCGTCGACCCCCACCATCCGTTGGCGGGGTGGATCGCGCCCGAACTGGCCGTGGACATCGATCGGGCGGCGCGCTTGCGGGCGGCGGGCTACGTGGTGCGGGCCCAGAGCATTCCCGTCGAGATCACGCCCAAGAATCGGCTGCTGATCGGGGTTCCCGGACCCGTCCCGCCGGTCACTCCACCGTCGCCATGACGTCGCCGACCACCTGACCCCGGGCGGTCTCCACCCGACAGCGCCAGCGCCCGGGGGCGGGCATCGACACCCGCGACCAGGTCCGGAATCCAGTGCTGGCGCCGCCGCTGACGTCGAGGTTCACCTCCTGCACGCGCACCCCGTCTCTCGACCAGACGTGCCGCAAGGCGTCTTTGAGGCCCAGCGGAGCAGCAATCGCGGTGTGACAAAACAGCGACGGTGGCCTCGTGAAGCGGGTGGCCACGCCCCGGGGCAGGCGGGACTCGACCCGGACGGCCATGACCCCCGCCGTCAGACGCAACGGGGCGGGCGGCACGAGGGGCGCACCAACGACGACGAGGACGGCGACGACGGCGGCCCCGAGGCCGGCCACCACCAGATGGCGCCGGTCGCGCAGCCCAAACAGCAGGCTGCCCACGGGGACGCCGACACCGACGACGACGCCGGCGACGACAAAGGTGCGGGTGTTGTCGAGGCCGAGCATCGGCAGCACGGCCAGCATGGCGACGAGACCGGCAAAGGCCTGCAGCACCAACAGCGGACCAGGGCGGACAGCGACCCGTTCAAAGAAGGGATCCCAGGCCACAACGACGACGGCGACGAGATAGGCGACGGCGAAGGGCGCATGGATCAACAAGGGCGGCCAGGCGGCCAGGGCGAAGAACGGCAGGGGAAACGCCAGGGCCTGTCCGAGCGCCAACTGCAGCGCCAACAGGGAGACAAAGCGCCCCACCCGGGCCAGGCGCGAGCGACGATCAGCGGCGTCGATCCGGCGGACCACGATGGCGGTGACGACGACAAGGGCCCAGCCGAGCAGGGCCGCAGCCACGATGCGCGGTGCGGCGTGGGGATGCCTGTTCATCAGCGTGGCGGACACCACCGAGAACGCCAGCGACGTGAACGGCAGCACCCGGGGGGCAAGGGCCACCACCCGCCGCAATCGAGCCCGTCGGGTCCAGCCGCTCAAGGTCACTTCGGCTTCAGCCACCGCCGCAGCCGATCCCGGCGGCCCGTCAGCGGGACCAGCGGGACCAGCGGGGACGTCGTCGTCGTCGGCGGCGGGTGGAAACGGGGCACTCATGTCGGGAAATCGGGACCTTCGACCGTCGTCGTACACCGTCAATGAGCGGGTCGCCATCGTCGGCGCTGCGCGCCCTCACGCTCGAAGCCGAACGACCGGTGCTGGCCTCGCGCGCCGCGAGGTGGGGGCTGCAGACATGTCGGGAAAGCTGCCACCTCCCAACCGCTCCCCTCCCGGTGGCGGACGCGCTAGGCAGCGGCCATGTCGACGCGCACCACGCCCCTCATCATCAACGACGCCACCTTGCGCGACGGCATGCACGCCCTCGCCCACCAGTATTCCGTCGACGACATGGTGGCCATCGCCCGCAAGCTCGACGAGGCCCACATCGACATCATCGAGGTGAGCCACGGCGACGGCTTGAACGGCAACTCGTTCACCTATGGCTTCTCGAAGCACACCGAGGCCGAGTACCTGCGCGCCGTCAAAGCTGTGCTCGTCAACAGCAAGCTGGCGGCGCTGCTGCTGCCGGGCATCGGCACCATCGACGACCTCAAGATGGCCAAAGACTGCGGCGTCGACACCATCCGCATCGCCACCCACTGCACCGAAGCCGACATCGCCAACGAACACATCGAGACCGCCCGGCACATGGGCTTCGACGTCGCCACCTTCTTGATGATGGCCCACAAGACCAGCACCGAGAACCTGGTGAAGCAGGCGAAGATCATGGAGGCCGCCGGCGCCCACTGCGTCTACGTCGTGGACAGCGCCGGTGCTTTTTTGATGAGCGATGCCCGGGAAAAGGTTGAGGCGTTGAAGGGGGCCCTGTCCTGCCAGGTGGGCTTCCACAACCACGACAACCTCGGCCTCGGCGTCGCCAACACCCTCATCGCCATCGAAGCCGGCGCCGACCGCGTCGACGGCAGCGTTGCCGGCATGGGCGCCGGCGCCGGCAACTGCCGCCTCGAGGTGCTGGTGGCGGTGCTCAAAAAGATGGGCGTGCCCACCCGGGCCGAGCTCTATCCCCTGATCGACTGCGCCGACCAGCTCGTTCGCCCCCTCCAGAAGGATCGGCCGGTCCAGATCGACGGCAACGCCCTGATGATGGGCTACGCCGGCGTCTACTCGAGCTTCCTGCTGCACACCGAGCGTGCCGCCGCCCGCTTTGGCGTCGACGCCAGAGACATCCTCGTCGAAGTGGGTCGCCGTGGGCTCGTCGGTGGCCAGGAGGACCTCATCGTCGACGTCGCCCTCGACCTGCAGCGGGATCGCTCTTCCTGACCGGGGATTGGCTGTTGCGCGGGCCGCCTTGCTAGCGTGGCCCCATGCTTGACGACCTCGCCCTGTTTGCCGTGCCGCCGCGCGAGCTTCCATTCATCGCCGCGGTCTTTGTGCTGGGGGCGTCTTTCATGTTCGGCGCCCTGTGGGGCAGCTTCCTGAACGTCGTCATCGCCCGGGTCCCCAAGGGCCAGAGTGTCGTGACACCGCGCTCTCGCTGCCCGTCCTGCGGCGCCCAGATTGGGGCGATGGACAACATCCCGATCCTGTCGTGGCTCATTTTGCGAGCCAAATGCCGCAATTGCGGCACAGGGATCTCCGCCCGCTACCCGCTGGTCGAGCTCATCGGCGGCATCGCCGGGGCCGCCAGCGTCGCCCGCTTCGGTGTGACCCTGCCTGCCGCCGAGCTGTTCTGCTTCATCCTCATCCTGGTGGCGATCTCGTTCATCGACCTCGACACCTTCACGGTGCCGACGGGACTTGTGGCCGCGCTGTCGGCGGTGGGCCTCGGCTTTGGCGTGCTGCGCTGGCAGCTCATTGCCGCTGACGCCCCCGGTCACCTGGCCTTGGCTGACGTCACCGATCGCCTCATTGGTGGTGCGGCAGCTGGCCTGCTGTTGTCGGCAGTGGTGGTGGTCTCCACCTGGATCTTGCGGCGTCGCGGGCGCATCTCCAACGAGGAGACCGCCATGGGCTGGGGCGACCCGATGATCCTGGCGGCGCTGGGCTTCTGTCTTGGCTGGCAGGCCATGCCCCTCACGCTGTTCATGGCCTCGATCATCGGGTCGGTGATCGGCATCGGCTTGCAGCTGAGCGGCAAACTGAAGAACCGGGGCCCCATCTCCGAGGATGATCCGTGGATCCCGCCTGACGGGGCGGTTCCGTTTGGTCCTTTTCTGGCGTTGGGGGGCTTGTTGGCCGCATTCTTCGGCGATGCGATCCACGCACAGCTCCTGCCCCTCCTGGGCCTTGGCGACAGCGGCGTCCTGCTGCAGTACCTCGAATAGAGCGGTGTCTCACCGGATCTGAGTCTTTTCAGTGGTTTACGGTTCATAGTGATGTGTTGGTGATAGGAAGTTTGCAGTCGGCGACAGGTCCGCGTTAGGGTGATCAGGCAATGAGCGAAGACCGCCAGTCCAGCGAGTCCGCCGCAGCCGACCTCAAAAGTCGGCTGAAGAACAACGTCAAACGCCTCCGCGAGGATCGGCTGCTGACGAAGGCAGAGCTGGCACGAAAAGCGGGGGTCTCCACGCTCACCATCGACCGCGTTGAAGCGGGGATGCCCTGTCGGATGGACACCAAGCGGAAGATCATCCTCGCACTGGGGATGACCGTCGCCGAGAAGGACCAGGTCTTCGTGAAGCACAACGAAGACGACGAAGCTGGTCCCGCGTCGAACTGAACGTTTCGCTGGCGGCGAAGGAAGGATGGCATCGTGGCAAAGGGCACTCTGGTCGGACTGGACATCGGCTCATCGAGCATCAAGGTCTGTCAGCTCAAGGAGTCGCGGCGGGCGTACCAGCTGCAGAACTTCGGCACGATCGCACTCCCCCCGGAGGCCATCGTCGACGGCTCCATCATGAACGCCACCGCCGTGGTGGACGCCATCCGCGAGCTCATGATCAGCCAGAAGATCAAGCAGAAGGAGGTCGCCGTCAGCGTGTCGGGTCACTCCGTCATTCTGCGCAAGATCAACCTGCCGGTGATGACCCGCGAGGAGCTTGATGAGAGCATCCAGTGGGAAGCCGAGCAGTACATCCCCTTCGACATCAACGACGTGAACATCGACGTCGCGATCTTGAACGACCACAACGACCAGGGCCAGATGGACGTGCTCTTGGTGGCCGCCAAGAAGGACATGATCAACGACTACATCAACGTCGTCCGGGAAGCCGGCCTCATCGCCAGCGTCGTCGACGTGGACTCCTTCGCGGTCCAAAACGCCTTCGAAATCAACTACAACCTCCCGGTCGGCGAGACCGTGGCCTTGATCAACGTCGGCGCCGCCGTCGTCAACATCAACGTCGTCCACTCCGGTGTGTCCGCCTTTACCCGTGACATCGCCCAGGGCGGCAACCAGTACACGGACGAAATCCAGAAGCAGCTCAACGTCAGCTACGACGAGGCCGAAGCCCTCAAGGTCGGCGGCGGCGGCGGCGACCAGGATTCCGTGGTGCCCCAGGAAGTCGAACGCGTCATGCAGCAGGTCTCGGAGACCATCGCCAACGACGTGCAGCGCTCCCTCGATTTCTACGCGGCCACGTCGGCCGACGCCTCCATCAACCGCATCTACCTGTCGGGCGGCTGCGCCAAGGTGCCTGCGTTGTCCAAGGCCATCGAAGCCAAGACTGGCGTGCCTGTCGAAACCATCGACCCGTTCCGCCAGATCGACATCGGCGTGCGTGGCCTGGACCCCTCATTCTTGAAGAACCAGGCCCCGCTGGCGACCGTCGCCGTCGGCCTGGCGCTCCGCTCGAGCGACGAGCGCTGACGCCCGCCTGCCTGCAATGACCGTGTTTGCGACCCCGCCGGTTCGTCGGCGTGACCAGGAGAAGAAGCGATGATCCGCATCAACCTGCTACCGGTTCGCGCCAAGAAGAAGCGCAACACCAGCATCTACCAGATCGTCGCCATGAGCGGCGTGCTGATGGTGTCGCTGGTGACGGCGTTCACGGTCCACTCGGTCTTCGTCGGCAAGGTCGAGAAGCGCCAGGGCACCGTCGCCACCAACGCCGGCGAGATCAAGCGTCTGCAAACGATCATTGGCGAGGTCAATGAACTCGACAAGCAGAAGCAGCGCCTGCTGAACCAGTTGGCGGTCATCGACAAGCTCGAGAAGGGCAAGCGCGGTCCCGTGCGCGTCCTCGACGAGATGTCGTCGTCCATCCCCAAGCGGGTCTGGATCACCAGCTTCCGCGAGCAGGGCGGCACGCTGTCGCTGACGGGCTCGGCCATCGACAACGCCGACATCTCGGAGTTCATGAGGGCCCTGCAAAAGACCCCCTACTTCACCGACATCAACTTGAAGTTCACGCAGGCTGACTTGAAGGACGGCGCCACCGTCTACAACTTCGAGATTGGCTGCAAGGTCAACTACGCCGCCTGACGGCTGCGCACACCACCCACGCTGGAGAAGCCGTCATGGAGAAGTTCCTCGAATCATTCGCGAAAGTCCCGCTGCAGCAGAAGCTGGGCGGCGTCGCCCTCGCCGTCGTCCTCATCGGCGTCGGGACCTATTTCCTGTCGGTGGCCGACTCGGTCAAGACCATCGAGACCCTCGATGCCGAGATCGCCCAGCAGGAAACCCAGCTTGTCGAGCTGGAGCAGAAGGCCCAGCATCGTACCCAGTTCCTGCGCGAGGTCGAACGCCTCAAGCAGCGGCTGCGCGAAGCTGAAGAGCAGCTGCCCAAGCAGGCCGAGATCCCAAAGGTTCTGCGCGACATCGACTACGAGGCCAAGCAGGCTGGCCTCCGCGTCGATCGCTTCGAGCCCCAGGTTGAGGCCCAACAGGGTGACTTCGCCGCCGTGCCTTTGAAGATGACGGTTCGCGGCAACTTCCACGAAATCGCCGTCTTCCTCGATCGCCTGTCGAAGATGCCCCGCATCGTGAACGTCACCGACCTCAACATGACGGCGCCGACAGTCGAGAACAAGAAGATCGTCGTCGCCAGTTCCTACACGGCGACCACCTATCGCTTCCTCGAGCGCGATGAAGCCAAGAAGCCCGCCGATGGCGTTGACGCCGTCAAAGTGAAGTGAGGAGCCATCCAATGAAGACCACACACATCCTGACAGTGTTGCTCGGTGCGTCGGCTCTCTTCACCATCGCTTGCGAAGAAGAGTCCGACGAAACCCCCACCGCGGTGGTCCGGCCGAAGGCCGCCGCCCCCGCCCCCGTCGTCGAGGCCGAGAAGAAGCCTGAGGACACCTCGTACTCCTACGAGGTCATGGTGTCCGGCGTGCAGCGTCGTGACCCCTTCAAGACCTACTACGAGGACCTCGTCGGTGCCGAGAGCGCCTCGGTCGACACCTCGAAGCTGACCGAGCTGCAGAAGATCGACCTCGACAAGCTCAAGCTGGTCGCCGTCGTCGTCGGCACGGCCACGCCGATGGCAATGGTCGAAGATCCGTCCGGGCGCGGTCACACCGTCAAGATCGGCACCCTGGTCGGCAAGCGCCTCGGTCAGGTGAAGCACATTCGCCGCGGCGAGGTGGTGGTGCAGGAGGAGTTCCGCGACTTCACCGGCAAGCGCATTCCCCAGCTCAAAGAGATGAAGCTCGAAGAAGTGCTCGCGCCCTGAGCCCGGGTTGCTTTGAGACCAAGCCACCGGCAGCCAACGGGTCGCACTCCAGATGGGATGCGGCCCGTTTGCCTTTTGCGGCAACCTGCTAGCGACGAGGGATGACCACCGAAGCACTCCTGTTGGCCTCCCGGGCCCGGTCCGCCAGCCGCGCCTTGCAGACCGCCTCGACGGCGACCAAGAACGCAGTGCTGGACCGCATTGCGTCGGCCCTGACGGCGGCCAGCACCGCGGGGCCAGTGCTGGCCGCCAATCGTCTTGACGTCGACGCCGCCCGGGCAGCGGGGCTTGAGCCGGCGCTGGTCGATCGCCTGGTCCTCGATGCCCAGCGTTTGGCCGGCCTGCAACGGGCAGTGCGCGAGATCGCGGCCCAGGAAGATCCCGTTGGCCAGATCACGGCCCTCACCAAGCGTCCCTCGGGGATTGTCGTTGGGCGCATGCAGGTTCCCCTGGGCGTGGTGCTGATTGTCTACGAGTCCCGTCCCAACGTCACCGTCGACGCCGCCGTCTTGTGCTTGAAGGCTGGCAATGCCGTCATCCTGCGCGGCGGCAAGGAAGCCCTGCACACCAACCGGGCTCTCGCGGCCGTTGTCGGCGACGCCCTCGCCGCCGAAGGCCTCCCGCGGGATGCCGCCCTCTTCGTCGACGACACCGATCGCGAGCTCCTCTACGCCCTGCTGCGCTGCACTGCCGACATCGACCTGGCGATTCCCCGCGGGGGTCGGGCCCTGATCGACGCCGTCAATGAGCACGCGCGCGTGCCCGTCATCCAGCACTACCAGGGGATTTGCCACGTCTACGTCCACGAGGACGCCGACCTCGCCATGGCCGAGGCCATCGTCGTCAACGGCAAGGTCAGCCGCCCCGGCGTCTGCAACGCCACCGAATGTGTCCTGGTGGACCAGAGCATTGCGGCGACCTTCTTGCCCCCCCTGGTCAAGATGCTGCGCGACAACGAGGTCGAGATGGTCGGTTGCGAGCGCACCTGCGCCATCGTTGGCCCAGGTGTTGACGGCGTCACCGTTGGCCTCGCCAGCGAGGTCGACTTCGACACCGAGTTTCTGCGTCTGAAGATTGCCATCAAGGTTGTCGACGACGAGGCCGACGCCGTGGCGTTCATCGGTCGCCATGGCAGCCGGCATACCGAGGCCATCGTCACCAACGCCCACGACGTCGCCATGCGCTTTCTCCAAGCCGTCGATGCGTCGTGCGTGCTCATCAACGCCAGCACGCGCTTCAACGATGGTGGCGAGCTGGGCCTGGGGGCTGAACTCGGCATCTCGACCACCAAGCTGCATGCCTACGGCCCGATGGGCCTGCAGGAACTCTGTACGCGGAAGTTTGTGGTCCTCGGGCACGGCGAGGTTCGGTGATGACGACGTCGACAGCATCGACGGTGGTTCTGAAGTTCGGTGGATCGTCCGTTGCCGACGTCGAGCGCATTCATGCGGTCGCCGACATCGTCGCCGCCCGGGCACGCGCGGGGACCCGGGTGTGTGTGGTGGTGTCGGCCATGGGCAAGACCACCGACGCCCTGCTGGCGTTGGCGCGGGCGGTGTCGCCAGAGCCGCCACGGCGGGAACTCGACATGCTGTTGAGCACCGGCGAGCGCTCAAGCGCGGCGCTGTTGACGATGGCGCTGGCAGCGCGTGGCGTCGACGCCATCAGCTTCACGGGCAGCCAGGCCGGCATCATCACCAACGTCGCCCACGCCGGCGCCCGCATCCTCGAGGTGCGGCCCTACCGGGTGCAAGATGAACTGGCTGCGGGCCGCGTCGTCGTCCTCGCCGGCTTTCAGGGGGTGTCGTACCTGAAGGAGATCACGACCCTCGGCCGCGGCGGGTCGGACACGACGGCAGTGGCGCTGGCCGCCGCCCTCGACGGCGACTGCGAGATCTACTCCGACGTCGACGGTGTCTGGACGAGCGATCCCCGGGTTGTGCCGGGTGCGGTGCGCATCGAGGCCCTCTCCCACGAGGAGATGCAGGAACTGGCCGCCGCCGGCGCCAAGGTCCTCAATGCCCAGGCCGTCCAGTTCGCCAAGGCGCGGGGCATCGCGATCTTTGCCAAGAAGACCGGCGACACCGGGCACGGCACCGTCGTTCGCCGCAATGCACCGGCGCCGGTTGGCGGCGTCCGCGGGGTGGCCCACCGGGAGTGCCTGCACCGGTTGCGGGTGCCATTTGGGACGTTGTCGACGTTGGTGGCGCGCCTCGAAGCCGCCCACCTGCCGATCGGCACCGTCCACGCCGTCGTCGAGGGCGACGCCGAGATCCTCGTACCCCCCGAAGACGCCCACGGCCTCGATGCTGCCATTGGCGGTGTGTTCGGTCTGCGGCGGGACGACGTCGGCGCCGTGTCCCTGGTCGGGCAGGGGATCCTCGAGGCATCAGGTCTGCTGGGGGCGGTGTTGTCGTCGCTGGCTGACGCCGGCGTGACCCCCGTCGGTGTGTCGACGTCGAGCTTCCGCATCACCGTGCTGGTCGCCCCCGGCCCCGGGGTGGCGGACCTCGCCCGCCTCCTCCACGATCGCTTCGTGCAGACGGAGCGTGAGGAGCCGGCCGCCTGAGCGGCGCCACGGCAGGGCCCTTGCCAACAGCGTCGTCGTCGACGACGGCGCCGCGAATGGCGGTGGCCAGCTGGGGAGACAAGCGCGGCGTGCCACCGACGGTCACCAAATCCCGCCCACACGCATAGCGGCGCTCGACGCCCTGCTGGTCCCGCATGACGCCGCCAATGAGGCGCAGACCGCGGCGAGGGCCGTCATCGACGTCGTCGCCCGTCGCCAGCAACAGGTGCGCGACCGCGAGCTGGTCTTTGGGCAGGCCCGCCGCCCGCTCAAGGGCCCGGTAGTTTGGCGGCCGATCGTCCCAGCGGACGTCCTGGTGGCACCAGTCACCGCGGGTCTGCAGCAAGGGGCAGGTCCGGGCCCCGCGACAGGGGCTGAGGACGCGGGCGCCGTCGCCGACGAGCTCGTCGCGCAGCGCCATCAGGGCCCGGGCCTCCAGCCGCATGGCGGGCTCCACCACGAGCACCCTGCCGGTGGCGCTGGTGGCGGCGGCGGCGGCATCCAGCAGGCGACGACGGGGCCCGGTCTCCCGGGGATCGGAGACTTCGTTGAGCACGTTGGCCAGAATGACGAGGTCGACAGCCTGCCGCGGGGCCCAGCGCTGGACGGGGCCATCGAGGGCGGCATCGACCAGGGCGACGTCGGCCATACTCAAAGTGGTGCCGCCAGCGCCGTCCAGGGCCCCCACGGCGCGCAGGACGCTCAGACCCGATTCAAGGGCAGGGCGAGAGAGATCGACGGCCACAGCGCCCTTGAGGTCGCCCCAGACGCACCAGGCCGCGAGAACGCCCGAGAGTGGGCCAGCCCCCAGATCCAGCACCCGGGGCGCGCTGCCGGGCAGGTGTCCTTCGTCGCGGGCCCGGCCCAGGACCCCCGCGATGCGGGCCACGTTGTGGGGGACCCAGAACGCCAAATAGGCCCGCCGAAGGGCCGGATCCCGCATGTAGTTGCGTTGCCGGGCGCCGCGCTCGTCGGTGAACAGGGCACTCAGGCGCGCGACATCAGGGGCAAGGGGGCGCGGGTTCTGGCCCTGGGCCAGGGACACACAGGCCTCGGCGACCCGGGCAATTCGCTGACGCGATGCGTTATCCACAGGGGCCTTGGTCAGGGATGGCATCAGTCTGGACGGAGCGTCCGATACCTGGATCGGGCCCTGTTGAAGCGCCGAGCCCGGCCAGTCGTTTGAATAGAGGAACGCCGCAGCCCGACCAGGAGGTCGCCATGGTTCACCGCCTCAAAGACCAGCACGACAGCAACGACGATGGTCAGCTGGATGGCTTGGTGCCAGCGTGGATCATCGACCAGGAGCAGCCGACCGCGCGTTCAGAGGCGCCGAGGCTGGAGGCTCCGCCACCGTCGTCAGCATGGCCGGCAGATCTGCCGAACCATCGAGACGAAGAACCGCGGGAGCCCGGCGGTACCGTGATCATCATTGACCTGTGACGACGCCAACCTGCCCGTGCAGGTCGGCGGCCACGTTGCTCAGGCGCGCTCGACGTAGTCGCCCGTGCGCGTGTCGACTTTGACCTTCTCGCCCTCTTTCATGAAGAGGGGGACGTTGACGATGTGCCCCGTGCTCAGGGTCGCCTTCTTGGTCGTGTTGGTGGCGGTGTCGCCCTTGACCGCAGGCTCCGTCGACGTGATCTCGAGGACCACCGAGTTCGGCAGGTCAACGCTCACGGCCTTGCCCTGGAAGAACAGGATGCTGACGTTCATGCCGTCGATCAGAAAGCCCGTTTGTTCGCCGAGCATCTCCTTGGTGATCTCGTACTGCTCGTAGGACTTGGGGTCCATGAACGTGTACGTGTCGCCGGAGGCGAACAGGAACTGGCCGTCCTTGTCCTCGATGTCGGGCTGGCCAACCTTCTCGCCGGACCGCATGGTCGGCGCAGTGACTTGGCCCGTCAGCAGGTTGCGCAGGCGGCAGCGGGTGATGGCTGCCCCCTTGCCCGGCTTGTGGTGCTCAAATTCGATGATGCTGTAGGGCGTGCCATCGATCTCGATACGCAGGCCGCGGCGAAAGTCCGACGTCGTGTACATGAGACGCGCGTTACGGATCTTGTGCGGCGCGGTCAATCACCGTCGGCGAAGCCACCCGGCGACCGCATCAAGGGCCATGAGATAGCCGTCGCCGCCAAACCCCTCCAGGCGGGCCCGGCAAGCCGCGCCCACGGGGGCAGGGTGACGAGCCGCGTCCCGCGCCATGGTGTTGCTCAGGTGCACCTCGACCACGGGGATCGGGGCGATGGTGCGCACGGCATCAGCAATGGCGAGGCTGCCATGGGCGAAGGCGCCGGCGTTGAGGACGATGGCGTCGGCCTCATCGGCCAACAACCAGTCGATCAAGGCGCCTTCATGGTTCGACTGGCGGCAGACGACCTGCAGGCCGACGGCGGCACCGTGGGCGACAATCCGCTCATTGAGGGCGTCGAGTGTCTCGGTCCCGTAGACGGTGGGCTCACGCCGACCAAGCCAACCCAGACTCGGCCCGTGCAGGACCAGCACACGCAGGGCAGCGTCGGCCACGTCACACCAGTTCGGCGGTGATGCCAGGGGCGGCGAGGCGCATCAGATAGCGGGCCTTGCCGATGAACCCGTCAGGCCCAAGGGTCAACGCCAGGAGGTATTCGCCGGTGAGGGGGCGCAACACGGTGGTGAGCCCATCGGTCTCCAAGGTGACCTCTTTGACGTCACCCGCACCAAGGCTCTCGGCCGCACGACGCAGTTGACTGGTCACGGCGGCGAGTTCGACTGCGGCGGCCTGCTCGGTGCCTTCGCTGGTGGTGGCGTCGCGGGTGTCGATGGCGATTCCGTCAAAACCCATGACGGTGGCCGAGCGGGCGCCCGGGATTTCTGCCAACAGCCGCTCAAGAATCTCGGAGAACATCGATTTCGCTCCTGCAGAGGATCACGCTGTCAGATTTCGCCACGCTGCCGTGATTTCAAGAGCCTGGCAAAGGATCGGCGGCCGAGGGGCCGCCGACAACTGCTGCCTCGACTGGCTACCAGGCTCAGGGAGTCCGGCAGATTTCAGAATCGTTGGTCACGATGCGTCCGTCGGGCTCGCCAAGGGCGTTGACGCAGGCGCAGACAGCCGTGGGAATGTCTTGCCCATCAATGCAGTTTTCCTGCTCGATGGCGAAGGCCACGGCGTCGAACTTGCGGCAATAGGCGGCATCGGGGGTCAAGCAGCCAATGCAGACATCAACGCCAAACGGAAACACCGCGCTCTTGACGGGGCGCAGGTCGCCGCTGCCCGTCGTGGTGCCCGTCAGGGAAATGTTCATTGTCAGGCGCTGTCTCTGACCGGGCAGCACCAGCAGGTTCGTGTTCTGGGCGCCCACGGGGTTCGCCACGTTGCCGTCGCCGGCCAACAGGCCGGCATCGGTGGCCGCCTGCGTAAACGCGGTGAACAATGTGGCTGCCGTGTTGCTGGAGATCGCTTCGGTCACGACCACCTGAGCGGAGTTCAGCGTGGTCTGGACGTTGAACAGCGTGCCGGCCGCCGGGACTTCCTCTTGCTTGCCAGCCTCGTTGTCAGCATTGGACGTGCACGAACCCGCCTCGCAGGTCAGCCCACCAGCGGCGGCGATCTCGAGGAAATCGGTGGCATCAAGGGCACCCTTGAGTTCGAAGTCAATCGAAGCGCTCTCAAAGATGACGACGTTGTTGTCGACGGCGCCATAGTCGGGGAAGTTGGGAGACCTGGTTTGGTCTTGCTGGACGTCCTGGTTGTTGAACGTCGCCGGCAGGTTCGTGAGCACCTTCAGGAAGCTCGAGTAGCCCTTGCGGCCAATCAGGTCGAGGGTCCCCGAGGGCAAGAAGACGTTGTCCTGGTTGGAGACCTGGCAGTCCGCCGGCAGGAGGGGCAGGGCGCCCTGGATGAACATGGAAGAGTCTTGCTCCACGCACCCGTTGGCGAACACGAGACCAGAGAAAAGGGCAGTCAGCGGCAGGCGCATGGAGATCCTCCTGGACACTGTCAGAGTAGAACGATGGGCTGAAATGTGCATCACAGGCCTCCGGCGCGCGGTGTCGCGGTGCGGCGGTTGACAATCCGGGGGGTGATGAACACCAACATCTCGGACCGGGTGTCGGACTCCACCGAGTTCTTGAACAGCCAACCCAGGATGGGGATGGAGCCAAGGAAAGGCGTCTGGGCGTAGTTCTCGGCGGTGTTGCGGGTGTAGATGCCGCCGATGACGGCCGTATCCCCGTCCTGCACCAGCATTTCGGTCTCGGCTTCCTTGGTGGAGACCGGGGGCACACCGGCGCCGACCTGCTGGGAGAAGTCGGGGACGTTGTTGGTCATCTTGATGGCCATCAGGATGGAGCCGTCAGCCGTCACATGGGGGGTCACGTCGAGTTCGAGGGCGGCCTTCACCGTCTGCACTGTCAGCTGGTTCTGGGTCACGATGGGCACGCTGATGTCAGTACCCTGGGTGATGCGGGCCCGGGTGTTGTTCAGGGTGGTGATGCGCGGCGCCGAGATGATCTTCGCTTGACCAGACGCTTCGGCCGCTGTGAGCCGGGCGTTGACGAAGCCGAAGTTGCCGACGGAGCCGAGGTTCAGACCGACGCCGGAGTTGACGTTCTGCGCAGGCAGGTTGACGGCGAAGTTCGAGGGGAAGAACACGCCAGGGGTTGGCTGGGCGCCGAGGGCGCCGACGTCGTCAGCACCGCCGACCAGGCCAACGTTGTTCGGGAAGACCAATCCGGTGGGGTTGCCGCCGCGCTGGCTGAAGAACAAGCCGCCGCCCCATTGGATGCCGAGGGCGCGGGTGAAGGACGTGGTGCCTTCGACCATGCGGGCCTCGATGAGGACCTGGGGGGTCTGGGTGTCGAGGGTGCGCACGAGGCGCTCGGCCTGGTCAAGGTTGTCGCGGATGTCCTCGACGATGATCACGTTGGTGCGGGCGTCGAAGGTTACCTTGCCGCGGGCCGACAGGAGTTCCTTGACCTGGGGGGTGAGCTGGCCAGCGATGGCGTAGTTCACGGGGATGAGGCGGACCGTCGTGGGCAGCTTCTTCTCGCGCTCGTCCTGCAGCTTGAGGCGAGCCTCGCGCTCGGCGTCGAGCTTGGCCTGGGGGACGACGCGGATGATGCCGCCCTTGTCCTCACGACCGAGGTCCTTGGTCTTCAACACGACGTCGAGGGCCTGATCCCAGGGGACGTTCTTCAGCTTGACCGTGACCTTGCCCTTGACGTCTTCGCCGATGACGACGTTCTTGCCGCTGACGTCACCGATGAGGCGGATGACGTTGATGATGTCGGCGTCCTGGATGTCGATGGTGATCTTCTTGCCCTTGAAGCTGGCGGCAGTGGCCAACTCACGGGACAAGGTGATGGGACCCGACGAGAACGGGGCGGCGCTGGGCTGCACGCGGCCGGCGGTGGAGGCCACCGTCTGGGCGGCGTCGGCGCTGGACCGGACGTCCCAATAGACGGCGCCGTCTTTTTGCCAGGCGCTGTCTTCAACGGCAGCATTCAGGCTGAGGCGGACCCGGACGGAGTCGCGACCGCTGTCGCGCTCGAGGGCGATATCGGCCACCGGACCGCCGCCAAGGCCGCGGCTGCCGAGCAGGCTGTCGGCGATGCGGGCACCGTCGAGGGCGATGATCTTCTCGGTGGGGGTGTTCTTCACCGTGCGAACGGTGACGGCACCGACGGTGTCGAGGCGCAACCGCCAAAAGCCGTTCTTCTTGTCGAAGGTGACGCCCTTGACGTCGACGACGCTGCGAGAGGCCGTGGCCTTGCTCGACAACAGAATCGCGATGCCTTCGTTGGTGCTGGCGACATCGAAGCGGGGCATGACGCCGTCGCGGGTGTCCAGGACGATGCGCGTCTTGTCGGCGTGCTTGCCGATGCGGGCGCCCTTGAGGGCTGTCCCGCTGAAGGAGCGCTCGCCCTGGCTGGCGACGGTGACGCCGTAGAGGTCGATGACGAGGCGCGGCGGATCGACGACCTCCTCGACTTCGTAGCGGGTGACCTCGCCGTCGGTGAGCAGCTGCACGATGCCGCCGCCATCCCGTTCACGGGCAACCACATCCTTGAGGGTGCCGCCGGCGTTGGCCCGGTCGGGCGTACCCTGCAGGGAAATGACCGGTGTGTCCGAGGCCGGGGTGACCACCGCGGCGGGGGCAGCCGTCGCCGGCGCCGCGCTGGTGGCGCGGGTGGTGATGACGATGGCATCACCCTTCACCTGGGCATCGACGTCGGCGTCGTCCTCGAGGACGACGACCACGCGACCCACCGGGCCGTTGCGACCACGGAACTGGGTCGTGGTGATGGCCGAGATCCCCGCCCGGGGCGATGGCGTCTCGAGGCCTGCGACCTCAACGCCGGGAATGTCGACCACAACCCGTGACGGGTTCTTGAGGCGGAAGAGGGAAAAGTCCGGTTTGCTTGCTCGGAAGCTCGCCGAACGAATCACGATTTCCGGGCCGCCATCGGCGTCGGCAATCTCGATCCGCTCAACGCGGCTCTCGGCAAGGACTGTCCCTGGCACAAGGCTCAGGGCGGTCCACAAAAACAGACGCGGGGCAGATGGGGGAAGGAGGCGCATGCTCTCTCCAGGCTCAAACAACCACCCGACGACAGCGGCGGGTGCAGTCGCAAGGTCGGCCGATTCGTGATCGTTCGCAAGTTTTTGGCTGAGAATTTCAGGTGGATCCAGGTGAGACGTGTACGCACACGGAACCACCTGTCGCCGACTGGCTCCACCCCACGTGTGTCAAACCACGTGGCAAGCCGGACCTACTCGCAGGAGACCCGCGGAGCGTTGCTGTAGTCGCTGTAGACGACGCGGAAGGCGTCCCCGCCTGCTGGGCGCAGGGCGTGGCCGTTGACCGTCAGGACGAGCTCTGCGGTGGCCTGAAGCATGGCTTGCCCATTCTCGTCGACCGTCGTCGTGGGCACGCCGTTCAAGCAGCGGCCCCAGATGAACGGGTCGAAAGCGCGCAGGTCGACGGCGTAGCGGGCGTTATTGCCCACGCGATCAACGAACGGCAGGTACATGGTCGTCGCCTGGCTGGCGCCGCTGTACCGGGCTTCCACCTGGACATCGAGTTGCCGCCAGAGATCGGGGTTGTCGCGGTCGGTCATGCCGGGCTCGTAGACCTCGAAGCACAGATCAGTGATGGCCGCCCGCTGACGCGCCCAGGTGCCAAACGCCAGGGTGCTGCCGAAGCCGGTGGCCCCGTCGCAGCGGTGGGACCCGCCCCGGGAGATCACGGCGGTCACGTTGCCCATCCATGTGGGGGCAGCAGAACCGGTGGCGTCGTCGACGACGTCGAAGGCGTAGTTCTGGTTGAAGTTGGAGTCGTAGCGGTTGCATCCACCGCGGTCGGTGTTCTGGAACCACAGCTGCATGCCGGTGGCGCCTTCGGGCACCTGGAACGTGGCCGGCTTGCCGACCCACGTCGACGAGGTGCTGGCGCTCGTGTCGAGGACGGTGGCGTCCTGCCGGACATTCATGGGGGTGAACAGCGCGAAGGCCTGGATGTTCCAGGCGGCGCGGCCGGCGTAGCCCGTGCGGCACTCAGGAAGGCGGGCGAGGTCGTAGTCGACGGTGACGCTCTTGCCGGCCTCGACGGGGCCCGTCTGGGTGACGCTCCAGTCGGCCGCGAAGTGCACGGTGGGACCCGCGGGGGGCGCGCAGACGGCGTCGTCAGCGGCGATGGCAAATGTGTTGCCGAGGGTCAGCTCATAGACGGCGAAGGCATCGACGATGCGGTTGTGGTCGAAGAGGCGGGCGTCCCCACGGGTCAGGAAGGGGATCACCGAGACCTTGGCGCGGGACAGGCCCGTGCCGGACATGCCCGGGCCGGGGAGGTTGCCGCTGTCGATCATGAACATGAAGCGATCCGTCGCGTTGGGCATCGACGTGGACGCTTCGGGCGCCACCGCACGCCAGCCGGGATCGCTGCCCGAGCGCACCAGCAGCATTGGCGAGAAGCCCTCGGCCAGGGCGGCGCTGGCGACGTCGACGCGGGCGTCGAACAGCCAGCTGGAGCTGTTGGGCACCGTGGCGAAGCCATTGCCCTGGGCCACGCGGCCGGCGTCGCGCAAAACGATCTGGCAGGCGCGGTCGGCGAAGTCGCCGGCGCCCTCTACGCCAATGAGCGGGGCCTCGGAAGCCGTCGCCGTCGCTGTCGCGGCGTCGTTGTGGTCGAGTTCGGCGACGCAGGCCACCAGGGACAGCAGCGACATCGAGGCCACGATACGGACGGACTGCACGCTTCGCTTGAGCACAAGCCACCTCGAGACCACAGGTGTGGTCAAATGTACGCCTGTGTGGTCCTCCCGGGGGCGGCGCTCGTCAAGGGGTGGGGGCGCCAGCCGGCGAAGGAGGCGCGGCGTTCAGACGCTCGGCCCAACCCGGATCGGCGACCACGCGGGTCAGATGGACCCCCGTCACCGGCCATTTGCCGTAGTGCTTCATGCGCTCAAAGAACCGGTCGAGAGGCTCGTCGACGACGCGGTGGTGCAGGCGATCCGCCGCGTGGCGCAGCACCCGATGGCCGTCGACGTCGAGGACCAGGCCCTGGTGGCTGACGCGCACCGGCACACTTGAGAAATCAGCCCGCACCACGTGCAGCACCGTCCCCGGCGGGATGCGCTCGGGGTGGGCGGCAGCCTTCTCGAGGGGCCAGACGTCGAGGGTGAAGGTGCCGTCGGGGATCCGGCTGTCGGCGAGGTCGGGCAGGCCCTTGTGCCGCGCCTTGCGCCAGACCCGGGGGCTCAGGTCTTTGCGCTCGACGGTGACGTCGGCGCCGGCGACGTCGCGGGTGATGTCCCGCAACAACCCGGCGGCGACGAGTTCGGGGATCCATTCGGCTTCGGGGAAGTGCCGACGGGCCGCAAACGACGGCGCGCCGCGGTAGCGAATCTGGTCGAGGTGGCGTTCGGTCTCGTTCATCGACGACGACACGGCCAGGGCCAGCGCCGTCTCGACAAAGGTGGTGCAGTCGAAGGCATCGAGCCGCAGGCGGGGGTCGGCATCCGGGAGCTGCCCGGCGCCTTCCCCCAGCGGCGACAGGACATAGGGCGCGCCGAGAAAGGGGCGCGTGACCACCTCAAGGCGGGTCGCCAAATCTCCAGTCGTCGGCACTGCGACCATGGCGTCGACGACGTCGGCCCGGGGGGCCACGAACGCCGACGCCAGCACATGCAGGACAACGATGGCGATCATGGCGCCGTCGCCGTCGTCGCCGTTGCCGTCGTCGCGGTTGTCGTCGTCGCGGTTGTCGTCGCCGTCGTCGTCGCCGTCGTCGTCGCCGTCGTCGTCGCCGTCGTCGGCGCCGGCCCCGCGATGCACCAGCCCCGGGCGTTGTTGAGGTCCGCCCGCAGTTGGACGCGCGTGGTCTGGCCCAGTGCATCGGTGGCGATGACCACGGCTGCCGCGTCGGTCCGGCTCGCCAGTTCCACCCGCTGCAGCACCTTCACCACGGCAAACGCCCGCAACAGCTCGTCATCGCCGACGTCGGCCAACACCCGGCGTTCGGCGGGACACAACAGGGCCCGCACCGTCGGAAGGTCGCGGCTCGTCGTGGCGGCGTAAAAGGCCTCAAATGTGGCCACGGGCGCCTCGGTGGCACCCAACCCGCACCCGGGCAGCACCACCACCGCCAGCAGAAAACCCTTGAGACCCATGGCCTGACTGTGCGGTTCGTCGACCACCTTTTCAAGCGTCCAGTACCGATTGGTTGGCTTGCCTGGCCGGAGGCCAATCGGTCAAAAGAAAAGAGCCCCGTGAGGGGCTCTTTTCGTCAGGCTGGGATGACCCGTTGGCTCACCAACGATCGCCACCACGGTCGCCGCCGCCGCCGCGACCACCACGGCCACCGCCGCCGCCGCCGCCGCCGCCGAAGCCGCCGCGACCACCGCCGCCGCCGCCACGACCACCACGGTCGCCGCCGCCGCCGCCGAAGCCGCCGCCGCCACCACGGTCGCCGCCGCCGCCGCCGCCACCGAAGCCGCCGCCGCCGCCGCCGAAGCCGCCGCCACCAGCGCCGCCGCCGCCGCCGCCGAAGCTGCGACGGGGACCACCCTCACGGGGACGAGCGATGTTCACGGTCAGGGTACGACCCTCGACCATCTGGCCGTTGAGGGCTTCCATCGCCGCGTTGGCTTCTTCGGAAGTCGCCATTTCGACGAAGGCGAAGCCGCGCGAACGGCCGGTTTCGCGGTCGGTCACGACGGAGGCGCGAGCCACCTGGCCGAACTCACCAAATATCTGGGCGAGCTGCTCGTCGGTGGTGTTGAAAGAGAGGTTGCCGACGTAGAGCTTGTTTTCCGACATGATCGAGCGATCCCTGGCAAGACACCCCGCGTGCTCCGCCCAACCACTGGGCGGTCTCACGCACTTTCGTTTTCAGGGGTCGAACTGCGGGACCGCGTTCTCGTGAACCAGACCAACGGCAGACGCCAGAAACAAAGCGGTGTGGACTGTGGCCAGTTTGGCACCTTCACGAACGAACGCAAGTCCCCACCCGGAGATCCGGCAGCCACAGGCGGAACCTCGCGAGATCGCTCAGGGAAACGCTGGTACCGTCTCCCCATGCACTGTCTCCGAACGGGTCCTCTGGCGGCTGTCCTGGCGATCGCTGTGATCGCTTCGCCGGCCCGCGCCGACTACATCGACCACTTCGCCACGCGGACCGACGTCGGCGTGCACAAAGTGCCTTCGCGGGGGACGACCCGCGTGCTGGTCATTCCCGTGTTTGTCGACGACCAGCCATATTCCAGCGGGGACGAAGCCTCGTTTCTTGCCGAGGTCGAGGATTTCTTCGCCGTCGACGACCGCAGTGTCTTTGACGGCGGGTTCCGCTTCACGAGCTATTGGGAGCAGGCCAGCCTCGGCCGTTTTCGACCGGAAGCCACGGTGGCTGCCCCGGTCCATTTTCCGTCGTGCCCGCCCCTGGGTGGCAACGAGGATTGCGCCATCCCCCGCGGCGCTGGCGT